>Ga0207703_10000559_pt1 | contig 38247 bp, 33 predicted proteins | sample KBSSwiS12_FD_184304 | JGI IMG/M metagenome (GOLD analysis project Ga0207703, IMG submission 184304) | Switchgrass rhizosphere microbial communities from Kellogg Biological Station, Michigan, USA - KBS Switchgrass S1-2 (SPAdes) (version 2) | ecosystem: Host-associated > Plants > Roots >... | reverse complement strand
GTCCCTCAGTCCAACGCTGCGGTACAGCAATACGGAGATCAGCAACGCGTAAGCGGCGGCGACCGCAGCGGCCTCGGTGGGGGTGGTGATCCCGGTCCACATGCACCCCAGCAGGATCACCGGCATCAGGAGCGCCGGCATCGCCTCCCATGTGATGCGGGGCAGCTCGCGCAGCGGGACGCGCAGTTCGACCGGAAAATTGCGGCGCTTGGCCACGGCCGCGATCAGGCCGCTCTGGACGGCGCCGAGCAGCAGGCCCGGAATCACGCCGCCAAGGAACAGATAGCCGACCGAGGTGTCCGAAATCAGCGCGTAGAGCACCAGTGGGATCGAGGGCGGGATGATCGGCCCGATGACGGACGACACGCAGGTCAGCGCCGCGGCAAATGCGGGCGGATACTTGCCGTCGCGCGTCATCATCGTCTGCATGATCTTGCCCGAGGCCGCGGCATCGGCAAGTGCCGAGCCCGACATGCTCGCGAAGATGATGCTCTGCACTACGTTGACCTGGGCCAGGCCGCCACGGAAGCGCCCGACGATCGCGTTGCAGAAGTGCAGCAGCCTGTCCATGATGCTGCCGGTGTTCATGAACTCGGCGGCGAGGATGAACAGCGGGATCGCCAGCAGCAGCTGGCTTGCCATCATGCCATTCAGCAACTGCTCGGCCGCGGTTCCCATGTCGATGCCCGACAGGACGAGCCAGAGAATGGAGCCGCCGATCATTGCGTACGCGACAGGCAGTCCGATCAGGCTCAACCCGATGATGGCGAAGAGCGAAAGCGAGAACGGACTGGTCGGGCTCATAGTCCGGAGGCGGCCTTGGTGATGTCGGCCTCTTCCGGCGCCTCGCCGCGGAGCAGGCTCACGATGGCCCAGAGATAGCGGACGATGATCGCGACGGCGAATATGATGTATATCGAGTACAGGATGTCGAGGCGGATCTTGAGGTAGGAGCTGCTTTCGACTTTCATGAAGGCGACGTAACTGACGGTGGCCGGCAGCGACATGCCGAACAGGATGACGGCGGCGGCCGCAACGATAAGACCGATCGCGCGCCGCCCCCGCGTTCCCAACCTGCCCGAAATGAGGTCGAACCGGACTTCCTCAGCCTCCTTGAGCCAGAACGCGGATCCGATCAGCACCATGTACAGCCAGGTGACGACGGACAACTCCGATGTCCAGCCGATCGGGAAATTGAAGAAGTATCGGAAGACGATCTGGATGATGAACGCGACGAACATCAGGCCGAGCAGGCCGGCGACGACGTTTTCCGCGCGTCGCCGCATCCAGGCGACCGCCGTGGCAACAGACATGGGCATGGCGTTCTCCGGTTTTCGCCGGACCTGCTGGTTACCGGCCAGCCGGGCGGGCCGCAGTCATGCAGGGCGGCCGTGCCGGCCAGGTGACGGCGCGGACCGTCGCTGCGGCCCGCGCGTCGCGATCACGTCTTAAGCGCGTTGATCTTGTCGAGCATCCCCGGCGGCCACGCCTTGGCCTCGTCGGAAGCGAGGTAGACCTTTTGCGCATAGGCGCGGAACGCATTCACGTCCGGCGTATACACGTCGAGGCCCTGCTTCTTGAAGCTCTCGGCGAGTTCCGTCTCGCGCTTCAGGTGCTCGGCCGTGCTCCACGCGATCGCCTTGTCGGCGGCGGACTGGAAGGATTTCTGCTTCGCGGCGTTCATGCCGTTCCACGTCTTCATGTTGACCGTGAGCAGGTCGAATCCGACGAGGTGCGACGTCAGCACGATCTGCGACATCACCTCGTAGAATTTCATGTTCTGCACGTTTGGCAGCGGGTTATCCTGGCCGTCGATCGCGCCGGTCTGCAGGCCAGTGTACGTTTCGGCGTAGGCCATCGGCGTCGGGTTGGCGCCGATCGAGCGGCCAAGCAGCTGCCAGGCGTCGCCCGGCGGCATCCGCAGCTTGATCCCTGCGAGGTCTTCCGGTTTGCTGATCTTCTTCTTGGGCTTCAGCCCGACCTGCCGGGTACCGAAGAATGTCGGCCCGAGGATCTTGACCTTGACCTGGTCCTCGACCATCGCCTTCATCTGCGTGCCGAGGTCGCTTGCGAAAAACGCGTTCAGGTGATTGGCGTCGCGGAACAGGTAGGCCGACGTCAGGATCGACCACGCGGGAACCTGTTTCGAAATATCCTGCGGCGCAATGTTGCCCATTTCGAGGTTATCGCGTTGCAGCGCGACCAGCTCGGTCCCCTGCTTGAACAACGAGCCGCCGAGGAACGTCTCGATCGTGTAGTCCGCTTCGATCTCCTTGGCGAAGGCCTTCATCATGTCCGCGCGGATGTCCTTGTCCGAGAACACGGCGGCAAAACGCAGCTTCGGCTTGTCCTGCGCCCACGCGGGAATGATGCCGGCCACTGCAATGGCAGCTCCGGCTTTGAGCGCGTAACGACGATCGAACTTTGATTCCATGACTCCTCCTCGATGAAAGTGCAACTGCCCGCCTGGAAAACCTAATCGTGGGTCAGCCAGCTCAGGACAACGTCGACCACCATGCGGCGACGGCGCGCGACGTCCCCCTTCGCGCCCATCGCTCGTTGGAAGATGGCACCAAACGTGAACTGGTTGGTGACATTGAACATACCGAGGGCGGCGATCGTCATGTGAACGTCGATCGCATCCACGTCCTGCCGAAAGATGCCTTCGGCCTGACCCCGGGCAATGACGCCGCCGAGCGTGTCGATGATGGGCCGGTTGAGGGCCTTCATCGTCGCGGACTTCTTCATGTGGCGACCCCGGGCCTGGTTCTCGGCGACCACGAGCCGCACGAAGTTCTCGTGCTTGACGTAGTAGTTGTAGGTGAACTCGACGATGCGGCTGATCGCCTCGACCGGCGGCAGATGGTCGAAGTCAATCAGGCGCTCCGCTTCGCGGATCTCGGCGTAGACGCGCTCCAGGACCGCGAGGTACAGCTTCTCCTTGCTCCCGAAGTAGTAATTGATCAGCGCTCGCGTGGTGTCGGTGCGTGCCGCGATGTCGTCCATGCTCGCGCCCTTGAAGCCGCGCGAGGCGAACTCGGCAACCGCGGCCGCCAGGATTCTGACGCGGTTAGCCTCAGGCGCCTTGGGCTTGCGCATGGCGGACGTACGGGCCGACGAAACCTGCATCGCTAAGAACTCAGAATTGGCGAACTCGCAAGGAAATTAACAGACTCGCCAAATTATGGCAATGCATGCCTGTGATGCGTTGCAACATGGCGCGCCAGTGTAGCCCGCTCAGCAACGGTGAAGCAGATGCGCCGTCCGCGCAGCCGGTCTCTGAGTAATCGATTTTCCGGCTGGAGGAACTCGGTGACGAGCAGCTGATGGCCGATGAACCCAAACCTGACGGCCACGGCTGATCGGTTGTATCGGGTGCCGATGATCGCCTCCGGTCAGACTTCCAGCCACTCCTCGCGCACGCCGGCATTCTCGCGCAAATCCTGCGGCGTGCCCTCGAACACGATCCTGCCATGCCCCATGACGTAGAGACGACGCGCGATGGCGAGCGCAATCGTGAGCTTCTGCTCGATCAGCAGGATGGCTACACCGCGTGCGGCGATCTGCTCGAGCAGCCCGCGCACACGCTCGACAATCTGCGGCGCAAGGCCCTCCGTCGGCTCGTCGACCATGATCAGCGCAGGATCGCCCATCAGCGTGCGGCATATCGTCAGCATCTGCTGCTCACCGCCGGACAGCACGCCGCCGGGAGCGTCGATCCGGTGGCGCAGCATCGGGAAGAGCGCGCAGACGTCGTCCAGCGTCCAGCGCGACGGCGCATGCGCGCTCTTCATGCCGAGCAGCAGGTTCTCGCGCACGGTCAGCGATGGAAAGATCTCGCGGTCCTCGGGCACGTACCCCAGGCCGCGCCTCGCGATCCGATGCGGGGCGAGCCCGTCGATGCGCTCGCCGCGGAACGAGATCCGTCCGACCGGCGGCACCAGGCCCATGATCGTCTTCACCGCGGTCGAGCGGCCCGCTCCGTTGCGGCCGAGGAGGCTCACGATCTCGCCCTCGCCGACACGGAAGCTCACGCCCTGCAGGATATGACTCTTGCCGTAGTAGGCATGGACGTCGTCGACCTCAAGCATCCGGCGCGCTCCCGAGGTACGCGGTTTGCACTGCCGCGTTGGCGTGGATGCGCGCAGGGGTGTCCGTGGCGATGATCTCGCCGTAGACCAGCACCGAGATACGGTCGGCCAGGCCGAACACGACGCTCATGTCGTGCTCGACCATCACGAGCGTGCGGCGCTCCGAGATGCGGCGGATCAGCGCCACCGCATTATCGGCTTCGCCGCGGCTCATGCCCGCGGTAGGCTCGTCGAGCAGGATCGTCTTCGCGCCGCCCGCGATCGTGATGCCGATCTCGAGCGCCCGCTGTTCGGCGTACGTCAGCACACCCGCGGGCACGTCGCGACGCGACGGGAGGCCGATCTCCTCGAGCGTGGCCGTCGCCCGGTCGCGCGCGTCAGTGAGTGCGTCGGCGTTGCGCCAGAAGCAATAGCGGTAGTTGAGCGACCACAGCACGGCGCAGCGCAGGTTCTCGAACACCGACAGCCGCGGAAAGATGTTGGTCACCTGGAAGCTGCGCGACAGGCCGCGGCGGTTGATGGCGTAAGGACGTTCGCCCGCGATGTTCGCGCCGTCGAGCACGATCGAGCCGCGCGTGGGTGCGAAGCGGCCGCTGATCAGGTTGAACAGCGTCGACTTGCCGGCGCCGTTGGGCCCGATGATCGCGTGCCGCTCGCCGCACGGAATCTCGAGCGAGACGCCGCGGATGATCTGCGTCTCGCCGAAGCGCTTCTCCACGCCGACGAGCGAAAGCGCGGCGGGAGCGTTTAGTGGACTACCCTCAGCGCTGCGCGCTTCGGGGCTGAATTCGCCCTTGGGGCGGCCCGGCGGGCTCATCGCGCCGCAGCCTCCGGCGCTGCTCGGTCCCAGGCCGCCGCGATCGGCCGCCAGGTCAACCGGAACAGCAGGAAACCGACGACGAGCATAGCGACCGCGGTGATCCATGGCCATGCGGTTGCGGCGTCGACGCTGGTCCACAGGAGCCGCATCCGGCTGCCGAGCTCCGGCTGCGTGGCGAGGCGGTAGCTCATCTCGACCAGCAGCACCATGCCCGCCGCGATGGCCGCGAGCGGCACCAGCGCAAGCGCATACGCGCGGAGCACGCCGGCGAATGCCCGCGTGCGCGCGATCGACGCATGCCGCACGATGAGTCCCGAAATCCCGGAAGGCGCGAACATGATCATCGCAATGAAGAACAACCCGAGGTACAAGAGCCACGCCGACGTATACCCGGAGAGGCTGCTCTGCAGCCACGTGATGACGACGGCGCCGAGCACGGGACCGATGAAATTCGCGGCGCCGCCGACATACGCCATGATCAGCACCGTGCCGGACCGCTGCGCGCTGACGGCGTCCGCCGCGACGATCTCGTAGTTGATCGCGTGCAGCCCGCCGGCGAGGCCAGCGAACAGCCCCGCCGCCGCGAACGCGACGAAGCGCACGTGTTGCGTACTGTACCCGACGAACTCGGCGCGCTCGGGGTTGTCACGCACCGCGTTGCACATCCGCCCGACCGGTGTTCGCGTGAACGCATACATCGCGAGCGCCGCGAACACCGCCCAGACGACGACCGCGTAATAGACCGAAAGCTGCGTGCGCAGCGGCAGCCCGAGGTCGATCGCCGCGCGCGTGCGGCTGGCGGTGATGCCTTCTTCGCCGCCGAACAGCCCCGGCAGCATGAACGTCGCGGCATAGGCGAGCTCCCCCACGCCGAGCGAGATCAACGCGAAGATCGTTCCCGCCTTGCGCGTCGTCACTGCGCCGAACGCAATGCCGGCGACGAAGCCGCCCAGCGCACCGGCGATCGGTACCACCACGATCGGCAGCGGCATGCCCTGGTTGATCGCGCGCATCGCGAGGATCGCGGCATATGCCCCGAGACCGAAGTAGACAGCATGCCCGAACGAAAGCAGGCCCGTCTGCCCGAACAGCAGATTGAAGGACAACGCAAACACAGCGGCGATCGCCATCTGCGTCAGGAGCGAGCGTCCGAAGTCGGTATCGAGGCCGGGAACGTGCGGCAGGAGCACGAGCACGATCGCGACAGCCACGAGCCCGCGCCTCCCGCCGAGCCATGACGCCGCAACGACCGCCCGCACTGCTGGCGTCGTGGTACTACTCATACGTCGCGCGTCCCGAGAAGGCCGCGCGGGCGCACGATCAGCATCAACACGAGCAGCAGGTACGGCACGATCGGCGCGGCCGTCGCCAACTTGACGCCGAGTGCTTCGTGCAACGGCGACGTGCGCGACACGGCGACGCCGAACACGCGCAGCAGGTCGAGCAGCGAATAGTCGACCGCGACCGCGAACGTCTGCAAGATGCCGATCAGCATCGACGCGAACAGTGCCCCGGACAGCGAGCCCAGTCCACCGACCACCACGACGACGAACACGATCGGCCCGATCGCATGCGCGAGCGTGGGCTGCGTCAGCAGCATGAAGCCGCCGATTACGCCCGCGAGTCCCGCGAGCCCGCTGCCGATCGCGAAGACCAGGACGAACACGCCCGGCACGTCGTGGCCGAGCGCGCTCGCCATTTTCGGATGGGTCAGCGCGGCCTGGATCACGAGCCCGATACGCGTCTTCTTGAGCGCCACGTAGAGGAAGATGAACATCGCGATCGAGATCGCCATCATCAGTCCCTTGTACGCCGGGAACGTGCTGCCGAAGATCGTGAACAGCGGGAAGTCGATGACAGCCGGCACGTTGTTGGCGACCGCGTTGCGGCCCCAGATCATCGTCACCACCTCCTCGATGACGTACGCGAGGCCGAACGTGAAAAGGATCTCGGCGACGTGGCCGTTGGGGTGCACGCGCCTGAGTCCGTAGCGCTCGATCGCCGCGCCGACCAGCGCGCAGGCAAGCGGCGCGATGACGAGCGCCGGCCAGAAGCCCACCCAGCGGCCGAATTGGAACGACAGGTAAGCGCCCAGCATGAAGACGCTGGCGTGCGCGAAGTTGAGCACGCCCATCATGCTGAAGATCAGCGTCAGCCCGCTCGAAAGCATGAAAAGCAGCAGGCCGTAGACGACCCCGTTCAGCAGCGAGACGGTGACGAGCTCCAACTTAGTCCTTGGTCGCTTCGGGCAACGGAGCGAGGCTCGGGCGGTGAGCCACGCTTGTTACTTCGGCCGATCCAACTTGCACGTGGTCGGCAACGCGGTGGCCTTGGCGTCGATCTTGGCATCGGTCTTCCATCCGAGCCCGGTGTCCTCGCTGTCGTACTTCACACCCTTTGCGAGCGTCGACACGAACAGCGGCTGCAGGATCTGGTGGTTGTCGGCGCGCATCTCGACGTCGCCCAGCGAGGTCTGCATCTTCATGCCTTCCAGCGCACGTGCGACCTTGACCGGGTCGTTCGAGCCGGCCTTCTTCGCCGCAGCGGCGAACATCTCCCACATCGTCTTCGCGCGCCAGTACGCGTACTCGTTCTCCTTGCCGGGATACCTCTTGGTGAACGCCGCAACCGACGCATCGAGCTCGGGCGCGGCGTTGCGGTGCCATTCGGAGACCTGCTTCAACGTATCGACGCCCGCGTCGCCGATGGCCGTGACCGTACCCGGGCTGCCGCCGTAGTACGTCTCCCACGCCACCTTGAGGCCGGCGTCCTTGCCCGCCTTGATCAGCAGCACCATGTCGTTGCTCCAGTTGCCGGTGATCACCGTGTCGGCGCCGGCCGCCTTGATCTTGGCGACATAAGGCGAGAAGTCGTTGACCTTCTGCAGCGGATGCAGCTCGTCGCCGACGACCTTGATGTCCGGCCGCTTCTCCTTGAGCATCTTGTTGGCCGCGACGGCAACGGCCTTGCCGAACGAGTAGTCCTGGTTGATCAGGTAGACGTTCTTGACCTTGTTGTTCTTGGCGATGACGTCGGTCATCGCCGCCATCTTCATGTCGGCGTCGGCATCGAAGCGAAAGTGCCAGAAGTTGCACTTCTCGTTGGTAAGCGCGGGATCGACCGCCGCGTAATTCAGGAACACGACCTCCTTGCCCGGGTTGCGCTCGTTGTGCTTCAGCACCGCGTCGGTGATCGCGAGCGCGACCGAGCTGCCATTGCCCTGCACGACGTAGCGCGCGCCGTCATCGAGCGCGCGCTTCAACTGGATCAGCGATTCCTGCGGATTCACCTTGTTGTCGAACGACAGGAGCTCGAGCTTCTCGCCGTTGAGGCCGCCGGCCGCATTGATCGCGTCGATGTAGAACTGGTGCGTTTTCTGCGCCAGAATGCCGGTGCTGGCGGCGCCGCCGGACAGCGGATCGATGAAGGCGACCTTGACGTCCGCCAGCGCGTGGCCGGCAAGACACGCCATCGTGATGCCCAGCCCGACGACGTAACGCGTGGTTCCGCTCATGGCTCCTCCTGGTGACGTTGTGGTTCCGTGCGCCGGACTTGGGCCGGGACGGGTCGATGCCATCCGGATGCTAGCGAGACGGGTGGGCGGTTACAAGCCGTCGCGCGATGCCGCAGTGCAACACGATCGATAACGCCCTGGAGGAGCCGTGCAAGGCCTGATGATGAACTGGCCGTTGATGATCGCCTCGATCATCCGGCATGCCGACCGCTGTCACGGCGACACCGAAATCGTCTCCCGGACGGTCGAAGGTCCGATCCACCGCTACACGTACCGTGACGCCCATACGCGCGCACGCAGGCTCGCGAATGCCCTTCGACGGCTCGGCGTCGGCGACGGCGACCGGGTCGGCACGCTGGCCTGGAACGGCTTCCGGCATTTCGAGCTGTACTACGCGGTGTCCGGCGCGGGTGCGGTCATCCATACGATCAACCCCCGCCTCTTTCACGACCAGCTCGTCTACATCGTCAACCACGCCGGCGATCGCATCGTCTGCTTCGACCTCACGTTCGTGCCGCTGGTCGAGAAGCTCGCGCCGCTATGCCCGAACGTCACGACGTGGATCGCGATGACGGACCGGGCGCACATGCCGTCGTCGACATCGCTGCCGAACCTGCTCTGTTACGAGGAGCTGCTGGCCGCCGAGTCCGACGACTACGCGTGGCCCGATTTCGACGAGAACACCGCGGCGACGCTCTGCTACACCTCGGGCACGACAGGCAATCCGAAAGGCGCGCTGTTTTCCCATCGCTCGACGGTGCTGCACGCCCTGGCTTGCTGCATGCCCGACGCCAAGAACTACTCGGCGCAGAGCGTCGTGCTTCCGATCGTTCCGATGTTCCACGTCAACGCCTGGGGCATTCCTTATTCCGCGCCGATCGTCGGCGCGAAACTCGTGTTTCCGGGTGCCGGGCTCGACGGGAAGAGCCTCTACGAGCTGTTCGAGAGCGAACGCGTCGAGACGTCCGCCGGCGTGCCCACCGTTTGGCTCGGCATCATCAACTACATGAAGCAGAACAATCTCAAGTTCACCACGTTCAAGAGCACGACGATCGGCGGCTCAGCGTGCCCGCCGGCCATGATGAAGACACTGCGCGACGAGTTCGGCGTGCGCGTCCAGCACGGCTGGGGCATGACCGAAATGAGCCCAGTCGGAACAATTGGGACGCCGAAGAGCAAGCACCGTGACTGGACTGCGGATCAGCGGATGGCGCTGGCGCTGAAGCAGGGGCGGCCGCCGTTCGGCGTCGAGATGAAGGCGGTCGACGCAGAAGGCAGGGAATTGCCGCGCGACGGCGTTTCCGCGGGCGACGTCATGGTGCGCGGGCCCTGGGTCGTGCGCGACTACTTCAAGAGTGACGCACGCAGCCCGCTGTCGGCCGACGGCTGGTTCCCGACCGGCGATGTCGGCGCGATCGACGACGACGGCTACCTGACGATCACAGACCGCTCGAAGGACGTCATCAAGTCCGGCGGCGAGTGGATCAGCTCGATCGAACTCGAGAACATCGCCGTCGGCCACCCATCGGTGCTCGAGGCCGCGGTGATCGGCGTTTCACATCCGAAATGGGGCGAGCGGCCGCTCCTGGTCGTCGTGAAGCGCGAGGGCGCCTCTGTCACGCGCGAGGATCTGCTGCGCTTCTACGACGGAAAGACCGCCAACTGGTGTCGACCGGACGACGTCGTGTTCGTGGAGGACCTTCCGCACACGGCGACGGGCAAGGTGTCGAAGAAGACGCTGCGGGAGAAGTTCAGCGATCATCGCCTGCCCACGGTGTAGCGGAATGGTCCACTGGAAAAGCAAGCGGTACACGGGCCCGCGCTCGAGGTACGCGGGGTCATGCAAGCAGGCGAATCCAGTAATGGCCCCAGACGTGAAGTGTTCGACAAGGCCCGGCGGGGACGCCGCGATGGACGCCTAGCGCAAGGTACAATGCACCGAGGAATGCCACGACGCGTCAGCGCGGTTTGTGAGCGAGCCCGGTGACCTTCGCGCAATCGACGCGCGCCACTATCCCGAGGCGGCTGCGGGCTTTGCTTCCCATGTCAATGCATAGCGTTTGACCTCATCGTCGCGAGGCATTTTTATAGGTCGTTCGCACCGAAAATGGCAGGACGTACCGCCGGCGCCGAGTCCCAAGCCAAGCCGGATCCGATCCGGGTCCGCTTTGACGCATTCGAGCTAGACGAGGCGAACGCAAGCTTGGTGCGCAGCGGAAGCGCAGTTGCTCTCGCCCCAACGCCATTCGCCGTGCTGTGCGCCCTCGTGCGGAAACGAGGAACGCTGCTGACCGCGAATACGCTCCTCGACGAGGTATGGGGTCACCAGCATGTCAGCGACTCCGTGTTGCGCACTGCCATCAGCGAGCTGCGCACCGCGCTCGATGACGACGCCCGGCAGCCGCGCTTCATCCAGACCGTGTCGCGACGCGGTTACCGCTTCATCGCCGACGCGACTGATGTCGTTGCAGCACCGATCCGCGGCAATGTTGCCGCCGTTCAATCGTTTGTCGACTCATCATTCATCGGCCGCGCGGAGCCCCTACGCCGCCTTCACGCTGCCTGGGATAAAGCGTGCAGCGGAAAGCGCGCGGTGGTTTGGGTTGCCGGCGAACCCGGTATCGGAAAGACGACGTTGATCGAGCGGTTCGTCGCTGGCGCGGGCGATATCGCCTGCGCGCAAGGGCAATGCATCGAGCACTACGGGACGGGCGAGCCGTATCTTCCAGTGCTGGAAGCGCTCGCGGGCCTTTGCCGCAGCGACGCTACCCTCCCCCTAGGAAGTCAACCATCGCGACCAGACCGATCAACGCCCATATGCTGACCGGTATGTTAGTACCGTCTAGAAAGGTCCAGTGCTGCGACGCTCCGATTATGCGGACTCTGTGGAGGACAGCTGATTTTGTAGGTTTTTTTCACAACAAGACTTTTTGGCCCTTGGTGCATACCCTGGATGTGCACGCCTATTGCCATCTTCCGGCCGTGCAGCACACGTATCACCGGTCCCGCGCATCATCCACCAATGCTCAAAAATCCCCAGGGCGCTGCATGCATGCGCTCGAATCCAGCCTGCGTGATGCGAACCATCTCGCCGAGCTGAACGCCTGCTGTCTCATCCTTGGTGATGACGTTCGGCTGCACCACGAGCGTCATGTTTGCTTCAAGACGAATGTCGGGAATGCCACCCGGCGACCGGCTGTTCTTGCCGAGCACCGGCGGCCAGTAGCCGCCGCCAAATCCATGGACGACGTCGTCGTAGATTGCAAACCCCGCCTGCTCGATCACGTCGCTCGCCGCGACGAGCTCTTCGGCGGATGCGCCGGCGCGCAGCACCCCCGTGATCGCCGCAAACGCAGCGTCGGCCGTCTCGTAGAGTGCCCGGAAGAGCGGCGGCTGGTCCGCGCCCACGCTGATGGTGCGCAGGACCTGGCCCGGATAGTCCCAGAACGTTCCACTGAACTCCACGAACAGCATGTCGCCCTCGCGCAACCTGCGCGACGAATGATGCTGGGGCGGAACGCAGGTATCCGGACGGCGCATGTCGTTGACGCCGATGAAATGAATGATCGTCGAGCCGCCGAGCGGATGATAGCCACTCTCGACCAGCGCACCGAGCTCCCGCTCCGTCATGCCCACCCGCGCGCCCTGCAACAGCGCTTCGAGGCCGAGGTCGCTGAACGCCGCGCCAATGCGCATCCACCGGATCTCCTCGTCCGACTTACGCATGCGCAACCACTGATAGTCTTCGTTGAGGTCGACGAGCTCGAACTGTGCGGACAGCTGACGCTGCTTCCGCCAGGACAGGAGGCCCATGACGCCTACGCGCCGAGCCCCGCGCCGCGCCAGCTCCTCGACGGCCGCTTGCGCGCCCTTCCGTTCTGCCCAGCGTACTTCGGCATCGAGGGCCATCGTGCGTGCGTTCGGAATGTGGTTGTGGAATTCGACGAACAGCACATCCCGTTCGCCCGGTGCGAACAACACGATCGCCTCCGACGACGTCGGCCAGCCGGTCAGCCAGTACACGCCGGTACCCGCACGCTCCTCGCCGCAGATGACCAATGCGTCGCAGCCGTGCCGTTGCGTCACTTCACTCAGCGCACGCCGGCGGCGGGCGAACTCCCCATCGGAGAACCGCCCATAGGGTTGCGTCAGGATCGCTTGTATGTCGGAGTCCTGTAATGCGGGATGCGCCGTGGCTGATTTCATCCGCGCGCAGCCGCTTCAGCGAGAAAGGTCGCATCGTAGTACGCAGACGCGTGGTCCAAGGTCTTCCGTGGCTCGCCGTACCTTGCGCGCAACTCGAGCACGTTGCCGATCCCCTCGACGTCGATCTCGCCATTGGCGGGAAAGCCATTGGCCGCGTCGAACAGCACCGAATACGCCGTCGCGGCCGCATCCGTCGCCGCGCTTTGCATGTGTTCGATGTAGATCGCGAAAGCCTTCTCGCGATTGGCGGGCACGTACAACCAGTCGAGCGCGTCGAGGAGCGCGCGCAGGAAGTCGACGACGACGCCTCGATGCGCGCCGGCCCATCCGCGGCGGGTTGCAACGACGTGTCCCTGAAATTGGCTCAACAGACTGCTAGCCGAGTCCAAAGCGTGGAAGCCCATCGCCTTCAGCTCCGCATCGAGCGGTGCGTTGAACAGCGATCCTGCGTACTCCTGGCGCGTCATTGCTTCGAAACGCTGGGTCACGCCGCCCGCCTGCTCGAGTCGGTAGTCAGCGGAGGTCAACTCGCCGTGTTCGAGCATGCCACGGAGCACCAGTGCATTGCCGGTGATCAACGCATCGACAGCAAGGGTCTTTCCTTTGAGCTCGGCATAGGTGCCAATGTCCGGAGTCGTCATGAGCGTTGGCATCGCACGCGTATCGACGGCCATCAACGCGATGGCGTCGGGCACGAGCACGCCGGGCGCGCCCTGCCCTTCTCGATACGCCACCACGTTGTCCATCAACGTGATCGCGAGGTCGGCGCGACCTTCCGCCAGCGCCGACCACTGGAACACGGAGCCTGGCGTGGTGGCGACCTCCACCCGGACACCGTGTTGCGCGAAGAATCCGCGGTCCTCCGCAACCCAGACCGGCCAGTTGAAACCGCCGGGAAAAACGATCAGCCTGACCGCGCGATTCGCGGCCGCGACGGGACTCACGCTAACTCCCGCGCGAGCGCGAAGAAGCGATGGCGCGCGCGACGATGCGCGCCGTCCGCCGCATCACTTGACGTCACCGAGCCGCACCAGCTTGCTCTTGAAGTCGATCTGCGAGCCGAGCGCGCCTTCCTTGAAATAGATGTCGAGGACGCTCTGTATCGCACCGATGTCACGATCGTTGATCTGCTCCTCGTTGCGGAACATGATTGGGCGAACGTACGTCATCGAGGCGGGCGGCACGCCGGCGTACTTGGCGAGCAACGGCTTGTAGCGGTCGAAGTCGGCGTCGATGCGCTTGGTGATGTCGCGCAGCACGAGCATGATCTTGCGCGCCGTTTCGGGGCGCTCCTTGAGGAACTTCGTCGTCATGACCGCACAGCCGCCGAACCAGGGATTAGCGACGTACCGGGCGCCGACATTGATCATGGGGGCCTCGATGTCGCCCGTGGCAAGGCCGCTCGCCGCGAACGGATCGATAGTAATGGTCGCGTCGACGGTACCGGCCAACAAGGCGGGCACCTGTTGCGGGAACGGCAGCTCGATGAGCGTGACGTCGGTGTCCTTCACGTTCATGCCACGCAGGATGTAGCGGACGTTGGTACGCCACTGCCCGCCGGGGTTGTGGCCGAGCTTCTTGCCCTTGAGGTCCGTCAGCGTACGGATCGAACTTCCCTTGCGCACCAGGAGCGAGCTGTTCACGTACGGTGTGTCCGTCATGCCACCCGACAATCCGAAGATCCGCAGCGACCCGGGGTTCTGCGATTCGGCGACCATGGCGATGCCGGGCGCCGTTCCGTACGGACCGACCTCGGCGCGATCCGCGATGAGTGCGTCCACGAGGCCGGCGGGAGAGTTGAGCCGCTGGTCGACGACTTCGATGCCCTGTGCTTCGAACGCCTTCTCCTCGAGCGCCACCATGAAGGGCAAGGCGTCGATGGCCGGCACCCAGGCAAACACGACTTTCTCGGCCGCATGGGCCGACGCAGTGAGCGTCGCCAAAGTCACTGCGACAAATGCGGCACTCAGGGCCGCGCTCACGCTCCGCGCCGACCGACGTCGCGCTGCAACTCGCGTATGCATTGGGATTCCTCCTTTAAGGACTGTCCGGTTTTATGGGAAGGCAACTCGCGGCCACCGGTGAAAGCCGCGTGATCGCCGCGGCTCGACCGATCCGAGCCGCAGCGTCGTCAAATCCACCTCGCTTAACGCGTAGCTCACGAGCGGACCTATTGCGGAGAACCGTCGATGCCGCGCGCGACTTCGCGGGTGAACACATCGAGACAGTGGCTCTTGATCGCCACGAAATCCGGATGCGACAGTGTCTTCGCGTCGCGTGGCCACGCCACGGATACCGGCACGATCTCCGCAACGCGCGTCGGAGGCCGCGTCAGCAGCAGGACCCTGTTGGACAACTGCACGGCCTCCTCGAGGTCGTGCGACACAAAGATCATCGTATTGCGGCGCTTCATGAAGACGTGCTGCAGGCGCTCACGCATGAACAGCGTCATCTCGTAATCCAGCGCGGAGAACGGCTCGTCGAGAAACAGCACTTCAGGGTCGGTGATGAGCGCACGCAGGATCGAGACCGTCTGCTGCTGGCCGCCCGACAGCTCGTAGGGGTAGCGCTGCAGGTCGATGCGCACGTCGAATTCGGCGAGCAGGGCCTCTACCCGGCGGTCGCGTGTCTTCTTGTCGAGATGCAGCAGCTTCAGCGGGTACTGGATGTTGCTGATGGCCCGCATCCACGGGAACAGCGCGTCCCGGTAATTCTGGAATACGTACGACACCTTCGTTTGCCCGATCGGCTTGCCGTTGTACAGCACTTCGCCCGAGTCGATCGGCGCCAGGCCGGAGATCAGGTTGATGAGCGTGCTCTTACCGCAGCCGTTGGGACCGAAGATCGAGATGAATTCCCCGTCGTGAAGATCGAGATCGAAGTCGCGGTACACGTACCCGTTGTCGAACTCCTTGGTGAGCCCGCGTATGCGTATGCCGCGGGGCACGTCGGCCTCATCCGGCGCGGCGCCAACCGCGCGAGGAAGGGGGGCAAGCTCCAAGGCGCCGCTGCTCATCGTCAGCGACCCGCCCAATGCACGAAGTGCCGCTCGATCAGCAGGAAGAGATAGTTGAGCCCGTAGCCGAATGCGCCGGAGACGATCAACGAGCCGTACATGTCCTTGAGGTTGTACGAATACTGATCCTCCATGATGCGATGGCCCATGCCGTCGACTCCGCCGATGAACATCTCCGCGACAACGACAACGACGAGCGCAACGGATACGCCCGCGCGCAGACCGACGAAGGTCTGCGGCAGCGTCTCGAGGAAGATGATGTCGGAGAATATGCGCAGCGACGAAGCACCCATCGATCGCGCCGCGAGTATCCGCGTCTTGCGCGCGTGGAGGACGCCGTAGGCGACGTTGAAGACGATGATCAGGAACGCGGCAAAGGCCGCCAGTGCGATCTTGCCCTCTTCGCCGAGGCCGAACATCAGCATGAACAGCGGGAACATCGCGGTCGAGGGTGTGGAGCGGAAGAAATCGACGAGGAACTCGATGCTGCGATAGACCCGCTCGTTCGCACCGATCAGGATGCCGAGCGGAACCCCGATGCCCGCCGCGAACGCGAACGCGTACAGGACGCGAATCAGCGTCTGGACGAGGTCGTGCAGCATGGTTCCATGCAGAAGCGCGTTCCACGTCGTTACGAGCGTCGGGCCGGGTGCCGGCACCAATTTGGCGTTGAGTATCCCCGTCGCTGAGGTGAGCCACCACAAGCCGATCAGGATCAACGGACCCACGATCGGCAGAAGCCGGTCGCGCAGGGCTCGGCGCTTGCGCCGCCGCACGCTTCCACCCGTTACCACTGCGCGGTTGACGGTCACGGGAACGTCCAGTTGCGGTTTCACGGGATCAAAGATACGGCGGCGAGCTGATCCAGATGGCCTGCGCGATGCGAGCGCCGCGATTGCACCACCGATGCGGCAGCTCGCTGTTGAAGCAGATGCTGTCTCCTTCCTTGAGCTCGTACCACGTGCCGGCGACATCGACACTGAGATGTCCATTCAGCACGATGACGATGTCCTCGCCTTCGTGACTTTGCGCCGGTCCGCTCTCTGCGCCGGGATTGCCGACGAGCCATAACGCCGACGCTCGCCGGCGAAAGTCCGGCATCAGGAGCTCGTAAGTTATGCTCGATTGGGGAAACGCGACGCGCTTGCGCTCATGCTTGCGCAGCACGGATACCATTGTGCGAGTCGTCCCCGCGTCGGGCGCGATCAGCTGACCGGTGGGAATACCGAGCGCGGTCGCGATGCGCTTGAGCGTACCGACCGTTGGTGTCAGCAGATTTCGCTCGATCTGGCTCAAATAGCTCACCGAGAGCTCGGCGCGCTGCGCAACCTGTTGCAGCGTCAATTGCTGGCGCTTGCGCGCCTGCCGCATGAGCGGCCCAAGCGATCGTCCCAGGTCGGACTCGGCATCCTTGGCGGAACTTGCCGCGCCGTGCTTACCGCCCGTGATGACCTTTGCCGTGTGGGGCCCGCGACGAGTGGGCAAGGCGCGCTGCGTCTCGGATGCACGCACGTCGGCGGTATCTGACGCGGTCTCGTCATAGACGGCGTTGCGCCGAGGCTTGGTGTATGAAGCCATCAGCCGTTCACGACGCTGTTCTCGAGCGCGCCCACGCCCTGGATCGCTACGCGCAACCGGTCGCCCTGCTTCAGGAATATCTTGCGAAATCCTCCGACGCCGAAGGGCGTGCCGGTCGAGATCACGTCGCCGGGATTGAGCGTGACGCGCGCGCTCGCGTACTCGATGAGGTCCCACACCGAGAACACCATAAGCGACGTATCGCTGTCCTGCATCGTTTCGCCGTTGAGCGTGGTGGTCAAGTGAAGACCGTGCGGATCGCCGGCGGCGCTCGCGGGCACGATCCAGGGGCCGACGGGCGTCGATGCATCGAGCGACTTCGAGCTGAACCAGTCGACGATGCGATTCTTGCCGAGCTCGACCCACTGCAGGTCGCGCGCGGTGACATCATTCACGATTGTATAGCCGCAAACGCAGCGCCGAGCCTCGTCCTTGGAAACGCGGCGCGCGCGGCGTCCGATCACCACGGCGAGCTCGCCTTCGTAGTCCATCTCACGGGAGACCGGCGGCAATTCGATCGCCTGGCCGTGACCGACGAGCGCGGTGGCCGGCTTGCTGAAAAACACCGGCGTTTTCGGAACCGACAATCCGGCCTCGGCCGCATGTTGGCGATAGTTGGCACCGACGAGGTACAGGTTTGACGACGCGTCGATCGGCGGCAGCAGCGTGACATCGCGCAGCGCATGCGTCGTCGCGCCGGCGATTGCGGCATCCGGCGGCCATCCGTCCGGGCGCGCGGCGACGAACGACGCGACCGTATCGAACCGCGTTGAAATGTCGTGGATCGTCGCATTCATGTGCAATCCGACGCGCGGCGCGGTCTCGACGTGCGTGCGGAAACGGACGAGTTCCATGGGGATTCCGGTCTAGATGAAATCGAGCTCGATGTGCGGCGGTGCGGCGCCATCGTGCGCTACCTGAACGTCGACGAGACCGCCGCAATGCGGGCAGCACAGGTGACGCAGTGTGAAGCGTCCCGCGTCGTAGTCCTCGCCGCGCACAGGACCGGCGGCATCGAGTGGTGAATCGAACGCGCCGAGATGCGGCATCAGGTCTTCGCCGGCTGCGCCGAGCGACTGCCCGCATTGGCCACACGCGATCCGGCCCGAATCCAGATCCGCATTCAGCGCGTCGCCGTAGCGTTGCTGTCCCCGGCCACGCAGGATGAGCGCTCCACCCTCGGCAGCCGAGTGCGATCGCGCCATGCGGTCGCGGCGGATCTGCTCGCGTTGTGGGGCGGTCGCCATGACATCGGCAGCGCCGTCGTCGCGCAGGACTACGCCATAGATATCGCGTGCCGCTCGCGGCGACACCGCGTGGCGCGCAACGTCTTCGGCAACCCGTTGGGGTTCGCGCAACAGCGGATCGCCGTAGCCGCCACCCGCTTGCCAGCTGTGATACCAGACGTCGCCGCGCGCGAGCGGCGTGCGCACGTGCTTGCAACACAGGATTTCGCGGCGGCCTTCGATAGCATCCAGGCTGTCCGGGAGCGGTGCGCGCGCAGCGAGGCGCGCGGACAGGTCGGTGTCGACCACGCGCGCAACGCGGATCGCCGCGCCCGGCAGCCCGCCGGCGAGGCCGATCGCGTTGGGCATCTCGGCACCCGTTCCTGCGAAGAGCCCCTCGAGGTGATCGTTCGGTGCGTCGTACATCGTGTACGCGAGCTCGCCGGAACGTCCGCCGCGATAACGACCCGGGCCGCCCGAATCCTGCAGATGCCGACGGAACAGGTAGAGCACGGGGTATTCAGCCTCCTGGTCCTCGATGTTGGGCATGTTCGGCGTCGTGTTGAACACGATGCCGGCCGTGTCGACACCATCGTCGTACGTGCGCGCGCCGCCACCGCCGCCGAAGTGACTCATCTCGGTGGCGGCGAAGGGAAAACCGTGCTGGCTCGTGCCGGCGAAGATCGGCGCCATCGATGTGCCCGACCACACCGCCATCGCCTGGTCGCGGTAGCGCTCGCTTGCGAGCAGCATGTGCGAAAGGCAACGCCAAGTCACGTCGATCGTTACGATGACCGCCGAGATGGTCGCCATCGCACACGGCGCCGGATAATCGCAATTGTTCACCGTGCCCGATGGCGTGACGATGTCGATGCAATCGCGCACGCCGCGATTCCATGGAATGTCCCAGCACAGGTTGATGTACATCGACGACAGCACCGCGGCCTGGAGGCCTGAATACGTCGAATTGATCAGGCCGCGTGCGTTCGGGCTCGTGCCGGTGAAATCGAACGTCAACCTTTCGCCCCGCTTCGTGAGCGTGCAGACGACTTGGTAGATCTTCGATTCGTGGCCGTCGTGGTCGATGTACTGGGTTTCGCGCCACTGACCGTCCGGCAGCTCGCGCAGGCGCAGCGACAGCTTTTCGGCCGCGTGCGCGATCACGCCGTTCATGACGGCCTTGACCTTGTCGATTCCGAAATGCGCAATGAGCTCGACCAGCGCAGCGCGTCCGCTGTTGAGCGCCGCAATCTGCCCGCGCACGTCCAGTCCGACGAGCGGATCGCGCACCTGGTTCATGATCCACGCCAGCACGTCCTCACGCACCTTGCCGGCCTCGACGAGCTTCACGGGCGGCATACGCAAGCCTTCCTGGTGCGTATCCACGGCCTTGATCGAGAAGCCGCCCGGGTCCATCCCTCCCGTGTCCAGCTGATGCCCCGACGCACCGATCCAGGCCACGAGCTCGCCGTCGTGGAATACCGGGCTCACGGTGGCGAAGTCGGGATGGTGGATCGCACCGAGGTACGGATCGTTGCAAATGAAGATGTCGCCGTCGCCGATGCCGGTATCCGCGTGCGTGAGCCGCTGCGTGCTCTGCACGATGAGCGGCAGCACATTGCCCTGCGTCACGATGTATGGGCCGACGGAAACGAGCGCCCCGTCGGGCATCATGATCGCGGTCGCGGCATCGTTGCCGGTGATGAGGACGTTCGACCCCGAGCAGCGCATGTACTGGATGCCCATCTCCTCGGTGATGGACAATAGCCGATGGTTCAATACCTCGAATTCGACGGGGTCGACTTCGGCGGAGATGCGACGGTTCATGATCGGCTCGCTGCGGCAGTCGCGATGTGGGTATGGCGCTGGTCGTCGACGCTCGCCGTCTGCCCGGCGAGCACGACGATGGTCGTGCCCGGATGCTCGATCACTGCGGGACCTGCGATGCGCGCTTGCGCCGGCAACGATGGACCGTCGTAGATGGGCGTACGCACCATGCCGCGGCTACGCGGGCACCACGTCATGCGGTGCGTGCGTGGCGCGATTGGGCCACCGGGACCCCAGCGTGCCGTGACTGGTGCGGGCACCACGCCGATCGAGTTCACGCCGTAATTGACGAACTCGATGCCGGCGTCCTTCAGCGCCGCACCCTTGCCGAACAAACGCTCGTACTCGTGCTCGAAGTCCGCCAGCATGCGCGCGAGTCCATCCTCGTCGATGCGAGCAGGCGCTGGCACGCGCAAGTTGTGCACCTGGCGCCGATAGCGCGCCTCGACCCAACGCTCGTGGCGGTGTTGCGAGATGGGCACGTCGGCGTCGGTAAGGCGCCGTGCGCCATCGGCTTCCATCGTCGCGTAGATGCTCTCGACAATTTCCGGCGCAACCGGCGGAACCAACGGATGCGAGTGCTGCAGCGAAATCCGCACGTCCGAGCGCGCTGCGCCGTACGCCGAGTGGACGGTCGCGAAGAACGGCACGATGATCCTCGACACTCCGACCTCCTCCGCGTACGAGGCCGCATGTACCGGGCCGGCGCCGCCATACGCGAATACAACGAAGTCGCGTGGATCGTGACCGCGCTCCAGCGTCGATTTACGGATCAGGTCCGCCATCTGGCTGTCGATGACGGTTCGGATGCCGGCCGCGGCCGCGAGCGTATCTCCGCCGAAAAGCGGATCGCCGATGCGGCGCTTGATCGCGTCGGCCGCGCGGTCGGCATGAAGCTGCATGCGGCCGCCGAGGAATCGGTCCGGCGACAGGTAGCCGAGCACGAGGTCCGCGTCCGTGACGGTCGGCTCTTCTCCGCCAAGCGCATAACAGGCAGGTCCGGGAGCCGCCCCGGCGCTCTGCGGGCCAATGCGAAGACGTCGGCCGTCCACCCACGCAATCGAGCCACCTCCTGCGCCGATGGATGCGACATCCACCATCGGCAGTCGCAGCTGGTACTGGTTGAGAACCGTTTCGCGGCTGTAGCCCCAGCGTCCCCGATCGACGATGGCGACCTTGAACGTCGTACCGCCCACGTCGGTGGCAATGACGTTGGGCAAGTCGAGCGATGACGCGATCTGCGCAGCGCCGACGACGCCGGCAGCGGGACCCGATTCGATGGTGAAGATGGGAACCGTCTGCGCGGCCGTTGCTACGCCGCCGTTCGCCTGCATCATCAGCAGCTTCTGCTCGAGCCCCGCTTCGGCCAGCGCACCGGCGAGGCGGCTGACGTAGCTTTCGATGACAGGGCCGACATAGGCGTTGAAGAGCGCGGTCGCGCTGCGCTCGTATTCGCCCATCACGGGCGCGACTTCGCTCGAGAGCGAAATGTAGACGCCAGGCAGCTCGGTGGCGAGGATGTCGCGAACGCGCCGCTCATGCTCGCTGTTCTTGTGGGAGAACAGAAACGCCACCGCTACCGCCTCGTAGCGCCGTTGCCGAAGCGTCGCCGCCATCTGGCGTACCGCTGCCTCGTCGAGTGGCTGGATGACCCGCCCACGGTAGTCGACGCGTTCGGGCACTTCGAAGATGTCGCGCTCATCGACGAGCAGGCGCGGCTTCTGCGTCATGCGGTAGTGATGACGCTCGAATACCGTCAAACCCGCGACACGACCGGTCGCGCGCATGATCAGCAGCGTGTCCCCGAAGCCGCGTGTGGCCAGGACCGCCGTGCGCGCGCCGGTGAACGAGAAGACGGCGTTGCTCGATTGCGTAGTCGCATGGACCATGCGGCTCGTGCGCCCCAGCAGCTGCCGCACGTCGACTCCGACCTGGCCCGCCGCGTCCTCGAGCCCATCGAAGACACCGCGCTGGAGATCATCCGGTGTCGTCAGCGACTTGCCCGCGAACGTCTGCCCCGAGGCGTCCTCGATGACGACGACGTCCGTGAAAGTGCCCCCGATATCGACCGCAACGCTGTACATGGACAGGCCGGAGAAGGAATTTCAGTATTTTTAATGAAAGAAGTCGGTGTGTCAATCCTGGTCCGGTTTTCGCGCAGCTCGGTGGCTGGAGTGGGTCAACTGCGACCGTCGATGATCAAGCCGCTCGCGTTCAGACTCGATGGTCGCTGAACGGCCAACAGGAGGTCGACACGAAAATATCCAGAAAGCACTTACCCGCCGTAGGCGAACCCCCGATAAAACGGGAGTATCGTTTGACTTCCACTCGTCAACGAAGCAATTCGGTGACGCCATGAGACTTCCCCGCCGACGATTTCTGCATCTGGCCGCGGGCGCTGCCGCACTGTCGGCGGTCTCCCGCATTTCGCGGGGCCAAGCTTTTCCGACGCGACCAATCCGGCTCGTGATTCCTTTTCCCCCGGGTGGTGCATTCGACGCCGTTGGACGCCCATGGGCGGAAAAAATGAAGCCTCTGCTTGGCACGGTGGTGGTTGAGAACATCGGTGGCGGCGGCGCTTCGATAGGTGCTGCCGCCGTCGCACGCGCCCAGCCTGACGGCTACACGCTCCTGCTCGGCGGGACGCTGCCGCACGTCAACGAGGCGCTGCTCAAGAGTCGGCCGCTCTATGATCCGGTCAAAGACCTGGATCCGATCGCGGGCATCGCCGCCAACGTTCTCTGCATCGCAGTGCATCCCTCGGTACCGGTTCGTACGCTAGAGGAGCTGATCGTTTATGCGAAAGCCAATCCTGGCAAGCTGTCCTACGGGCACGCCGGTGTCGGCTCGATCCAGCATCTGACTGGCGAGTTATTCAAATCGCTCGCGGGAACACCCGGCATCGTCGACGTGCCGTATCGGGGCACCGGCCCATTGGTCACAGACCTGATCGGCGGACAAGTTCCGATGGGTACGCCAGGGGTGACCGGGCAGGTGCTCGAATTCCATCGGACCGGCAAGCTGCGGATTCTGGCCGTGACGAGTCCCACACGGCTGATCGCTGCGCCTGAGCTTCCGACGGCGGCCGAACTGGGCTTCCCCGGCATGACCGTGAGAGGTTCCATTGGGCTGCTCGCACCGGCCGGAACGCCCATCCGGATCATCGAACAGATTGCGCAGGCGACGCGCACGGCGGTCGCCGAACCGGCCTTCCAGCGGATGTTGGTCGACGCGGGTATCGAACCCACTCTCGACTCAGATCCCGAAAGATTCCGCCGGTCCCTCGCAGCCGATGTCGCACTCTGGACGCCAGTCGTCAAAGCGCTCGGGATAAAGATCGACTGAGCACCTGATGGGGATACTCCATGATTATCCAACAGCCGACCATGTACGTGCTTGGAATAAGCCTCAACACCGCGAAACGCTCGGCCCCACATCCCGCAATCTTGCTGCTGCGGTGCCAATGAGGTGTCTCCTTGATGGATCGTTGCGGGCTGGTCTACCCAATCGCAGTATCTGCGCCACTGCCGGCTAACTTCACTCATGAACGGCTGCTCTTGAGAAGCGCAAAGGGCTGTTGTGGGTCGATCTGGGAACGTCGCCGATCAGGCCGAGTACGGCCAACCAGACGGTCGCCTCTTCTATCTCCCAGCCGTTGACGAGGCGGCCGGCGCCTGGCGACGGCGTGTTCGACGCGGCCGAAATGCCCGGTCCGGCTTTCAATCCGCTTTCGCGCCGGACGCCTTCACGATCGGCAGCCAACGGTCGACATCGTCCTCGATGAGCTTGCCGAACGCGGCGGCCGTAATCGGCTCCGGCAAATCGAGTCCTTGCGCGCCGAGCTCCTGCTTGACGTCAAAGCTTGCGATGATGTGCGTCAACTCCGCGTGAAGCCTCTCGACGACCTGGGGCGGCGTGCCCGCCGGCGCGACGAATCCCGCCCACGTGTCGACCTCATAGCCTTTGACGCCCTGCTCGTCGAGCGTCGGCACGTCCGGCAGAAGGGGCGAGCGGGCGCGGCTGGTGACGCCGATGGGCTTGAGCCTGCCGTTCTTGATGAGGCCAATCACCAGCGGCGTATTGAAAAAACCCAAGGTGACTTCGTTCGTCATCACCGCCTGCACCGCTTGCGGCGCGCCCTTGTACGGCACGTGCACGAGATCGATGCCGGTGGCGCGTGCGAACAGTACGCCGGATAGATGATGGCTGGTGCTGGTGCCTCCCGACGCGAACGTCACCGCCCCCGGCTTCGCTTTCGCGACGGCGACGATGTCCGCGACGTTCGACGCCGCGTTGGCTGGATGCACAACCAATACGTTGGACGCATGGCCGAGCAATGCGATCGGCGCGAAATCCTTGAGCACATCGTAACCGGGCTTCGAGTAAACAGCCGGTGCGAAGACAAGCATGGGTTGCGCGGCAAGCGCGATGGTGTAGCCATCCGGAACAGCCCGTGCGACTTCAGCCAACCCGATGGTGCCGCCTGCGCCAGGCTTGTTCTCGACGACGACTGGCTGGCCCAGCGCTATCCCGAGCTCATGAGCGACGACGCGCGATCCGATGTCGGCGGTGCTGCCCGCGGACGCAGGCACGACGAGCCGGATCGGCCTTTCGGGGTAGCCTTGCGACCACGCGACACACGAGGCTGCGAAGAGCGCTGCGGCGACGATGCGAATAAGCACGGCAACATGTTAGCAGCCCCTCTTATATGCTGGTCGTTGTGACGAGCGCCGCGCCGTCGAACGCGATCGCCGCGGCCTGCTCTTCGCTCAGGCAACTACCCGCGCGCAGCCACGCTTCCACGGCCGCGGCCGGAAACTGCGCAAGCGCAAGCTCGCGCACGCGCTGGTGCATCGGCAGCGCGACGAGCGCCGGAGGCTCGCGCAGCGGCAGCTTGCTTGCCGCGTAGCCGGCAATGAGCGCCGCGCGTTGCGCATCGCCGCGCCGCGCGTGCTGCAGCGCCGCCGCTATCAGCGGTCCGAACGTGGTGCCGAGCAGGCGCTGGTGATCGAAAGCTTCGCGTGCGAGCGGAACGATGTCCACGTCGTCGCCGCGCCACGCCAGCGCGACCGCGAGCGTGCTGAGGCGCAGTTCCAACCCGTACGGCGCGTTCATCCGGCGCAGCCCGTCGACGGACTTTCGCGCCAGCTCGACCGCTGCATCGACGCGACCTGCGTCGAGCTCGGCGGCGGCGACGTTGCCGAGCGCGATGTGCTCGCACAGGACGTCGCCCGCGCTTCGATACAGCTCGAGTTGCCGGCGGTACGCGGCGACCGCGAGCGCGGGCGCACCGCGCCGCAATTCGCACAGCGCTTGCGTTGCTGCGAGTGCCGCCTGCATGCGCAAGGGGTGCGCCTCGGTGACGAGCGTCTTCGCCTCCTGCAGCGCCTGCTCGGCCGCGGACATCTCGTTTCTTACCGCGCTGATCGTCGCCAATACGAGCAGTGCGTGGCCGAGCCGGTCGATGTCGTCGAGTCGCCGATACAGCGATACCGCACGGCGCGCGGCCTCCAAGTGCTCCTCGCGACTCGCATCCTTGGTGAGCCTCGCGAAAGCAAGGCAGAATTCGGCCTCGATTTTGGGTGGCAGGCCGGAGCGCGGCGGCCACAAGGCGACCATGCGCTGCACACCTTCGGCAGGCAGGCCGTTCAAAAGCCATGCAACCCAGCAGCGGCCGAGCATTTCGTACGCGAGGTCGCGGTCGGATTCGCACGCCCAATCGACGGCCGCGCGCAGATTGCCCAATTCCTGCACGGCGCCGCTTCGCCTGCGATGCTCCAGGGGCGGCATGTTCCAGTGGTCGGAATCGAGGGTCGACATGAGCTCGCTGATCGCCTTGGCGTGACGGCGAAGCATTGGCTCCGATTCACCGCAGGCGGCGAGCTGCTCGAGTGCGAATGCCCGCGTGGTCTCGAGCAGGCGATAACGCGGTTCCAATTCGGCGTCGGCAATCACTAGCGATTTGTCGACCAGGTGCCCGAGAAGGTCCAGCACGAGCCATGGGTCGATGTGATCGTCGCTGACGATGCGTTGCGCGAGTTCCAGCGTGAAGCCGCCGGCAAATACGCCGAGGCGGCAAAACACGATCTGCTCGTCGGGCGACAGAAGACTGTGGCTCCAATCGAGCGCGGCTCGCAGCGTCTGGTGACGCCGCAGCTTCATGCGGGCTCCGCCGGTCAGCACGTTGAAGATCTGGTTGAGCCGCGTGTGAAGGCCGTGCACGCCAAGCAACGGCACGCGCGCCGCGGCGAGCTCGATCGCAAGCGGAATGCCGTCGAGCCGGCGGCACACGTCGACGACCATTGTCACGTTGTCGCTCGCCAGACGAAAACGCGAGTCCACCGCGTGCGCGCGATCGACGAACAGCGCCACCGCGCCGAACTCCACGGCGTCCTCCAGCTGTGCACCGGCCGGTATCGCGAGGGCCCCAAGCCGGTAGACCTGCTCATCGCGGCACTTGAGCGGCTCCTGCGACGTTACGAGCAGGCGCACGTTCGCCGCACGCGCCCGCAGCAGGTCGACGAATATGGCGACGTCGTCGGCGAGATGCTCGCAGTTGTCGAGCACGAGCAACAGATGGCGGTTGGCAAGCGCAACCGCGAGCGCGTCCGTCGCGGACCGTCCCGTGGGCAGCTGGATGCCGAGGGCGGAAGCGATTGTGCCGGGAACCTGCGCGGCGTCATTGATCGCCGCGAGCTCGATCCACCATCGCCCGTCCGGCCATTCGCTGCGTGCCGACGCTACCGCCAGCGCAAGGCGCGTCTTGCCGATGCCCGCCGCGCCGACGATCGACACCACCATGTGCCCGCACAGCAAAGCGTCGACCGCATCGACGTCCTGCGCGCGGCCGAACAACGGCGGCGAAGCCGGCAGATTCCCGCGGCTCGGCGCCGCGGCCATCGCGACCGCGGGCACGCGGTCGCTGACCACCGCGTCTAACGGCAACACGAAGCGATAACCGCGTCCCGGGATGGTAGCAATCGCGCGCGGCCCGAGCAGCTTGCGCAACGCCACCATGTGGACGAGGAGGTTGTTCTCTTCCACCACGAGCTTCGGCCACACGGTGTCCATGAGCTCGTGCTTGGACACGACCCGTTCCCTCCGCTCGACGAGGGCGAGCAGGATATCGAACGCCCGCGCTCCGATCTTCGCGGGCGCCGCGTCGATCAGGAGCTCGCGGCGCGTTGCATCGATCTCGATCGCGCCGCTTCGGTACGAGCCGCCGCACGCAGGCTGCCGGACGTCGTCCATGCCGGAGAGATTAGGCCCGCCGCACCCGCGGGGGAAGCCCCTCCCGCACGTTTAATAACAATTAATGCCGGCCCCAATGACGCAACGTGCCCCGGCACGCACGATGGGGCACGTGCGGTTCGCCAAAGGAGCGCGGGATGTTCTTCGAAAGATTGCGGCTGGTGCTCGGCGCCGCGGCAGTCGTTGTGGGTTTCGCTGCCGAAGCGGCGCCGCCAGCGTGCTGCGTTCCCATGGGAATCTGAGGGTACGCGTGAAGCGGACTGTGATCACCTGCATGCTCATCGGCCTGGCGACGAGCTCGGCCGCGCAAGCGACGCCCACGTTTCAAATCACTGCGCTCTTTTCCAACCTCGACGGGTCGGTGCAGTTCATCCGGCTCACCGAGACTGCCGGACAGAACGACCAGTACCGGTTCGCGGGACTCAAGCTGACCAGCACCCACGGCGGCGTGGTCAAGGAATTGACGTTCCCGCACGACTTGCCGACGGGCACAGCGTATCGCTCGGTCCTGATTGCGACCGACAACGGTATCAGGGCGGGAGGCGCCGGCACGTCGTTCCCCGTGTACCCGGACTTCTACGGCTTGCCGCCGCGTTTTCTTCCGATCGACGCGGGTGTGGTCGAGTTCGCCGGCATCGACGCCGTGAGCTATGACGCGCTGCCGACCGACAGCGTGCACGCGCTATTGCGCGACGGAACGGTTGCAACGGGCACGCTGCAGGGTGCAACGCCCGTCGTCACGCCGGTCATCGCCATCGAGTACTACAACTCAGCGCGCGATCATTATTTCGTGTCTGCATCTGCGGCTGACATCGACGCTCTGGACTCCGGTCGTACCGCGGGCTGGCAGCGGACAGGGCTTGTGTTTCCCGTCTCCGGTTCACCCGAAGGGTTTTCGCTTCAATACTCGCCATGGGACTACGCGGGCGAGGTTTACATGCCAATGCTTCCCGTATGCCGCTTCTACCTGCCTCCGCAAAACGGCGGCTCGCATTTCTTTTCGGCATCGGCAAGCGAGTGTGCGGAGGTTCGCGTGCGCTTCCCGAGCTTCGTTCTCGAAACCGACGCCGCCTTCTACGCATTGCTTCCCAACGCCATCAACGGCGAATGCCCGCAGGGGCAATTCGTCGTTCCGGTCTATCGCCTGTGGAACGCACGAGCCGATACCAATCACCGGTACACGACGAGCTTGTCGCTGCGCGACACGATGGTGGCGCAAGGCTACGTGTCGGAAGGGTACGGTCCTTACGGCGTCGCGTTCTGCGTGCCGACGTTTTGAAAACTTCCACACGAAGCGCGCGTGCTTGAGCTCGAGCTCGGCGAGCTTCGCATCGCCGCGCCACGCTTGCTCGGCCCTCGACCCATGACTAGGTGCCGCCCGTGACTCGCCGATGTAGACCTCGTTCGCAGTTGCCGCCTGATCGAGACGCGCGGCGGCATTAACGGCGTCGCCGGTAGCGAGCTTTCGGTCTTCTCGCAGTACCCGACAGTGGCGATTTTGTAAAAAATCGCCATCGCCACGACTCTTTGTCGGGAACCGGAATCGGCCGTCAGCGGCTCCATTTTCCGTGCAACGACACGCTGCAGCCTTGGTAACGGGATCGCCGCCGGACGTTTTGGCTACTGCACCGCGCACATGACGACACCGTCCGCACCATAGCCCTCCGCGAGATAGCCGGCAGCGAGCATCTGCGTCTTGATCGCTGCGCGCGTCGTATAACGGTGATTGGAATCCGCCCGCTGGTTCCACAGCCGGTACACCGGAATTGTTCCGCCGGGACAGGTTCCGGTCGCCGTGTCGGGCAGGTTGATCTGGAACGCGTTGTCGTTTTCCAAGCTCCAGAAGCCGGACGCATATTTCCGGAACACGGTCAGGCATTCGCCTGCGTCGGCCGAGAAGAAATGGGAATCGGCGCCAGGGCCGTAAAACTCCTGGTCCGGGTCGCTGTAGTACCGGCACACCGGGTTGATCGTACCGCCGGCACTGCTCCCCGTCGCGTAGGCCTTGAACGATTCTCCCGTGCGCACCCAACCGGGATGAACGCCGGTGTCCAAGTCCTGTTTCTCCGCGGCGTCGGCGGTGATGAAGTAATGGCGCAGGCCGGCGTCATAGAACTCGTCAACTTGGGCGATGACGATCGACGGCGGCACCGGCGTATGCGTGAGAGAGCCGCGGGTGATCGAGCGGCCACGCGGCGGATCCAAGGAAGGGAAATCTTCTCTTGATAACAAGATATCGAGCAATACCGTAGCATTGCTACCGTCGAGCGCTGCAATCAGAGCGATCTGCAGTTGCCGCGCGCCGAAATACGGTCCGGGCACGCCCATCGTGGCGACGAAGGCAAGGTTTGGCGGTTCGTCGTAGTCATAAGGATTGACGACGCTCGCCATGGAGTTGCCGGGAACGTAGGTGGAGGCGGGGAATGAGAACCAGGAAGACGTGACGCGCACATTCCAGTTCGCGATCGTCTTCAGAGCATCATCGTAGCTGAAGTATCCGGTGGCGAACGTTCCATCGGAGAACTGTACGCCAGTGAGAGTCCAGAACCGCGGTGCCGCGGCGACATGAAGCGACGCGACTAGCGTTGCAAGTAAGCACCCGAGGCGAATGGATATGAGGAGCATGACGCCCTCTCAGTGTCCGAGGTTAACGGCAGAAATAAATCGCCACGTATTCACATCAATTCCCATGACGGTAGTCAATAAATCGTCCGCGGGAACGCTATCCAAGTCAATTGGGGCGGTGATTAATTATTATTAATCTTGAATTTTCCCCGTTGACAGCCGTTCTACCGACGGATGGAGCAGCAACGGGTGACACCGGCTCCCGACCGTTCCTCGCGCTCGTAACGAAGGTAAATCATGGGGGCAAGTGATCGATTGTTCGAACCGAAGGCGCGTCTATTGCCGCGCCTGATCCGGTTTCGCGACGCGCCCTACTACGTCGGCATGGACCGCAACCGGTTCAACGCTGAGGTGCGCCCCGAACTCACCGAAATCCCGTTGGGACGCAAGGCATCGCGTTCGATCGCCTTGAACCGGACGCCTGGGTAGAGCAGTATAAGACCCGCAACGGGCGTCCCGCTCAACGGAAAGGAATGTTGAAATGGGACGAACGAGAATGCCCGGCGTTATCAACCGGGTGGTATCTGGCACATCGACAAGCGTTTCCGAGGAGGCCGCCTTCGCCAAAGCACTGGCGAGAGCGACCTCACCAAAGCGCAAGAGTATTTGACGAGGAGACTCGAAGAGGCCCGTCAAGCCTCGATCTACGGTGTCCGACCCCGGCGATCGTTTCGGCAGGCAGCGACCAAGTACTTGGAAGAGCACCAGCACAAGCGATCGATTGGCGACGACGCCCTGCACTTGCGTCAGCTCGACCCCTTCATCGGCTCCCTGCCCTTGGCCTCAGTGCACGCCGGCACGCTGCGTCCGTTCATCGACGCACGCCGCCGACAAGGGAGAAAGGCGAAGACGATCAACCTGGCGCTCGGAATCGTGCGGCACATCCACAACTTGGCAGCTTCGGAATGGCTCGACGAGCACAACCTCACGTGGTTGACGACGCCTCCAAAGATCAAGCTGCTCAAGGTTGAAGATGCGCACGAGCCCTATCCGCTGTCGTGGGATGAGCAAGCGGGGCTGTTTCGAGAGTTGCCGGCCCACCTGGGGCGCATGGCGTTGTTCAAGGTCAACACCGGCTGTCGCGACCGCGAAGTCTGCGGTCTTAAGTGGGAGTGGGAAGTGTTGATTCCGGAGCTCGAGACCAGCGTGTTCGTGATTCCGGGAACGCGGGTGAAGAATGGCGATGAGCGGCTGGTGGTGTTGAACCGGTCGCGCGATCGGTGATTTGAAAGTGTCCGCGGGCAGCATCCTGAGTATGTTTTTGCCTATCGCGGCCGGCCGATGCAGACCATGAACAACACTGCTTTGCAGTCCGCACGCCCCCGCGCGGGGTTGACGCACGTACGGGTGCATGACTTGAAGCACACGTTCGGACGCAGGCTGCGCGCCGCCGGCGTGTCGTTCGAAGATCGCCAGGACTTGCTGGGACATCGCTCCGGCCGCATCACCACCCACTACTCGGGCGCGGAGTTGGAGTCGCTGCTGGAAGCCGCCAACCGGGTGTGCGAGGGCAATGCCCGCAAAATGCCCACACTGGTGGTTTTGAAAAAACAAGCGCCCACCGCGAGAACAGCCCACCCACCACTTGCTTCAGGTTGTTGCTCGCACCGCGATCGCGATCCACGATGATCGCTCGATCGCTTCAACTAGTGCCGTACTCCTGCGCAGTCCCTCGGGGCGAGCGCAAGGTTCGCGTGAGCACGCTTCACTTACGCTCTCGCGTCCTGGCCGGCGAGGACTCCGCAAGCTTCTGAGCAAGTGCATCGTAGAACGCAGCCGCGGCCGGCGAAAGCGTAGCGTTCTTCCGACGGATGAGCACCAGTGTTCGCGAAATCACGGGGCTCACGAGCGCGATGCGGCGAACTCGCGGATACGCGCCCTCTTGTATCGCCGAATACGGCAGGATCGCCGTGCCCACCCCGGCGGCCACGAGACCGATTGCGGTCGAGAGGTGCTCGACCTCGTACGTGCCACGCAGGCTCAACCGCTTCTTGGCGAGCTGATAGTCCAAGAGTGCCCGATTGCCGGACAACCCACTCACCAGTATGAGCTCGGCCTCTCCGAGCTCGCCCCAGGTCACGGACTTCCGTCCGCTGAGAGGGTGCTCGTCCAGGCAAAAGAACATGAACGGCTCACGCATCACGGGCTGCTCGGCGAGGTCGGCATGCCGCTCGAGCTGAATCGTGATGCCGAATTCGGCTTGGTCGTGCAAGACCGCGCGCGAGACGTCAGACGCATTCGATTCGATGATGCGGATGCGGTTGCCCGGATGCTCCTTGATGTAAGTGCGAATCACCGCTGGGAGAGTGTGATGCGCCATGGTCGGAATGCTCGCGATCGCCACGTTCCCGGTGCCGAGGCGCGACATGTCCTTGAGGCGATCCACGGCGGAGGTCATCTCGTCCACGAGACGGCGCGCCTGCGGGAGGAAATCGCGCCCCACCGCCGTGAGCTGGACCGACCGCGTCGTACGGTCGAGTAGTCGGACCGCAAGGTAGGCCTCGAGCTTCTGGATGCGCCGCGTCAGTGCCGTTTGTGTGAGATGAAGGTGGTCGGCCGCGCGACTGAAGCCTCCAAGCTCCGCAACCAGGACGAATGCCTGGATTCCGTCAAAATCGATCTTCATGGGCACCCAATTAATGCTCGATCAGCATTAATCATACGCTTTATTGCATTTCACAAGTATCCGATAGGCGCCGACAATGGCGAACATGAACCCCCCACCTTCTCGAAGCGGCAGCGCCCCCGTGATGCATAGGATTCCGTGCGTGCTGATGCGCGGTGGATCCTCCAAGGGCCTGTACTTCCTCGCTTCCGACCTGCCCTGGCATACCGCAGAGCGCGATCGCGTCCTCCTGGCCGCGATGGGCTCGCCCGACCTGCGCCAGATCGACGGCCTGGGCGGTGGCGACGATCAGACGAGCAAGGTCATGATCGTCGCGCCATCGTGGCGGCCGGGAATCGACATCGACTACCTGTTCGCCCAGGTTTCGGTCGGCCGCGACCTCGTCGACATCACCCCGACCAGCGGCAACATGCTGTCCGCCGTCGCGCCGTTCGCGATCGAGCGAGGACTGGTCGAGGCGCACGACCCGGTCACCGTGGTGCGAATCCTCGACCTCAATACCGGCAAGGTGTTCGAGGCAGAAGTGCAGACGCCGGCCGGCCGCGTGAACTATCAAGGCGACTACGAGCTGGACGGTGTTCCCGGCACGGCCGCGCCGATCTTGCTGCGCTTTCTCGATCCAGCAGGCGGCAAAACCGGGCGAATGTTGCCCACTGGCCATCCCGTGGACGTCATCGATGGCGTTCGTCTCTCCTGCGTCGACTTCGCCAATCCCGTCGTGATGATGTCGGCGGTCGACCTCGCCAAGAGCGGCCAGGAAACCAAGCAGGAGCTCGATGCCGATCGTGCCTTTCTCGATCGCGTCGAGCAGTTGCGATGGAAGGCTGCCGCAGCCATGGGCATGGGTGACGTCGCTGGCAGCGTGCTGCCCAAGGTCGTGATGCTCGCGCCGCCGCGCAACAACGGGACCCTCTCCTCGCGCTATCTCGCCCCAACTTCCTGCCACGCGACTCACGCGTTGACCGGCGCCGCATGTGTGCTCGCCGCGTGCAACGTCCGCGACAGCATCGCCTATGGAATCGCGAACGCCGCGGGAGCCGATCTCGACCGCATTGTGATCGAGCATCCAGGCGGAAAGATGGAAGTCCGCTGCGAGCTCGCGGGACGGGACGCCGATGGCTTACCGCACATCTCGAGCGCGAGTGTGATCAGCACCGCGCGCCCCCTCTTCACTGGCACGGCGTTCGTTCGCGACCGCTTGCCTGTCCCTCGTTGAACGGAGTTGCCCCATGAACCTGACCGACTGGATCGGCCGCTCGGAAACCGTCACCGATACCGTTGCGCCGACGCCGTATGCCGCACTGTCGGCCATGCTCGATCGCGACCCGCAGCGGCCACCAGTGGGAACGCTGCTTCCCGCGCTGTGGCACTGGCTCTACTTCCTTCCGCTGCATCGGCAATCGGAGATCGGCCCGGATGGCCACGCCAACCGCGGCGGTTTCCTGCCGCCCGTTCCCCTGCCGCGCCGCATGTGGGCCGGCAGCCAGTTCCAGTTCCACTCGCCGCTGCGCGTAGGCGATGCACTTATGCGCACCTCGACGATCCACGACGTCACGGAAAAAAGCGGCCGGACCGGACCGCTGGTATTCGTCAAGGTCCGCCACGAAATACGGCGCGACGGCGAAGCCAACGTGGCGCTTACCGAATTCCACGACATCGTGTATCGCGAAGCGCCGAGCGCAGAGCAACCCGCGCCCGCACCCACCACCGCGCCCGCGATTTCGCCATGGGAGCGCAAATGGGTCCCGGACGACGTGCTGCTCTTCCGCTACTCCGCGCTGACCTTCAATGGCCATCGCATTCACTACGACCGCCGCTACGTGACCGAGGTCGAAGGCTATCCCGGCCTCATCGTGCACGGCCCCATGCTGGCCACCCTCCTGCTCGATCTTCTGCGCCACGAGAAGCCGGACGCTGCCATCGCGCGCTACGAGTTCAAGGCGGTGCGACCGGTATTCGACATCAACCCTTTCTTTGTGTGCGGCGAGCCGCAAGCCGACGGCAAGACCTTCAAGCTGTGGGTGAAGGATCACGAAGGCTATCTCACCATGTCCGCCACCGCTGTCATTCACTAACAAGGCCAGCATGCGACCTCTCGAAGGCATTACCGTCGTCACGCTGGAGCACGCGATCGCCGCGCCCTTCGCGACGCGACAACTGGCCGATCTCGGCGCGCGCGTGATCAAGATCGAGCGTCCGGGTGTGGGCGACTTCGCCCGCGGCTACGACGAGCGCGTGCGCGGTCTCGCATCCCACTTCGTGTGGACCAACCGTTCCAAGGAGAGCCTCACGCTGGACGTGAAGCATCCCGAGGCGCGTAAGATCCTGTTGCGCCTGATCGAGGAGGAAGCCGACGTCCTCGTGCAGAACCTCGCGCCAGGCGCTGCGGCGCGGCTCGGCCTGTCGTACGAGGCTCTTTCGCCGGCCAAGCCCGCGCTGATCGTGTGCGACATCTCGGGCTACGGGAACGACGGTCCCTATCGCGACAAGAAAGCGTATGACCTCCTGATCCAGAGCGAGTCCGGCCTCGTGTCGACCACCGGCACCGAAGCCGAGCCCTCCAAGGCCGGTCCCTCCATCGCGGACATCGCCGCGGGCATGTACGCGTATTCGAGCATCTTGGCGGCACTGCTGCAGCGACAGAAGACCGGCCGCGGGCAGCACATCGACATCTCGATGCTGGAGTCGCTGGTGGAGTGGATGAGCTATCCGCTGTACTACGCCTTCGAAGGCGCGGCGCCACCGGCGCGCGCCGGCGCCAGTCACGCCACGATCTATCCCTATGGCCCCTTCCCTGCCGGCGACGGCAAGGTAGTGATGCTAGGCCTGCAGAACGAGCGTGAGTGGGCGGCGTTCTGCGCCAAAGTGCTGTTAGCGCCCACGCTCGCCAAGGACCCCCGCTTCGACACCAACTCCAAGCGAAGCGCTGCCCGCGCGGAGCTGCGCACCCTCATCATCGAAACATTCACGTCCTTGACCGCCGAGCAGGTCATCGCGCGGCTCGAAGACGCGCAGATCGCCAACGCGCAGGTGAACGACATGCACGCGGTCTGGGCACACCCGCAGTTGCGTGCGCGCAACCGCTGGCGCGAGGTCGACACGCCCGCGGGCCGCGTGCCTGCGCTGCTGCCGCCAGGTTCGTGGGAGGACGGGGCGCCGCGCATGGACCCCGTGCCTGCACTGGGCGCGCATACCGATGCGATCCTTACCGCCCTCGGCTACTCACCCGAGCGCATCGGCGAGCTGCGCACCGCGGAAGCCTTGTGATGGCGCTCGCGCTGACCTATCTCTTCGTCCCTGGCGATCGGCCCGATCGCTTCGATAAGGCTGCAGCGGCGGGTGCGGACGCGGTGATCCTTGACCTCGAAGATGCCGTCGCGCCCGAAGCGAAGGAGCGTGCTCGGGACGCGATCGGCGAGTGGCTCACCCGCCACGCTGAACAGCTCTCGCGCATTGTTGTCCGCATCAACGACATCCACTCGCCGTGGTGGACGGACGATCTCGCGCTTCTTTCCCGGACGGGGGTCATGCTCGCGATGCTGCCCAAGGCGGAGTCAGCCGCGCAAGTGGACACGGTCATAGCGGTGCTGCCCGCCGGCGCCACCGTGATTCCCTTGATTGAAACCGCGCGCGGCACTCAGGACGTGGAGCACGTGGCAGCGGCGACGGGTGTGCTGCGCCTCGCGTTTGGCACGCTCGACTACGCCGTCGACCTCGACATCGCGGGTGACGAGCGCGCACTACTTTATCCCGCTTCGCGCATCGTTATCGCCTCGCGCTGCGCAGGCATCGCCTCGCCCATCGCAGGCGTGACGCCCACAATCGACGACGAGGAGCAGCTGCGCTCCGACCTCGCGTTCGAGCGCGCCCTCGGCTTCGGCGCCAAGCTCGTGATTCATCCGCGCCAGGTCGCGGTCGTCCGCGACGCCCTTCTGCCCTCGGCGGCGGAACTCGCATGGGCGCGCAAGGTTCTCGCGGCGGCGGACGGCGCGCAGGGCGCCGTGCAGGTCGACGGTCGCATGGTCGACCGCCCAGTGATCAGAAAAGCGCAGGCGATCCTCGCCCGCGCGCCCCGTTGAACAATCGTTACGAGAGACCCATGGCCTCCATCATCGACTCCCGCATCTTCAGCGACATCTTCAGCTCGGCCGCCATGCGCCACGTGTGGTCGGACGAAAATCGAACTTCGCACTACCTCGCTATCGAGCGAGCCTTGGCGATCGTGCAGGGCCGGCTTGGCATCATTCCCGCGGAAGCCGCCGCAGAGATCGTGCGCAACTGCGACATCGGCAAGATCGACATGGACAAGTTGCGCCAGCAGACCGAGCGCATCGGCTACCCGATCCTCGGCGTCGTGTCGCAGCTCAATGCGCTGTGCAAGGATCGCTTGGGCGAGTACTGCCACTGGGGCGCGACCACGCAGGACATCACCGACACCGCCACGGTGCTGCAGATTCGCGAAAGCCTCGCGCTGATCGATGCAGACCTCACGGCCATCTCCGCCGCGCTCGCAGCACTCGCGCGCACGCATCGCGACACCCCGATGGCAGGCCGAAGCAACCTGCAGCAGGCCATTCCCATTACCTTCGGCTACAAGATGGCGACAATCCTCGCTGCGATCGAACGTCATCGCGAGCGCCTTGCGCAGCTCCGGCCGCGCGTGCTGGTCGGCGAGTTCGGCGGCGCCTGCGGCACGCTGGCGTCGCTCGAGCGAGGCGCGCTGGAGACGCAAGCGGCTTTGATGGACGAGCTCGGGCTCGGCCAGCCCGCGATCGCCTGGCACACCGTACGCGACACGATTGCGGAGACCGGGTGTTTCCTGGGCCTCGTCGGCAGCACGCTCGGCAAGATCTCGATGGACATCAAACTGATGATGCAGACCGAGGTCGCCGAAGTGTTCGAGCCGTTCGCGCACGGGCGTGGCTCCAGCAGCACGATGCCGCAGAAGCGCAACCCGATCTCGTCCTGCTATATCCACGCGGCGGTCTCGGTCGTGCGCCAGCACGCCGCCGCGCTGCTCGACGCCTCGATCGCCGACCACGAGCGGTCGACCGGCCCGTGGGAAATCGAATGGATCGCGTTGCCGGACGCATTCTGCCTGCTTGCCGGCGCACTCAAGCAGACCCGGTTCGTGCTCGAAGGGCTCGAGGTCGACGTGCCGCGCATGCGCAAGAACCTCGATCTCACCAACGGCCTCGTGATGTCGGAAGCGGTGATGATGGGCCTCGGCCCGTACATCGGCCGCGAATACGCGCACGACTTGGTCTACGACCTGTGCCGCGAGGCGATCCTCAAGGACACGCCGCTCATCGAGCTCCTCGTGGCGCACCCGGAGATAAAGCCGCATCTCGATCGTGCCGCGCTCGAGCGGCTGTGCGACCCGGCGAACTACCTTGGCGAAGCGGGCGCAATGGTTGACCGGGTCTTGGCTCGCCTCTTGTGACATTCATGCTGAATTAGCATTAAT
>Ga0207703_10000558_pt1 | contig 38261 bp, 28 predicted proteins | sample KBSSwiS12_FD_184304 | JGI IMG/M metagenome (GOLD analysis project Ga0207703, IMG submission 184304) | Switchgrass rhizosphere microbial communities from Kellogg Biological Station, Michigan, USA - KBS Switchgrass S1-2 (SPAdes) (version 2) | ecosystem: Host-associated > Plants > Roots >... | reverse complement strand
GCCGACGAACCAGGTCGGCCGACACGACACGCCCGCGGTTCAACTTTACGGATGCAATACCGGCGGCTTCCAGCCACTGCTGCGTCAGTTGCTCCCTGCCGCGCGCTGCCAACGCCTCCAGCGCCGTCGCCGATGCCGCAGCCAGATCGGTCGCTACCCCGGCGCGCATCCCGTTTCGGTCGCGCCACGCCTGAATCAACACTCCAATGGCGATGCGAGCAGTGATCAGGTCATACAGCACCTCAACATCGCCCCGCTCGAGCGGCTGCAGACTGGTGTAGCCGGCCAGCAGCTCGGGCAGTTCGTCCAGCGACGCCACACTATCGGTCAGCAACTCCGCCATGGTGACCGCGATTTCCAGCGCCAGTGGCGCATGGATCATGTCACCAAGGTCGATAATCCCAACACATGCATCACCGGCGTCGTTGACCAGCAGATTGCGGCCATGGCAGTCACCGTGGATCGCCTGCGACCGCAAACCCCGCAGCCGCTGCAGCCGTTGCTCCAGCGGCTCGAGTGCGCTGCTGAGCGCGCTCCGCAGTTCCGGCGGTTGGATTTCCGCCAACATGGGCATCAACGCCGCGGCACGCCGCACGTCCCAGACAATGGGCTGCGCAAGGGCAGGGTGAAAGAACCCCGCCAGAGCGCGGTCGAGTTGGGCAATGTGATAGCCCACCGAGCGCACAACGCCGGAGTCCGCGTCGGACGCCCGCACGTCCTGCATCAACCGCCCCGGCAAATACGTAACCAACCGCACACGGCACGACACGGCAGTGGCCTCGGCGCCAGCGCCAGCATTGGACTCGCCGCCAGCGATGGTGTCTCTGCCAGGAATCGCGTCCCTGTGAGCGACAGTGTCCCTGCCATGGGTAGTGTCCCCGCCAGCGATGACGGCTACTCCGACCAGCCCACCGGCGCGCGTCGGCACAACCCGCGGCACAGGCAGCAGAGAATTCTGCTCGGCAAGGTGCGCCAGCGCAGCCGACTGCCCATCGACAACGACGTCGTCAGCCTCATGGTCGATAAACTTCAACACGAGACGACGCCCGTCGCCCGTGTCGAGCCGATAATTGCGATCCCGCTCCCCATCGAGCGGCGTCGCTCGCGCGCTCAATCCGTAAAGCTCGCGCGCGACACGCTCGGCAGTCGCCACATCAACCGCAGGCGGCCGCCCCCGCAGCGCCAACAACTCCTCCAGGCTACGTCCCGTTGCCAACTCAGTGCCCCTTGGCCAACACGTCCCTGATAGGCCGTGCCGCCTGAGGCACGTCCTTCAGGTAATCCTTCCCCATCAACGCTGCCACAGTCGCGGCAATCTGCGACTGCGTCACCGCCTCAACATGTTTCCGCTCACCGAGCGGCGCGGTGTCGGGCCCGAGGACCGCGATCCACACATTCTCCGATCCCTTCTCCTCAACACCATGATCCTTCCACTGAACTGGTCCGCTCCCGCGGCCGTGGTCGGCGGTGATGATGAACGTGGTGGTGCCGTGGTACTGCGGCATTGCCTGCATCGTGTCCCACAGCTCTTTGATGAACGCATCCGTCCGCTGAGCGCTCTCGAGCACGAGATCGTACCGCCCCTGGTGTGCCCAATTGTCCGTCTCCCCGTAACCAACAAACAGCACCCGGGGTCCGGCCGTCCGTACGTAGTCCAACAACTCCACCTGCACAAACGAATTGCCAACGTCCTCCTCGTCGAAGCGGGTGGTCGTCTCGTACAAGCGTGAAAACAACGCATCCTTCGAGGCATCGCCACTCTTGGGTGGCGCAGTCCACCCCGCCTGTACCACGAGGTGGCTGCGCGGCTGGTTGAAAATGTCATAGTACGCCTGCCACGTCCCGTAGATGGCAACGTGACCTGTCAACTCCGGTGCTTTGTTCAACCACTCAAATACAGTGGCCTGCGGATTGGGGCCGAACTCATTGCTGTTGATTGCGGGGTTGGGATATCCCACGGACATCTCGTTGTAACCGGGATAGGAAAACGCCTTCCCATTGGTCACATGGGCATCGCTTCCTTCAGTGCGATTACCGAATATCTGCCCCTGTTTTGCCACCGTCCCCCAGATGAAGGGAAAGACGAGCTGCCGGCGCTCCTGGGGCGACTCGCGCCAATAGCGCTTCTTCAGCTCGGCATCAGAGACCCAGTTGCCGCCGTTCCTGGCGTCCAGCAACAACGGATCGGCTCCCTGAAACATTTCCTGCCATCGCAATCCATCGCTGACAATCAAAACCACATTCTGAGTCTTCCCGGCGAAGGCCGGTGCAACCACGCCGGTCAGCAACAGCAGACCGAGCAGCGAGGCGAGCTTGCGCATGAGGGAACCTGCCTTTGACGGTTGTTCTATTTCTCAGCAGCCAGTGTCTCAGCGGCGACCTGCTGCAGTTTGCCCGCAAGCGACGGCTCGATGCCCAAGGCCGCCGCAGCCCGCTCCTGAGAGCCCAGCGATCGCGGATCGCGTCCCGTGACGTTGCCGAAGATCACCAGCGCTTCGAGGTAATACCCGTACGTGCTGCCATGGTAATGGTCGGTCGCCCACAGGTCGATCTGTCCCTTAGGCATGGCCTCATAGGGGTTCGCCGCGGCAAGGTGCGAGGCAATGGCCCGGTTCCAGGCCTGCCCAACCGGAATTACGGCGTGAATCGCGGGCGACCCCAAAGCTGCCTGGTCGTAACCCCGGCGCAAATCAATGGCCATCGCATCAATCGGCCTGCCATGCCAGTGCCCCGTCGGAAGATACGTTTGATCGGCCCGCGACCAGGTCGACACGAGCCGGATATCTACCCGCGGATTGCGAGCCTGGAACAGTCTGGCCAGTCGCCCGGCATAATCAATGAGCACGCCAGGATCTCCGGGATTGTGCTGATCCAGAGTGCTGTAGCCCTGCAACAGCACATGGTCCCAGGCGCGATCCAGCAGCGCCGATTTCTGCTGAACGTGAAAGTCAAAGTTCTTGCCTGGGGAGGTTTCCAGGCTCACGTCATAGTCGAGATGGGACTGGACACTGAACTGCTTGAAAAGGGCCGGCACGCCGCCGATACCCTCGTTGTTCAGGTCATGAACCGACTCGGGGCGATAGTGTTTGACTTCCGACAGTTCACCGTACGTGAAGCTGTTGCCTACGAACAGAATAGTAGTCGCGGCGCGCCCCGGAGAATCCAGGATCAGCGTCAGTGCCAGTGCCGCCCAAACGAGCAGTTTCCGCATTCACAACTCCGTGGGACGTGGCAGAAACATCAATACGAGCGCCGCCAGCGCCGCCACGCCCGTGATGGGCAGCAGGCTTTGCAACACCTGGGTTGCCGTCGCACCCGCGGTCAGTAACTGGCCCGCAAGAAGCGGCCCCACGACCGAGCCCAGCCGGCTGGCAGCGACGGCGGCGCCCGTGCCGGTACCGCGAGCCATCGTTTCGTAGTAGGCGGGTGTCAGGCCGTAGAGCGTGAATTGGGCACCAATCAGGCAGGTCCCCAGGATGCCGGTTGTGACGGCAGCCAACACGAGGTCGTGCCCGAGCGCACTGATGATGAATAGCGCTATAGCGAGGCCCGTGTAGCAAAGCAGCAGGAGAATACGGTTCGGGCGGATTTGCATGATCCATGCGACGCCGATCGAGCCCACCGCCGAACAGAGGTTGAAGACAAGCTGGATGAGGAAGGCTTGCGGCTTGGTAAATCCCTTGGCCACCATCAGGCTCGGCATCCAGTTCAGCAGCAGATGCAACATCAGCGCCGAACAGAAAAACGCCATCCACAACAACAGGGTCTGCCGTACCCGCGCCCGATCAAACAGGGCGCGGAGCACGCCGAGCTTCGCATGCGCCGTGGCGCGTGCCTGCTGAAACAGAGTCGACTCCGGCAACAGCATCGCCATGATGGGCGCCAACGCCAGCGGCGCGATGCCACCGACATAGAAAATGACTCGCCAGTCCCCGGTGGCGCCACCGGCAAAGGCGATCAAGGCCGCGAGCGCGCCACCCAGCGGCATCCCGGCAGTGGTGATCACCACGTTGAGAATGTTGTTACGGCCGCCGGAGGCTTCCGCCGTGAGTGCAATCAAATTGGGAAAGGCCCCACCCAGTCCCACGCCGCATAGAAAGCGGATGGCCACCAGGCCGGTCAAACCCGGCGCCCAGGGCGTGGCGAGCTGAAAGAGACCGAAAGCGACAATCGAGGCGATGAGCGCATTGCGTCGTCCCCAGGAATCAGCCACCCGCCCGCCCAGGAAAGCGCCAAAGAACAAGCCCAGGGGACTGGCCGCCAGCACGGTGCCCAGCTCCTTCGAGAGGTGAAACTCCGCGGCAATCCCGGCCGCCGCGATCCCCATCGACTGCAGATCGATTCCCTCGGTAATCGCCGCGCAAAAGCACAACGCCAGTGTCAGCCCGGCGCGCCGCGGGTTGGTCGACTCGATATTCAATGCATTGTTCCCGTGTAAAATGGCCAAATGGGCTGCCTCTAGAGGTGCGCGCGTGGCGGTAAGTATAAATTGAAGATCATCGCCGTAACGAATATCAAAGGGGGTGTGGGCAAGACCACCACCGCGGTGAACCTGGGCTATCTTGCCTGCGCTGGCGGTCGGGCCACGGTGTTGTGGGACCTGGATCCGCAGGGCGCCGCCACCTACACGTTGCGGTGTGAGCCCAACGAGCGCGCCTCCGTGAAGAAGCTGTTGGCCGGCAAGCGCGAGCTGCCGGAGCTGATCGTGCCCACGCAGTATGAGAAGCTCGATGTGCTGCCCGCCGACTTCTCCTATCGCCACTTCGATGTCCATCTGGCCGAGAAGCGAAATCCAACACAACGGTTGTTGCGCATGAGCCGGCCGCTGTCCGAGCAGTATGATGTGTTGTTTCTCGACTGCCCGCCCGGCATCTCCCTGCTGTCGGAAAACGTACTGCGCGCGGCGGACCTGGTGGTGGTGCCGTTGCTGCCCACGCCCCTGTCGGTCCGCATGTTGGTGCAACTGAAGGAGTTTGTCGAAGGCGAGGGATGGTCGGGCGTGACGTTGCTGCCGTTCTTCTCCATGGTGGACCGGCGCAAGTCATTGCATGCCGAGGTCATCGCCAGCACCCGTGAGCAGTTTCCAGCGATGTTGGCTACGGAAGTGCCGTATTCGAGTGAGATTGAGCGGATGACTCAGCGGCGCGCGCCGCTGCCGGCTTTTTCACCGCGAAGCGCGGTGGGGCTGGTGTATTCGGCGCTATGGGCGGAAGTCGAGGCGCGGCTGACAAACTGAAACACGGGAACTGAATTTTCGGATCGCGCGCGAATAGATGGCGGGATTTCGAAGTCTTCCCGGTTATGGAGATGTCAGCCTCGGGAGATTGCGCGCCATGGACCATCCGACCATCAGTGTATCAGACTTTGGTCTTGCTACGCGCATCAGAAACATTGTGCTCGCGCCAAAATCGGAGTGGCGGGTCATTCAGGCCGAGCCGACTCCGGTCAGCAGGCTCTACAGCGGGTATGTGATGCCCATGGCGGCGTTTGCCTCGGTGATGTCATTTCTGCGGTTGTCTGTTGTGGGAGTGGAGGTTCCGTCGGGAGGAACGGTCAGGGCGGCTGTTGCAAGTGGTCTGGCCACTTCGCTGTTGACTTTTCTCATCAGCCTGGCCGGTTTGTACCTGGTTGGGTTGGTCATCAACTCGCTGGCATCCGCATTCGGCGGCCGGCCCGATCGGCGCCAGGCGCTGAAAACCGCGGCTTATGCGCTCACGCCCGCCTGGTTGGGCACTGCTTTGTCATTGCTTCCCATGGGGAATCTCCTGCAGTTTCTTGCCGGTCTTTATGGCGTGTATGTGTTGTATGTGGGGTTACCAATCATGATGCAGGCAAAAGAAGACGGCGCAGGCGGCTACGCGTCATCCGTAGTTGCCTGCGCCGTTGGGGTGGGGATCCTGTTCGGGTTGGGAGCCGCCACTCTCGTTTGAAGGCCCCGGCGATGGCCGGGAGTTTGAAGGCCCCGGCGATGGCCGGGAGTTTGAAGCCCCCGCGACGGCCGGGGTCTAGCGCTTACAGCGAATTCAGGAATGCAACGAGTTGCTGTTTCTGCTTCGGCGTCAGGTTCATCTGGAAGCGCTGGTTGTAGAAGTTGACCGCATCCAACAGTGTGGCGGCGGCGCCATTGTGGAAGTAGGGCGCCCGGGCGGCCAGACCCCGTAACACCGGCCCCTTCAGCCGGTTCAGGTCACTGCACAGGCCAGTCACGAGCGCCTTGCCCGGATCGGTAGTGTAGAACGAGGCCGGCTGACCGGGGTTGAAAGGGTTCGGGCAGCCGTTGATGAGGAACACCGGCAGGTCGGGCTCATCGAGCTCCGCCACTGCCTTCGCGACCAACGCATCCGGCTCGAGGCCCGGCGCTCCGGTATTGATCCCTATCCGGATGAGCCCGTGTTTCAGGAGCAGACTGTGTCCACTGCGGTCGGTCCGCTTCACGTTGGTGCAGTTCGCGCCGTCAACCGCCGCGAACAACGGATCCCGGCCATTCGTGCGCTCGTACCGCTCCCGGATCTGGGGCGGGGAGATGCTCATCGCCTGGTCGCTCACATGGCAGGTCGCGCAGCTGCGGCCGTTGGTGCCCAGGCTCTGGAAGAAGGCGCCCTGCTCGTCGGTGTGGCCGTTGGTGCGGTGAGCAGCTCTCGCTGTCACGTTCCTGCTCTCCCTGTCTCACGTAAGGGCGTACAAAAAGGGGACACCCGGAGGAGCGAAAATGGCGAACGGGTTGCCGACGTCACAAACCCCAGACAAGATCCCCCTATGGCGGAGCTGACCCAACTGCTGGAGGCTGTGCGCGCGGGCGAGGCGGGGGCGATCGACCAGGTTTTCTCCCTGACCTACCGGGAATTGCACGAAATGGCGCACCGGCGCCTGCACCGGTCCAACCGGGTGACCTCTCTGGACACGACCACCCTGGTCCACGAGTGCTATCTGCGCCTGGTGAGGGTGGGGCAGCTGCAGACCCGGGACCGCTCCCATTTCCTGGGTTATGCCGCCCGGGTAATGCGCTCGATCGTGGTGGACTTTGTGCGCCAGCGCCTGGCAAAGCGGCGTGGGGGCGATGAGTTGCGGGTCACCCTCGGAACCGACATCCGGGATTCCACCCCGGTCAGCGAAGAGCAGATCATGCAGGTCGATGAGGCGCTGCAGGAGCTCGCAGTCCTGGATCCCAGGCTGGTCGAAGTGGTGGAGATGCGGTATTTCGCCGGTTTTACCGTCGAGCAGATAGCCGAGTCCCGTGGCGTGACCACGCGGACCATCCGCAGGGATTGGGAAAAAGCGCGGCTGTTGTTGTACGCCGCGCTCCAGAAGTAACTGCCCGCGCGGCCAGTCCACCGTTCGGGGATAGTGCCGCGCTGATGAACATTAATGAGGCGACATGGTATTCCCGCGGGCAATGGACCTGGCCATGTCCGCCACGGACACCATGTTGTCCGTCTTCTTCATGGAATCGAACTTCTTCCCGGCGAACGCCAGGAACTCCGCTTTTGAAACCGTCCCGTCGTGGTCAGTGTCAATAGTGCGCGCATTGTAATTGACTCCGCCGGTGGCGAAGTCCTTGGCGGCCACGGAAATAGGCAGGGTGTCCTTGCCCTGGGCCATCATGTCCCACTGCTTTTCGGCGTAAGCGACCATCTCCTCGCGGGTAATCATATGATCCCCGTTGGCGTCCATGTCCTTGGCGTCAAAATGCATGTTGCCGGTGGCAATCTCGTTGCTTTGCGCGTACGCGCCCGAGCCCACCACCAGTAAGACTCCGGCAACCACCCAACGCACCCTGTGCAGCATGATCTTCCCCCAGTGACTGTTAATTGTGCGCTCAATCAGACCGACCGTAGCGCGGAAAAATTGCATCGTCTTGTCGAAACCTGCTTTATCCTCCGGAAAGCACGCGTCCAAAGCCCCTCATCAGCCGCCCGGCATCTGGTTCATGGCGACCCAGTAGTAGCCGACCCGGGTCACTTCCTCGGAAAAGCGCTGGAAGTCCACGGGCTTCACCAGGTAGCTGTTGACGCCGAGGTCATAGCTGCGCACCAGGTCGGACTCCTCCTTGCTCGATGTCAACATGACTACGGGAATGGAATGGGTGCGGCTGTCCGCCTTGATCCGCTTCAATACTTCGATGCCATCGACCTTCGGCATCTTGATGTCGAGTAGCATCACTCGCGGCCGTGGCGTCGGCTGGTCCTCGAACGGACCTTCGGAAAACAGAAACTCCAGCGCTTCCTCGCCGTCCTTCAGCCATTGCACGTGATTGGCGAAGTTGGCGCGCTTGAGCGCGCGCAGGGTGATTTCCGCGTCGTGCGGATTATCCTCGACCAGCAGGATCTCTACGGGCTCGTAGTTGCCGTGCGTCATGTTCAGACCTCCGTGGGAAGTGTGAATCCGAATGTGGCTCCCTTGCCGCGTTCACCTTTCGCGGTAACCGCTCCTTTGTGGCGGGTAATGATCCGTTGAACGATAGCCAGTCCAACTCCAGTCCCCGGGTACTCGTCCATGCTGTGCAGGCGTTGAAACACACCGAAGAGCTTGTCCGCGTACTTCATGTCGAATCCAACGCCGTTGTCCTGAATCTCATAGCGCACCTGGCGTCCCTCCTTTTCCGCCCGGACGAGCACCTCCGGGGTGGCGGACTTGGCGCTGTATTTGACGGCGTTGCCGATGAGGTTGGTCCACACCTGGCGCAACAATGCGGGATCGCCCGGCACCGGCGGAAGATCCGGGATGTTGACGGCCGGCTTCGGCTCAGGCTGGTTTTCGAGCACTTCCGCGGCCGCGCGCCGCGCGAGCATGGTCATGTCAACCGTCTGTCGGTTCAATGACTGGCGGCTGAGTCGCGAGAATGTCAGGAGGTCATCGATGAGCGCCGCCATGCGCTGGCTGCCGCCGCGAATCGTTTGTATGTAGCGCCGGCCTGTCTCATCCAGTTGCGGCGCGTAATCCTCCTCCAGCATCAGCGAATATCCATCAATCGCGCGCAGGGGCGAGCGCAGATCGTGCGATACCGAATAACTGAAGCTCTCCAACTCCCGGTTGGCCGCCTCGAGGTTGAGGTTGGCGCGATCGAGTGCCTCGACATGCCGCGCGCGCGCACGGTTTTCCGCACGTACGCGCCGGGCCAGCCAGGTCACCGTTGCCAGCACGGTCACCAACAGGATGCAGAACGCCACAATCTGTCCGTTGGCCCACAGCTCGTCTTCGGCGCGACGTGCGGCCAACAGGTCGTTCTCTTCGCGCTTCAACTGGTCGATCCTGGCATTGGCATCCAGAGTTGCCTTGCGCACCTCTTCAGAGAAAGACGCCCGTTGCGCGGCCGCCAGACCCTGTATCCGGGCCACCTCAATCAGTCCGTCGACCTGTTTCCCGCGCTGCAGGATGCTGGACTCGAGCTCGTGCAGCCGCGCTTGCTGCCTGGAGTTGTCGGCTGTCAGTTGTTTGGCCAGCTGCAGATGTTCGTCCAGGCCCGCCAGGGCGGAATCGCGTTCTTTCAGGTAGGTTGAATCACCGGAGCTGATATACCCGCGCAGGGCGCCTTCCGCCTGCGCCAGGGAGGCCGAAAGCTTTTCGAGCTCGGTGATGACTTCATGGGAGTGGGCCAGCCACCGGGTGGTGCTGCCAAAACCTCGCACTGCGAGAATGACCACGCAGGTGACGAGGGCGAGCAGGACTAAAGACGCAATGAATCCGATCTGCGTCCTGCGCTCGTTCATCTCTTCCTGCGTCGCGCTCTCAATCACCGCGAGGGTTCCTGGGCAATCCGCCTGTATGTTACACGCTAGTGTTTCGGAGCCAACAGTGTTTCCAGGGCCGCGGCCGGCATGGGCTGGGCATGCAGAAATCCCTGGGATTGAATACAGCCGGCCCGCTCCAGGAAGTTGAGTTGTGCCCGGGTCTCCACCCCCTCGGCAACGGTGGTCAGATCGAAGGCGCGGGCGAGGCTGATGACAGTAGGGACGAGGCGCGCGGACGCACGGTCTCCCGGCAGTCCGTTGATGAAGGATCGATCGATTTTGAGAGTATCCACCGGCAGCTCCGACAGTCGGCTGAGCGAGGAGTACCCGGTACCGAAGTCATCGATGGCCACGCGCACGCCCGCGCTGCGCAACGCCCGCAATTTGCGGACCTCGTCCGATTCCGGATCAATCAGCAGGCTCTCGGTGATTTCCAGATCCAGGCCCCAGCCTGCATCCGTCCAGCCGGCCACGATGTCCTGCACGAGCTCGGCAAAGCCGGGGCGGCGAAGTTGCAGCGGTGAGCAGTTCACGGCGACGTGGACAGGCCGCAGGCCGGCCGATTTCCAGCGCCGGCATTCGGCCGCTGCATGGTGAAGCGCCCACTCACCCACGCTGACAATCATGCCGGTCGACTCGAGGATGGGGAGAAACTCGCCCGGGCTCACGATGCCACGCTCCGGATCATCCCAACGCAGCAAAGCCTCCACGCCACCCAGCTCGCCGGTCGCGATGTCGATCTTCGGCTGGTAATAAAGAAGGTAGCGGTTGTTTTCGAGGGCGCCGCGCAGGCGATGCTCGAGGGCGAGCCGTGCCGCCAGCTTCGAGCTCAGGTCGAGGCGATGGTGATGGTATTGCTCGCCGGAAGCCTTGGCCTGGCGCAACCCCGCTTCGGCATTCTGCACGAGCGACTCCGCATCCGGGCTCGCGGGGCCCCGGCAGGCAAGACCCGATTTGACCGTCACGGGGACATCGTGGGTTTCTATCCGGAAGGGCTTCTCGAACAGTGCCACGGTGTGTTGTTGCAACTCGCGAAGCGCGGTGTCCTGGCTATCCGCATTCTCGAGGAGCATGCCAAAGCAACCGGCGCCCAGGTAGGCGAGGCAGTCCGTGTCGAATCGTGCCCGCAGGCGATCGGCAATCAGGGCGAGCAGGTGATCGCCGGCATGTCGACCATACGAGTCGTTGAGGATACTCAGGTGCTCGATGTCGATGATTGCGACCGCGGGTTGGGTTCCTTCCGCCTTGCGGGCCGTCAACCGGGTGGCCAGGCGCTCGCAAAACAGGACCCGCTTGGCGAGCCCGGTGAGCGAGTCGAAGTAGGAGAGGAACTGCACCGCGCTTTCCTTCTCGAAATATTGCAACGCAAATGACAGGTTGGCGGCGACTTCACCCAGGAGATTCAACTCTTCGCCGGTGATGGTATTGCGATCCTGTGCGATCAGTGTCAGAGCGCCGACGGTGGTGCCGTCCACGGTGAGTGGCAGGGCCACGATAGATTGGAACTCCACGTCCCGCAGGGTGGGGAATCGCGATACGACGTTGTCAGCACGGGAGATGTCGTTGCACAGGAATAATTCACCTGTGCGGAGCACTCGCCCCGTAATGCTCGAGTCATCTGCTTCGTTCGATGCAATCGAAAAGACGAGCGACGGCATCTGCTCGCCGCCTTTACCCGCCCATGTAAAGGGCCGCGCCGTGCGCGTGCCGGGCTCGATGAAGGAAACAAACACAGTGATGTAGTGTCCGGTGGTGACGGCAATGCGGCAAGCTTCCTGCAGCAGCTCGAGGCGCTCGCGGATCCGGACCACGGCGGTGTTGATTCCTGAGAGCATCTCCAGGATGCGGGTCAGGCGCTCGATGCGGGCCCCCTGAGCCACGCGCTCTCTGTGCTGCTCCGCTTCGCGCAGAGCGCGGGTTACCGCGGGGGCCAGCCGGTTGAGGTTGCTTTTGAGAACGTAGTCGACCGCGCCGCAGCGCAGTGCTTCGATTGCGCGTTCCTCACCGATGGTGCCCGACACGAAGATGAAGGGAACATCCGGCCGCTCGCGCTTCGCGATGGCCAGCGCCGTCATGCCGTCAAACTGGGGCAGGGAGAAGTCCGACAGAATGATATCGTGGCCGGCCGTCCGCAGTGCATCGAGATAGGCCTGCTCGGTCTCGACCCGTTCATATGTGCACGCGATACCGTCGGTTCGCAGGCGCCGAACGGCCAGCTCCGAGTCGGTCTCAACATCTTCGACAAACAACGCTCGCACCAGCACGCCTGCAGTACCGTCCCGCTCGGGTCAAGGGGGATGGAAGTTACCATTTCGACGAGTCGGTGCAGCCTCTGATCGCAGTCAAACACACCATAATTCGTGTTAATTGAGACGTGTGTCATACCATGCGCCGCAACAACACTGACCAACATAGCGCTGCCTCCCATACAATCGGGTCATGGCGGACACTGACACAATCGAACTGCCGCATGCGGCGTTGGTGCGCGGGCTCGAGAAGCGCAATGTCCGGCTGCAGGCGGCACTGCAGGCTGCCGGGCGCGAGATCGACTCGCTCACGTACGCGATCGCGCACGATTTGCGCACCCCCTTGATGCACATTGATGGGTTTGCCCAATTGTTGCAGACCTCGACAGCAGCAGTGCTGGATCACGAGAGCCGCGATCACCTGGAGCGGATCATCACTGCGACGCGGACGATGAACGAGCAGCTCGCGGCGCTGACCGAATATTCGCGCGTCAACAGCAGCGAATTGGTCACATCCGAGGTCGATCTGGAGGACCTGCTCAGCGAGGCGCTGGAGCTCGTGCGGCCCTGGACCCATGGCCGCAACATTCAGTGGCAGCGCACGCGCCTGCCGACCATTCGTGGCGATGAGAGCCTGTTGCGGCAGGTGCTCGTCAATCTGGTCTCCAACGCCGTCGAGTATACCCGGCCACGCGAGCCCGCTGTCGTTGAGATCGGTACGCGCGTAGAACAGCCGGGTGAGCTGCTGTTTTTTGTGCGCGATAACGGTGTGGGTTTCGATCTCAAATATGCCAACAGGCTTTTTACCCCCTTCCAGCGCATGCACGCCGCGGACGCGTTCCGCGGAATCGGCATGGGCCTTGCGAAGGTGCGGCGCATCATTGCGCGCCACGGCGGCCGTGTCTGGGCCGAATCACAGGTCGGACAGGGAGCCACTTTCTACTTCACGCTGCCGGAAGAACCTTGACGTTTGAGGCGGACGCCGTCCGGCGAAGGGACTCATGGCCAGAATCCTCGTAGTTGACGACAACGCGAGCAACCGGAAGCTCGTGACCACTCTGTTGAGTCACGAGGGTCACCAGATGATCGAGGCCCGCGACGGTCTCGATGGTCTGGAGGCTGCGCGCGCGTCGAATCCCGACCTGGTCATTTCAGACATTCTCATGCCCTCCATGGACGGCTTTGAGTTTGTGCGCCTGTTGCGGGAGGATCCGCAGCTGCACAACGTCGCGGTCGTTTTCTATACTGCGCACTATCACGAGACCGAGGCGCGCAATCTGGCGGCGGCATGCCGCGTTTCGCGCGTGATTGTCAGATCCAGTGGCGCGGCCGGGATCGTCGCGGCCGTTGCCGAGGTGCTGGCGGGTACTGAAGACAGTGAGCCGCGGTTGGTGGACCCGACTTTCGACCGTGAGCATCTGGAACTCCTCACCAACAAGCTGGCGCAGAAGGCCAATCAGCTCAAGGTGGCGAATGCGCGGTTCGCGGCGCTGACCGAGTTGAATGTGCAGCTTGCGTCCGAGCGTGAACCGCAGGTGCTGTTTGAGAAGGTCTGCCGGGGCGCTCGCAATCTCCTGGGGGCGAAGTATTCGGTGCTGGCGGTACGGGGCGACGAGGGCGCCGTGATGTCCGCGAGCAGTGGCGTTGATATTTCAGAAGGCCCGTCCGGGCGGCCACGAGTTGAGAACGGACTGCTCGGGCGCGTTGCCGCAGAGCGGCGTCCCTGGCGTGCAACGAGCGGCAACGGTAGTCCGATAGATGCCGGTTTGCCGGCGCGATATCCACCGGCGCGCGCTTTTCTGGCGGCTCCCGTGATGTCATTGACGCAGACATTCGGCTGGCTGTGTCTCGCCGACAAAGTAGGTGCGGAGGAGTTCACCGCTGAAGACGAGCTGATTCTGTCAGTGCTCGGCGCGCAGTCCGGACGTATCTACGAAAACGGCCGGCTGTATTTTGAGGTGCAGCATCACGCTGCCCAACTCCAGGTTGAAATCGACGAGCGCGCCCGGGCGGCCGCCGAGCAGAAAGTCAGCGAGGAGCGCTTCCGCGAACTGGCGGAGAATATCCAGGATGCGTTTTTCGTCGTTGCGGGCGATCTTTCCCACACCCTGTATATGAGTCCGGCCTACGCGCAGATCTGGGGGCGACCCTGGACTGACGACGGTATGCGGCCGGTGCCGTGGGCAGACTCCATTCACTCCGAGGATATTGAGCGTCTACGGCGCGAGATGGCGCAGGATCCGCGGGGGCTGGCGGTCAAGCGGGAGCTCGAGTTCCGGATCCTGCGCTCTGACGGTGACGTGCGCTGGATCTGCGCCCGAACGTTTCCCATCGTTGCGCAGAACAGCGCAGATCTTGGGCGTGTGGTGGGTGTTGCCACTGACATCACGCAGCGCAAGCAGGCGGAAGCAAAGATCGAGCATCTCAACCGCGTTCACGCGGTGTTGAGTGGCATCAACTCCCTGATCGTCCGGGTCGCCGACCGCACGGAGTTGTTCTGGGAGGCGTGCCGGGTAGCCGTGGAATATGGCCGGTTCCGCATGGCCTGGTGTAGTTGGCTCGACCCGGAAACCTCGCAGGTCACGCCCGTTGCATGGGCGGGAGATGGTCCGGATCTCGTGCAGGCGATGGTCTGCAGGCTCGAAGCGGTGACGGAGGCCGGGGAGACTCTCATTCCAGCGGCCATGCGGCTGCAACAGCCGGTCATCTGTGATGACCTGTTGAGTGACTCGAGGCTCGTGCCTCCGGCGAAGCAGATGATTGAGCGCGGGTACCGGGCGATAGTGGCTCTGCCACTGGTGATTGATGCGGAGTCAGTGGGCTGCCTGGTCCTCGTCATGGACGAGAGCGGCTTCTTCAATGCGGCGGAAATGCGTCTGTTGACTGAGTTGAGCGGTGATATCTCATTTGCGCTCGATCACATCAAGAAAGCCGAACGCCTGAATTATCTTGCCTACTACGACTCACTCACCGGCCTCGCCAACCGGACGTTCTTCTATGAGCGTCTGGCCCAGTATGTGAGCGCCGCTTCCCGGGGGCAGCGCAAGTTTGCCCTGGTCATTGCCGACATGGAGCGATTCGAAACAATCAACGACACTTTCGGCCGGCATGCGGGCGATGAGTTGCTGCGGCAGTTGGGTGAGCGGCTGGCGGCTTGTGTGGGTGATGCCAGCGAAGCGGCGCGATTGGGTGCCGACCAGTTCGCCGCCGTGATTTTTGATGTTGGTGACGTGACCGGGGTGGCCCAGACCATCGAGAAATGGCGTCATCAGTGGTTGGGCGCGCCCTTCATCGTAGAGGGCACGGAGCTGCGGGTGTCCGCGAAAACCGCGGTCGCCGTGTATCCGGCCGATGGCGCCGAGCCGGTCACATTGATCCGGAATGCGGAAGCCGCGTTGAAGAACGCCAAATCGACAGGCGATCGATTGTTGTTTTACGCGCCGTACCTGACCGACCGTGCCAATGAGGCGCTGGCCCTGGAGAATCAGCTCAAGCGTGCCATTGAGCAGGAAGAGTTCGTGTTGTTCTATCAGCCGAAGGTGGACCTCGAGAACCGCCGGGTGCAGGGCGTCGAGGCGCTGATCCGCTGGCAGCATCCGCAGACCGGCCTGGTGCCGCCCATGAAGTTCATCCCGTTGTTGGAAGAAACCGGCATGATCATCGAAGTGGGCAACTGGGCATTGCGCCAGGCGAGCCTCGATCGGGGCCTGTGGATGGCCCGCCATCTGAATGCGCCGCGCATCGCGGTGAATGTGTCCACGGTCCAGTTGCAGCGTTCTGACTTTGTCCGGTCGGTGGCCAATGTGCTCGAGTTGTCCGGCGGTGACCCGGGGCTGGATATTGAAGTCACCGAGTCACTGATCATGAATGATGCAACGGGCAACATTGAAAAACTGCGCGCCATCTGTGATCTGGGCGTGCGGATTGCCATCGATGACTTCGGCACCGGCTACTCATCGTTGGCCTACCTCACGAAGTTGCCGGCGCAGACTTTGAAGATCGACCGCTCGTTCGTGATTTCGATGCTGGAGGATCCACGCGCCATGACGCTCGTCTCGACCATCATTTCACTGGCCCATTCCCTGAAGCTCGTGGTGGTGGCGGAGGGCGTGGAATCCGAGGAACAGGCCAAGTTTCTGCGCCTGATGCGCTGCGATCAAATGCAGGGATATCTCATTGCCAAACCTCTGTCGTTTCCGGATATGACGACGTGGCTGGAACGCAATCGGGGTGACCAGGATCCGATACGCCGCACCAATTGACCCACACCGCGCGCGCGGCAACGCGTGCCGGGGCTACTTCGCCCCGAATGCCTTCATCAACCGGTACGTGTACTCGACACTCTCGTCGAATTCCCGCACGCCGATCCGCTCATCCCGTCCATGGGCGCGGTTGTCATCCACATCCGACCACAACCCGCCGAGGTCATAGGTTGGAATGCCGGCCTCGTCCATGATCTGTTTCGTCGGCGGCGACTCGGGACTCAGGATCGGCGGCGCATCCAGTGTGATCGTAATCCTGGGATCCGCCAGCGTGTTGGTAATCAACGTCTGTACGTTCTCAGCCGTGTCTCCCGGCATCATGCGGCATTGAATAGTCGCCTTGGCTCGTTGGGGCAGGGCGTTCTCCGCGTGCCCGCCCGAAATCAACGTAGCAACACAGGTGGTTCTGAGCTGTGCGTTGAGTTTGACGTTCTCACTCAACCTTGCGGCTGCCTCGGGATCCGGAGTCTCCTTTGCAACAGCCAACCGGTCATCGTGTGCCGTCCCAGTCTCCAGCGCCGCCAACTTCTCAAAGCTCGCCCGCGTAGTCGCTGTTGTCAGCAGCGGAAATGGGTACTTCTCCAACCGGCTGAGCCCGTCCGCCAAACGATAGATGGCGTTGTCGGGACCTGGCAATGAACCGTGCCCACCCGGGCTCGTTGTTTCGAGAGTGTAAGTGACGTACACCTTCTCACTGGTGCCGATTTGATAGAACAGGCGCTCGCCGTTCTTCAGGCTCCCACCACCGCCATCCAGGTTCACGGCGACGGCCGCATCAATCAGGTCGCGCTGCTCCTTCAACAGGAAGGCGGGGCCATTCGCGTCGCCACCAGCTTCCTCATCCGCGGTGAACGCTACGATGATGTCGCGCGAAGGCACATAGTGCTCGCGTCTGAGGCGGATCAGAGTCTCCATCATCGCGGCGATACCATCCTTCATGTCTTCCGTGCCGCGACCGTAATACCACCCATCCTTTTCCGTCAGTTGGAATGGATCGGTGCTCCAGTCCTCCTTCCTGGCTTCCACGACATCCAGATGTCCTAGAAACAGCACCGGCCTGGTGCCCGGCTTGCGGGCGCGGTAACGCACCACGAGATTGCCTTTGAGCGGCTTATCCGAGGGCGCAATCAGCACAACATCCTCGGCCGAAAAGCCCGCCGCCAACAGCTGCTGCTGCATCACCTGCGCGGCAGCCGTTGAGCCGTGATCATGCGTGGTGTTGATATCCACCAGCTCCTTCAGAATATCGCGGGCGAGATCCTGGTCGGCCTTGGGTGGAAGCGGCCCCGGTGTGGCGGCCCACGTGGTGGAAGCGGAAGCGAGTGTCAGCAGGACGGCGATTTTTTTCATGCCGTCATTATTTCATGATTTCGGGCGGATCGAGCTCGTAGAACGGGTCGCTTATACAGTATGAGTGACAGCTGAATCCTGGATGGACGCTACGCCAGCTCAGACACTACGCTTCGTTTATGCCGCATCCCCGTCCTTTCTATTACCTCGAGAACTTCAATACCGCGCTCGGCTGGCTCCAGCAGCGCTACGGGGACCTGCTCAATGAGTCGGAGGCAGGCTTCATTGAGCGGTTCCAGCGGCTACCTTTGCGGGCTTCAGCCCTTCTGGTCCGGATGCTGGGCCGCCGGGGTGACCTGTTTCGCACCGAAAAGCTTAGATATGAGGAGATCGGCTGTGCCCGCGCCGCCGTGGCCGCGTTGATCGAAGCAGGGTGGGTGGACGGCGCACCCGTCCTCACAGTTGCGGAGCTGGGGAGGGTATTGCGAAGGGCGGAGGTGCAGCGGGTGTTCGGTTGCGCAGAGTCCGGATCGGTGCGGCGCGGCCTCGCTGATGGTGGCGAGTCCTCGGTTGGGCCTGCTGGTGTCGCGGTTGGCGCGGCGCCAGGCGTATGGCGTGGATTGCCCCCGTTGCCACGGCAGGTGCGCAAGGCTGACTTGTTGACGAGCATCGAGGCCATGCCACTGGCGGCACGGCGGCTCACCGAGTGGTGGCCGGACGCGCCCGACGTTATCTTCCGGGTCGTCATCAAGCCGCTGTGTGATCACCTGCGGTATCTGTTCTTTGGAAACTTCAACCAGGACTGGTCGGAGTTTGTCCTCACCGACCTCGGCATCTTCAAATACGAGCAAGTGCCGCGGGACATGGCCACCCGCGCGTTTCAGACTCGGGAGCACATCGACACCTTTCATGCCCTGGCGGATTGCCGTCGGCTGCTCGAGGAAAGCGATGACCTGGCCGCTGTGGTGGCGGCGCTTCCGCCACCGATTGTGGGCAACGAGTGGTTGGAAGGCCGGCGGCGGAAGTTACAATTCCAGATCGCTCAGTGCTACGAGCAACAAAAAGAGCTGGCGCGAGCGTTGGCCATCTACCGCGATTGCCAGTACGCCGGCGCTCGCTTGCGCTCGGTCCGTTTGCTGGAGCGGCTGGGTCAGATCGATTCGGCACTGGAGCTCGCCTTTCTCGTGCGCGAGCAGCCGGCCGATGAAATCGAAGTGCAACAGATCGGCCGCATGTGGCCACGCCTTCAGCGCAAGGCCGGGTTGAAAACCTCCCGCAGCCGCCGCGCTCCGGGTTGGCCGACCTTCCAACTCGTTCTACCCGTCACCGAGCGGCCTGTGCACCTGGAGGGTGCCACGGGTGAAGCGCTTTCAACACCAGAAGCGCCGGTTCACTATGTTGAGAACGGGTTATTGAATTCGTTGTTCGGTCTGTTGTGCTGGCAGGCGATCTTTGCACCGGTGGCCGGTGCGTTCTTCCACGAGTTTCAGGCCGCACCGGCGGACCTGTTGGCGCCAGACTTCCGCGCACGGCGTGAGTCCCAGTTCGCGCAGTGCTTCGAGCAATTGGACAGCAACGCCTATCGCGACACCATCTGCCACAACTTCCAGCACAAGCAGGGTATCCAGTCGCCATTTGTATTTTGGGGCGTCATGTCAGAGGCTCTCCTGGGCATCGCGCTGGACTGCTTGCCCCCGCGCCACCTGAAGGCGTGCTTCGGACGGATCCTGTCCGACATTCGCGCCAACCGCTGCGGCCTGCCGGACCTGGTGCAGTTCTGGCCGCAAGAGCGGCGCTATCAGTTGATTGAAGTGAAAGGGCCCGGGGATCGGCTGCAGGACAACCAGATTCGCTGGTTGTCCTTTTGTGTAACGCAAGGCATCCCGGTGAGTGTTTGCCATGTTTCATGGCTGAGCGCCGCCGCGCCTGCCGAGACGGCGTCGCCGGGTTGGTCACCGCAGGTGCGCATTTGACGTACGAAGTCGCCGTTCGCACCCTGTGCGAATTTACGGCAAAGCGCGGCAACCTCGACATGCGCTTCACCCCCTCGCCATCAGCCATCGAAGGCATGGCCGGTCATCGCACCATTGCCGCCCGGCGAGGCACCTCGTTTCAAACCGAGCTGACATTGGCAGGCGAATTCGGGTTGCTCCGCGTCCGCGGACGCGCCGACGGGTATGACCCCGACCAGAATCGGCTGGAGGAGTTCAAAACCTACCGGGGTGATCTCAACCGCATGCCGGAGAATCACCGCGCGCTGCATTGGGCGCAACTGCGGATTTACGGGTGGCTGATAGCCAAGCAGAAGAACCTGGACCGCGTGAAGCTGGCGCTAGTCTATTTCGACGTGGGAAGCGAGCGCGAGACGGTCCTGGAGGAGGAACAGACGGCCGAAGAACTGCAGCAACACTTCGCCGGTCACTGCGAAGCGTTTGTGAGTTGGGCCGAGTCAGAAACGGCCCACCGCCAGTTGCGCGACGAGGCACTGCGCGAGCTACAGTTTCCATTCGCGGACTTCCACGGTGGACAACGGGAGTTGTCCCGCGCCGTATACAAACGCATCCGAACGGGCGGGGCGTTGTTGGCCCAGGCGCCCACCGGCATTGGTAAAACAGTTGGAACGTTGTTCCCGGCACTGAAAGCCATGGGTGGCCACAACGCGACCGTCCCCCGCGGCGAGCCACCGCTGGCCACCACCGTGCGAGACCCTGGCGCGCCGAGCGATGCCGCGGTCCAGCGCGAAGCCGCCGCGCCCTTGGACAAGGTGTTCTACCTCGTCGCCAAAACCTCCCAGCGAAAGCTCGCCCTGGATGCCCTCCGCCGCCTCCAGCCGTCCGACTCAACACTGCCGCTGCGGGTCGTCGAGCTCGTCGCCCGCGGCAAGTCCTGCGAAAACCCCGGCATGCCATGCGACGGCGCCGTCTGCCCCCTGGCACGCGGTTTCTACGACCGCTTACCGGCCGCCCGCGCTGAAGCCATGAACGAGAAATTCCTCGACCAGGAGTCCGTCCGCCAGGTCGCGTTAAAACACCAGGTATGCCCCTACTACCTGGGCCAGGAACTGGCCCGCTGGAGTGACGTCGTAGTCGGCGACTACAACTACTACTTCGACAGGAGCGCAATGCTCTTCGGCTGGACCGTTACCCACGAATGGCGCGTCTGCCTGCTGGTAGATGAGGCACACAACCTCGTCGAGCGTGCACGCACCATGTACACATCGACTCTCGACTTTGACGCATTCACTAAAGTCCAACACGTGTTACCAGGCGCTTTCGAGCCCGTGCGAAGGATCTGGAGCGAGCTGAACAAAGCTCAGGAAGAGCCTCACCACATCTACGATGAGCCGCCGGAAGACCTCATCACGGCATTGAACAAACTGATCACCGTGCTCGTGGACTACCTCAGCACCCATATGGGTCAGAACGAAGCATTGCTGGAATTCTTCTTTGAAGCCTTAGGGTTCGCACGGCTGGCGGCCGACTACGACTCCAGCAGCCTGTTCGAAATCACAAAGCCCGGCCGCAACCAATCGGTACTGTGCCTCCGGAACCTGGTCCCTGGCCGATTCCTTGCTCCCAGATTCGCCGCGGCACAGTCAACAGTGTTGTTTTCAGCAACACTGGCGCCGCACGAATTCTTCCGCGATATCCTCGGTCTGCCGCAGGCCTGCGGCTACGTGGATGTACAGTCACCATTTCAAAAGGAGCAACTGGCGGTACGCCTGGTCCGCACAATATCAACACGCTTCAAGGACCGCGCCCGCTCCCTGGCCCCCATCGCCGACCTCCTGGCCAGGCAATACGCCGCTCAACCCGGCAACTACCTGGTATTCCTCAGCAGCTTCGAGTACCTGGAGAGCGTCGTATCGCTCGTCACCGAACGCTATCCCCAGATCCCAACATGGAAACAGCATGCCGGAATGTCAGAACCCGAGCGCGAAGCATTCCTGTCGCGGTTCGTCCCGGAAGGGGCCGGAGTTGGATTCGCGGTGTTGGGTGGCGCATTCGCGGAAGGCGTGGACCTTCCCGGCTCCCGCCTCATCGGCGCGTTCGTAGCAACCTTGGGGTTACCGCAGGTCAACGCCGTGAATGAGGAAATGCAGCGCCGAATGGAAACCCGGTTCGGCTCGGGCTACGAGTACACCTATCTGTACCCGGGAATCCAGAAAGTGGTGCAGGCCGCGGGCCGTGTCATTCGAACGACAACGGACCGCGGCGTGCTCTATCTGATAGACGACAGGTTTACCCACTCCAGGGTGCGCAAATTACTGCCGCAGTGGTGGGGACTCAGCCCCCTTCCTTCTTCAGTTGCTTGACTTTGGCCTTCACTGCATCGAGCTGGTCATCCGCCTGCTTCTTGCAGTCCTTCTGGGCCTGACCTGACAGGGATTCGCACTGCGCAAGAGCAACCTTGTGGTCGCCCTCGGCCTGGGTCACAACAGCATCACCGGCAGCGTCAGTCGTTTTCTCATCAGCCTTTGCCTGCGCTTCGCCAACAGTCTTGTCGGCGCTCGCATCCGCGCTGGCCAGCTTGTCAGCCGCCTTCGCGTCATTGTCGGCAGCCTTGTCTGTGGCCTTGGCAACATCCTGCTGCACCTTCTCCGGCGACTTCGCCTCGTTGCAGCCCGACAGACCCAACAGAGCAACAGCTGTCAGAGTCAGAATGGTTCCGGCTCGTATCATTTTGGGTTCACTCCCGTGTTGTTGTACCTGACCCACTAACGGGTGAACCAGAACCGGGTTCCCAGCGGCCACGCTTTCAAACCAGGAGTGGCGGATGTGGCACGCAGTGCCTCCGCTTCAGCCAGCGCGGCGGATTATTCCTCAGAACCGTCCGGCGTCGACTTCGCGCTCAGCCTCGAGCCAGTCTTCCTGCTCGTGGCCGGGTGCGAAGCCGCGCATTTCTGCACGACGGTACGCCAATTCACAGATCCGGCGATGGCGCTCGGCCGGGGTCAGCCGGTGCGGAACCAGATACATAGGCCGCAGAAAATTGCCCCTGACGACCGGCGTCGCCTTGGCAACGGGCTTCGGTGTTTCTGTCTCTGGAACCCGACCAGTCCCTGGAAACCGGGTAATAGCAACTTCGCGGGCCATAAGTCCCCTCAATTCGGCGAATCCCACCGACGTTCGAGCATGGCTCAACATAAGTGCCCCAACAATGGAGCAAAATCCCACCCCGCTGTAGGAATCCTCCTACGCGCCTCCTTGGGCGGGATATAATATGATTAAACATTGAGGCAGGTTCATGACAGACTCGAAAGCCGGTCGTCGGCAGTTGCGTTCTCGCACCTGGTTCGACAATCCCTCTAATCCCGATATGACCGCGCTCTACATCGAGCGCTACCTGAATTACGGACTGACACGCGAGGAGTTGCAATCCGGCAAGCCCATTATCGGGATTGCCCAGACCGGTAGTGACCTGTCTCCCTGCAATCGCCACCACATTGTACTCGCAGAACGGGTCCGTGAGGGAATCCGCGAGGCGGGTGGCATTGCGATCGAGTTCCCGGTCCACCCGATCCAGGAGACGGGTAAGCGCCCGACGGCAGGTCTCGACCGCAATCTTGCCTACCTCGGCCTGGTGGAAGTGCTCTACGGCTACCCGCTCGACGGCGTCGTGCTCACCATAGGGTGCGACAAGACCACGCCGGCGTGCCTCATGGCCGCGGCCACTGTTGATATTCCAGCCATTGCGTTGTCAGTCGGCCCCATGCTCAACGGCTGGCACAAAGGCGAGCGCACCGGGTCCGGCACCATCATCTGGAAAGCGCGCCAGATGATGGCCGCGGGTGAAATCGACTATGCCGGTTTCCTCGAGTTGGTCGCCTCGTCCACCCCGTCCACGGGTTACTGCAACACGATGGGTACGGCCACGACCATGAACTCGCTTGCCGAGGCCCTCGGCATGCAGCTGCCTGGCTCGGCCGCGATCCCCGCGCCGTATCGGCAGCGCCAGCACATTGCCTACGAGACGGGCAAGCGCATCGTCGAGCTCGTGAATGAGGATGTGCGGCCTTCCTCCATCATGACCCGTGATGCGTTCATCAATGCCATTGTTGTGAACTCCGCCATCGGTGGCTCGACCAATGCACCTATTCACCTTGCCGCGATCGCACGGCACCTGGGCGTTGAGCTGAGCCTCGACGATTGGCAGACCTACGGACACAAAGTCCCGCTGCTGGTCAACCTGCAGCCCGCGGGCGAATACTTGGGTGAGGACTATTACCATGCCGGTGGCGTGCCGGCTGTCGTCGGCGAGCTCATGAAGCAGGGTCTCATCCGCGAAAAGGCGATCACCGTAAATGGCAAGACCCTCGGTGAGAACTGCGCCAAGGCTGCGATTGAGCTCCCCGAAGTCATCCGGCCGTTCGCGAATCCGCTCAAGCGCGATGCGGGATTCATTGTGATGCGGGGCAACCTGTTTGAATCGGCGATCATGAAAACCAGCGTGATCTCCGAAGAATTCCGCACCCGCTACCTGTCCGATCCGAAGGATCCGGAAGCCTTCGAAGGCCGCGCGGTCGTGTTTGATGGTCCCGAGGATTACCACGTCAGGATCGATGATCCGTCCCTGGAAATCACTTCCAGGGACATTCTCTTCATGCGCGGCACCGGACCGGTGGGTTACCCGGGCGCGGCCGAAGTGGTCAACATGCGGCCGCCGTCATACCTGATCAAACAGGGAATCACCGCGTTGCCCTGCATCGGCGACGGACGGCAGTCGGGCACATCCGGGTCGCCCTCGATCCTGAATGCCTCGCCCGAGGCGGCGGTTTCGGGTGGTCTTGCGTTGCTGCGCACCGGTGATCGCGTGCGCATCGATCTGCGCAAGGGCACCGCAAACGTGTTGATTTCAACACAGGAGTTGGAGTCCCGGCGCCAGGCGTTGGCAGCCGCCGGAGGCTATAAATATCCGGCTTCCCAGACACCCTGGCAGGAAATGCAACGCCGGGTGGTGGGTTCGCTGGGGACCGGCGCGATCCTGGAAGGCTCGGAAAAGTACCAGAAGATCGATCAAACCTTCGGAGTGCCCCGCGACAATCATTGAAGGCGCGCATCTTGCTACGACTCCAGGGAGCGACAACCGGAGCCGACGAGATGACACATCTGATGCTGACGAGTGCGCTGCTTTTTGCCCTGCTGGCCGTAGTGGCCATTGCGATCGGCGCATCCCTGGGGATTGCCCGCGACCTGATGCTCGATGAGAACCACGAAACCGCCACCGACCTGCTTCCTTCTGGACAGTCCGCAATCTCCGGCAACGGCCATGGCCTCGCCGAAGACTTCGGGTTAGGGTTGCAGCATGCGACCCACTTCGCCCAGGACTCCGGCCGCTCATTCAGCCGCGGCCGATCTTTCAACGCTCGAGTTTGACGACAGCTTTACCAGGAGCTTATCGGCCGACCCCGAGAGCCGGAATTTCGTCAGACAGGTCGCCGCTGCCGCCTATTCGCGGGTAGCGCCGACCACCGTATCTGCGCCACGCCTGCTGGCATGGTCGGATGACTGCGCGGCGCTACTTGGGCTGTCACGCCCAACTGACGCGACTGTTGAAATCCTTGCCGGCAACAGGCTGGCCCCCACGATGCGCCCTTACGCTGCCCGGTATGGCGGGCACCAGTTTGGTCATTGGGCAGGCCAACTCGGTGACGGGCGGGCCATCACTCTCGGCGAGTTGACACCGCACGGGGAACGTTGGGAGCTGCAGTTGAAGGGGGCAGGGCCCACGCCGTACTCCCGGACTGCGGATGGCCGGGCGGTGCTTCGCTCGTCCGTGCGCGAATTCCTCTGCAGCGAGGCCATGTACTTCCTGGGTGTTCCCACGACCCGTGCGTTGAGTCTCGTAGCTACGGGCGATATCGTCGTGCGCGATATGTTTTATAACGGTGATCCTCAGCCTGAACAGGGTGCTGTGGTTTGTCGCGTAGCCCCCTCTTTTGTTCGCTTCGGGAATTTTGAGATTCATGCCAGCCGCGGCGAAAACGAGTCGCTGCAGGGTCTCGCCGACTACATCATCAGTCAGCATTTCAGCCATCTCGGCGCACCAACGCCTGCGGTGTACGCCCAGTGGTTTGAGGAAATCTGCCGCCGCACGGCCGTGATGCTTGCCCACTGGATGCGAGTTGGGTTTGTTCATGGCGTGATGAACACGGACAACATGTCCATACTCGGCCTGACCATCGACTATGGGCCGTATGGCTGGCTCGAAGGATACGATCCTGCGTGGACACCCAATACCACTGATCTTCCCGGACGGCGTTACGCCTACGGCCGCCAACCTGACATTGCCGCATGGAACCTGGCGCGATTGGCAACAGCACTCAGCCCGTTGATCGACTCCGTGCCGGCACTCGAGCACGGGCTCGAGGTTTACGCGGAAACCTTTACCTCCACATGGCGTGGGATGTTGGCGCAGAAACTGGGTCTCACGACTCTGGATCGTGAGGGCGACGAGGATCTCGTGTTGGAGCTGTTCGGGGTGTTGCAGCAGACAGAAACTGACATGACGCTGTTTTTCAGAGGCCTCGCTGCTGCATCGGCGAAGGATATCGAGCCGCTGCGGGCAGCGTTCTATGAGGACGGTGAGCCGTCCGAAGCGCATCGGGCCAGGCTCGTCGCGTGGCTGCAGCGGTATGAAAGCCGGCTGCAGGTCGAGGCCATGCCGGTTGAAGAGCGCATTGCCCGGATGAATCGAGCAAATCCGAAGTATGTGCTGCGCAACTACCAGGCTCAGCAAGCGATTGACGCCGCCAACCAGGGCGACGTATCGCTGATTGAGCGGTTGCTGCGGGTGCTGGCGAGGCCGTATGACGAACAGCCGGAGCACGAGGACCTGGCGAAGCGTCGCCCCGAATGGGCGCGCCACAAGGCCGGCTGCTCGGCGTTGTCCTGCAGCTCGTAGAACGTCCGTTCTGCGCCTTGCGCCCCTGGGCGCCGGGGCGGAACAATGTCCTTCGGCCGGGCCCCCACAATAGCCTGATGAACAACTCCGAACGCTTCGATCGCTGGATCCGGACCTCGTTCGTTGAGCTTAATACTGAGCTCGAAAATCTGTACTTTGCCCAGGAAGACCGGGCGCAGGTTGAGGGCTGCGGTGATTCCCTGAAGGCGACTCTCCGGGATGAAGGCCACGTGCATGTGGTTGCGTTGCTTGCCGAAGGCAATACCGGCGATGGTTTCGATAACGCCTTTGGCGTTCTCGGCAGCGTTGGAATGTATCTGGGCGCGCTTCGTCGTCACGAGCTGACCAATCCGATGCGCGAGGAGCGCTCACCGTTTGTTGAGGCCTCGTCGCTGGCGCTACATGTCGGGTCATCGCTGGGCATGGCGCCGCGTTTCGCGACAGCTCACCTGGCCACGCACAACGAGGCTGAAGCGGGCCTTCGCAAAAGCTTCACCTCATTGCCCGATGAATTCCTCTTCATCGACGAGAACACACGCGGGATCCTTTCATTGCAGACAGTGGCCGAGGCGCTGACGCGGATTTCCCATCTCGGCGTCTCCAGTCCCGTGGCCGATGTCATGTTTGAAACCGCCAAGCGCGCGCTCCACGATGTGATCCGTTTCAATGCGCGCCTGTTCGACGAGCTCGACGTGCAACGATTCTTCTATTCGGTGCGGCCGTATTACAAGCCGTACCGAGTAGGGCGGCAGGAGTATCGGGGCGCCAATGCCGGTGACTTCTCCGGTATCAATGAAATCGATCTGCTGTTGGGATTGTGCCGGGCCAACAATCCCTACTATGCCCAACTGCTCATGGACAAGATGTTGTTCATGCTGCCGTCCGACCAGGCGCGCCTTCGCGACTGCATGATGCGCACCAGCCTGTTGGATGAGCTGCTGGCGTTGGCGCCCGAGCATTCGCAGGCAGATTGGTTTCAGCAGAACGCCCGGGCGTACCTCGAAGTATGCGATTTGTTCGGGCAGACAGCCACGCAGCACCACGATACGTTGGTGAAGCGATTCATCGAAGAGCCGGCGGATGAAATGGAAACGCGGCACCTGGCGGCCATCACGGCCAGTGGGCCGCCGCTGTCAGTGCTGCTGCGAGCGCTGGAAATGCTGCGGGACCTGCGAACCGCCGCGAACCGTCAGGACATCCCAACGCGCCACGCGGACCTCGCCAGCCTGCGTCAGTGTGTTGGTTGAAACTCCGGGTCCCCCATCTGCCACAACATGAACGCAATCTGATCCGCCTGCAGCTCATCCCGCTGCGTGCGGGTCGAGCCGATCCCGTGCCCCGCGTCATAGTCAACCCGCAATAACACCGGCCGCCCGCGGGGATTGGCGGCCTGAAGTCGTGCAGCCATCTTTCCCGGCTGCCAGGGCGCCACCCGCGGATCATTGATGCCCGTGGTCAGCAGCACGGCTGGATAGTCCACACCGTCCTTCACGTGACTGACCGCATCCACGGCCAGCAATGCCTCGAACCCAGGCTTCGTCTTCGCGCTGCCATACTCCAATGAGTTGGCATCCCCGTCCGTCTCATACTCCGCGCGCAGTGCGTTGGAATCACCCACGTCACTCAATACGACGCGGAACAGGTCCGGCCGCTCGGTCATGGCCATTCCAACCGTGATGCCCCCGGCGCTGGCACCCCGGATCGCCAGCCGGGCCGGCGAGGTATATCTGTTACGCACCAGATATTCCGCGCACGCAATCAGATCCCGATAGGTATTCGGCTTCGTCGCCTGCTTACCCGCAAGGTGCCAGTCTTCGCCGAACTCGCCGCCACCCCGGACATGCGCAACGGCGATGACACCGCCGCGCTCGAGCAGCGCCAGTTGTCCGGACAGAAATGACGGAGTCAGCGAAATCCCGTACGCTCCATACCCCGTGAGATAGGTTGGATGAGTGCCATCCAACGCGAGTCCCTTGCGGCTCACAATGGACAGCGGAATCATCGTCCCGTCCGCCGCTTTGACGAGGACTTCGGTCGCCTGGTAGGCGGACGTATCCACCGTCGAGGCGGGAATCAGCCCCGTATCGCTGGCTACTCCCGCCACCGGATCGAACTTGATCCAGCGCTGCGGTGTAATCCATGTTTGAACCGGATACAGCATGCCGGCCACGTCCGGCGCGGTTGCCGCTGTCCCCACTCCGCCCACGGGAGCCTTCGGCAGATCCGCGACTTTGTCATCCTTGAAATCCAGGCGCCGCATTTTCTGCACCCCACCATCCAGGACCCGGATGTACAGCGCATCCTGTGCAACCCCGAAATCCTGGATCACAACGCTACTCGCCGGCACCACGGTCTGCGCGCGCACGAGCGTCGGATCGCTCGCCCTGAGGCGCAGAATCTTGTAGTGCGATGCGTCCTTGTGACTCAACAGATAGAGGTCATCGCCGTGCAGAGCAACATTGGTAACACCGTCTGACTGCTCGGCGACCCGCACCCACGGGGTCTGCGCGTCATGAGCCTGACTCAACGGTGCCAGGTACACGCTGCTCTCTGGCGTCGCACCATGACTGATGACCGCCAGTGCCTGTTTCGAGCCGGGAGCCGTGACCATGAAGGGCGCATCAACCGGCGACAGGCTCACCCTGGAGTTGAGACCGACCGCGAGAATGGCCACGTCCTTTTCAGGCGGCGTTCCGATCTGGTGCAGCCACAGGCCGCTGTTGAGATATTTCGCGGTCTCCGGCGCGCCCGCGGTCATTTTTGCAAATCGATTGTAAAAAAATGACTGGTTGTCACGCCACGCAGGCGAGCCGTATTCAACCCGGTCAATGCGTTCCGCCAGGTCCTTTCCCGAAGTCGTCTCGAGAACCCGCATCACACTCTCTTCGGAGCCGCCCTCCGACACACCGACAGCTACATACTTGCCGTCGGGAGAGATGGCGAAGTAGTCAATGGACTGATGCTTCCCCTTGGCACTGCCGATGTTGGGATCCAACAGCAGGGTTTCGGCGTTGGAGACCACGCTGCGAACATAAAGTTTGTAGACGTCATCGCCCGGCCGGCGCTTCTCATAAATCAGGAGCCCCGGCGCGAGCTGCATGCCCCTCACGAGGGTGGAGGCGCTGTCGAGGGCTTCGATTCGCTGCAGCAGCTTGCCGCGATTGGGAATGGCCGCGAGCGTCGCGCGGGCGTAGTCATTCTGCCCGCGGGCCCAGGCGAGAAATTCCGGGTTGTGCCGGTCTTCCATCCACCGGTACGGATCGATGACCTTCGTGCCGAAATAGTTGTCCGTAACGGGGCGCACGGGAGCGACCGGGGGCGCGGGAATTTCGGCCGCCGCCGCAGCTCCCGCCAGCAGACCGCCACATAATAAAAGGCCCAGACCCATCCGCATGGTATCCCACTCCCGAAGTTCCATCCCCGGCGCGATTATGGCCTAGACTGCGTTGATGCGCCCGGAACCTGGTGAACAATTGAGCAACGCGGCCGGGGAGGCTCGTCAGCCTCGTGTGTTGGGCCTGTGGATGTGCACGGCATTTGTAGTCGGCAACGTCATTGGAGTGGGTATTTTTGTCCTCCCGGCCTCGCTGGCGCCGTTCGGGCTCAGCGCGCTCACCGGCTGGCTGATCACCGTTGTTGGATGCGCGTTCCTCGCTATTTCCCTTTCCAACCTGTCGCGCGCATTTCCGAATGATGATGGCCCCTACAGTTACACGAAGCGGGCCTTCGGAGACGGCGTCGCATTCCTCACCATGTGGTGCTACTGGTTCTCAACGTGGGTGACCAATGCCACCATCGCAGTCGTAGTCGTTGGCTATCTCACCGTTCTGATCCCGGGTCTGGCTGCCGTTACCTGGCTGCCGCCGGTCATTGCGCTCTCGCTGCTATGGTTCTTTGTTGTAGTCAACCTGGTGGGCGCCCGGGCCGCCGGTTGGGTCCAGATCATGACCACGGTGTTGAAACTGGTGCCCCTCGTCGGGGTCATTTGCCTCGGGCTGTGGATTCTCGGCACGCACCCTTCGGCCTACACTCAACACATTCCAGCGAATCCCATGTCATTTGATGCCCTGCGGGGCGCGACGACCCAGACTCTCTTCGCCATGCTGGGAATCGAATGCGCCATGATCCCGGCAGGGCGGGTCCATGACCCCGCCAGGACGATCCCCCGTGCAACGCTCATCGGTACGATCGTCACGGCTACGATTTACATCGGTGTTTCCGTGGTGCCGATGCTGCTGATTCCGCAAGCGACGCTGGCCGCTTCCAACGCGCCGCTTGCGGACCTGTTCGCCCGCATTCTGGGTGACCGTTCCGGCCAGGTACTCGCACTGTTCGTCGTCATTGGTGGCCTCGGCGCCCTGAACGGCTGGACGCTGGTGCTGGGGGAGGTGACGCAGAGCATGGCGCGGCACGGGTCCTTCCCACGCTTTCTGGCGAAAGAAAATCGGCATGGCGCTCCGACTTTCGCCCTGGTCACCACCGCGGCGATTGCGAGCGCGATTCTCCTGACCAACTACAACCAGTCAGTCGCCGGCATGTTCAAGCTTTTGAACATCGTGGTGACGGCCGGAAATCTGCCGTTTTATTTTGTGTGCGCCCTGGCGGTCCTGATTGGAGCGCACCGGTTCCCTGACACATCGCCGCCGCGCGCCAGACTCATCCGGGCGGCCGCCTTTGGAGCGCTCGTGTACTGCACGTGGGCGACCTTCGGGATTGAGGCAAAGCCGCTCAAACTGGCTGGGTTGCTACTCGGCCTGGGCGTAATCGTGTACGCGCTGGGCCGCTTGCTGTCCACGCGGACACCCCCCTTTCGAGTGATTGACCCATAGTCACGTAGATTCGCTCCAAACACGCCAGAAATATACAAGAGGCGGCCGGGCGGGATTGTTTAAATTTCCCGCCACTGACTCACGTGTTTGATTCCGGGCGCCCGCCCGCAACAGGAGAGATGAATGCGTCCCAACGACAAAATCAAAGTGCTGATCGTGCACTCCGATCCGCTGATCGCGGCGGGCCTCGAAGCCACTCTGGGGCGGATGCGTGACTTCGAGTTGGTGATCGGCGGCATCGGCCAGCGCCTGCCGCAGGCGGATGTTGCCGTGACCGATTACGACTCCGGGCTGCGGATGATTGCCGCAGGTTCGCCGCTCAGCCGCCGCTTGATGATACTCACGCATAGTGACAGTGAGGCGAAGATCTGCCACGCACTCGAACAGGGCGCCCGCGGTTACCTGTTGCTGGGTTGCAGTCTGCAGGAGCTCGCTGCCGGGTTGCGGTCCGTGTACCTGGGCGGCATCGCGTTGGGGCCCCTCGCTGCGACCCGTATAGCCGATCGCATGAAGCAGCAGGCCCTTACGCGCCGGGAAGGCGACATCCTGCGGCACATGATGCTCGGCATGAGCAACAAGGCGATTGCGTCGAAGCTGACTTTGGCGGTTGGAACCGTCAAAACCCACGTAAAATCAGTACTCGAGAAGCTCGATGCCTCGAGCCGCACACAGGCGGTTTCGATAGCGCAACGGCGCGGAATATTGCGCGAAGACGATGACGCGGCGAGCCGGACGCTACGGTCACTGAGTCACTTCGACCGGCCGCTGCTCGGAGAGCTCCAGCCGCCACCGAGTGCCTTGATCAACAACACGGCGGCGGACATTCGCCGGATCTGAATATCTGCGGCGGTCAGCTGGGCCGACAGCGCGGCGTTTTCCGTCACCACCACCTGCAGATAGGTGACGATCCCGCCCTGGTATTGAAACTGGGCCTGGCGCAGGGCGCTGGCGGTAGCCGCCACGGCGGCCGCCTGACTGACGGCCTCTGCCTCGAGATCTCTCGAGGCGGCGAGGTTATCTTCCACTTCCTGGTAGGCGGTCAGTACCGTTTCGCGGTATGAGGCAACCTGCTCATCGTAACGGGCGTGAGCCTGGGACGATTGCGCGCGGTGTCTGCCGGCATCGAACACCGTCAACACCGCAGACGGGCCAATGGACCAGAACCGGCTCGGGGCATCGATCCAATTGCCGGTTCGCGTGCTCTCAAACCCAGCTGAGCCGCCGAGGTTGAATACCGGGAAGTAAGCGGCCCGCGCCACGCCGATATCTGCGTTTGCAGCGGCGGTTCTGCGTTCCGCGGCTGCCACGTCCGGACGCCGCTCGAGAAGTGCTGAAGGCAGGCCAGGATCAATGGCAGGGGGCGCCACATCCAGGGGCAGTTGCCGGCGGTCCAGGTGGAACGTGGAAGGCGATTCGCCCACGAGTACGGCAATGGCGTGTTCTGTCTGAGAGCGCCTCAGACGCATGTCGCGAGCTTGTGTACGGGCGGTCTCGAGTTGCGCCTCGGCCTGATCGAGGTCGCCACGGGCCGCGGCGCCACCTTCAAACAATGAGCGGGTCAGCGAGACGGCGCGCTCGTAGTCGGCGACCGTCTGATCCAACAGTGCCACCTGGGTGTCCTGTCCGCAAAGCACGAAATAGTCCGTCGCGAGCTCTGCGTGCGTGCTGAGGTCCAGTGTCGCGAGGTCCGCGACCGATGCTTGCTCAGTCGCTCGCGCGAAGGCTACCGAGTTGCGAATCCGGCCCCAGACGTCGATTTCGTAGGACAAGTCTGCTTCCAACACAAAGTCGTTGCCGGTGGCGGGTCGCGTCGGGCTATAGGTCGGTGAGTTGAGCGAGGTGCGTCCGCGCTCGACGCGCGGTCCCGCCGTGAATGTAGGGAACAGGAACGATCGCTGTATCCGGGTCTCGGCGCGGGCCTGTTGAAGCCGTGCAAATGCAGCCTTGATGTTCTGGTTGGCACTGGTAACGCGAGTTTCCAGTGAGTCCAGCATCGGGTCCTGAAACACCTTCCACCACTCACCACGGGTGTCAGCGTCTGCAGGCGCGGATTCTTTCCATTCTTCCTGATATTGAGCCGGGGGCGGTGAGGGTGGAGCAGGCGTTGAATAATGCGGCGCGAACGAACAAGCCGCCACAGCCCCACACTGCCCGAGAATGAGAAGCAGACGCCGCACTTACGAGCTCTTCTGTTTTGGAGGCGGCGCAATCCTCACCTCGCCCCCGTCGGTCAGTGAATCCGGCGGGTTGATGATCACCTGGTCATCGGCGGTGACTCCCGACATCACCTCGATGGAAGTGCCGAAATCACGGCCCTGGATGATGGTATGGAGGTGCGCCTTGTTGTCGGGGCCTACCGTGGCGATCTGCAGACCCTGGGCGCGGAAAATGAGCGCGGTGGCCGGTACACGGTAGGTCGAGGTACTGCCCGGAAGCTTGAAATGCGCTTCCGCATAGGCTCCCGGAAACAACTCTCCCTGAGAGTTATCCACCTGCAGCTCGACGCGGAGGGTGCGCAGCGTGGGATCCAATGCGCGGGCCGTCCGGACCAGGGTGGCCGGATAATCCTTGCCGGGATGTTCATTGAAACGCAACTCAACTTCGATGCCGGGCTTTGCTTTCGGCGCGTAGGGCTCCGGCACATCGATGTAGATGCGCAACTTCTGTGTGTCAGCTACACGGAACAGGGCGTTGCCGGATGTTTGACCGGCTGCGATGAGCGCGCCGATATCCGTATTGCGCGCAGTGACCACGCCATCGAAAGGCGCTACGATTCGTTTGAATGATTCCAACTCTTCGAGGCGCGCAACGTTGGCTCGGGCGGACGCCGCCTGCGCGCCCGAAGCCGCGGCCTGGCCGGACCTCGTATCCGCGTCCTGTTGTGAGACGGCCTGGTTGGCGAGCAGGCCCTTCCAGCGGACATCGGTTATGTGCGCGAGATCGGAGTTGGCTTTGGCGGTCGCGAGATCCGCTCGTGCCTGGCGAAGTTCCTGGTCCACTTCCGGGGTGTCGATCTCAGCCATCAACTGGCCCTTTCTGACCGCATCGCCGATGTCCGTGTACCAGGTCCTCAGATACCCGCTGGTGCGTGCAAAGATCGGCGCTTCCACAAATGCCCGCACGTTACCTGGCAGCACCAGGTCCTCGGAGGGCGGGCTCACCGCCGGCTTCTGAACGAGCACCATCGGGACGGCCTGTTCGGCCGTCTCCTTGCCGAGCTGGTCACGCGAATGAACGCGGCTCGCCACGCCCCAGATGGCCAGGGCGAGCGCCACCGCGAGCAGGATCAGCCCGTAACGCCCGATGTGCCGAAACTCAGCGGGCCGGGGCTGCTTCTGGCTCATCACCCGTTCTCCCGTGAATCAGTACAAACACCGTCGGTACGAAGAACAACGTCGCCACGGTTGCAAACACCAGACCTCCAATAACGGCACGGCCCAGTGGCGCATTCTGCTCGGCGCCTTCACCGAGGCTCAGTGCCATGGGAATCATGCCAATGATCATGGCCAGGGCGGTCATCAATACCGGCCGGAAACGGGCGAAGCCAGCGGCAGACGCGGCTTTGAAGGCATCGTCACCCGCATCCATTCTTTCGCGAGCGAAACTGACCATCAGCACGCTGTTGGCGGTGGCGACGCCCATGCACATGATTGCGCCCGTCAGGGCAGGGACACTCACAGTGGTATGGCTCAGGAACAGCATCCACACGATCCCCGCAAGAGCCGCCGGCAGCGCCGTGATGATGATGAACGGATCCAGCCACGACTGGAAATTCACAACAATCAACAGGTATACCAGGATCACGGCGCCGGCGAGCCCGAACAGCAGGCCCCGGAAGGAGGCATTCATGGTCGTCACCTGGCCGCGTACGTTGATCGTCGTGCCCTTGGGCAGGTGCTTCTGGGCTTCGGCCACGATCTCGTTGACTTCCGTGGAGATGAAACCGAGATCCGCTCCCTGTGCGTTGCCGTAAACGTCGATCACCGGTGTAGCGTTGTAATGGCTCACCACCGCGGGGCTGGTGCCGCGATGGAATGTGGCGATGTTCGCCAGCAGCTGGCTGTTCCCGCTGGCCGGGCCGCTCGTGATCGGTGTTGTGGCCAGAGCGTTGATGGAATCCAGTTGCGCCTGCGGGCTCTGGGCAACGACGCTGTACTGCGTGCCGGTACGGGGATCTGTCCAGAAGGAGGGCGTCGTCTGGAAGCTGCCGGACAGTGACACCAGCATGTTGGAGGCAACATTCTGCTGCGTCAGCCCGAGCTGTATGGCCTTGGTGCGATCGACATCCACATTCAAAGTGGGATAGTCATACGCCTGCTGCACGCGCAGATCCACGGCGCCGGGGATGCCCCGCATCTTCTGCAGGATGTTGTTTGCGACCTCGCGGTTGGCCTCCGTATTGACGCCGGAGACCTGGATGTCGATCGGACTCGGCAATCCGAAGTTGAGTGTCTGAGTGACTATGTCCGCCGGCAGGAACGCGAAGCTGACAGAAGGGAAGCGGCTCGCCAGCACGGTCCGCAGTTTCCTCTTATAAGAATCACTCGGATGGTGATCCTCCCGGAGAGCGACAAAAATGTCCGCATCGCTCGGCCCCACGGGAGCTGAGGTGCTGTAGGAGAGATTGATGCCGCTGTAGGGCAGGCCGATGTTATCCACGATACTCTGCACTTCCGCAGCCGGGATCACCTCGCGAATCGCCGCTTCCACGTGGTCGCACAGCGCCGCCGTTTCTTCGATACGCAATCCCGTCCGGGCGCGCAGATGCAGCTTGATCTGGCCGGCATCCACCACCGGGAAGAAATCCTGTCCCAGGCCGGGCAGGTACGTCGAAAATGGGAATGCCAGGAGGGCGGTGCCGATCATGGCAGCCAGAAACACGCCCGCGAACCGGTATCCGCCGTGCAGGGCCATCTCGAGCAGCACGTGATAGCGATCGCGCATCTGCTCGAAGCCGTTCGCGAATTTCTGTTGCCAGTGTTTGAAGAAACCGGTGCGGTGCTTCTGCTGCTCCTCGTGTTTTTGCAGCCAGTATTTGGACAGTGTGGGCACCAGCGTTCGTGACAGCAGGTAGGAAGCCAGCATCGCGAACACAACGGCCTCCGCAAGCGGAATGAACAGAAACTTCGCGATGCCAGCCAGCAGGAACATCGGCACGAACACGATGCAGATGGCCAGTGTGGAGACGAAGGCGGGCAGGGCGATCTGGTGAGCACCCTGCAGGATCGCATCCTCGACCTCCGCTCCCTCCTCGAGATGCGAGTTGATGTTCTCTATGGTGACGGTGGCATCATCCACCAGAATGCCCACCGCCAGCGCCAGTCCCCCCAGGGTCATGATGTTGATGGTCTCACCGAGCGCCGCCAGGCAGGCAATGGATGCAAGAATGGACAGCGGGATGGAAATGAAGATGATGAGCGTGCTGCGCCAACTGCCCAGGAACAACAGGATCATGAGGCCTGTCAGCACTGCGGCGATGGTCGCCTCGCGGACCACGCCGGAAATGGAGGCCTTGACGAATACCGACTGATCGCCGATCGGCTGAATCTTCAGGCCTTCCGGCACCGCACTTTGCACGTGCGGCAGCCTCGATTTGATGGCGTCGATGACATCGAGCGTCGAGGTCTGGCCAATCTTGAGAATCGTCATCAGCGCGGCCCGGTGCCCCTCCATCCGGGCGATGTTGGTCTGGGGTGCGGACCCATCACGCACGTGCGCGACGTCGCGCACAAATACCACGCTGCCGTTGGATGCCGAGATGGGGAGATCATTCATTTCTTCGATTTTCTCGGGACTGGCATTGATCCCGATGTAGTACTCGAGATCCCCGATTTTCTGCGTGCCGGCCGGCAGGATGAGGTTCTGACTGGCGATCGCCGCAACGACGTCCGATCCGGACAGCCCCCTGGAGCGCAGCGCCTGGGCATCCAGGTCAACCTGCACCTGGCGCTGCCGGCCCCCATAGGGGTATGGAATGGCCGCGCCGGGAATCGTGGCCAACTCCGTGCGGATGGTGTTGTTGGCAGCATCGAAGATGGCCGATTCCGACAACGAATTGCTGGAGAGGGCAAGTTGAATGATGGGTACGGTGGATGCGTCATAAGCGAGGATGAACGGTGGGTTCGCTCCAGGCGGAAGTTGGCGCAATGCCGTTTGCGACACACCGGTGATCTGCGCGTATGACAGCACCTCGTTGGCGTCGGGCTGGAAGAAGTACTTGACCACCGAGATGCCGTTCAATGACTGCGACTCGGTGTGTTCGATGTCGTTAACAGTGGTCTGCGCCGTGCGCTCGGTCTGCAGCACGATGCGATTGGCCATGTCGAGTGGCTGCAGGCCGGCGTAGTGCCAGATCGCTGCGACTACAGGAATCTTGATGTTTGGAAAGATGTCCACGGCGGTTCGCGCGATGGCGAACAGGCCCATGAGAAGAATCAGGATGGCGAGAACAATGAACGTGTAGGGCCGCTGCAGCGCTATTTTGACGATCCACATGCCGCGCGAACTCCGCAATGCGAGCCGTGCCCATCAGCACAACTCATTCCTGGCCGGATGTTATTCTCTTACCGGTAATGGGAGACTGCCGATGACCCACGACCACGACCTTCGGTTGCCCAAGAGGCGATCCTATCCGATCACGCTGTCGCGGCGGGCCTTCATTGCAGCGGGCGTAGGGGCTGCGGCAGCCGCGATGGCGAAGTGGCAGGAGGAGCCGGATCTGGTGCTCCACAACGCCGCCATCTGGACTGTCGGCGATCGCGTCCCTGAGGTGGAGGCCATCGCCATCAGTGGCGGCCGCATCACGGCCGTGGGCACCAGTGCCGAGATCCTGGCGCTGGCTGGCGCCCGGACCCGCCGTTTCGATCTGGGGAAAAAGCGGGTGACACCGGGATTCTACGACGCCCACGCCCATCCTGTGTTCTCCGGGGTGGAGCATCTGCGCAAGGTGGCCTGCGACAAGAGCTCCATCGAGGCCATCCAGAAGGACATCCGCGAGCGGGC
>Ga0207703_10000554_pt1 | contig 38342 bp, 35 predicted proteins | sample KBSSwiS12_FD_184304 | JGI IMG/M metagenome (GOLD analysis project Ga0207703, IMG submission 184304) | Switchgrass rhizosphere microbial communities from Kellogg Biological Station, Michigan, USA - KBS Switchgrass S1-2 (SPAdes) (version 2) | ecosystem: Host-associated > Plants > Roots >... | reverse complement strand
CGGGTCGAGGTCTTCTTCCGCCCTGTCGCGGACGGCTGGAAGATCCCGCTGTTCCGGCCCGCCCAGGGCTGATCCGGTCGTGCCGGCCGACGGCCGCGGGCTAGCGCCAGCCGGGAACACGACACATTCCTCATGCGGACGTGCCGACGCGCGGACGTGCCGACGCGCGGGCGCGCCGGCGCACGAAAGGACATGACCATGACGACAACACAAGCCGCTGACGTCTCCTACGCCCCATTACCAGGTGTGCAGGGTCTGCTGATCGGCGAGGACCGTGTCGAGGCGACCTCCGGCGGCCGGCACGAGCATGTCTTTCCCGGCACCGGCGAGGTCAACGCGGAGGTCGCGCTGGCCGGTGCCGCCGAGGTCGACCGCGCCGTCACCAGCGCGGCCGCCGCGCAGCGCGCCTGGATGGCCCAGCCGGTCGATGCCCGCCGGGACGCGCTGCTGCGGTTCGCCGATGTGATCCAGCGGGAAGCCGCGGCGCTCGACCTGCTGTCCATCGCCGACTTCGGCGCGCCGAAGTTCGTCGTTCCCGTGCACACGATGCAGCTCGAGCGCTACCTGCGCTACTACGCCGGCTGGATCGACAAGGACACCGGCCAGATCCCGCCGGTGTCCTTCCTACCCGACCTCAACCTGATCACCTATGAGCCCTACGGCGTCATCGCGGTGATCGTCCCGTGGAACGGGCCGCTGTGCATGATGGGCCAGGCCGTCGTCCCGGCCCTGGCCGCGGGCAACGCCGTCGTGGTCAAACCCCCGGAGATCGCTCCGCTCGCCTCGCTGCGGTTCGGTGAACTGGCGCTCGAGGCGGGCCTGCCACCCGGCCTGGTCAACGTGCTGCCCGGCGACGCGGCCGGCGGTGAGGCGCTCGTGCGCCACCCCGGCATCGGAAAGATCCATTTCACCGGCAGCGGCCCGACCGCCCGGAAAATCATCACCGCCGCGGCTGAGAACCTGACACCGGTAGCGACCGAGCTCGGCGGCAAGTCCGCCGTCCTCGTCTTCGACGACGTCGACCTGGACGTGGCCGCCGCGCTGGCCGGGTTCTCCGGCCCGCTCGCGCAGAGCGGTCAGAGCTGCGCCTGCGGCAGCCGCATCCTCGTGCAGGACTCGATCTACGACGAGTTCGTCTCCCGGCTGATCGGCGCCATGGAAGCCGCGCCCATCGGTGATCCCTACCGTGACGACACCATCGTCGGCCCCGTCATCAGCGAGCCGGCGCTCACCCGCATCCTCGGCGCCGTCGACGCCGCCCGCGCCGCCGGCGCCACCGTGCTCACGGGCGGCGCCCGGGTCGGCGGCGAGCTGGCCGGCGGCTACTACATCGCCCCGACACTGCTCGCCGGAGTCGACAACGCCAGCCCGCTCGCCCGCACGGAGACCTTCGGACCGGTCGTGTCCGTCACCCCGTTCCGGACCGAGGACGAGGCGGTGGCGATCGCCAACGACACCGTCTACGGCCTGGTGAACTACGTACACACCCACGACCTGCGCCGAGCCCACCGGCTCTCCCGCGCGCTGCAGTCCGGCAGCGTGTTCGTCAACACCTACCCCGACCTCGCGCCGACCGCGCCCTACGGCGGCTACAAGCAAAGCGGCCAGGGCCGCGTCGGCGGCCTCGAAGGACTACGGGAGTTCATGCAGACGAAGAACACCCGGATCAGCATGATCCCGCCGGCCCTGCCGTCCTGACGGGAGGGCGCCGCCGCTGGGCCGTGCCGACAAGTACTCGAACGGCACCTTTGCCGCGGATGGCCGCCACGCCTGGCTCCGGATCACGCCCGAGAAGATTACAAGGCTGGGATTTCCGGAAGATGGTATAGAAGCGGTCACTCATCCCCCCGCAGGAACGAGACACGATGAGCGACGACACCGAGCGCGTCGAGGTGACTCGGCACGGCCGGGTTCTGCTGGTGTCCATGTGCCGGGCGGCCAAGCGCAACGCGATCGACCGCGCGATGGCCGACGCGCTGGACGCCGCCTTCAACCGGATCGAGGACGACGACGAGATCTGGGCCGGTGTGCTCACCGGGACCGACACGGTGTTCTCGGCTGGCAGCGACCTGACGGCGGGCGGCGACTACAGCACCGAACGCGGCGGCGAGTATGGCCTGGTCCGCCGCGCTCGCCGCAAGCCGTTGATCGCCGCGGTGGAAGGGGTGGCACTGGGCGGAGGTCTTGAACTCGTCCTCGCCTGCGACCTCGTCGTCGCCGCACGGACAGCGAGATTCGGTCTGCCGGAGGTCGCCATCGGGGTCGTGCCAACGTGTGGGGCGATCTTCCGCGCGCCGCGTGCCCTGCCGGTCAACCTGGGCCGTCAGCTCGTGCTCACCGGCACACCGATCTCCGCGGCGCGGGCCTACGAGGGCGGTTTCGTCAACGAACTCGCCGACCCCGGCCGTGCCGTGGAGACCGCGCTGGATCTCGCCGGCCGGATCTGCGCGAACGCGCCGGTCGCGGTGCAGGCGTGCATGACGGCCATGAACAACCTGCTCGCCGAGGCCGACGGCGCCGGCTGGTCCGCGACGGAGGCCGCTAAAGAGGAGATACGTCATTCCGCGGACAGCCAGGAAGGCGTCAAGGCGTTCCTGGAGAAGCGTGCCCCCGTATGGACCGGCCACTAACAGGGTGTTTGAGATCGTCGTTTAGATGATTCTCCTACCCACCCTTCGTCGCCTGCCGCCGCCGTTCGTCGGCGGCAGGCGACGACCACTTGCGGCGTTGACCGTCCGGACGAAGCCGAACATGCCCTGATAGCCGCTGGCCGCTGAGGCGTCCAGCGGCAGGGACCGTCCGAACTTCGCGATCACTGCCTTGTACAGCTTGTACTCGTTGTCGTTCACGTCGGTATTGAACTGCGCCACGATCCCGCCGCACCTCGCCCGTGCCGGCGTAGATCGTGCCGGCACGGGGCCATTGCCCAGTCCCGCCATTCATCCCTCAAGGTCGGATATTGTACGATTCGGGACAAAGGGCATACGACTCGCGACAAAGGGCATCGAGAGCCGAAGGTTTCCAGCGACCGTCTTAGGGAAGTGCCTGCCTGGCAGGTATGACACGGTCGCTGGTCGGTGTGCCGAGGCCGCGCTACCCCGCAGAGCCGAATCGGCGGAAAATAGTCTCATCCACACCACTGGACAGGCAGGGCACATGACGATCCGCTCAGACGCGCTGGACGAGACGGACCGCCTGTTCGAGAGGGGTGGCGAGGTGGGCCGGATCATGGCCGGGATGAACTGGGCCGCGACGAGCCTGGGCCCCGTCCAGAGCTGGAGTGTGACCCTGCGCACCGCGGTGAGCATCTGCCTCGAGTCCAGGCTTCCGGTACAGATCTTCTGGGGTCCAACCCTCATCGAGTTCCACAACGACGCAGTCATCCCAATGCTCGGAAGCGGGCATGGAGCAAACCTGGGGCTCCCCGTGGACGAGATGTACTACCCGCAACGGAGACGTTTTCAAGAGTGGCGGCAGACCCATGAGCTGCACCTGTCAAGGCTGAAGAAGGTGATGTCAGACGGCGATGGCGATCTCGCTGAGAACATGAGCGCCGTCATGGACCGGCACGGATTTATGGAGGAGTTCTATGTCAACGCCGCCTACAGCCCGATCCGCCGGTTTCCAGGCGGTGCGGTGCTCGGCGTCCTGGTAGTCGGGCAGGAGACAACGCGAAACGTGCTCGGCACGCGCCGTCTGTCCTGCCTGCGAGAACTCGGTGTCGCGACACCGGGCACACGGCCTCTGCCCGAGATATTCGCGGCCTCGGCCGAAGTGCTCCACAGTTGTTCGGCAGATGTCCTGTACTGTCTCATTGCGTACAGGGGGCCCGAAGGCGAAGACCCGCTCCGCCTCGTCGCCGCCGCGGGCATGGTCGATTCCGCGGGCGGGGGGCATCTTCCGGACATATCTGGTCGAGCCGGCATCGTTTCAGAGCTCCATGACGCGTTGACCGAGAACCGTGCCATTGTGGTTGAAGGGATTCCGGAACGCCTGGGACTTCACCCGGTCCCCGAGGCCTCCGCGTCGAGATCCGCCATGGTGGCACCGTTGACGACGGGACGTGGTGTCCCGCCCCTGGGACTGCTCATTGTCGGTCTCAATCCGAGACTGCCGGTGGACAGCGACTACCGCGACTTCGTCCGGCTCGCGGCCGCTCAGATCGCGACATCCGCGATCGTGGCCCACACCGCGGCGAAGGAACGGGAGATGGCTGCCGAGGCTCAACACCGAGCCCGGCATGACACACTGACCGGCCTGCCGAACCGGACCGCGCTGTTCGAGGAGCTCGAGAAGTTGTCGTCAACCGGCGGGCGTCGCGCCGGCGAGCGCGCCGCGTTTCTATTTGTCGACCTAGATGGGTTCAAGAAGGTCAATGACACGCTTGGGCATCATGCCGGCGACGACCTGTTACGTGAGACGGCAGGGCTGCTGTGCCGCGCGGTCCGTCCAGGCGACCTCGTGGCTCGGCTGGGCGGAGACGAGTTCGCGGTGGTCTGCTGGAGCATCGCCTCCCGCGAGACGGCCGAGGCGGTCGCCGAACGCATAGTCTCCAGCCTCGAGACGCTGCGGGTTGGTCGCGGGCCGGGTCTCGGCGTGACTGCCAGTGTGGGTATCGCGATCTCCGGACCAGGGATCTTCAATGCCGATCAGCTGGTCCGTGCCGCGGACATGGCCATGTACGCCGCAAAGCGACTCGGCCGAGGGCGCTGGCGCTCAGCTGACGGTTCTGTCGAGGTGGGCGCCGAGCAGCCCTCGTAGCACCAGGAGCAGCTGGCAGTTGAGTACCTGGTCGCGGCCTAGCACTGGCTGCCGCCGGCAGGCGTTGTAGGGCAGCTCGGTCAGCAGTGTCCACAGGATGACCGTGGCCAACGAAGGATCGAGCCCGGGTGGCGCGTCCCATCGCTCTTGCAGCCGGGCGACGATGGCCTCGAGGTAGGCCCGCAGCTCCCGCGACAGCGGCCACAGCGGCGGATTCTCCAATATTTCGGTCGTCCAGATATGCAACACCGTGCCGTACCGGTCCACGATGTCGAACCAGCCTGACAGCCACTCTCGCAGGTCCTCAACCGTGGCCACGTCGGCGAGGACGTCGAAGTGATCACAGGTCTGGATGGCGGCCCGGTACGCGAGTGTCTGGAATATCGCCGATCGGTCGGTCCAGTACTGGTAGAACGTGCCGTGCGCGACGCGTGCGACGGCGGCGATGTCGTTGACGCTGGTTCCGGCGAAGCCATGCCGCTCGTAGGCGCTCACCGCGGCGGTGGCGAGGCGTTCGATGGTCGGCTGTGAGCGCCGGCTGATCGGCCGGCGCAGGCCGGGTTCCGTCGGCGGATGCGTCGCGCTGCCGGGGCGCTGCTGCTCCCCAGGGGGGAGGTGGAGGTCGGGGCGGACGACCAGCCGCGGGGACGTGGTGCGGGAGTCTGCCCGACGCGGAGGCGCGGGCGAGGGGAACAAGGCTCGGTGGATCATCTTGGCGAGCGTGTCGTGTAGCGCCCCTCCGATCGGGTCGGGAGGGTTGGGCGCCTCGGTCCGGCCGCGTTGTGCGTCGAGCACGACATGCGCCCATTCGACCAGTGTGATCACGGCGATGGACAGCGCCCGGCTGTCCAGGCCCGCGGTGTCAGCCCCGGTCATCTGCCGGTCGAAAAGCATCGTGAGCTGGAGGAGGTATGGTTCGGACGGGTTCTCCACCGCCGGCTCGTCAGCGTCTGGCAGCGGCCATACAACGAAGACCGGTGAGCGGCTGTGCAGTATCTGCCCGAGGCTGGCGAGCCAGTCACGGAACCGCGCGAAGCCGTGCTCGCCGTCGGTCAGCGCCGGGAGACGTTCGAAGTGTTCGACGACTACGACGCCAAGCTCCTCGACGAATATTCGAAACAGCTCGTGCTTGCCCTGAAAGTACTGGTAAAAGGACGCATCTGATCGTCCGGTCGCCGCGGCGATGGCCTGGACGCTGGTGGCGTGGTAGCCGCGTTCGGCGAACAGCCGCCGGGCCGCGTCGATCATCTCCTGGGCGGCACGGATACCTTCCGGCCCGACGTTCGGGCTGGCCGGGTACGGCGCACGCCGCCGGGCGGGGGTTGGGAGGCCTTCTCCCCGCGAGGTCGTCGTCCCGTCGTCGCTGTCAGTCGTGACGGGCTTAGCGAAGGCGGCGCCGGAGATGGCCAGGTCAACGGATCCGCGGAGCGCTGCTGGCGAAGTTTCGTCCGTCACGCCGAGGCACCCACCCGTCGAGTGTAGATCGGCAGCTCGGTGACCGATGCCGGCGGAGCTCCGCCACGCCCAGGCACCCACCCGTCCGAGTGTAATCGGCAGGTCAGTGACTTATACCGGCCGAGTTTCGCGAGAAGGCTTCCATCCTGACACATCTCTTAGTAGTGTCTTGACTCACACTGATACCCACTGGACTCCGAGACGACCTGGCGGGGTGCCGAACGCGATGTGTGCTTCTGAGTGCGCTCCGCGACGAGGCGGAGTTCGCCGGAGCTACCCAGGTATCGAGAGCAAGGAGGACGGCGCGATGTCCAACGGGGAACTGGCGGTCGGGTTCGTCGGCGCGGGGCAGATGGGGGCGCCGACCAATCCCGCCAATCGACTGATCTCAGCACCCAGAACCTGAGGAGAGGATTATGGGCTTACTCGACGGGCGCGTCGTGTTCATCACGGGCGCCGCACGCGGTCAGGGCCGCTCGCACGCGGTCACGTTCGCCGAGCAGGGCGCGGATATTGTCGGTGTCGACATCTGCACCGACCTCGATATCGTTCCTTACAAGCTTGGCTCCTGGGAAGACCTGCAGGAGACCGCCAAGCTGGTGGAGCAGGCCGGCCGGCGTATGCTGATTCAAAAAGCCGACGTCCGGGATAAGGGCGCGCTACAGGCGGCATTCGACGCGGGCGTCGCCGAGTTCGGGCATATTGACACGGTGGTCGCTAACGCCGGGGTGATCCTGAGCAACACCGCTGAGCGGGACGCCTCCGAGGCACTGCGCTTGGGCATCGACATCATGCAGATCGGGGTGTGGAACACCTTCCAGGTCGCGATCCCGCATCTCAAGGAGCGCGGTCAGGGAGGTAACCTGATCGCTACCAGTTCGCTTGCGGCGCTGCTCGACCTCACCGACGGCGGCGGCGGCTCGGATGCCTACAACATGGCCAAGCTCGCCGTCACCGGCCTCGTCCGCTCGTACGCGAACATGCTGGCCCCGCACCGTATTCGGGTGAACGCGGTCGCGCCGACCAACTGCGCCACCCCGATGATCACGGATAACCCGGCGCTGTTCGGCGTCATCGAGGCGAACCAGCACCTCGCGAACGCCATGCAGACCCTGCTGCCGGACTTCCCGATGATCGAACCTCGGGACGTCAGCCAGACGATCCTCTTCCTCATTTCCGACGCGGGTCGCGTCTTCACCGGCAGCCTGCTGACGCCGGACGCGGGCATGGCCGTCCGCCGGTAGTCAGGCACCCGCCGGCCCGACGAACTCACGGCCGCCGGCCGGACAACCTCGGCGAAGTGCCGACGCCTCTTCCTTTCGCACTCTCCCGGTTCTTCCCTTCTCCTCCTCGCGGCGTCTCCGCGCGGACGCGAGGAGGAGAGATGGCAATCTTGTCGTGCCCCGGAGGGCCATCGGGCATTCCACCGCGGGCTATCTCGACAATCGACGGGGCGCTTTTCTGGCCTCGCCGGAAACTCAATCCTTCGATCCGATGAACTTGTCGTTCGGGTGCGGCGCTCTATGAGTTGACCTCTTCTCGCATCGAGGCCGGGCGAGCCGAACACGTAATCCGAAAATGGAGTCAGTGTGCTGATGAAACTGTCGTCATGGCCGCGAGGCCGCGAATGAAGATCTTCGTTGACCCGGCGCGGTGCCGCGGGCATGCCCGCTGCCTGTCGATAGCGCCGGACGCGTTCGAGTTCCTCGATCTTGAGGACCGTAGTGCGGTGGTCGACGGCGCGGCTGACCACACAGACCTCGCGACGCTGCGCGCGGCCGAAATGGAGTGCCCCGAGCGGGCGATCATCCTGGAGATATCGGAGGACCAGACATGACCATCGCCGACGTCGAGGCCCCGGATCCGTCGGTGGACATCGACCACCATTCCGCGTACTTCCGCGAGCACAACTACGAGATCTACGAGGACCTGCGCGAGCGATGCCCGGTCGCGCATTCCACGGCGTGGGGCGGGTTCTGGCTCTTAGTCAACTATCAGGACGTCTACGACGCGGGGCAGGACAACGAGCTGTTCAGCTCGGCGATGGAGAAGGCGATCCCGATGGTGGGAAACCCGGACCCGTTCGTCCCGATCGACACGGACCCGCCGGTGCTGAAGCAGTACCGGCGGATCGGGTTGCCGTGGTTCTCGCCGTCGTCGGCCAAGGCGCTTGAGCCGATGTTCCGGGAGCTTGCCACGGAGCTGATCGACGAGTTCATCGAGGCGGGTGAGGCCGACATCGTCGGGCAGTTGACCACGCCGTTGCCGGCGCGGTGGATCCTGCGGATGCTCGGTTTCGACGAGAGCCGCTGGCGGGAGTGGATCGAGTGGATCCACTCCGCCGTGCACGACCGGTCGCATGACCCGGACAAGGCGATGGCCGGCGTGACCAACATCTACACCAACATCACGGCCGAGATGGCCCGCCGCCGCGCCGACGGGTACGGCGACGACCTGCTCAGCGCGATCATGCAGGGTAAGGTCGACGGCGAGCCGCTGCCCGACGGGCTGGTGATCGGCTATGCGTTCCTCATGCTGCTCGGCGGGATGGACACAACCAGCGGGCTGACTGGCAACTCGCTGGTACGGCTGGACGAGCAGCCCGAGCTGCGGCGCCGGCTGATCGAGGACCCCGATGTGCTGCCGAAAGCGACCGAGGAGTTCCTCCGCCACGACACCCCGTCGCAGGGCCTGGCCCGGATCATCACCCGGGACTGCGAGTTCAAGGGCCAGCAGCTGCGCGAGGGTGACCGGGTCCTGCTGATGTTCGCCGCGGCGAACCGTGACCCGGAGGTGTTCACCGACCCGGATCGGATCGACTTCGACCGGGTCGGGAACCGCCACCTGGCGTTCGGTGCTGGGGCGCACCGTTGCATGGGCTCCAACCATGCCCGGGTGATGTTCCAGGTGATGATCTCGGAGATCCTCACGCGGCTGCCGGACTACACCATCAGCGGTGAGATCGAGCGGTTCGAGGATGCCGGTGACGTCTACGCCGTGCGGCGCCTGCCGATCCGTTTCACCCCCGGTCCCCGTTCGTCCCGGGCCGGCTCGGCGGCTACCTCCGCTGCCTGACCCGCGTACCCATTCCCGCGGGGCTGCGCATAAGTCCGACGGCGGGCGGGTGACGCGTTGCATGCGACCGGGTGTGGTTGACATACTCGTCAAATCTCGTTTCCAATGTTCCCGCTGGGAGCCTAGCGGGCGCGGGAGAGGCCGGCAGCCGGTCGCACCCTCGAGAAGTGCGCCGAAACCGGGCTCATGGTCGACGACTATGACCAGCTCCGCTTGGCCGGCTGTATCAGTCGGCGGGCCACCGATCGTCGACCGGCAACGGAAGGGGAGAACCGCATGACCGACGTCGCGGATGTGACCGAGACGCGCCCACGCCCGCCGGAGGGTGACTGGTTAGGGACGCCGTACCTGCGCTTCGAGCGCCACGGGGTGTTCGCCCATGTCGTCGTGGACCGGCCGAAGGCGCGCAATGCCCTGACGGGCGCGATGTACTGGGGGATCCGGTACGCGGTCCAGCACGTCGAACGCGACCCCGACCTGGCCGGACTGCTGATCACCGGCACCGGCGACGTGTTCATACCGGGCGGTGACCTGAGTCAGCGCGGCGTCGACAACTGGATGGACTTCTCCCAGCTGCTCATGGATGTCACCCCGTTCGACACCCTGCGCCAGGCGTCCAAGCCGGTGGTGTGCGCGGTCAACGGGCTTTGCCAGGGCGGCGGTCTGATGATCGCCATGTGTTCCGACCTGGCGGTGGTCAGCGAGCGCGCCACGTTCCGGGTCCCGGAGCTGCTGCGCGGGATCTCCGACACCTACTACAGCCAGATGCTCTTCCGGACGATCGGCCCGGTGCGCACTCGCGACCTCATGCTCACTGGCCGCACGCTGACCGCGGCCGAGGCGCTGGACTGGGGCATGGTCGCCCGGCTGGCGCCGCACGAGCAACTGCTCGACCAGGCGACCGAGGCGCTGGCGATGATCTGCCGCACGGCGCCGGGTGCCCGCGGGGATATCAAGCGCAGCATCGACGCCCAGCTCGGGCTCTATGACCGCATCGCCATGCGGGAGAGCGTCCAGTCCGACGAGGCCCGGGAGGGCTATCTGGCGTTCAAGGAGCGCCGCTCGCCGTCCTGGGTGCATCCCGACCTACGGACCGCTGGCCGTCTCTGAGCGGCCTGTTATGTGGTCCGACGGGCTGACCGGGCACATGGGCTGGTTCGACGACGTCATCGGGATCCACGCCGGTAGCGCGCGGCCCGTGGTCATCGACGCCGCCGGGCCTGTCACAGGGGCCGAGCTCGTCGGTCGGGCGGCGCACGCCGCCGAGCTGGTCGCCGGGCTCGGCGGCACGCCGGGCGCGCCACTGCCGGCGCTGCTGACGAGCAACGCGGACGCGTACGCGCTGCTGCTGGGCGGGGCGGCGGCTGGCCGGCCGCTCGCCCCGCTCGGCCCGCGGCTGACGCCCGCGGAGCTGGTCGGCCCGGTATGTGCCAGCGGCTCCGATGTGCTGCTGACCGAACCGGCGTTTCGGGAGGTGGCGGACGTGGTCGGCCGGGAGGCGGGCGTGCGGGTGGTGCCTTCAAGCCCGCTACTCGCGTCGGCGGCGCCGCCGCCGACCCCCACCGGGCAGGTCATGTTCTACCTGCACACGTCCGGGACGACCGGGGCGGCCCGCCGGGTGGCGTTCACCCAGAAGGTGCTGGCGGCGCGCACCGCGCTGTCGTCGGAGCTGCTCGAGCTCGGCCCGGACAGCCGGTACGCGGCCGGTTCACCGATCCACCACATCGGCGGGCTTGGCAACGCGCTGGTGGCGGTGTCCGTCGGTGGCGCGGTGCTGCCGGCGGCGCGGTTCACCTTCGAGTGGTGGCGCGGGCTGCGTGCCGCCGGCGCCACCCACTGCCAGCTGGTACCGACAATGATCGAGATGTTGCTCACCGAGGGCGAGCTGGACGCGGTCGGGATGCGCATGCTGGTCTACGGCGCCTCGCCGATCAGCCCCGACACGCTGCGCCGGGTGCTTGCCACGCTCCCCGGCCTGCGGCTGGTCAACATGTTCGGCCAGACCGAGGGCAGCCCGATCACCTGCCTGACGCCCGCCGACCATGTGCGCGCCGCGGCCGGCGAGGCGCGGCTGCTCGCCACCGTCGGGCGGGCCGTACCCGGCCTGCGGCTGCGCATCGAGGACCCGGACGACGACGGGGTCGGGGAGGTGCTCGCCGCCGCGGGGCACCTGGCGGTACACGGCGAGGACGGCTGGCTGCACACCGGCGATCTCGGCGCGCTCGACGACGAGGGCTACCTGCGGCTCGCCGGGCGGCGGCACGACATGGTCGTGCGTGGCGGGGAGAACGTCTACCCGCTGGAGGTTGAGCACGTCTTGGGCGACCACCCGGACGTGGCGGCGGCTGGCGTCGTCGGGGTGCCCGACCAGCGGCTGGGGGAGACCCTGGCGGCGTTCGTCGTCGCCGCCGAGCGGGCGCACCCGCCGGACCCCGACGAGCTACGTCGGTTCGTCCGCGCCAGGCTTGCGGGCTTCAAGGTGCCCACGTACTGGTACGTCGTCGACGAGCTGCCACTGAGCCATGCCGGCAAGGTCATGCGCGCGGCCCTGCGCGACCGTCACCTGGCCGCCGGATCATGATTGAACACTGGCCGGGCCAGCTGTGTTCAACGGGTCTCGACGACGACGGCGGAGGCCATGCCGCCGCCGGCGCAGAGGGCGGCGACGCCGTAGCGCTCGCCACGGCGGCGCAGCTCGTGCAGCAGGGTGAGGATCAGGCGGGCGCCTGTCATGGCAACCGGGTGACCGAGGCTGCAGCCACTGCCGTTGACGTTGAGGATCTCCGGGTCGAAACCCAGGATCCGGTGACCGGCGACGGCGACCGACGCGAACGCCTCGTTGATCTCGACGAGGTCCATGTCGGCAAGACGGAGACCGGCACGGTCCAGTGCCTTCGGAATGGCCAGCGTCGGGGCGAGGCCGGTGCGCACCGGGTCGACGCCGACGGACGCCCAGGAGCGGATCACACCCAGCGGCGCGACACCCGAGCGCTCGGCGGCGGCCGCGTCACCGAGCACCAGCGCGACGGCGCCGTCGTTGATGCCGGACGAGTTTCCCGCGGTAACACCGAAACCCTCGATCTCCGGGTGCAGTGGCTTGAGCGCGGCGAGCTTGTCCAGCGAGCTGCTCCGGCGCGGATGCTCGTCGACCTCGAAGACGACGGTCGACCCGTCGGGCCGGTTCGCCTTGACCGGGACGATCTCCTCGGCGAGCCACCCGGCGTCGATGGCGGCGATGGCGCGCTGGTGGGAGCGCAGCGCCCACTCGTCCATCGCCGCCCGGTCGATTCCGGCGATCCTTGCCGTGTTGTGGCCGACGGTGATCGACATGTCATCGGCCGGCGCGTCCGGCGTGGCCGGGTGGGTCGGCGGCATCCACGGCTGCTGCCAGCTGTCGGTGCCGGGCACCCGGTAGGCCGACGCCGGCCGGGTCGACGACGACTCGGCGCCGCCGGCGACGACGACCCGGTCCATACCAGCGATGATCGATGCCGCGGCGGTGGTCACCGCCGCCATTCCGGACGCGCACTGGCGCTGGTGCGCCAGTCCCGGGACCGACAGCATGCCAAGCCGCACAGCGGTGTGACGCGCAAGGTCGCCACCGCCGTGCATGACCTCGCCGAGGATGACGTCGTCGACCTCGTCGAGGGCCACCCCGGCCCGCGCGACGGCCTGCTCGACCACGGTCTCGGCCAGATCGTAGATCGGCGTCTGGCTCAGCGTGCCCTTGAACGCCGTGCCGATCGCGGTGCGGGCGCCCGTGAGAATGTAGGCCTCGTTCGTCGTTGTCACTGCGGCACTCCTGTCTTGTCCGATGTCTGTCTTGCCCGATATCCGGACGCGGGTGGGGATGGGATCGCGGTGGCGAAGACATGGACGGACGGAGGGAGCGCCCGATCAAGCCATTCGGTCGCGTTCAGATCTCGACGACCGGGTCGAAGTCGGCGCCGGCGAGCAGGTCGGCGCCGAGCTGTGCCGTGAGCGCACGGTGCCCGCCGAGCAGCGCGTCGAGCGCCGCGGCGCGGGACACGTGCCGATGCAGCTGGTGCTCCAGAGAGAGCCCCATGGCTCCGCAGACCTGCAGGACGTGCCGCATCACCTCGCCCTGCGCCCAGCCGGCGCGCAGCTTGGCCAGTCGTGCCGCGCCCACGCCGCCGTCCGGATGGTCCAGCGCGGCCCAGGCCACCGTCAGGATTGAGCGCGCCGACTCGGTCGCGACGTGCGCCTCGGACAGCCGGTGTCGTACCGCCTGGAAGGTCGCGATCTGGCGGCCGTACTGGACGCGCGCGCTGGTGTGCTCGACCGCGATGGCGAGTGCGGCGGCGCACACGCCGATGATCTCCGCGGCCAACGCGCGCCGACCGGCGGCGACCGCGTGCTCCCAGGCGCCGCCGTCGGGCAGAGTGTGCTCGGTGAGTCCGTCGACAGGCCCCTCCACGAGGAGCCAGCGGGAGGCCGGGTCGAAGCCACCCGCCGGGCGGGCGAGGGCGGCGACCTGGCCGGCGGGCACGAGCGCGAGCTCGACCCGCCCGTCGAGCGCGACCGGGACCACCACCTCGGTGACGCCTTCCCACCCGCCGAGCACCAGGCCGGCCAGCGGTGCGCCGGGTGGCACGGGCGCCGCGGTCGCGAGCGGGTAGAAGGGGACACGCGTCCCGGCTCCCGGCGCCGGGAGGCTCGGCGCCAGCTCGGCGAGGAGCACGTCGTCGAGCACCCGGGAGGTAGCCAGGGCCCGGCCGTGCTCGACGAACAGCAATGTGGTCGCGCCCGCTCGGTCGTCGGCGAGGACCTCGTCCCAGCCGAGTTCCTCAAGGGCGGAGCCGAGGCCGGGCCCGTCGGGGTTCTTGGCGAGCACCTCCCGCAGCGAGCCGGCGAGAAGCTCCGCGGTCGCCGCGTCGAGGCCGGTTTCCGCGGCGGGCGAGGAGATCATGGCTTTGTCTCCTTGGGGAGGCCGAGCACATGGTCGGCGAGGATCGTGCGCTGGACCTCGGCGGAGCCGCCGAGGATCGTCGCCGACCGGCTGAACCACCAGTCTGTTCGCCACTGCGCGATCTCTTCGGAGCGCGCGGCCGCGGCGGGGGCCGCCGCCGCGGCCGGCGCGGTGGCGTCTGGTGCGTCTTCGGTGGCGAAGAGGAACTCGTCGCTGAGGAGGTCGCGGGCGGTGTCGTGCAGGCAGATCTCGGCGGTCGCGAGCAGGACCTTGTCGATGCTCGCTTCGGGGCCGACGGTGTCGCCGGCGGCGAGGCGGCGCACGGTGTCGGCGCTGCGCGCTCGCAGCGCGACGAGGTGCGCGTAGGCCTCGCCGAGGCGGGTCGCCGCGTCGGCGGGCAGGGTCCGGCCGGCGGCCGCGCCGGCGGCCAGCTGGCCGCGTAGTTCGCGCAGCCGGCGCAGTGCCTCGGCGGCGCAGAGCCATGCGTACATCGCCCGCTCGAACTGCAGCAGGTACATCGCGACGGCCCAGCCCTGTCCCTCGGCGCCGATCAGCCGGGAGGCGGGGACGACGACGTCGTCGAAGAACACCTCGGCGAGCTCGTTGTCGCCGTTGGCCATCGCGATCGGTCGGATGGTGACACCGGGGGCGCCGACATCGATCATGATCATTGACAGGCCGCGGTGGCGGGCTTGCGGGGTGCCGGTGCGGACCAGGCAGACCAGCCGGGTCGCGGTCGCGCCGTGGCTGGTCCACAGCTTCTGGCCGGTCACGACATAGGTGTCGCCGTCGCGGCGGGCGCGGCAGCGCAGCGACGCCAGGTCGCTGCCGGCCTCCGGTTCCGAGAAGCCCTGGCCCCACCACTCCTCGCCGCGTAGGTAGGCCGGCAGGTGCTCGGCGGCCAGGTCGGGGGTGAACCGTAGGACCGGCGGGCCGAGTGTCTCCAGCAGCATGTGCTGCCCGGGGATCGGCAGCCCGGCCGCGGCCAGCTCGTCGTAGAGCACGGCGCGGTGGCGTTCGTCGCCGCCCAGCCCGCCGGCGGCCGGCGGCCAGCCGTAGCGGTTCCACCCGCCGTCATGGAGCAGGCGTTCCAGCCGGGCGTGGTCGGCCATCCTCGCCTCGGTGCTCGGGTAACGGCGGTCGCGGAAGTGTCCCAGCGCCGGCTCGGCTCGGAGGTGCTCACGCAGCGCCAGGCGGTAGGCGTCGAGATCCTCGGCGAACGGGCCGCCGGCGCGCGCGTCGCCCACCGGGCCGGCCGTGGTGGGCGCGCCGGCCAGCCCGGTCATGACGCGGTGCCCGCGGCGGCCGCCGCCGTGCCATCGGCCTGCGCCGTGGCCGCCTTGGCGGCCCGGCGCCGTGAGCGGGCCAGGAAGGCGGTCACGATCTCGCGGTGTTCGGGGGTGTCGAACGAGGCGAACTCCTCCTGCAGCGCGTACTCGAGCACCCCGGCGACGGCCCGCTTGATGTGCATGTTCAGCGCCCGCTTGGTGCTCTGCACGGCCTGCGGCGGCTGGGCGGCGATCTTCTCCGCGAGCGCGACCGCCTCGCCCATCAGGTCGGCGTCGGCCACCACCCGGTTGGCCAGCCCCAGCTCGACCGCCGTGTGCGCGGGGATCCGCTCGCTGGTCAGCAGGTATTCCTTGGCCCGCAGCATGCCCATCAGCAGCGGCCAGGTCGGCGCGCCGCCGTCGGCGGCGGTGAGCCCCACCGCGATGTGCGGGTCGGCGACGTGGGCGCTCTCGGCGATGAGCACGATGTCGCTGCAGACCGCGAGGTTGCAGCCCAGCCCCACCGCCGGCCCGTTGACCGCGGCGATGACCGGTAGGGGGAAGTCGACCATCTCGGTGAGCAGCCGGCGGGCGCCCTCGAGCTCCCGACGGCGCAGGGACAGGTCGTCCCAGACCTCGGTGAAGTGCTCGAAGTCGCCACCGGCGCTGAACGCCCGACCCGCCCCGGTGATCACGACGGCACGCGCCGACGGATCGTCGGCCAGGTGGCGCCACACGGCGACCAGCGCCGCGTGCAGCCGGTCGTTCGCCGCGTTCAGCGCCTCCGGGCGGTTCAGCGTGACGATCCGGACCGGCCCTCGCTGCTCAAGGAGCAGCTCCGGCGCGAACGGGTTCTGCATCGACCCCTCCTGGGTGCGCTGTGCAAGGTGGGTACGGCTGGGCCGACCTGACCGTCAACGAGCCGTCGACCTGAACGTCAACGAGCCGACTTCCCCTGTCGGGGCGACATTGTAGACACGGGACCCGACCCATGAGACCCTTGTTTGACGTATATGTCAAATAAAGCTTACGGTGCGATCTGCCGACTCGTCGCGAAGACGTTGCGCATGGCCGCGCCGTCCATCCGGCTACCGAGCAGGCTGGGCCACGCTCGCCGCCGCCGAGCGGGTCACACGCCGGCGCGACGCAGGAGCCGCTCGTAGTAGACGGCTGGGCCGCCGAAGAGGAGTTGGGAGGCCTTGGCCCGGCGGTAGTAGAGGTGGGCGGGGTGCTCCCAGGTGAAGCCGATGCCGCCGTGGACCTGGATGTTCTCGGCGGCGACGGCCATGAACGCCTCGGAGCAGACAGCGTGCGCGACGGCGGCGGCCACGCCCGGGTCCGGCGAGCCCGGCACGCCGTCGACCGCCCGGGCGGCCTCGGTCGCCGCCGCGTCGGCGACCTGGACGCGGGCGAGCATGTCCGCGCACTTGTGCTTGACGGCCTGGAAGGAACCGATCGGCCGGCCGAACTGCATGCGCTCCTTGGCGTAGGCGGTGGCCATCTGGAGGCACGCACGGGCCCCGCCGACCTGCTCGGCGGCCAGGGCCGTGGTCGCCACGTCGAGGACCCGGGCGACGACGGATGCCGCCGCGCCGGGCTCGCCGACGAGGCGGGCCGGCGCGGCCGAGAAGTCGATCCGGGCGACCCGGCGGGTCAGGTCGAGGGTGCGCAGCGTCGTCCGGGCGAACCCGGTCGCCGTGGCGTCGACCTCGTAGAGGGTCGGTCCGCCCGGGCCGTCGGCGACGACCAGCACCACGTGGGCGGTGCCGCCCTCGACGACGAGCGGCGCGCTGCCCTCGAGGACGGCTTCGGCGCCGGAGCCGGTGGCGTGGATGCCGAGCGTGCCCGCGGCCGGCTCCCAGGAGCCGGCGCGGTCGGGGACGGTGAGCGTGGCCGTCGTCGTGCCGGCGGCGATGCCGGGCAGGAGGCGCTCGGCGGCGCCCGCGTCCCCGGAGGCGACGATCGCCGTCGCGGCGAGCACGACGGTCGAGAAGAACGGCGAGGGCAGCAGCACCCGGCCCATCTCGCCGATCACGACGGACAGCTCCACCACGCCGTAGCCGTCGCCGCCGTAGGCGGTCGGCAGCGCGAGCGCCGGCAGCCCCAGCTCCGCGGCGATCTGGGCCCACACCTTGTCGTCGTAGCCGCGCTCGGAGTCGACGGCGGCGCGTACCGCTGCCTCGTCGGCCTTGCTGGCCAGGAAGTCACGCACCGCGGTGCGCAGCTCGGTCAGCTCCGCGTCGCTGGCCTCCGCCCGCGTCGTGTCGGCGTCCGCCATCGCGGCGGTGCTCGTGCTCATGCTTCGGCCCTTCCCGAGCGGCGCAGCTCGCGGAATGGTGACTTGGTGTCGATGCTGGGCTCTTTGGGCAGGCCGAGGACCCGTTCCGCGAGGATGTTTTTCATGATCTCCTCTGTGCCGCCGAGGATGCGCAGCGCGGGGGTGGCGAGCAGCAGCTCTGTCCAGGAGAACGTGCCCCACTCGCCGGTGTCGGCGATGAGGCGCGGGCCGACGATCTCGGCGGCGAAGTGGGCGCCGCGGGTGAGGTTCTGGCCGTACATGATCTTGGAGACACTCGCCTCGGGGCCGGGCTGCTCGCCGGCGCGGAACCGGCGCAGCGCCTGATGGTTGAGGTACTCGGTGGCGGCTTGGTCGGCGTAGAGCTCCGCGAGCCGGCGGCGCGCCGCCGCGTCGTCAAGACGGCCGTTGGCGCGCAGCAGCTCGGTCAGGAACGGCAGCGCGACCGCTCGTCCCGCGGCCCCGGCGCCCTCGCCGCCGACGCTGGCCCGCTCGTTCATCAGGGTGGTCAGCGCGACACCCCACCCGCCGTCGACCGGGCCGAGCCGATGGTCGTCGGGGACGTGCACGTCGGTCAGGAACACCTCGTTGAACTCGGCGCCCCCGCTCATCTGCCGCAGCGGGCGGACGTCGACGCCGGGCGCGGACATGTCGACGAGGAACGCGGTGATGCCCTTGTGCTTGGGCTTGTCCGGGTCGGTGCGGCACAGCGCCAGCCCGATGGCGGCGTGGTGCGCGACCGACGTCCACACCTTCTGGCCGTTGAGCAGCCACCCGTCGCCGTCGCGGACCGCCCTCGTCGCGAGACCGGCGAGGTCGGAGCCGGCGCCCGGCTCGCTGAACAGCTGGCAGGCGATGACGTCGCCGGCGTACATCGCCGGCAGGTAATGCCGCTTGAGCCCCTCGGTGCCGTGCGCCAGGATCGTCGGCCCGATCATCCCGAGCCCGATCAGTGAGAGGACCCCGGTGTCCGGGACGTCGTACTCGGCCTCGAGGCCGTCGTAGACCAGGTCGTGCAGGGTGGACAGGCCCCGGCCGCCGAACTCGGGCGGGCCGGTGATCCAGCCGAAGCCGTTGTCGTAGCGGACCTTCTGCCATGCCTTGGCCGCGGCCACCTTGGCGGCCTCGACCTCGGGCGGATCGGTGCTGAAGTAGGTGATCCGGTCCTCGCCCTCGCCCCAGGCGACCTCGTCGCTGGTGTGGGCGCGGCGGGTGGCGTGCTCGTCGAGGAAGGCGCGTGCCTCGGCGACGAACTGGTCCATCCCGCTGCCGTCCGGTTCGCTCGGCATCGGCGGTCTCCTCGGCGGTGGTTGATGTCGTCGCGGGCGGCTCCCATCAGACCGATGTTTGACGAAGATGTCAAGTCCTCCTGGGGTCGAGCGACGGCCACCGGGACGCGGACGTCAGGAACGTGGGCGGGATCACCGCGACGGGTCGCCGTCCTCAGGACCGCCCGGGCCAGCGGTACCGCGAGTCTGACAGAAGTGTCATCTAAACTGTGCCGATACTCTCTGTTTTCCTTTCATCATCTAGCTCAACCGCGATATCTCGACCACGAGAATGGTGTGGAAAGTGTCAGTTCCAGGGGTGTTGTCGATGGGTGCCTGCTGGCTCGAGCCACCTGTCCGGCGGCCTGGTGCTGGGTCGGCGTGTGGGCCTTGCGGAGTGGGAGCGTGGCGTTGAGGGCACCGGCACGGGAGTTCGCGGAGACGAGGCTGCGGGTGGGTTCGGTCAGCTGGGACGAGGGTGCGCGCGTCCCGATGCGGACCGGCCCGTGGATGCTCGGGCTCGACGGCGAGCAGACGGTCGCCGCTCTCGGCGTGATGATCGATGACGCCGCGGGTATGGAGGTGCACCGTCACCGGCCTCCGGGCGCCGGTTCCGTCACCGCCGAGCTGTCCGTGGACGTGGTGGTCCCGCCGCCGTGGCCGGGGCCCGAGCTGATCGCGCGCGCGAGGCTGCTTGGTGCCGGCGAGGCGGACGGAACGGCACGCTGCGAGGTCACGGCCGCGACGGGACAGGTCGTGGCGGTGGCCACCGGGCGCTTCCGTTTCGTCGCCGCGGTGGGTGTCGTGCCGCCGGGCAGCGAAGGTGAGCCCATTCCGCCCGCCGAGCACCGTGACATCCTCGACGTGCTCGGCATCGCCGACCTCGCCGACGCGCTGCGGCTGAGACCGGCCGCCGACCTCGCGCTGACGGCCGCCGCGCGGCACACCGCCGGCTCGCACTCGCCGGACGGGTCGGTGAGCGATACCGGGGCCGGGATCGCGAACACAGTCGCACGGCTGGTCGTGCCCCCGTCACCGACGTGGGGAAACGACGGTGGCTCGGTACACGGCGGCGTGCTCTTCGCCGGCTCCGAACTCGCCGCCGCCGCCCTTGCCCACGAGACCGTCGAGGCGGCCGGGGCCGAGCCCGGGCAGGCCGCGGAGCAGACGACGTCCATCCGGATGAACTTCCTGCGCCCGGCCGTCCTCGCGGAACCGCTGATGTTCACCGCCAGCACCTGCCATCGCGGCCGAGCGGTCGCCGTCTACCGCGTCACTTCCCACGGCCCCGCTGGTAAGCCCTACACTATTGCCACGATCACGCGAGCGCGCGCTCCGCGCCCGCATCGGCGTATCGCACGTCCTCGTCAGCCCACTGCATGAGCTGCTCGTGCGGCCACATGGCACGAGTGCGCACTGACCCGGGCACGCGGAGCTTGGCGCCGCCGACCCAGCCGCGCCCGGGTCCGATGATCGCGGCGCTGGCCTCCGCCGGCATCGTCGTCTCCCTCATGCACACCCTCGTCGTGCCGATCATCCCCGAGCTGCCGCGGCTGCTGGGCACCTCGGCGTCCAACGCGACCTGGGTGATCACGGTGACGCTGCTGGCGGGCGCGGTGGCCACCCCGGTCGCCGGCCGCCTCGGCGACATGTACGGCAAGCGGCGGATGATGCTCGTCAGCATCGCGGTCCTTTTCGTCGGATCGCTGATCTGCGCGCTGAGTTCGTCGCTCGCGCCGATGGTCGTCGGGCGTGGCCTGCAGGGGCTCGCGACCGGGCTCATCCCGCTGGGCATCAGCGTCATGCGCGACGAGCTCCCGCCCGAGCGGCTCGGCTCCGCCCTCGGCCTGATGAGCTCCTCCCTCGGCATCGGCGGGGCGCTGGGCGTGCCGGCGGCGGCGGTGGTGGCCCAGCAGGTGAGCTGGCACGTGCTCTTCTGGGCGGCCGCGGCCATCAGCGCGCTGGCGTTCCTCCTCATCCTGCGGGTCGTGCCCGCCTCACCCGTCCGCGACAGCGGGGGCCGCTTCGACCTGGTCGGGACGCTCGGGCTCAGCGTCGGCGTGAGCTGCCTGCTGCTGACCATCTCCAAGGGCACGGACTGGGGCTGGACCGGCCCGCGGGTGCTCGGGGTGGGCCTCGCCGGGATCGCCGTGCTGCTGCTGTGGGGCCCCTGGGAGTTGCGCCAGCGCACGCCCCTGGTCGACCTTCGGGTCAGCGCCGGCCGGCAGGTGCTGATGACCAACCTGGCCTCGGTGGCCGTCGGGTTCGCGCTGTACGGGCTCGGCCTCGTCCTGCCGCAGATCCTGCGGCTGCCGGCGGGGACGGGCTATGGGCTGGGCCAGTCGATGGTCGTCGCCGGTCTGTGCTTCGCCCCGTTCGGGGTCGTGATGATGCTCGCCTCGCCGGTCACCGCCAAGGCGTCGAGCGCCTGGGGCCCGCGCACCACGTTCATCCTCGGTGCGGTCACCATCGCGGTCGGCTACGGGCTCGGCCGGATCCTCATGCACTCGATCTGGCAGATCGTGATCCTGGCGTCGATCATCGGCCTGGGGGTCGCGCTCGCCTACGCCAGCATGCCGGCCCTGATCATGGCGGCGGTGCCGCCGTCGGAGACCGCGGCGGCCAACGGCCTGAACACGCTGATGCGCTCGCTCGGGACGTCCTCGTCGGCGGCGGTCGTGGGCGTGGTGCTGGTGAACATGACCACCAGCTTCGGCGGCCGCGAGCTGCCCTCACGGGCGGGCTTCCACACTGTGTTCCTTGTCGGCGCCCTGGCGGCGGTCCTCGCCGCGCTGATCGCGCTGTTCATCCCGGGCCGGCGCGCCGTCGGCACCGCGACGCCCGTCATGCCGCGCCAGCGCGAGCTGGAGGCCCGGGCGCGGCCGCTGGGGTGTAATGCTGAGCCCCAGGAGGCGCACTGATGCCCGACCGAGCCGATGTCTGACCGAACCGCCCCGCCGGACCGGGCGCCCGAACCGGGTGAGGACGCCCGGGCCGAGCACGACGCCTTCCACCGCCGGCTTCACCAGGTCCGTCCGACCGATCTGTCCGCGCACACCGCCCAGACCGAGGGGATGCTCCGGGTCGAGGCGCTGTCCGGCCCGACCGTCGGCACGGAACGGCTGTGGATGGGGCAGACCCACGTCGCGCCATCGACCCGTTCCGCCAACCACCATCACGGCCTGTCGGAGACCGGGATCTACGTCGTGACCGGTCATCCGGCTTTCGTCTTCCTCCGGGACGACGAGGAGATCCGGCTGGAGACCGCGCCCGGGGACTACATCTACGTTCCGCCGTGGGCGCCGCACCGGGAGGAGAATCCCGACCCCGACACGGAGGCGATCGTCGTCATCGCCCGGACTACGCAGGAAGCGATCGTGGTAAACCTGCCTGACCTACGCTGGCGCGGCCCGGCCAGGACCTCCAACCGGGGCCGCGGGGCGGACTCGCGCCGGGAACGTGGAGGCGGCATTGACTGAGCAGACAGCGGCTGAGCAGACAGGGGCCCGGAACGAGATCGGCAGGGCGAGCCGAGGAACCTCGACGAACGGCTTCGAGCTGATCTGCGAGATCGAACCGCCGACTCGGCCCGATCTCACCCACGCCCGCCACCAGATCGGCGTTCTTGCCCCGGTCGCCGACGCCTTCCTGATTCCCGACAATCACCTGGGGCGCGCGACGGTGTCCAGCATTGCCGTCGCCCATGAGGCTCAAGCGATGGGCGGGCGCAGCATAGCCTGCGTGAACTCCCGTGACCGCAACCTGCTCGGGTTCCGCCGCGACCTACTCACTGCCGCTGCCTACGGCGTCGAGGAGTTCCTCTTCGTCCAAGGCGACAAGCCCTCCGCCGGGAACCGGACCGGCGACCTCACCGTACGCACCATGATCGATGAGGTTCGCGCGGTCGCCGACGACCCGGTCTACGCGGGCCGGCCCTCCTTCCGCGTCGGCACGGTGGCGGGCCTGCGACCGCTGCCCGCCTGGAAGCGCGCGGCCGACTTCGTCTTCGTCCAGGTCAGCTACTCGGTGGACGCCCTTTTGCGCTGGCGCGATACCCACCCGATCGATCGGCCTGTCTACGCGGGCGTGATGGTCCTCGCCAGCGCCGGGATGGCCCGGCGCCTCGCCGCGACGATCCCCGACATCGACATCCCCGCTGACCTCGTGGAACGCGTCGAACGCGACCAGGCCGCTGGAGTCGACGCCGCCTGCGAACAGATCCTCCGCCTACGCGACAGCGCCGCGTTCACTGGCGTCCACCTCGTCCCCGTCAGCCGCTACCGCCAGGTCGCCGCCCAACTCGAAGGACTCCTCTGACCTGATCCGACAGTATTTGACCGTCAATGACCGCGGGGGCGCGTCCGCGCAGAGCCTTCATGAAGGTCGCGGGGTCGGAGGGAGGCTGGGCCTATCGGTATACCGCAATTCTCGTCGGCCAGGCCGCGACCTCCCAATAGCCCTTGCCGTCTGGTAGGCGCAAGCCCCGCCATCGGCGCGTTGAGCGACTTGCCGCCCATGGAGGCGTAGAACCCGCCGTCGCCGAAGGTGAACACCCCGCCGTCCGAGGCCACCAGGTCTGGGCCGGGCCCGCCCTTCACCGCGCGCCGGCGGCGGGCCAACCGGCCCCCGTCGCCGGGACCTCCGGGTGGGCCGAGAGTCACCGAATCGCCCTCGTCTGCCCTGGTCGGCGCTTGGAATCGTGGCGGGACATGCTGGTCGGCCGGGGAGGAGAGGGCTATGGCGGGCGGGAATGCCGGGTATCCCGCCGCGGGGGCACCGCGGCGGGATGATGGAGCCGGGGAGGTCACGCGGTGAGTCTCGACACGGCGGCCCGGTGGCAGTTCGGGATCACGACCGTCTACCACTTTCTCTTCGTGCCGCTGACGATAGGTCTCTCGCTGCTGGTAGCGGGAATGCAGACCGCCTGGTTCCGGAGCGGAAAACCTGAGTGGCTGCGACTGACCCGGTTCTGGGGACGGTTGATGCTCATCAACTTCGCGATGGGCGTCGTCACCGGGATCGTGCAGGAGTTTCAGTTCGGGATGAACTGGTCGGCCTACTCGCGGTTCGTCGGCGACGTCTTCGGCGCGCCGCTGGCGATGGAGGCCCTCGTCGCCTTCTTTCTCGAGTCCACGTTCCTCGGCCTGTGGGTGTTCGGCTGGGACCGGCTGTCGCGGCGCGTGCACCTGGCCACGATCTGGTGCGCGTCGATCGGCACCGTGCTCAGCGCCTACTTCATTCTGGCCGCCAACTCCTGGATGCAGCACCCGGTCGGCTACCGGTACGACCCGGTCCGCCACCGGGCCGAGCTGACGTCGATCTGGAAGGTGCTGACGAACAGCACGCAGCTCGTGACCTTCCCGCACGTGCTGTTCGCGTCGTTCCTGACGGCGGGGGCGGTGCTGACCGGCCTGTCCGCCTGGCATCTGCGCCAGGGCCACCAGGTCGACCTGCACCGGCCGACGGCCAGGCTCGGCCTCGCCGTGACCGCGGTGTCCATCCTGGGCGTTGTCGTGTCCGGGCATCTGCAGGGCCAGGTGATGACGAAGCAGCAGCCGATGAAGATGGCCTCGGCCGAGGCGTTGTGGCACACCGAGAACAACGCATCCCTGTCGCTGTTTGCCTACGGCGACGTCAACGGTGGTCGCAACAAGGTCGACATCACGATCCCCGACCTGTTGTCGATCATGGCGACCGACCATCCGTCCGGCCGGGTCGAAGGCGTGGCCGAGCTGCAGGATGCCTACGCGGCCCGGTACGGAGCCGGCGACTACACGCCGATCATGGGTGTCACGTACTGGAGCTTCCGCCTGATGATGGGCCTTGGCTTTCTCTACCTCCTGCTCGCGGTCGTGGCGATGGTCCGGATGCGCCGGGGCCGCCTGCCCGGGCGCCGCTGGCTGCCGCTGGCGCTGATGATCGGCGCGGCCGTCCCCTACCTGGCCAACACCGCGGGCTGGATCTTCACCGAGATGGGCCGCCAGCCCTGGGTGGTGTTCGGGGTGCTGCGGACGGCCGACGGTGTCTCGCCCGGCGTCGTCTCCGGTCAGGTATGGGCCACGCTGGCCGGGTTCACGGTCGTCTACGGGGCCCTCGCCGTCGTCGCGCTGCGGCTGTTCCTGCGGTACGGGCGGGCCGACATCCCCGACCTTCCCGATGCCGGCGCCGCGGGCCCCGGCGCGAGCCCTGGCGCGGGGACCGGGACCGGGCCGAGCGTCGATTCCCTTCCGTCCCTGGCTTACTGACCCGACCCGCTGAGACGGAGAGGAGCCCAGACATGCTGCGTGACTTCTGGTTTGTGCTGATTGGTGTCCTGTGGGCGGGGTTTTTCGTTCTTGAGGGCTTCGACTTCGGGGTCGGGATGCTGCTTCCCGTCGTCGGTGGCCGCGCCGAGGCCGACCGCCGGGACGTTCTCGCCACTATCGGCCCGGTGTGGGACGGCAACGAGGTCTGGTTGCTGACCGCCGGCGGCGCGATGTTCGCGGCCTTCCCCGAGTGGTACGCCAGCCTGTTCTCCGGGCTGTACCTCGCATTGTTCGTTCTCCTTCTCGCCCTGATAGTGCGCGGGGTGAGCCTGGAGTACCGCGGCAAGGTCGCGACCGCCGCGGCCCGGGCCTGGTGCGACCGGGGCATCGTGGCCGGGGGAGCGCTGCCGGCGTTGCTGTTCGGAGTGGCGTTCGCGAACGTCGTGCGCGGGCTGGCGATGACCAGCGACCACCGGGTCACCACCGGCTTCTTCGGCCTGCTGAACCCCTACGCGCTGCTTGGCGGGGTGACGACCGTCCTGCTGTTCAGCCTGCACGGGGCGGTCTTCCTCGCTCTGAAAACCGGCGGGCCGCCGCGAGCGCGGGCCCGAGCGGCGGCACGGACGCTTGCCGTGCCCACCCCACTCGCCCTGGCGGGCTTCCTCGCCTGGACGATCGAGCTGCGCGGTGGTGAGTCGGCCGCCGCTGTCGCGGCCGCCAGCGTCGCCGCCCTGCTGGCCGCGGTCGTAACGTTCCGGGCCGGCCGCGACGGCTGGGCGTTCCTCGGCACGGCGGCCGCGACCGGTCTGCTGGTCGCCACCTGGTTCACCGCGCTGTTCCCGGACGTCCTGCCGGCTCGCGGCGAAGGAGCCGGGCTGACCGTGGAGTCCGCCTCGTCCAGCCACTACACGCTGACGGTGATGACTGTCGTCGCGCTGGTGGTGACGCCGGTGGTGCTGGCCTATCAGGCCTGGTCGTACTGGGTGTTCCGGCGCCGCATCCTCGGTGGGGGGCCGCCCGTCCCAGCCGGTCCCGAGGCCCCTGCCGGTCCCGAGGCCCCTGCCGGTCCCGAGGCCCCTGCCGGTCTCGAGGCCCCTGCCGGTCCCGGCACGGGAGCGAGGGCTCAGTGAGGCCGATCGACCCGCGCCTGGCGCGCGCGGCGCCTGTGCTGCGTGGCTACCTGGTTCGCCTCGGGGTGGCCGGCGGCGCGCAGGCAGCGCTCCTCATCGCCCAGGCGACACTGATCGCGCAGGTCGTCGTGCGCGGCTTCCTCGATCGCTCCGGCCTGGCTGGCGTCCGGACCGATCTGGCGATCCTCGCGGGGGTTATGACGGCTCGGGCGCTGCTCGGGGCCTGGTCCGCCCGCACCGCTGAGCGGGCCAGCCCGCGGGTCATGGCCGACCTGCGGGCGGCGATGTTGCGGGCGCTGGCCGGTCCACCCGCCATGGGCCGGGCCGGCGGCCCGGTAAGGGAGGGCCCGAGCGTCGGCGAGCTGGCGGTGACGGCCGGAGCCGGGCTGGACGGGATGGACGCCTACCTCACCCGGTTCCTGCCCGCGCTCGTCTCGGTGGCGGTCGTCCCGCCCGTGCTCCTCGTCCGGCTGGCCTTCGCGGACTGGATGTCGGCGGCGATCCTGGCCGCCACGCTGCCGCTCGTCCCGGTGTTCATGGCTCTGGTCGGCCTGGCCACCCGGGCGCGCACGGACCGGCAGTGGGCGGTGCTCGGCCGGCTGTCCGACCACTTCCTCGACGTCGTCGAGGGCCTGCCGACGCTGAAGCTGTTCAACCGAGCCAGGGCTCAGGTCGACACCGTCCGCCGGGTCGCCGAACGCTATCGGGCCGAGACCATGACCGCGCTGCGGATGGCGTTCCTGTCCTCGCTGGTCCTGGAGTTGCTGGCGACGCTGTCGGTCGCGCTCGTCGCCGTGTCCGTCGGCCTGCGGCTGGTCTCCGGATCCGTCGGCGCCCGGACCGCCCTGGTCGTCCTCCTGCTTGCTCCGGAAATCTACCTCCCGCTTCGGCAGGTCGGGACTCAGTACCACGCGACCATGTCTGGCCTGACGGCGGCGTCCGCCGCGCTGGACGCGGTGGACACCGCCGAGCGGGCCTCGCCGGCAGCGGGCCGGACGCCGGCCCCGGACACCTTCGACGCGCTGCGGCTGGACGGGGTCAGCCTGCGCCATCCCGGCCGCGAGGCGCCCGCGCTCGAGGGCGTGAGCCTGACGATCCGGCGTGGGGAAGTCGTCGCGCTCGTGGGGGCGAGCGGCGCGGGCAAGACGAGTCTGCTCGCCCTGCTGCGGGGCGAGTGGATCCCGACGGCGGGACGCGTTCTCGTCGACGGACTTGCCCTGTCCGAGATCGATCCCGTCTCATGGCGGGCGGCCCTCGCCTGGCTGCCGCAGCGGCCGCGGGCCGTGTCCGGGGGCACGGTAGCCGACGAGGTGCGCCTGGGCCGCCCGGCCGCGCCCGACGCCGACGTCGCCGCGGCGCTCGCCCTCGCGGCCGCGCCGCCGGGCGACCGGGCCGTCGGGCCGGACGGCGCCGCGCTGTCCGCGGGGGAGCGGCGCCGGGTCGCGCTGGCCCGGGTTCTCGTCCGCGACGCGCCGCTGGTGCTTCTGGACGAGCCGACCGAAAGCCTCGACGCCGTTACCGGGCACGTCGTCGCGGACGCTGTCGCCGGCCTGCGCGGGCGGTCGACCGTCGTGCTCGTCACCCACTCGGGAGCGGTCGCCGAGCTGGCCGATCGGGTCGTGCGGCTGGACGGGGGACGGATCGTGGCCGACACGCCGGCCACGGCGGCGGCCGTGCTGCCCGCTCAGGGGCGGTCGGCTTTCCGGGCCGCGGCCGTATCCGCGGCTCCAGCTGTGGCCGTGGCCGCCGAGCCCGCGGCGCCCGCCGGCGCCGCCGCGCCCCGCGGACCCGGCGGCGAGGCGGATGCCGGCGGGCGCGGGCGCGGCGGGCGCGGGCGCGGCCGGCGCGGGCCCGGCCGGCGCGGGCCCGGCCGGCACAGGCCCGGGGGGCTGCTTCGACTGGGGCTTCTCATCCGGCCGGCCTGGCCGAAGCTCGCGCTCGGGGTGCTGGCCGGCGCGGCGGCACTTGGCAGCGGTATCGGGCTCACGGCCACGGCGGCCTGGCTGATCAGCCAGGCCGCGCTGCACCCGCCGGTCCTGACCCTGATGGTGGCGGCGACCGCCGTCCGCGCTCTCGGACTCGGCAAAGCGGTGTTCCGCTACGCCGAACGGCTCCTCAGCCACGACGCCGCGCTGCGGGCACTGGCCCGGCTGCGGCCGGCGGTGTTCGCCCGCCTGATCCCGCTGGCGCCCGCCGGTCTCGTCCTTTTCCGGCGGGGTGACCTGCTGCGCCGGTTCACCGCTGACACCGACGGAGTCGGCGAGTCCCTGCCGCGCGGTGTCGGTCCGCTCCTCGCGACCGGGTTCGTCGCGTCGGGAGCGGCGGTCGGCGTCGGGCTGCTGCTGCCGCCGGCCGGCCTGGTGCTGGCGGCCGGGCTGGTCGCGGCGGCCGTCCTGGCCGGGCCGGTGGCGGCCCGGGCCGCCGCGTCGGCCGTGGCCGCGTCGGCCGCGGCCCGGGAGCGCCGCGATGGCGAGATCGTCGCGGTTCTCGACGCCCTGGACGAGCTGACCGCGTTCGGCGCCGTTCCCGCTCGGCTCGCCGCGCTGGCCGACCAGGACGCCGAGATCGTCCGCCTCGCCGGGGACCCGCGCCGCTCCCCGGTCTGGGGAAACGCGGCCGCCGCGACGGTGGCCGGCCTGACCGCGCTCGCCGTCACCGCCCTCGGTGTGGCGGGGGTGCGCGACGGAGGGCTGTCCGGAGTACTGCTTGCCGTCATCGTCCTCACCACGCTCGCGGCCTTCGAGCCCCTGGCTGGGCTCGGCGACGCATGCGTGGCGCTACGCCGGGCCAGCGGCGAGGCCACGCGGATCTTCGAGGTGCTCGACGCCGAACCGCCGGTCACCGAACCCGAGCCCACGCGGCGACGCGGCCTGCCCGCCGGCCCGCTCGGGGTTCGCTTCGACGGGGTCGCTCTTCGGTACGGACCCGGCCAGCCGGAGGTGCTGAGGCACTTCGAACTAGCCGTCCCGCCCGGCCGGCGGATCGCGTTGACCGGGCCGAGCGGAGCCGGCAAGAGCACTGTCGCCGCCCTGGTGACGCGCTTCGTCGACCCGACGCGGGGCCGGGTCCTCCTCGGTGGTGTCGACCTGCGGGACGTCGCCTCCGAGGACCTGTACCGGTCGGTCGGCGGCATGACCCAGGACGCCCACGTCTTCGACGCGACCCTGCGCGAGAACCTGATGATCGCCCGCCCGGGCGCGACGGAGACGGACCTGGACCACGTCCTGGCCGACGTCGGGCTACTCGCCTGGATGCGTGGCCTTCCCGACGGCCTCGACACTCGCGTCGGGCCCCGCGGCGGGCGGCTGTCCGGCGGTCAGCGCCAGCGCCTGCTGCTGGCCCGGGCGCTCCTGGCCGACCCGGCCGTCCTCGTCCTCGACGAGCCCACCGCCCATCTCGACGCCGCCACCGAGCAGGCGGTGATGCACCAGATCATCGACGCGACCCGAGGCCGCACCGTCCTTCTCATCACGCACCGGGACAGCGGTCTCGACGAGATGGACGCCGTGGTCGAGCTGGCCCCCGACGGACGCCTCGCTCTGGCTCCGGCCGCCGCCGCCCCGGCGGCGTGACCAGCTGGCGACCGAGCTGGCGACCCAGCTGGCGACCGAGCTGGCGACCCAGCTGGCGACCCAGCTGGCGACCGAGCTGGCGACCGAGCTGGCGACCCAGCTGGCGACCGAGCTGGCGGCCCGGCGGCCGGCGAGGTGCCGCCGGTGTCGGTCAGCGCGTGCTGCCCGGGCCGCTGTGGTCTCGCATGACGACGACCGGGCACTGGCTGTGCTGGACACACTGGTGCGCGGTCGAGCCGAGGAGAAGACGGCCGAAGCCGCCGAGGCCCCGGCTGCCGACGACGATGAGCTGGGCGTTGGCAGATTCCGCCAGGAGGCTGGCGGTTGCGCGTCCTTCCACGACGCGGCACTCAAGGTCCAGCGGGCCCGTTCCGGGTTTGTTGCCGGGCAGCGCGCGTTCGACGGCGTCGTCGAGCAGCTCGCGGGCGATCTTCTCCCCGGTGCCGATGTCGCCGTCGGCGTAGTAGGGCGCATAGAAGCCCGAGTAGGTGGCCATGACCGGCATCCAGGCGCGCAGCGCGACGAGCGGAGCGGAGCGGCGGCGGGCGGCGGCGGCGCCCCACCGCAGCGCGTCAAGGGAGGTGGGGGAGCCGTCGACGCCGACCACGATCGGGCGGTGATCGTCGGTGCGGGGTTGCCCCGCGCTCACGACCACGACAGGGACCGTCGCGTGGTGCAGGCAGTCGGCCGTCACCGATCCGGAGAAGGCATGCCGCCGCCTCGGCGAGCCGTGCCGGCCAAGGACGATCAGATCGACGTGAGGCATGATCGCCTCAAGGGCGTCGGCGGGGTCCTTCTCCACTGGCCGCGGCGTGACGTGGGCCTGGTGGTTGGCATCGGGATGGCGGGCGACGGCCTGCTCGAGGACTGTCCGGGCGGCGGCGTCGATGGCCTCCGGGCTGGCGTCGGGTCCGGCGAGGTCCCGGACCACTGGTGGGCATTCGTCACGGGTCCAGGCCAGCACGGCGGTGAGCGCGGCGTCGCCGAGCCGTTCCTCGGTCATTGCCCAGGCCAGCGCGGCGTCGGCGTCTGGCGATCCGTCGAAGCCGACAGCAATTCGTTCCATCTCGTTCTCTCCTCTGCGTTGCTGTGCGGCTCTGCGTTGCTGTGCGGCCGGGGTGACGCGCCGGGGGCAAGGTGAACGGGGCCGCGGGGTGGTTGCGGTCGGAGTCCGGCCTAGCGGCGGATGACCGCGCGGCCGGTGACGACGTCGGGCCGGATCCGGATCCAGTACGGGCGACCGGTTGCGCCGAGCCAGGGCTCGACCCCGGTGTCTTCCAGCGCGAGGATCTCCCGCTCCTCCGTGACCGACGTGGCGGTTCCCTTGAGCAGCACGCTCCAGCCGGTCTGTGACTCGAGGTCGTAGCGGTCGACCTCGAAGGTCACGGTGTCGTGGTTGACGGCCGCGGCCACCTTCGACCCGACGGCGGAGCGGAAGCAGACCGATGATCCGCGCAGGGTGAAGTTCACCGGCAGGACGACGATCTCGCCGTCGGCGAGGAAGGCGAGCCGGCCGACGGCCTCCCGGGCCGCCAGCCGCAGGCAGGTCTCGACGGGAAGGATCGCCGCGCCCGCGTGGTCCGCCGGGAGGTCCTCGATGTCGTGGAGATCAGGGAAGGCCGTGCTGTGCCTGTCTGTCGTGCTCATCAACTGCCTCCGGAATGCTGGCTGCTCGGCGCGATAGGTGTGGTCTGGTAGTCGATAATCGCGGTTTCGGCCAGCGGTGGTGACCATTCCGCCCGCAAGTTCAAGAAGATCGAACCTAACGGCCGCCATTTCGATTTCCATAGCACAATAATCGCCGTTTCCAAACGGCCCGGCCAGCGTCTCCCATACCATGGTCGAACGACGAAGGTCCCGTTTGGCTGAGAGTGGATCGAGGCGTTGTGGCTAACCGGCCGAAGCGGGCCAGGCAGGCAGGCAGGCGGTCGCTCGCATAGCGGCATGCTAAGCAAGCGTCCCGACAAAGTTGCACAAGCTAACCCGGCTGGATTTCGTAGCCGTCCGCTGGAGCGGGCCGTCCAGTGTGATCGACAGCGAGGCTCGGCGGGAGCCGGCCTGGCCGCTTGATCGGGTGACGAAACCCTCAACCCCGACGCCCGTGTCGTCGGCCGTGTCCGTGGTGGCGGGCCGGGCCCGGCGAGCGCATCGCCGCCGGGGACCTCTTGACGGGCGACCGAACTCCCAACTACGTTCACAACTATCAGCTTGTACAACAAACTGTTTGTGGAATCGGGAGGCCGGAATGACCGGCACCACCAGCATGCGGACCGAGGACTTCACCGCGGTCCTGAACCTGCCCGCCAGCCCCGACACCGTGTCGGCGCTGTTCACCTCCGCCGCCGGCGTCAGCCGTTGGTGGGGGCCGACCGAGGGCGATGGAGCAGTCGGCGGCACACTCGTGGTCAACTTCGGCGACTACGGTGTCAACGCGATGCGCGTGCTGGAAGCCGGACCCACCCGTGTGGTCTGGGAGTCCATCGCGCCAGACGGGACCACACCCACCGGACACACGCAGGAGTGGCTCGGCACGACGATGGAGTTCGACATCGTCCCCGCCAGTGCCGGTACCGAGCTTCGCTTTCGCCACGCCGGCTTGACCCCGCAACTCGAGTGCTGGGACGCCTGCGTCGCCGCCTGGACGTCGTTCATGGCAAGCATCGAGGCCTTCGCCACGACCGGCACCGGTACCCCGTTCGGAGCCTGAGACTCTCCCGCGATGGCCGAGAGCAAGCAGGCGACTCCTGTAGCACCCGACGCGGTGCTGCGGGCGCTCGCCGATCCACACCGCCGGCAGATCCTGCGCCTCGTGCGCCACACCGAGCTACCCGCGGGCCAGATCGCGGCGAACTTCGCCCTCACCCAGCAGGCGGTCAGCCGGCACATCGGCGTGCTCAAACAGGCCGGTCTGCTCACCGAACGCCGCGAGGGCACCCGCCACCTCTACGCGCTGCGCCACGAGGCACTCGAACCGGTACGCGCACTGCTGTCCGAATTCTGGCCCGACGCTCTGAGCCGCCTGAAGAAGGCCGTGGAGACGGCCCACCCCCGACCCCCGAAGATATAACCGTGACCGCCGACATCCGCAACGACATCATCATCGCAACCGAGCACATCAAGGCACGACCCGAAGTTGTCTTCCCGTACTTCACCGACCCCGCGCTCATCGTCGCCTGGATAGGCGAACGGGCCGAACTCGACCCCCAGCCCGACGGCGTGTTCTCCCTCGACATGGGCGAGGTCGTCGCCCTCGGCACCTATACCACCGTCGAACCGCCGTACCGCGTCGTGTTCACCTGGGGCATCCCCGGCAACGACACGCTGCCACCCGGCGCATCGACCGTCGAAGTCGTGCTGACCCCCGACGGAGACGACACGATGCTCGTACTCACCCACCGCGGCTTGCCGTCCGCCCACATCGGCTACCACCGCTCCGGCTGGGAGGACCGGCTCGGGCGGCTGCGGGCAGCGGCCGGCTGACCGCGCATGGTGCGGCGTCGTCTGCCGACGAGCTCGAGCTGTCCCTCGGTCCTCGATGGACCTGAAGTTCGCGGTCTCCAGCCGGGCGCACCGGAATCCCTCCGCCCGGGCGTCGGCCAGCAGCCGCCGCGGCAAGGCGCGTCCGACGCCGCGTCGACGGGCGTGCGGTTCGACATACATGCGTTTGATCTCGGCGAGGGCGAGGGCGAGGTCGATCGGCAGCAGCGCGCCAACCCCGACGACCTCGGTGGCCGTCTGGGCGGTCAGCAGACGGCCACGGGCGCTGAGCAGCGTGGGCAACTCGGCGCGGAACGAGTCGTGGTACTGCTGGACCACCGTCTCCGGGTCGTCGAACGTCACGCCGTTGGTGGCGGTCATCTGCTCGACGCACCACCGCAGGTACCGGTCCAGCAGCGGCTGGGACGACGTCCGGGTCGGGCTACCGACACGATCCTGATCTCGCTCATCGTCCGGCCTGCTCCAGCCGGCGCGCCCGGCGCTTGGCCTGCGCCACGCGCATCAGGTAGACCGGCGTCGGCGGCACCCAGCCGAGCTGGCGGGCCATCCCGAGGTCGTCGCGGTTGGCCCAGTGCTCGATCACCTGCCGATCAGCGACGCGGAACCAGTGGCTCTGCGTGATCGGGTCTCACCAGAGACGATCTACAAGACCTTCGGCAGCAAGACAGCGCTGATCAAGGACGTCTACGACGTCAGCCTGGCCGGCGACGACAACCCACGGGCACTGGCCGACCGGCCCAGATCCAGACCCTCATCGCCACGCCCGATCCCCGGCGGAAACTGGTCCAGTACGCCGCCCTCGCACGGGACATCGGCGAGCGGGTCGCTCCGCTGCTCGCCCGGCTCCGCGCGGCCGCCCAGAGCGGTGGCAACGACCTACACGATCTGATCGAAGCCATCGACGCCGAGCGGCTCGCCGGCACCAGCCAGCTCGTGCAGCACCTTGCGGACACGGGCGCGCTCAGTCCGCAGGCCGACCTCGACCGGGCCCGCGACATCGTCTGGGCACTCATCTCACCCGAGCTCTACGACATGCTGGTCGGCCACCGAGGCTGGTCGCCGGACGCCTACGAACAGTGGCTCGCCCAAGCCCTCACCGACGCACTCGCTCCAGGCCCGCATGACCCGCCACCGGGTCGGCAGGCCTAGCCTTCCCGTGGGGGCTCGCCGCTCCGCGCCGATCCGCCTCACCAGGACCACCCACCTAGCCGTGCTACTCCGAGGTCTGGAGCGCCAGCGGACGAGGTTCGTGGATGCCACGGAGCCGGTCGTCGACGATCACGGTCAGCTCCATGCGCATGCCGTCGGGGTCGCGGAACCAGAGGCTGTGAAAAGCGCCGAGATCCTCGACCGCGCCGTCGGCGGCTCCTCGGTCGACGAGGCGGTCGCGCAGGATCTCGAAGCTGTTCTTCGACGCGGCCGTGAGGGCCAGATGATCAAGGTGACCGCGAGCGAACATGGTGGGCACCGCGGCACCGTGGGGGTTGCCGGAGATCTCGACCGGGTGCAGCCAGGAGGTGGCACCGGTGCGCAGGATGGCGTGACGGAAGGGCGGGGTGTCCTCGGTGAACACGACCTCGAGGTCGAAGACACCAGTGTAGAAGTCGACGAAGCGGTCGAGATCATCGGTGATCACGGCCACGTGGTTGACGCCCTGGACGTGGGACATAAGGTAACCTCCTGGGCTTTCTGGTGGGGTGCGAGCGGGCTCCGCCAGCGGGACCGGCGCGGCCGTGGTCATCTGTCGGTGACCGCCGAGGACGGTGTCAGGGGCGGCCCTTTCTCGTCGGTCCGGGTCGCGTCGGCGTGGGTCGCGGCCCGGGCCCTGGCGCGGGCTCCGTCGAACAACAGTTCCACAGCCAGGGCCGCCGCCTCGCCGGCTTCCGTTCCGTCCATGTCCCAGTAGTCACGCAGGGTCTGCCAGGTTGCCGCCGAGGTGAGCACCTGGACGATCGCCGCCACCCGCCGGGCGCTGGTCTCGTCCAGACCAGGCGCCTCGCGCTCGACCACCTCGCGCGCCGCGCGCCGTCGTCGCTCGTTGTCGGACAGCCGGGCGGGCAGGCCCTCGGGGGCCATGAGCAGTTCGCGGACGATCGGCGCGATCTCGTCGAAGCGGGCGAACACGCTGCGCACCAGCGCGGCCACGCCCTCGGCGTCGGCCGGGGCGGAGCCATCGAATCCGATGCGGCGGTTCGCCCAGCCGAACACTGCCGTCAGCAACGCTTCCCGGGTGGGGAAGTGGCGGTAGACGGTCCGCTCCGGCACACCGGCCGCCTTCGCGACCCTGGCAAAGGTGAGGTCCTCGCCGGCGGTGAGCACCTCAGCGACGCCTTCCAGAACCCGGTCGCGGACCACCGCCGACCGGGCCTCCTGCAGAGACACTGACGACATGACAGTCATACTGTCCTTATGGCAGCTATACTGTCAATGTCGTCGCAGAGACATCCGCCGGTATGACGGTTCGCGACCTCAGCCTCGCCTGCACAGTCGGTGTGGTCCTCGATGCTGAGCGGCCTCGACGATCACGAGCGGGCCATGGCCATCATCGAGCCGCTGGCAGCACTCGCGGCCAAGTACGGCCCGCGTTCGGCGATCGCCGGCGTCGCCCGCGTCCAGGCGATGCTTCATGTGGCCCGGGACCACCGGGCTGGCGCCGAGGAGGCATCCAAGGGGTCGCTGGCCCAGCTCAACGGCTTGAGCCTGCCCTTCGACGAGGCGCTGACGCGGCTCGCATACGGCGCGTTCCTACGCCGCGCCGTCCAGGGCCAGGTCACCTGGGAGGACGACGAGCCGCAACCATTCACCAGCTGGCTGGACCTGCTACGCGTCCTGGAGACGCTCGGCCAGCCCCTGCCCGCCGACCCCGAACAGCCCGCCGGCGACCCGGCCGACTAGACCATCGCGCGCCGACGCTTCGCCGCCGGCGCCCATCGGTTCCGTTGACCACTCTCGTCGGGTCTCGTCGGGATCGGGGCCATGCCACCCGCCCCGGTCCGCTTCGGGACCGCCGGACAGGTTCAGGATCACCGGCAGGCCACCTCGACCGCGTCCACGCAGCCCACCCCGGGCGGTTCACCCGCCGGCCACGGCCACGTCGGCTGGCCGGGGCCGTGTGGATCCATCAGCCAGTGCCAGGCCAGCCCACCAACGACCAACTGTTTCCGTTGACGTGACATCTACCGGGCGGCTCGCCGGGTCCGGTCCTCGGCGGTGAGGCGCGGTTGACGCACCGGTGACGCTCGCTGTGGACGGTCGTAGGGAGCTCCCGTGCGCATCGCGGTCAGCGTCGCTCGCGGAGCTAGCCCGGAGTCGGGCCGCGAAAGGGGATCGATGAGGTCGTCAGCTCACGCGCGGGCGTTCGTCGGCCACGCCAATGGTGACCACCGGCGGGCCGTTCTCGATGTCGTCGCCGGGAGCCGGGAATCCGGTAACGGTGAACGGGCCGCCGGACGTTGCGGTACGCCCACCGATAGTTACCTCCACCGGGCCGGTGTCGGTGTTGGGGCCGGTGAGCACCTGCAGCCGGGTCTGGCTGGCCGACAGCACGAACGCGTCGGCACCGCCGACGGTGACGGCATTGTCGAGCCGGTTCGCCGAGAAGGTGTTGCCCTCGATGGTCACCACGGTGCCACGCGGGCCGCTGGCCGGCGAGAACGAGGAGATCGAGGGGCCGACCAGCTCCGGAAGGTGCAAGTCGAGCCAGTCCCGCAGGCCGACCGGGGACCGGACCAGGTCGCCCAGGGTGCTGATGTCGAACGTTCGGACCGTCTCGGGAAAGGGGGTTGGCATGGCAGGTCTCCGTCCAGTCGATCGGGTCCGTTGCGGGTGCTGCCGGTCGTGTGGACCCTAAGCACCCGGTCGTCACATCAACGTCACCGCTGACTCATACTTCGCTACTCGCCTGCCGGCCGATCGACCACTTTAGGTAATGAGCTTCTCACGATCCGAAGTTTTTGATCATATGAGAGGTCAGGGTCATCCGCGCCCTACCGTGGGTCGGAGCAGTCAGATTGCGTGACCAGTGGAAGCGGTGGGCCTTCAGCGCCAGGGCGCTGCCGTCGCCGCCGGCGGTACCGTCCACCCAGCGCCCCGTCGACCCGGCGGTGGACGATGGTGATCGTCGCGGTCACGTCCCGCTCCCGGCGCGAGCCGGGGCGGGCTGCCTCCCGCCGTCCCATGCGCTACCGCCAGCCACGCGGTGGAACCTCTCGCGTAGTCCGGCGGCCGATTGGGACTGGTGAATACCGCGCGGATCGAATAGCAGTACCTGCCAGTTAAGGAGCATTTATTGGATGAGATCTTTCGTCGCACCGTTCGGAACGACTACATGGATCTTCCTGTCGTGGCGCAACCGTTCCGGGACCACCGTCGCGCACACATCCGGGTACGGCTGCGCGCCCAATGGCAACCCGGCCGCCGCGAGCACCCGCGTAGCCTGCTCCGGCGCCGAGAACCGTTCTGCCAGATCGCGAATCTCCGCATCCGTCAGCCGCCCGCCGCCCGAGGCAGGAACATCCGCTGGCTCATCCGCCACGACCGCACCCCCGTACGGATACTTCGACGTGTGCCCGGTGGCCATCATCCCTCATGTGCAGACCCTGATTGATCCGCGGCCATCGACGAGCGTCGCCGCGGAGATGCGGTGGCGGCCGGCGCTCAGCGGCGGTGGGCGATCTGGATGAGGTTCCCGCAGGTGTCGTCGAGGACGGCGGTGGTGATCGGACCCATCTCCGTCGGCTCCTGGGTGAAGCGGACGCCGAGGGCGCGCAGGCGCTCGACCTCCTTGTGGACGTCGTCCACAGCGAACGAGGTGTACGGGATACCGTCGGCGACGAGCGCCTCCT
>Ga0207703_10000552_pt1 | contig 38477 bp, 32 predicted proteins | sample KBSSwiS12_FD_184304 | JGI IMG/M metagenome (GOLD analysis project Ga0207703, IMG submission 184304) | Switchgrass rhizosphere microbial communities from Kellogg Biological Station, Michigan, USA - KBS Switchgrass S1-2 (SPAdes) (version 2) | ecosystem: Host-associated > Plants > Roots >... | reverse complement strand
GATCGACACCGACATTGAACACATCCTGCCCTCGGTCACCGCCGCACTCAAGAACTGGGACGGCCGCGACCTCCCGCCCGAGTCCGCGTATGCGGCGCTGATCGCCGACATTCGCGCGGCGCGGGAGGCCGGAAACCTCGCGAGCGCGGCGACGCGGCTCAACTACGACGTTCCGGGCTTCCGCACGCTGTTTTTCAGCACGGGCCGCCAATTGCCCGCGGAGCTCAAGGGATCCGCGCGCGACACCCTGATCGGCATCGATCCCAAGTGGAGCGAGCGCGAAACCTGGGCCGCGATACGCCGCGCCGGCGGTCCCGCCACGGACTTCTATCTTCTGGGCGCGCTCGATCTGCGGCGCGATGCCGATGGCTCGATCGTCGGCGCTCCGCCAGAGCAGCGCGTGTTTCGCAGCGTGCTGGTACGCACGCTGTGGATATCGGCGATGGTGACGCTGATCTGCCTGGTCCTCGGTTATCCGGTGGCATACGTCATCGCGTCGCAGCCGCCCGGCCGCGCGGCGGTGTTGCTGTTCCTGGTGCTGCTGCCCTTCTGGACCTCGCTGCTCGTTCGCACCGTCGCCTGGGTCGTGCTGCTGCAAAGGGAAGGCGTGCTGAACAGCCTGTTCCTTTCGCTCGGTATCGTGAACGAGCCGCTGAAAATGATCTTCAATCGCTTCGCAGTCTATGTCGCGATGGTGCACGTGCTGCTGCCGTTCATGGTGCTGCCGATCTACGCGGTGATGCGGAGCATTCCGTCTACGTATGTGCGGGCCGCGACATCGCTGGGCGCAAAGCCGTTCACGGCATTCCGGCGCGTCTACATGCCGCAGACGCTGCCGGGCATCGCCGCAGGCTGCCTCATGGTCTTCATCCAGGCGCTCGGCTACTACATCACGCCGGCGCTGGTAGGCGGCGCCGACGACCAGATGATCAGCTATTTCATCGCGTTCTACGCCAGCAGGACGGTGAACTGGGGGATGGCTGCCGCGCTGTCGATCATGCTGCTGGCCGCCACGCTGGCGCTTTATGCCGTGTACAACCGGCTCGTTGGCGTCGAGCGGATGCGGCTAGGTTGAAATATGAAACATCCCCCCACGCTCGCTTCGCTCGCTGCCCCCAAGGGGGCTGGCCAGTGCCGCCTTCGTGCGCGATTGACTGGACGGAGGCAATACGCGTCGGCGGCCATCCATGCTCGCGGACGCGCCCTTCGGGCCTGGGCTTCGCCCCGCTCCCATGGACGGCTTGGGGCGGCCCTGCGGGACTAGCGATGAAAACTGGCACAGAGACGTTAGGACAACGCGCCACCGGTGCCGGCCTCGTGCTGCTCACCGGCGCCGTGCTGGTCTTCCTGGTGGCGCCGATCCTCGTGATCGTGCCGCTGTCCTTTTCGTCGGGCTCGTTCTTCTACTATCCGCTGCCGGGCGTAAGCTGGCGCTGGTACGAGGACTTCTTTGCTTCGTCGTTCTGGCTGCCCTCGCTGACGAACAGCCTGATCGTCGGCACCTCCGCAACCGTCCTGGCTACGGGGCTGGGCACGCTGGCGGCGCTCGGCATCTGGCGCGCGCGTTTTCCGGCGCAGGCGCTGGTGCTGGCAATTCTCATCTCGCCCATGGTGGTGCCGGTGATCATCGTGGCGGTCGGCGTTTACTTTGCGTTCGCGCCGTTGGGGCTCACCGACGGCTATCTCGGCCTGATCCTGGCGCACACGACCCTAGGGGTGCCGTTCGTCGTCATCACCGTTCTCGCGACGCTTGCGAGCTTCGATCGCACGCTGATCCGCGCCGCGGAAAATCTGGGCGCTTCGCAGATCGAGACGTTCCGCCGCGTGACGCTGCCGCTCATCCTGCCCGGCGTGGCCTCAGGCGCGGTGTTCGCGTTCGCCGCCTCGTTCGACGAAGTGGTAGTCGCGCTGCTGATCGCGGGACCCGGCCAGCGCACGCTGCCGCGGCAGATGTTCGCCGGCATCAACGACAACATCAGCCTGACCATCGCCGCCGCCGCGACGATGCTGATCGCGATCTCGCTGCTGCTGATGATCGCGGTCGGCTGGCTGCAGCGGCGCAGCGCGCGGATGCGGCAAAGCGGCTGACGCCAGGACCACTCAGCGCTTGAACATCCCGTTGATTTCGGCGTAGGGCACGGCGGTCCGGGCGAAGTCGAAAGTGCCTTTCCCCTTCACCTCGCGCGCGGCCTCGAGGAAGGCGCCATACGCGGCGCGCGCGAGCGACGAGCCCAGGCTTACCCGTTTCACACCCAGGCTTGCGAGCGCGCCGAGCGAGAACGAAGGTCCCGACAGGCCCATGACGACGTTCACCGGCCTGGGCGCGACCGCACGAACGACCGCTTCGATTTCCTCTCGCGTTTTCAAGCCCGGCGCGTATAGAACGTCAGCGCCCGCCTCGGCAAATGCGGTGAGGCGGCGAATCGTGTCCTGCAGGTCCGGCCGTCCGTTGATCAGGTTCTCCGCTCTCGCGGTGAGCACGAACGGAAAAGGCAATGACCGCGCTGCTTTTACCGCAGCTTGCACCCGCCGGATAGACAAGTCGTAGGCGTAGATCGGGTCGCTCGCACGCCCGGTGGCGTCCTCGATGGACCCTCCGACGAGCCCGACCGCGGCCGCCTCCAAGATGGTTTCGGCGCAGGCGGCAGGCTCGTCACCGAATCCGTTCTCCAGGTCCGCAGAGACCGGCAACGGGGTCGCCTCGACGATCGCGCGGGCGTTCGCAAGCGTTTCCTCGCGACCGATCGCGCCTTCGGCGTCGGGCCTGCCGACGGAGAACGCGAATCCCGCACTCGTCGTTGCCAGCGCCTCGAATCCCAGCGTCGCGAGTATGCGGGCCGATCCCGCGTCCCAGGGATTGGGAATCGCAAAGATCCCGGACCTGTCGTGGAGGGCTCTGAAAGCTTCAGCGCGTGCCGATTGCGAGTCCACAGTCGTTACTCCTGCGGGGTGGTCGTGGTTGACCGGGATGTCAAGCTGAGTTGCTGCGGCCTGCGGATCAAAGGTTCTCCGGCTTGAATTTGCGGCGGAGGTTGACGTGGCGCCCGGAAACCATGAAGACGCCATCGCCGCGGTAGTGGATGGTGCGCGGATACTTCGGGGCCTTCGCAACGTGCGCCTTGACCACTTCCAGCACGAAGAAATGGTATTTCCTCACCAGGCTGGCGTCGATCACCCTGCATTCGAAATTGGCGTAACACTCGCCGATCAGCGGCGCATCGACTTTGGCGCCACGGACCGCGGTCAGCTCGAACTTCGCGAACTTGTCGACTTCGGCGCCCGTGGAATTGCCGATGCCCACCACTACACCCGCCATGTCGACGGTCGGGATGTTGATCACGCATTGCTTGCTGCGCTTGATGAGACCTGAGGTGTAGTCGCTGAAGATGCAGCAGCCAACCATGGAAGGCTCGAATTCCATGACGGTATGCCAGCCCATCGTCATGACATTCGTCCTCCCGCGCCAGGCCGAGCTGACGAGGACGATCGGACCCGGCTCCAGGAAGCGGCGAATCTTCGCCACCGGGAAATCCGCCTTCTTGTACGCTGTCATTTCGCCTGCGATGTCCCGAGCTTCCGAAAGAACGATCGAATGCGCTTGGCGTTGGTGCCTAGATCGCTGCCCCCAATCCGCGACAGCGAACGCGCATCCACACGGCTGCCGCTGCCATTCGCGGTCACGCGAATGACGATGTCGTCCTTGAAGCCGAACATCAGCGTCGTATCGGTGGCTTCGATGCGCAGCTGGTCCGGCGCCACCGCAACGATGCCCCAGCCCATCGCACGCGCGGCACGTTCGGCGAGTTGCAGCGCTTGCGCAGGTGGAGCGTTCAGCAATGCGGGGCCGATGTCGGGATAGCCTTTCTTCTGCAGCGCCGCAGTCTCGGCGCTGTAGTCGGTCGAGTTCCTGGCGTCCTTGCGCAGCGGGACGATCGCGACGAAGCGCGGCGGATTGTCGGTGTCGGTGGTGATGTCATGGAGGTGCGGCAAGCCCTCGGCGTGCCGCCACAGGTAAACCGGCGGTCCCGCCACGGCGACGCTGACGATGAGCCCCAGCAAGGACACGATCAGCTCACGTTGGGCGTGGACCCGGTAGGCGAGAATCGCCGCTGCGACCGCCACCACGATCGCGGCCAGATCGATCGTCACCGCCCAGCGCACGATCTGAAACCCGGGACCGAGACCCCACCAACCCAGCCGGTACCCGGGGCCTGCGATCAATGCGGCGATACCGCAGACCGCGGCTATCCCGAGACCTGCCCACGCCAGCACGCCCCCGATCCGCTTGCCGTTGCCGTCGCTGGCTGCGACCGTCACTGCTGATGTCATTGATACATTCCTCGTTCGAAACACGCAACGCGACGCACGTATCCTAGCGCGGAAGCGCGTGCGTCAGCCATTGCGTCAAGCCTCCCAGCAGCGCGGCGGCAGGAAGCGTCAGCACCCACGCGATCACGATCCGCTGCGCGACGGGCCAGCGCACCGCCGCCACCCGGCGAGCGGCACCGACACCGACGATGGCGCCGGTGATCGTGTGCGTCGTGGACACGGGCACCCCCAACGACGTCGCCAGGAAGAGCGTGATCGCCCCGCCGGTTTCGGCGCAGAAGCCCTGGATCGGCTTCAAGTGCGTGATACGCGAACCCATCGTATGGACGATTCGCCAGCCGCCAAGCAAGGTCCCGAGCGCCATCGCGGCCTGACAACTGATCACCACCCAGAACGGGACGTGGAACTCGGCGCCCAGCAGACCTTGCGAATACAGCAGCACCGCAATGATGCCCATCGTCTTTTGCGCATCGTTGCCGCCGTGACCCAGCGAATACATCGCCGCGGAAAACAGTTGCAGCACACGGAACCTGCGGTCGACGGCAAAGGGCGTCGCCCGCCGGCTGGCCCAGTGCACGATGACGACCAGCAACTGCGCGAGGATGAACCCGAGCAGCGGCGACAAGACGATGCCGAGCGCCGTGATGCCCAATCCGCTGACGACGATGGCGGCAAATCCCGCCTTGGCTACGGCCGCCCCGGTCAAACCGCCGATCAGCGCATGGCTGCTGCTGGACGGGATCCCGAGGTTCCAGGTGATGACGTTCCAGACGATGGCACCGGTCAACGCACCGAAGATGACGCTGCTGTCCACGACCCCAGCGCTGACGATGCCGGTACCCACCGTCTGCGCAACGTGCAACCCGAACACCGCGAACGCGATGAAATTGAAGAATGCCGCCCAGACGACGGCCGTCTGCGGCCGGAGCACGCGGGTGGCCACCACCGTCGCGATCGAGTTGGCGGCGTCGTGCAGTCCGTTCAGGAAGTCGAACACCAGCGCAACCGCGATCAGTCCGATCAGGACGGGAAACGCGAGCGTGGCGGCGTCCATGTCGTTATCGCCCGGTCAGCGATGCCCGGCGATCACACGTGCTTGGCGGTAATGGACTGAATGGCGTTGGCGACGTCGTCGCATTTGTCGACGACGTTTTCGATCAGCTCGTAGAGCTCCTTGCGGTCGATGTAGCCGATCGTGTCGACTTCGCCGGCGCGCAGCTGCGTCCGCAAGCGCGTGAGTCCGAGGTCCAGCGATTCGTCGGCGCGGCCTTCGATTTGTCCCACCTGCTCGCATAGCGCGGCGATGGTCTTGTGGTCTTTCGCGATCGAATCCAGGAACGGCATGACCTTCTCGAGAACCCCGGCGGCATCGACGACCGCGTCGGCCATCTCCCGCATTTCGGCGGGAAAGTTGCGCACGCCATACCGCTGGATCCCTTTCGCCGTGTCCTCGATCAGATCCACGACGTCGTCCAGGACGTGCGCGAGGCTCAGGATGTCCTCGCGGTCGATCGGCGCATTGAAGGTCCGGTTCGCGGCGATGAAGATCTTGCGCGCCACCGCGTCGGCGGCCATCTCGATCTCGCGAATGGTCGCGACATGCTGGTCCGCAGGAATGTCTTCGACGATCATCTGCCGCAGTTCCTGTGCTGCCTCGCGAATCCGCTTGGCCTGCTCGCAAAACAGCGGAGTGAAGGCAGCCTCGGCCGGCATCAGGCGGCTGAACACGTTGAGCGCCATGGGAACCTCCGCGATTGTCGAATCCAGGAGTGCACGGCAAAGCGCCGTGGCGGCTACCTGCCCGGGGTCAGCGCATGACCGATCCATTGCGCCGTGAGCTTTTCCTGCACGGCATTCTGCCGCAACCGCAGATCGAGCGCCGGAAAATCGACGCGATCGAGCGGCTGATCCTGGTTGAAGCACGAGAACACGTAACTGACCTTGCCCGTCGCCGGATCGCGATGCGGCTGCAGGCATTGCGCGCAGATTTCCTTCATCATGCATTGCATCGGCGAATTGATCGACCCGAGCGCGCGATGCGACGGCTTGAGGTACGGCGCGAGCACGTCGTGCCGCGCGCGGCTTACCGCCGCCATCATCTTGTCCGACCCGATCGCCATGATGCGGTCGCAGCCGGAGAACGCAATGGGCTGCGCGCCGAGCTCGCCGGCGGCATAAGCGTGCATCGCCTGCACGATGTTGCCGACGAAGACCCGATCCTGCGGCCGGTCGGCGACGAAACCGGGCGCTTCGTCGCTGCACCAGACGACGACGTCGGCCGCCGCTTCGATTTCCGCTACCTTGTAGCGGTCGACCATCTTCTTGTAGCCGGCGAAGTAGAGCACCTTCGATCCGGCGCGCCGGAATGCCTGGCCGATCGAAAACAGCACCGCATTGCCGAGGCCCCCGCCGGCCAATACGACCGTTTCGCCCGGCTCGATTTCCGTCGGCGTTCCGGTCGGTCCCATCAGCACGACCGGCTCGCCCGGTTGCAATTGCGCGCATAGATCGGAGGAGCCGCCCATTTCCAGCACGATGGTGGAGACGAGACCACGCTCGCGGTCGACCCATGCCCCCGTGAGCGCCAATCCCTCCATCACGAGCCGCGTGCCGGCCCGGACGGAGGCGAGCGCCTCGTAGTTCTGCAGCCGATAAAATTGGCCCGGCTCGAAACGCTCGGCCGCGGCCGGTGCGCGGACCACCACTTCGACGATCGTGGGCGTCAGCCGTACGACGCGCTCGACCGTCGCGCGCAGCTGGTCGTCGAGGCGCGCAAAGAAGTCGGCGTCCGAAGCCGCCGACGCCGGCGCGACCTTCGCCAGCATCCGCGTGACGATCGGGTACCCCTGCTTCGCGCTGGCCATCGCCTTCACCACGTTGCCGAAGAACGAGGGATGGAGGTCGCCGAAGAAACTGGTGGCGCGCCCGTCGGGAAGGATGTCGGTCAGCACCGCGGGTTGCGCCGGCTTGGCGAGTCCACGCAGCACTTTCACGCGGTTGCCGTCTTCATCGAGCACGCGGAAATATTTGCCGTCCAGGTGGAAGTGCGCGGCGTCCTCGCGCGTCAGCACGGTATTCGGCTGCGTGCCCGCGGCGATGAGAATCGTGCGCGCGGAAAGCGTCGTTTGCTTCACCTCGTGCCAGACGCCGTCGCCGTCCGTATGCTGCAGCGACACCCTGAGACCTCTGGCCGCGCCGCGCTCGTCGACTTCGATGGCCAGCGGTGTCAATCCTTCCGCGAAGCGGATGCCCTCCTCCAGCGCCTTTTCCACTTCCTCGTGATTCAGCGTGTACGACGGACTGTCGATCAGCCGCCGCCGGTACACGATCGTCACGCCGCCCCAGTGGTGGAGCAGCTCGGCGACCCGCGCCGGACGCCCTTCCCGCGCGGCCGCCGCCCGCTCGTCGCGCAACGACCGTGCGTGCGCCAGAAATTCCTCGGCGACGAACCGCTCGTCCGCCGTCCACGCGGCTTCGACCGCAGCGCGCCCTTTTTCCGCCACGAGCGTTTCGTAACGCGCAAGGAACTTCTCGACCTGCACGGGATAGTAGGCGAGCGATTCGGTCGCCGTATCGATCGCGGTGAGACCGCCGCCGACGACGATCACCGGCAACCGGACCTGCATGTTGGCGATCGAATCGCGCTTGGCGGCGCCGGTGAGCTGCAGCGCCATCAGGAAATCCGACGCCGTACGCACGCCGTTGGCGAGACCGTTGGGGAGGTCCAACACCGTCGGCTTCCCGGCACCCGTCGCAAGCGCGATATGGTCGAAGCCCAGCGCGAACGCGCCCGCGTCGTCGAGCGTGCCGCCGAAGCGTACGCCGCCGTACAGGGCAAAACGGTCGCGCCGCTCGAGCAGCAGCCGGATCATTTTCAGGAAATTCTTGTCCCAGCGAACCGTGATGCCGTATTCGGCGACGCCGCCAAAGCCCGCCATCAGGCGGTCGTCGAGCGGTTCCACCAGCGTCGCGACATCGTGGATGGGCCGGAAGGGAACGCGCTCGCCTGCGACCGTAATTCCGGACAGCATGGAATCGAGCGGCTCGATCTTCAGGCCGTCGATGCCGACGACGGTGTGCCCGTCGTTGATGAGGTGATGCGCAAGCGTGAATCCAGCGGGACCCAGGCCGACAATCAGCACCCGTTTGCCGGTGCGCGGCTGCGGCAGCGGCCGCCGCAGGTTGAGCGGATTCCAGCGCGTGAGGAGCGAATAGATCTCGAACCCCCACGGCAGCGCGAGCACATCCTTCAGCAGTCGCGTCTCCGATTGCGGAATATCGACCGGATCCTGCTTCTGGTAGATGCACGATTTCATGCAGTCGTTGCAGATCCGGTGGCCGGTGGCAGCGACCATCGGGTTGTCGATGCAGATCATCGCGAGCGCACCGAGCGGAACCCCTTCGGCGCGCAGCTTGTGAAATTCCGAGATGCGCTCTTCCAGCGGGCAGCCGGCCAGCGTCACGTGGAACGGCGATTTTTTGAACGGGACCTCGCCTTCGATCGGCTTTTTCTCGGGCAGTCCGCGCGCGCACGAATCCTTGCCCTGCTCGTGGCACCAGATGCAGTAGTGCGCCTGGTCGAGTCCGCCGACGAGATCGGTGCCGGCATCGGTCAACGCAAAGCCGTCGCGCTGGCGCACCGCATGGTCGGCGGGCAGCTTCCACGCGGAAACCCCGTCGAGCGGCTCGGCCGCCACCGGCACCAGCTTCATGTAATCGAGCTTGCGCGGCGCGCGGAACAGCACGCCGCCGCGATGGGCAGCGCGGCCGGCGGGCGTATGCGCAGCCCACGCCGCGTAGCGCAGCGCGAGGTCGAGCGCTTCGGCATGCGCCGCTTCATCCTGCAACCAGCCGGTCACGGCCGTGGCAAACGCCAGCTCGGAAAACGCCACGCCCAGGATTGTTTCGAGCGCGGCGCGCAGCACCGGGCCCTCGAACGCGGCGGCGGCCTCGGCCTTGTACAGATTCATCGCCTTGCGCTGGACGAACTGGCGCTTGACCGAAAACAGCGGCGCGAGCTCGTGGTGGCGCGCCTCCAGCGCCTGCACTTGCGTCGCGATTCCAAACAACGACGCGACGAAATCCTCGAGATGCGGCGCCAGCGCAATCAGCAGCTCGGATTCCGCTTTCAGCGCGAGCGCGTCTGGCGCGAGGCGTCCCGCGTGCAGCCGGTCGGCCAATGCCGGATCGGCGGCACGCAGATGGTCCGCGAACAGCAAGTCGATCCGGCGGACCCCGTCGATCGAATACAGATCGGCAAAGGTCAGGCCGTGGGCGAGATTGAGCATACCTGCAGCCAATGATTCCGAATGAAAAAGCTGTCTATTTTACCTGTTGCCGAGAGTCGCCCGACCGCACCCCGGGGCATATGCTTAGAGCAACGGCGGCCAGCCGGGTGCATTTCGGCATGGCGGCACCGCCCGTGGGCCATAATGCGAGGTCGACTCCAGCGGGTTGCGTTCGCGCAGCGCCGCTTGCCCACAGCTCTGCCATGGAGATTGCATGATCGCGCTTCGCACCATCGTCATCGTCACGCTTTCGCTCGCCGCCGTGCTGCCGGTGGCCGCGCAAACCATCAAGCTCGGCGAGCTCAACAGCTACAAGGTTTTTCCCGCGTTCCTCGAGCCGTACAAGAAGGGCATGGAGCTTGCGCTCGACGAAGTGAACGCCGCGGGCGGCGTGCTCGGCCGCAAGCTCGAGATCGTGTCGCGCGACGACAACGGAACGCCCGGCGATGCCGTTCGCGTCGCCGAGGAGCTGATGTCGCGCGAGAAAGTCGTAATGCTGATGGGGACATACGCGTCGAATGTGGGATTGGCGGTCGCCGACGTCGCCAACCAGCGCAAATTCCCCTTTCTCGCCTCCGAGCCGCTCACCGACAAGATCGTCTGGGACAACGGCAACAAGTACACGTACCGGCTGCGGGCGTCGACGTACATGCAGACGGCGATGCTGGTCCCGGAAGCCGCGAAGCTCAACAAGAAACGCTGGGCGATCGTCTACCCGAACTACGAATATGGCCAATCGGCTACAGCCGCATTCAAGAAGCAGATGAATGCGCTGCAAAGCGGCGGCCTCGTGTTTGTCGAACAGGCGGTGCCGCTGGGCAAGATCGATCCGGGTCCGGTGGTGCAAGCGCTGCTCGATGCGCAGCCGGATGCGATTTTTTCGTCGTTGTTCGGCGCCGATCTCGCGCGCTTCGTTCGCGAAGGACAATTGCGCGGCCTCTTCAAGGACCGGCCGGTCTTCAATTTGCTGGGCGGCGAACCCGAGTATCTCGATCCGATGAAGGAGGAAGCGCCGGTGGGCTGGTATGTGACCGGCTACCCCTGGTACGCGATCGACACGCCGGAGCACAAGCGCTTTCGCAATGCGTATCAGGCGCGCTTCAATGATTATCCCCGCCTCGGTTCGGTCGTCGGCTATACGACCATCATTGCCGCGGCGGCGGCGCTGAAAAAGGCCGGGTCCACCGATCCTGAGAGAATCATTGCCGCGCTGGCGGGGCTGACGTTTCCATCGCCGTTCGGCAGCATTATGTTCCGGCCGATCGATCACCAGTCGACGATGGGTGCCTATGTCGGACGCACGGCGGTCAAGGACGGCAAGGGCGTGATGGTCGATTGGCGCTACGCCGACGGCAAGGATTATCTGCCGCCCGACGCAGTGGTGCGCGCACTGCGGCCGCAATAAACTCGCACCCGCCGGTTCGTCGTTCCAGCGCAGGCGGGAACCCGTCGCTCGACGTACGGCACTGGGTCCCTGGCCTTGGCGGGGACGACTGGAGTCCAGGATGCGGGCCTCTCATTTCGGTACCTTTCAATAGGCCCGCGTGACGCTCGCGTCGTTCCTCCTCCAGTTGTTGAACGGGCTGTCCTCGGCCTCGGCGCTGTTCCTGGTCGCGGCAGGCCTTACGCTGATCTTCGGCGTCACGCGCATCGTCAACTTCGCCCACGGCTCGCTGTACATGCTGGGCGCCTATTGCGCCTATGGTTTCGGCGATTTCCTGGCCGCGAGCGTTGGCCGCGGCGCGGCGTCGTTCTGGCTCGGCGTCGTGCTCGCCGCGCTCGTGGTCGCCATCATCGGCGCACTGATCGAAGTGCTTTTGTTGAAGCGTCTCTACGCGGCGCCGGAGCTGTTGCAGCTCACGGCGACGTTCGCGGTGGTGCTGATCGTGCGCGACGCAGTGCTGGCGCTGTGGGGCGCCGAAGATCTGCTCGGACCGCGCGCGCCGGGCATGGCGGGAACGTTCGAGCTCATCGGCCGCGCAATCCCGCAGTACGACCTCTTCCTGATCGTCGTCGGTCCGCTGGTGCTCATCGCGCTCACGTGGCTGGTCACGCGCACGCGCTTCGGCATGTTGATCCGGGCCGCGTCGGAGAACCGAATGCTCGCGGCGGCGCTCGGCATCGACGAAGCGAAGCTCTTCACCGCGGTGTTCGCGCTGGGCGCGTTCCTGGCGGGTCTCGCGGGCGCGCTGCAGTTGCCGCGTGAGCCCGCCAACCTCGGCATGGATATCTCGGTGATCGCCGACGCGTTCGTCGTCACCGTGGTCGGCGGCCTGGGCTCGATTCCCGGCGCATTCATCGCCGCCTTGCTGATCGGACTCACCAAGGCGATGTGCATCGCGCTTGGCAGCATCGAATTCGCCGGCATCACCCTCATGTTTCCGAAGCTCACGCTGGTCGCCGAGTTCGTGGTGATGGCGATCGTGCTCGCGGTCAAGCCGCAGGGCCTGCTCGGAAAGCCGCGCGAAACCCCCGTCACGACGCCGCTGCCCGAGCAACGCGCGCTGGTGGTCGCGCCAGGACGTCGTGACGCGATCGTCGCGGGTGTGCTACTGCTGGTGCTGGTCGTGCTGCCGTGGCTGCGCGACGATTACGCGCTGGTGCTCGCGACCGACATCCTGATCGCCGCGCTGTTCGCCGCGAGCCTCCAGTTCCTGCTCGGCACCGGAGGGATGACGTCCTTCGGGCATGCCGCGTACTTCGGCGTCGGCGCGTACGCATCCGCGTTGGCGGTGAAGGCCGGCTGGCCGATGCTGGTCGCACTTGCGTGCGCGCCGATCGCTGCACTGATGGCCGCCATCGTCTTCGGCTGGTTCTGCGTGCGCCTGTCCGGCGTGTATCTGGCCATGCTCACGCTCGCGTTCGCGCAGATCGTCTGGTCGATCGCCCACCAGTGGGACAGCGTGACCGGCGGCTCGAATGGACTGATCGGCATCTGGCCGGCGCCCTTCCTCACCGATCGGACCCACTACTATTGGTTCACGCTGGCACTCGTTGCGCTGGCGTTCGCGGCATTGGTGCGCATCGGACGCTCGCCGTTCGGATTCGCGCTGCGCGGCGTGCGCGACTCGGCGTTGCGTGCCGAAGCGATCGGGATCGACGCCATGCGCACGCGTTGGCGGGGCTTCGCACTCGCCGGCTTGTTCGCCGGGCTGGCGGGTGGACTCTTCACGTTCTCCAAAGGCGGCATTTCGCCGGAGTCGCTCGCCATTCCACGCTCGGTCGACGCGCTCGTCATGGTGCTGCTGGGCGGCCTCAACGCGCTTTTCGGTCCCCTGCTCGGCGCGGCGGTACTCACGTGGCTTTCCGATTCTCTGGCGCGCGCCACCGAATATTGGCGCGCGCTGCTCGGCGTGCTGATCCTGCTCATCGTGCTCGTGTTTCCGATGGGAATCGGCGGTGCGTTCGCGCGTTTGCTCCGCACCAGGGCGACATGATGAAGACGCCGGTACTGGAGATCAGCGCGCTTACCAAGGTCTTCGGCGGAATCCGCGCCGTCGATGGCGTGTCGTTCACCGTCGGGACGGGCGAGCTGGTCGCGCTGATCGGGCCCAACGGTGCCGGCAAGACAACGTGCTTCAACCTCGTCAACGGGCAGCTCGTTCCCGACTCTGGCAGCGTGCGACTCGCGGGGACACGCATCGACGGCGTAGCCCCGCACGTGATCGCACGGCGTGGCGTCGGCCGCACGTTCCAGGTCGCGGCGACGTTCGCGTCGATGACGGTGCGCGAAAATGTCCGGCTGGCGCGGCTTGCCCATGCCGGACGCACGGGGCGCCTGCTGCGTCTTCCTGGCGACGAGGATGCCGGCGTCGACGCGTTGCTCGCGCGCGTCGGTTGCGCCGATCTCGCGGCAATGCATTGCGGGGAGCTCGCCTACGGAGACGCCAAGCGGGTGGAGCTGGCGCTCGCGCTGGCGAACCAGCCTCGCCTGCTGCTGATGGACGAGCCGACGGCCGGCCTCGCGGCGCGCTCGCGTGCCGCACCGATGCAAGTCGCTTCGGACCTCGCGCGGCGAGACGGCATCGCCGTGCTGTTCACCGAGCACGACATGGACGTGGTGTTCGGATTCGCCGACCGCGTGATCGTGCTCGATCGCGGAAAGATCATTGCCGAGGGACCGCCCGAAACGGTTCGCGCCGATCCGCGCGTGCAGGCGGTGTACCTGGGCGAGGATGAAATCGCCTAGGCAGTCAGCCGCGCAACTCCGGCCGCGAGATCCTCGATCAAATCGTCGGGGTCTTCGAGTCCGATCGCCAGCCGCAGGCACGGTCCACCGGGGGCCCACGTCGTCACCGTACGCGAGCGTTCCGGAAATGTCGGGATGATCAAGCTCTCGAAGCCGCCCCAGGAAAAGCCCATCGAAAAGAGCTCCAGACCATCGAGCATCGCGGCAATCCGCGTTTCCGACACGGGATGCAGGACCACGCCGAACAACGACGTCGCGCCCTTGAAGTCGCGCTTCCACAGCGCGTGCCCGCGTGCGCCCGGCAAGCCCGGATGCAGCACTTCCTTGACCTCCGGGCGCTCGCGCAGCCATTGGGCGATCTTCAATGCACTGGCCTGCTGCCGGTCGAGGCGCGTCGCCAGCGTGCGCAAACCGCGCAGCGCGAGAAAACACTCGTCGGCCGACGCGGTGATCCCCATGTCGGTCCACATCCGGTGCAGTGCGGGAAACGTCGCCGCGCTGGCGACGATGACCCCGAGCAGCACGTCGGAATGGCCGGCGATATATTTGGTTGCCGCATGCACCGAGACATCGACGCCGTGGTCGAACGCTCGGAAAAAAAGCGGCGTCGCCCAGGTATTGTCGATCACGACGAGCGCGTTGCGCGCGTGCGCAACGGCAGCGATCGCGGAAACGTCCTGCACCTCGAAGGTCAGCGAGCCCGGCGATTCGACGAAGACGAGCTTCGTGTTGGCGCGAAATTCCCGTTCGATCGCGGAACCCACGAGCGGGTCGTAATAGCTGACTTCGATGCCCAGGCGCCGCAAATGCAGCTCGCAAAAACGGCGTGTGGGCCCATAGACGACGTCGGTCACGAGGACATGGTCGCCCGGCTTGGTCAGCGCGAGGAGCGGCAGTGTGGTCGCCGTGAGGCCGGACGGCACCGCGAGCGCCGCGTGGCCGCCCTCCAGTTCGGCAATCGCATTCTGCAGGTCGGTGACCGTCGGCAAGCCGTGCAAGCCATAGGTCAGCCCGTCATGTTCGCCATGCATGGCCGCAAGCAATTCCGCCACCGTCGGGAACAGGATGGTCGAAGCATGGAACACCGGCGTGCTCACCGCGCCGAGCCACTTGCGCGGCGCGCGGCCGAGCGTCCCGACCAGCGTGCCGGGCTTGCGCGGTCGTTTGGCGGTCATGCCTTGATTGCGAAGCCGTCGCGGATGCATTGCACCTGCGCGGCAATCGACAGGCGGATATCGACGACCAGCGCGTCGGCGGGCTCTTCCAATGCGGCGAACTGCGATGGCAGCAGCGACGCCGGCATGTACTTGTGCTGCCGCTCCGCAAGCCGCGCCGCGATAGTCGCCTCGTCGCCTTTTAGATAAACGATGCGCACGTCGCCGGCGCGTTGAAGGCGGATGCGATAGGCCTCCTTCAGCGCCGAGCACGCCAGCACGGCGTGGCCGCCGCCAGCAAGCACGCGATGCATGGCCGCCGCGATTCCATCGAGCCAGGGCCAGCGGTCGGCATCGGTCAGCGGTTGCCCGGACGCCATCTTCGCGACGTTGGCTTCCGGATGAAAATCGTCAGCGTCGAAAAACGGCCAGCCGAGTGCTTGCGCGAGCGCCTCGCCGATGGTGGTCTTGCCGCACCCGCATACGCCCATCACAACGAGTATCACTGGTTCGAATCCTCAAGGTGGTAAGGTCTGGTCACCGAAATCTTCGCTGATCGCCGCGAGCAGCCGCTCAGCTTGCGTGGCGCCTCGCACGCGGCCGGACGCAAGCTTCAACGCCAGCGATGATACCGGGGCCGCGGCGCCCCGCGCCATGGCCTCGTCAACAGCGGCGCCGGCGTTGAGAATGCTCCTGATGTAATGCCCCGCCCCCACCGGTCCGCCGTGCAGCCATCCCTTGTCGGGCGCCAGGATCCGCGCGTAGGGCGCGAGGATCCGCGCCGCGGCGGGATCGGCGCCGAAAACGAGGACGTGGCCATGGTCGGGGTCGTCCGCGATGGGCGCGATCGTGCAATCGACGAAATGGATCCGCACTGTGGCAAGCGCCGCGCCGCGGCGCTGCGCGTCCTCGTAGCGCGCCCCGCTTGCGTCGACGATGACGTCACCCGCGGCAAGCTCCGGCCACAGCTCCTGGATCATGACCTCCGTAGCGAAGCCGGGCGTCATGTTCATCCATACGACGCGCGGCGCGGATAGCGCGCGGGCGACTGCGACCGCCGTCGGCATCGCGACGACGACTCGCTCGTCGGCGAGCGTCGCGGCTAACCCGTCGGCATCGAAGGCGAGCACGTTGACGCGGCCATGCGCCAGCCGCCGCGCCACATTGCCGTCGGAAAGCCCGACGATCCCGATATCCATGATTGCCCGTGCGCCACGAGACGAAGGCGCGATGCTACCGCATGCATCAGCCCATCGGCATCGCGTGCGCGCGTCGTGACGCCAGGATCGCCGCCGTCACCAGCAGCGTGGCGCCGGCGATCGTCCGCAGATCGGGAACCTCGCGCAGCAGCCACACCGCGAGCAGGATTCCGTAGACCGGCTCCAGCGCCGCCACCACCGCCACCGTGGCGGCGGACAGGCGCGCCAGGCTCGCGATGAACAACGTATGCGCGAGCGCCGTGCAGAACACGCCGAGGAGCACGACGAGCAGCAGTGTGTGCGACGTGACCGGACCACCCAGGCCGCCGTGCCAGATCACCACCGGGACAACGCAGAGCGCCGCAATGGCGTTTTGCCACAGCGCCATCTCGGACGACCAGCGATCGGGGCTCAATTTGCGCGTGCGCACCGTCATCAGCGCGAACGTGAAGCCGGACAGCACGCCCCACGCAAGACCGCGCACCGTGTGGCTCTCCCACGTGAATTCGGGCACCAGCAGAATCAGTCCGAGCGCGACCAGCGCGGCTTTCGCCATCTCGCCCCGGCGCATCGGAATGCCAAGCATCGTGCGTTCGAGCAACGGCACGAACATCGGAAAGCTCGCGTAGCCCAGGAGGCCGATGGCGACGGTCGACACCTTGATCGCGGTGAAGAAGGCGATCCAATGGACGGCGAGGATGACCCCGTTTGGAATCGTCGCCCACGAGGGAAGCGACAATGCCCCCTTGCGGTAACGCACGACGAACGCCAGCACGATGGCCGCGACCGTGGTCCGGCCAAGCACGATCGCCACCGGATCCCAGGCGATCCACTTGCCGAAAAGTCCCGCAAAGCCGAACAGCGCGACGCCCAGATGCAGCGCCACCAGCGATCCGCCGGCGGTCAGATGCGGCGGCCTTGGTCGTGTTCCGGATAACCGCGCCATTGCGCCATGATGCCATCGCGCACGCAGGGGTGCGCGGCCATGAAGGGCGCTGCATCGGCTAGAATCGACGCCTCGGGCAGGCATACCAAAACAAGGGAGACTCACGATGCCGGTTGCGTTCACCCCCGCCAAGGTGATCGAGGCGGTCCGCAAGGCGCCAGGGACGCGCGTCAAGGTCGCCGTCTCCGACATCGACGGCATCCTGCGCGGCAAATACATGCACAAGGACAAGTTCGCGTCCGCCGCCGAAGGCGGGTTCGGCTTCTGCGACGTCGTGTTCGGCTGGGACTCGCAGGACGTCTGCTACGACAACACGAAGATCACCGGGTGGCACAAGGGCTTTCCCGACGCGCTCGCGCGCATCGACCTCGGCACGCATCGCCATGTGCCGTGGGACGACAACGTGCCGTTCTTCCTGGGCGAGTTCGTGTGGCAGAAGAGCGGCAAGGAGGAACCGTTTCCGCTGTGCCCGCGGCAGGTGCTCAAGCGCGTGCTGAAGCGCGCGGAGAAGCTCGGCCTTACGACGATGTGCGGGATGGAATTCGAGTGGTTCAACTTCGCCGAGACGCCGCAAACCTGGGCCGCCAAGAAAGGTGTGGGTCCCGAGCCGATTTCGGCGGGGATGTTCGGTTATTCGCTGCTACGCGCGAATGCCGCCCAACCGTTCTTCGCCGCGTTGTTCAACGAGACGGGCGCATTCGGCATACCCATCGAAGGCCTGCATACGGAAACGGGTCCCGGCGTTTACGAGGCGGCGATCCTCTTTTCCGAAGCATTGGAGCAGGCCGATCGAGCCATCCTGTTCAAGACCGCCGCAAAGGAGATCGGGTCGCGCTTCGACATCATGCCGAGCTTCATGGCGAAATGGAACGCGAATTTTCCTGGGTGCTCGGGGCATATCCATCAGTCGTTGTCCGACGGCAAGACCAACCGCTTCTACGATCCCAAGGGATCGCACGGGATGAGCAAGCTCTTCGAGAGCTACCTTGCGGGACAGGTCAGCGCGCTCATGCAGTTCGCGCCGATGTTCTGGCCGACGATCAACAGCTACAAGCGGCTGGTCGACGGCTTCTGGGCGCCGGTGAAGCCGACCTGGGGTGTGGACAACCGCACCGCAAGCTTCCGCGTCATTCCGGGCTCGCCCAAATCCACGCGGCTCGAAACGCGCTGCCCGGGCGCCGACGTCAACCCTTATCTCGCGATGGCCGCGGTGATTGCCGCCGGCATCCATGGCGTTGAAAAGAACCTGAAGCTGACCGCGAAGCCGATCACCGGCACCAACCAGGGCGCCGAGAACATTCCGCGCGCGCCGCGTACGCTGATCGAAACCACGCGCATCTTCGAGAAATCGGACATCGCGCGCGATTTCCTCGGCGACGAATTCGTCGACCATTTTGCCGCGACGCGCGAGTGGGAATGGCGGCAGTGGCTGGATGGCGTGACCGACTGGGAGTTGAAGCGTTACTTCGAAATCATCTGACCTGACGATCCGGCGCCTCGTGCCGGCCGATGCGCCGGCATACCGCGAGTTCCGCTTGCGGGGCCTGCGCGAGCACCCCGAGGCGTTTACCTCGAGCTATGAGGAAGACGTGATCAAGCCGATCGCGGCGACCGAGGCGCGGCTTGCCGCCGATGGCGACACCGCGATGTGGGGCGCGTTCGTCGGCAGCGCGTTGGCCGGCGGCATCGGCCTGGTGCGTGAAACGCGACGCAAGAACCGGCACAAGGCCGATATCGTCGCCATGTATGTGCTGCCTGAATACGCTCGCCGCGGCATCGGCCGGGCATTGCTCGACAGTGCGATTGCGCATGCGCGCGACGCCGGCATCGAGCAGCTGACGCTGACCGTGACGCAGGGCAATGCAGCGGCACGCGAGCTTTACCTGGCGGCGGGCTTCGTCGCGTTCGGCGTCGAACCGCGCGCCATCAAGGTTGCGGGCGAGTATTTCGCCAAGGAGCACATGATCCTTTTCGTTGCCAACGATCTCTGACGTCAGCGAACCGTCTGCAAAACTCCCGTCGTCCCCGCGAAGGCGGGGACCCAGTGTCGTTCGTACGACGCCGAATTCCCGTCTTCGCGGGAATGACGGAGTAATTGCCGTGGATTTACCTGAACTTCAGTAAAACCCGCGGGCGGGTCAAACGGTTCGGTTTATCATCTGGCGTGCGGATTCACCACGCGCCTTCCACCGACTCCAGACCTGGCCATGATCGAACGCTTCTCGTTTCCCACGACCATCCACTTCGGCGCCGGTGCGCGCAAGCTCGTCGCCGATCATCTCAAGGGCCAGGGCGTCAAGCGTCCGCTGCTGGTGACCGACCGCGGGATCGCGGCGCTGCCCCTGCTGCCGAACCTGATCGCCGATCTGCCCGGGCTCGACGTCGCGGTATTTTCCGAAATCTCGGGCAACCCGGTACGAAAGCAGGTCATGGCGGGCGCCGCCGCGTACAAGGCGCATCGCGCCGATGCGGTGATCGGCGTCGGCGGCGGCGCAGCGCTCGACGTCGCAAAGGCGATCGCGTTGATGGCCGAGCATCCGGGCGACGTCCTCGAATATGCGTGGGATCATCCGCACGTGCGTCCGATCGACCACGGCATTCCCCATTTCATTGCGTTGCCCACGACTGCGGGTACCGGTTCGGAAGTCGGCCGCTCGTCGGTGATCTCGGACGACGAAACGCATGTGAAGAAGATCATCTTTTCACCGCTGCTGCTCGCCAAGGCGGTGTTCGCCGATCCCGAGCTCACGCTCGATCTCCCGCCGTTCATCACCGCGGCGACGGGCATGGATGCGCTGACGCACAACGTCGAATCGTACCTGTCGCCGGCCTACCATCCGCTGTGCGACGGGATCGCGCTCGAAGGCGTGCGCATCGCCGCGCGCGCGTTGCCGATCGCGGTGCGCAACGGTCACGACATCGAAGCGCGCTCGGACATGCTGATGAGCTCGATGATGGGCGCGATTGCGTTCCAGAAGGACCTGGGCGCCGTGCATTCGTGCGCGCACGCGCTGTCGACGGTCAGCGATATGCACCATGGCCTCGCCAACGGCATCATGATCGACCACGTCATGCACTTCAACCTGCCGGCGGCCACCGACAGGCTCGCGGAGCTGGCGCACGTCGCGCGGGTGCCCGGCGGCGATGAGGGGTCCGCCGAAGCGCGCGGCCGCGCGTTCATCGCCTGGCTGACGCAGCTCAAGGCCACGCTCGGGATTCCGGCGAAGCTCTCCGATTACCGCGGGTCGCGCGCGCTGTCGAAGGCGGACATTCCGCGCCTCGTCGAAATCGCCACGGTCGACATCTGCCACCAGACGAATCCGCGCAAATGCACGGCGGCCGATTTCGAGCAGCTCTTCGCGACCGCGCTCTGATGAAGATCACCAATCCCGCGACCGGCGCGACGCTGGTCGAGCTCGTCGCCGACAACGCCAAGACCGTGCGCGCGAAATACGAGCGCGCCCGCGCCGCGCAACCGAAATGGGCGGCGACGCCGGTCAGGAAGCGCCTTGCGATCCTGCGCAAATTTCGCGAGCTCGCCGTCGAGCGCCAACCCGAGCTCGCGCGCACGCTGACGCAGGAAGTCGGCAAGCCGATTCGCCAGTCGCGCAACGAGCTGAACGGCCTCACCGGCCGCATCGACTTTTTCCTGGCCGAGACCGAGCGTGCGCTGCGTGACGAAAAAGTCTTTGCCGACCCGCAAGGGAAGATGGAGGAGCGCATCGGCCACGAGCCGCTGGGCGTCATCGCGAACATCTCGGCTTGGAACTATCCGTATTTCGTCGGCGGCAACGTGTTCGTGCCGGCATTGGCGGCAGGGAACGCCGTGCTCTACAAGCCCTCCGAGTTCGCCACGCTGACCGGCATGCACATCGCCGATCTCCTGCATACCGCGGGTGTGCCCGACGACGTTTTCATTGCGGTCATCGGCGATGGCAAGACGGGCACCGCGCTGCTGCGGCAACCGGTCGACGGCGTTTTCTTCACCGGTTCGTACGGCACCGGCGCGAAGATCGCCGCCAGCACCGGCCGGCGGATGATCAAGACCCAGCTCGAATTGGGCGGCAAGGACCCGATCTACGTGTGCGACGACGTCGACGTGAAGGCCGCGGCCGCGGCGGTCGCCGACGGCGCGTTCTACAACACCGGCCAGTCGTGCTGCTCGGTCGAGCGTGTCTACGTCCACGACCGGATTTACGACGCATTCGTCACGGCGTTCGTCGCCGAGGTGAAAGGGTTCAAGCTCGGCGATCCGATGAACGAAGCGACCTATATCGGGGCGATCACCCGCAAGCCGCAGCTCGCGGTGCTGCAGAAGCACGTCGCCGATGCGAAGAAGAAAGGCGCCAGGCTCCTGCTCGGCGGCAACATCGTCAAAGGGACCGGCAACTGGTTCGCGCCGACGGTGTTGAGCGATGTCGACCATTCGATGCTCGTGATGCGCGACGAGTCGTTCGGCCCGATCATCGGCCTGCAGTCAGTGGCCGACGACGACGCGGCGATCGACCTCATGAACGATACCGACTACGGGCTCACCGCGGGCGTGTACTCGGCCGACGAGAAGCGCGCAAAGAGCATCCTCAAGCGCGTCAACGCGGGAACGGTCTACTGGAATTGCTGCGATCGCGTAAGCCCGCGGCTGCCATGGTCAGGCGTCAAGCATTCGGGAATCGGCCTTACGCTGTCGACCTACGGGATCCAGACGTTCACGCGGCCGAAGGCTTGGCATTTGCGGAGCAGCTAGGATCGCCCCGCCGCCTCGGTCGCGAGGATGGCCGCCGCGAGCGTGAGATCGTCGGGATAGGTGATCTTCAGATTGTTGGAATTGCCGACGACCAGCTTCGGCTGCCGCCCGAACGCCTCGACCACCTGCGCCTCATCGGTCATCTGCTCGATGCCCTGCCGCGCAAAGGCGCTGCGCAAGACGCCATAGCGGAACATCTGCGGCGTCTGCGCCCGCCATAGCCCATCGCGCGGCTCCGTGGCAACGATGCGCATGTCGCCACCGACCCGCTTCAGCGAGCAGGCCATCGGGATCGCCAGCAAGCCGCCGGTGTCGTCGCCGGCGAGCTCGGTTTGCAGCCGGAGCAGCGAGGCCGCGTCGACGCACGGGCGTACCGCATCGTGGACGACGATCCAGTCCTCATCCGCGATATCCGCCAGCTCGCGCAGAGCATTGCGGACCGTTTGTTCGCGCGTCTCACCGCCACAGCGCAACACGGCGACGCGCTCGCGCGAGCCGATCGCACGATCGAACCAGTGGTCGTCGGCGGCGAGCACGACGTAAGTCATGTGCAGCGGGATGCTGGCCGCGAGCCGCTCCATCGCGTGCAGCAGCACCGGCTTGCCGGCGAGCAGCGAATATTGCTTGGGGGAGTCCGCGCCGAAACGCGCGCCACCGCCGGCAGCGGGAATCAGCGCGTGATAGCGCATGAGCCCGCCGGGCCGTCCCAAGGGCGAATACCGGAGCGCGGAGCGCGAAGGTAATCGTATCCGCCCGCCGGGCCGTCCCAAGGGCGAATACCGGAGCGCGGAGCGCGAAGGTAATCGTATCCGCCCGCCGGGCCGTCCCAAGGGCGAATACCGGAGCGCGAAGCGCGAAGGTAATCGTATCCGCCCGCCGGGCCGTCCCAAGGGCGAATACCGGAGAGCGAAGCGCGATGGTACTTCAATGAGCCGGCGGGCAATGACGCGAGCAAAGCAGGAATGCTATTGCGAGTTCTTGATCGCGATCGTTTTCTTCGCTGGCCGCAGATGCGGCGCGGGCGGCTCGCCGCCGTACGTTGCGCGCACATAGTCGCCGACGATCTGCAGGAATTCCTCGCCGATGGCGTCGCCCTTGAGCGTGACCGTCTTCTGGCCGTCGACATACACGGGCGCGACAGGAATCTCTCCAGTGCCGGGAAGGCTGATGCCGATGTTCGCCATTTTCGACTCGCCGGGCCCGTTGACGACGCAACCCATCACGGCGACCGTCATGTTCTCGACTCCGGGATAGCGCTCGCGCCACACCGGCACCTGGCCACGCAAATAGGTCTGGATCTCGTCCGCCAGCACCTGGAAATACGCGCTGGTCGTGCGGCCGCAGCCTGGGCACGCGCTGACCAGTGGGGCAAACGAGCGCAGGCCCATGGTCTGCAGGATCTCCTGCGCAACGACGACTTCGCGCGTCCGGTCGCCGTTCGGCTCAGGCGTGAGCGAAATCCGGATCGTGTCGCCGATGCCCTGCTGCAGCAGCACCGCCAGCGCGGCGGTGGATGCCACGATGCCCTTCGAGCCCATGCCCGCTTCGGTCAGGCCGAGATGCAGCGGATAGTCGCAACGGCGCGCGAGCTCGGTGTACACGGCGATCAGGTCCTGCACGTTCGAGACCTTGCACGCGAGGATGATGCGATCGCTGGGAAGCCCCAGCGCTTCGGCCAGCTGGGCGCTGCGGATCGCCGACGTCACCAGCGCCTCGCGCATCACGTTGGTCGCGTCGAGCGGACTGCCGGACATCGCGTTCTCGTCCATCAGGCTGCTCAACAGGTCCTGGTCGAGGCTGCCCCAGTTCACGCCGATGCGCACCGGCTTGCCGAATTCGATGGCTTTTTCGATGATCATCGCGAACTGCGGATCGTGCTTGCTGCCCTTGCCGACATTGCCGGGATTGATCCGGTACTTGGCGAGCGCCCTTGCGCAGTCGGGAAAGTTGGTGAGCAGCTTGTGCCCGTTGTAATGAAAGTCGCCGATCAGCGGCACGGCGCAGCCCAGGGCGTCGAGCCGGTCGCGGATGACCGGTACCGCCGCGGCGGCCTCGGACGTGTTGACCGTGATGCGCACGAGCTCGGAGCCGGCGTCGGCCAGCGCCTTGACCTGCGCAACCGTCGCGGGAATGTCGGCGGTGTCCGTATTGGTCATCGACTGCACGACGATCGGCGAACCCCCACCGATGGCGACGCCGCCGACGAGCGTGGTCCGCGTCCGGTGTCGGATGATCGGCGCGCGGTTCAATGAATTCATGTCTTGAGTCAGCCCTGCAAGGTCCTGGCGCGGTGCCGCTTTGTCGCCCACAACCTCGCTACGATAATTGACGTTTATTGAAGTTACGTTACAGAGCCGCGATTGGACGGCCGTACCCTCAGCCGGTTCACCCGAAGCGGGCGGAAAAGGTCACGCTGCCGTACGTTGCAGGCGCCCGCCGGGGTTGCGGCATCGATCGGAGGTTCAAAACCCGCGATGCAGGGGCCGGATCGGTTCAAATGCACGCAAAATCATACACTAGAGACCGATCCCGCGGGCTCTTAAGTGCAAGCGCCAGGGGTCACCGCTCGACCAGTCCGGCTGCCGCAGCCTCGTCGGTGATGAGCACGCTCACCGTCATGGCGTTGAGCGCCGCCGCGATAGCGCCGACCTTCCGCCGGCCGCCCGAGGCGACCACGATCTTCGGAACCCGCCGCAGATCCTCGAGATCGATGGCGATCACGCGTTGACTGGCCGGATGATCGACGACCCGGCCCGCGGCGTCGATGAAGTGGCAGAGGACGTCGCCGACCGCTCCGGCTTCGCGCAAGCTCGCCAATTGCGACCGCGGCAGCAGGCCCTCCCGGAATAGCGTGGCCTCTTCGCTCACGTCGCCGACGCTGACCAGCGCCAGGTCCACGCGGCGCGCGCGTTCCAGCAGCTCGTGCAGTCCCGGCTCGGCCCAGAGCGCGTCGCGCATCGCGCCGTCGGCGACCATGAGCGGTGCGGTGAGCTGGAAGCAATCGGCGCCCAGCGCATCGGCGATCCGCCGCGCGACCGCGGACGGATTGACCGAGCGCGAGTGGGTCATGCCACCCAGCAGCGAAATGACGGAGAGCCGCTCGAACGGCGGGCAATGCAGCGCCTTCAGGCTCATGTTGAGCGTCGCTCCCCAGCCGACCCCGAGCGAAAGCCCGTCGCGCACCTGGTCGCTCAGATAGATACCTGCGGCGTGCCCCACGACGGTGGCGATCTCTGCGTCATCGGCCGGCGTCGGCACCACGATGGCCTCCCGCAAGCCGAACTTGGCGATCAGCTTGCGCTCGAGCGCGATCTGCTCGCTGCCCCGAGCCTCGATGCGGATGCGCACGACGCCGCCGTCCCGGGCCGCCGCCAGCAGGCGAATGACCTTCGCGCGGCTGATGTTCATGGCGCGCGCGGTCTGCTCCTGCGTCAGTCCTTCGACGTAATACAGCCACGCGGCACGCACCTTGAGGTCGAGCGCGGACTGCCGGCCTGGGTCTTGGGGGGGCGATTGCTGGGCGACCATGCTTGACGGGTGGTGACTTTGGATATATGTTTTGATCGTAGTACAAAAGTCCACGCGACGGGCCCTGTCCCGATGAAAAAGCGTGGTTCCAGGAGAACCCCATGAGTGGCGCGACCAACCATCATACTGGCGGCTCGATCGCCGAGGCGCTGGCGCTTCGTCACGCCCAAGGCCGTCCGGTCCGCGTGGGGTTGATTGGCGCCGGCCAGATGGGCACCGACATCATCGTCCAGACGTCGCTGATGTCCGGCATCGAAGTGGTCGCCGCCGCGGATGCGCTCACCGACAACGTCTTCGCGGCGCGCAAGATCGCGGGCGGCGGGGCGCGCGAGCCCGTGACCACCGAAGGCCTCGAGGCCACGGCACGCGCGATCGCGCGCGGCCAGCTTGCCGTTACCCGGTCGTTCCGCGATGTCTGCTTGGTCGAAGGTGTGGACGTGATCATCGATGCCACCGGCAATCCGAACGTCGGCGCCGAAGTCGCACTGGCAACGATCGCCGCGCGCAAGCACATCGTGATGATGAATGTCGAGGCCGACGTCACCATCGGCGCCTACCTTGCAGCGAAGGCGGCCGAAGCCGGCGTCGTCTACACGCTCGGTGCCGGCGACGAGCCGACGGCAACGATGGAGCTCATCAATTTCGTCCGCGGCCTGGGCTATCCGGTCATCGCCGCCGGCAAAGGCAAGAACAACGCGTTTCGCATCGACGCGACGCCCGAGGCCTACGTCGAAGAGGCCACCCGGCGCAACATGAACCCGCGAATGCTGGTCGAGTTCGTCGATGGCTCGAAGACGATGGTGGAAATGGTCGCGATCGCCAACGCGACCGGCCTCATTCCCGACAAGCCGGGCATGCACGGCCCGGACGCACCCCTCGATCAGCTGCACAAGGTGTTGTGTCCGCGCGAGGACGGCGGCGTGCTTTCCCGCAAAGGCGTAGTCGATTTCACCGTTTCACCCGGCGTTGCGCCCGGCGTCTTCGTCGTCGCCGAGATGCGGCATCCACGCCTGCGCGAGCGCATGAACGACCTGCACCTGGGAGAAGGTCCGTACTACACGTTCTTCCGTCCTTACCACCTCACCAGCCTCGAAGTGCCGTTGTCGGCCGCGGCTGCGGTCCTGTTCGGCCAGAGTCATATGCGCCCGCTGCCAGTGCCCTCGGCCGAGGTCGGCGCGCGCGCCAAGCGCGAGCTCCGCCCGGGTGAAACGCTCGATGCGATCGGCGAATATTGCTATCGGGGCTTTGCGCTCTCGCGGACCGATGCGCTCGCGCACAACGCGTTGCCGCTCGGGCTCGCGCAGGACGCCGTCGTCACCCAACCGATTGCGAAAGGCGACTACCTCACCTACGCGAATTGCCTGCCCAACGAGCACCTGAAAATCGTGCAGGTGCGGCGCGCGCAGGACGAGCTCATTCGCGCGGCGCGCGAGGAGCACGCCGAAGCGCTTGCGCCATGACCGCGTCCAGGGCTGCCGAAACTGCGCCGGTGCGCCCCTTCGAGCGACCAGAGCTCGCCGCGCTCGACGACGCGACGCTGCGTGCGGCGCTTTCGAAGATGCATCTGATCCGCAAGTTCGAGGAGACGGCCGAGGCCAGCTACATGCGCGGCCTGATCCACGGCACGATGCATCTGTCGATCGGGCAGGAGGCCAGCGCCGTCGGTTCGACGCTGCCACTGCGCCGCGACGATTACATCCTTTCGACGCACCGCGGGCACGGGCACTGCATCGCCAAGGGCGCCGATCCCGCACGCATGTTCGCCGAGTTCTTCGGCAAGGAAAACGGGTACTGCCGCGGGCGCGGCGGCTCGATGCACATCGCCGATGTCGAGGGCGGCAATCTCGGCGCCAACGGCATCGTGGCCGGTGGCCTGCCGATCGCCGTAGGCGTCGGCATGAGCATCACCATGCAGAAACAGGATCGTGTCTGCATGGTGTTCTTCGGCGACGGCGCGACGAACGAAGGTGCCTTCCACGAAGCGCTCAACATGGCGTCGATCTGGAAGTTGCCGATCGTCTTCGTCTGCGAGAACAACAAGTACGGGATGTCGATGGACATCGCCCGCGCGATGGCCGTGCCGAACGTGGCCGACCGCGCATCGGCGTACGCGATGCCAGGTGTGGCGGTCGACGGCAATGATCTGGCCGCCGTGGTTGCCGCAGCGCGGCCCGCCGTCGCGCGCGCCCGCAGCGGCGGCGGCCCGACGCTGGTCGAGTGCAAGACGTACCGGCTGCGCGGCCATTCCAAGAGCGACCGCAACCTGTATCGCACCAAGGAGGAAATCGAGACCTGGCGGGAGAACGACGCGATCCGCCGTCTCGAGAAGGAATTGCTGGCCCAAGATCGCTTCGCGGAAGCGGAGTTGCGTGCGATCGAGCAGGCGGCGCAACAGACGATCGACAGCGCACTCGCGTTCGCCAAGGCGAGTCCCGATCCCGAGCCGAGCGACCTCACGCGGGATGTCTATGCCGAATGACGTCGCCGCGCCCGAAGTCGGGACGCGCGAATTGTCGTACGCCGAGGCGATCCGTGAAGGGCTTGCCCAAGCGATGGAGGCGGACGAGCGGGTTTTCCTGTTCGGCGAGGACGTCGGCGTCTACGGCGGCGCATTCGGTGTGTCGGGCGACCTCGTCCATCGTTTCGGCGCGCAGCGCGTCATCGACACGCCGATCAGCGAGCTCGGCATTGCGGGTGCGGCCGTCGGCGCGGCCATTACCGGCATGAAGCCTGTGCTCGAGCTGCAGTTCTCCGACTTCGTGACGCTGGCAATGGAGCAGATCGTCAATCAGGCGGCCAAGATCCATTTCATGTTCGGCGGCAAGGCCAGCGTGCCGATGGTGATCCGCCTGCCCGGCGGTTCCGGCACCGGCGCCGCCGCGCAGCACAGCCAGAGCCTGGAAGCGTGGTTCGCGCACGTGCCGGGGTTGAAGGTCGTGCAGCCATCGACGCCGCACGACGCCAAGGGACTGCTCCTCGCGGCGATCGACGACCCCAATCCGGTGCTGATTTTCGAGCACAAGCTTCTCTACAAGACGAAGGGGCCGGTGCCCGCGGCGCCCTACCGCGTTCCGATCGGTCAAGCTGCCGTTCGCCGCGCCGGTACCGATCTCACTATCGTCGGCAGCTCGATCATGGCCCTTCGCGCGGGCGCGGCCGCCGAGCGACTGGCGGGCGAAGGCATCGATGTCGAAGTCATCGATTTGCGCTCGCTGCGGCCCATCGATTTCCCGACGATCGCAGCGAGCGTGCGCAAGACGCATCGGCTGCTCGTCGTCTACGAAGGCGTCAAGACCATGGGCATCGGCGCGGAAATATCGGCGATGATCGCCGAAAGCGATGTGTTCGATTTTCTCGACGCACCTATCGCCCGGCTCGGCGGCGCCGATGTCCCATTGCCGTACAACCCCGTACTCGAAAAAGCCGCGGTGCCGCAGGAGGACGATATCGTGGCCGCGGCGCGACGTCTCGTGCGCGAGGGACACGCCTGATGCCGGTCGAGGTCATCCTGCCCAAAGTCGACATGGACATGGAGACCGGCGTGATCATCGAGTGGAAAGTCGTCGATGGCGCACGCGTGCGGCCCGGCGATATCCTGTTCGACATCGAGACCAGCAAGTCGGTGATGGAAGTCGAGTCCCCGGGCGCCGGCATCATCCGCAAGTTGGCGCCGATCACCGGCGAGCCGATCGCGGTCGGCACTGCAGTGGCGTGGATCTACGGCGAGAACGAAGCCGAGCCGGCGCCGCAGCCGGCGCCCGATGCACCGGCGCCGCGCGGCGAAGTGCGTGCAAGTCCTGCCGCGCGCAGGATTGCGCGCGAATTGAACGTCGACTTGACCACGATCAGCGGCTCGGGGCCAGGCGGCCGCATCGTCGAGGACGACGTCACCGCGGCGGCCACAAAAGGGCAACCTGCGGCAGCTGCCCTTCCGCTGGCTGCAGAGGCAGGCAAGGAAGACCGCCTCGTTCCATTCAATCCCGTCCGCCGTATCGTCGCGGAGCGCCTGGCCGAGAGCATGCGCACCGTGCCGCATTTCTACCTGACCGCGCAGATCGACATGACGGCACTGCGCGCGCTGCAACGGCGCATCGGCGCGGAGATGGTGCAGGCAACCGGTTCCAAAGCGAGCCTGACCGTTCTGATTGCCCATATCGTCGGTCGCGTGCTGGTCGATCATCCCTATCTCAATGCCAGCAGCGACGGGAACGCCGCGCGATTGCACCCGACGATCCATATCGGCATCGCGATCGATCGCGCCGGGGATCTCATCGTGCCGGTGCTTCGCGACGTCCAGGCGCGCACTCTGCGGGAGCTGGTCCGGGATTTCGTGACGTTGCGCAACGAAGCGCGGAGCGGAAGCATCAGGCCTGCGCAGATGCGTGGCGGCACGTTCACGATCTCGAATCTCGGCATGTACGGCGTCGATGCGTTCACGGCGATCATCAATCCGCCGGAATGTGCGATCCTTGCCATCGGCCGGACCGTCGACACCCCGGTCGGCCGCGAGGGGCAGATCGTGCTTCGGCCGATGGCAACGTTCACGCTGTCGTCGGACCATCGCATTGTCGACGGCGTCACCGCCGCGCGGTTCATGGCGGATCTGCGCAAGGCGATCGAAACCGCTGACGTCGCTGTGTGACGTACGCCATTGTGTCGAGCTAGGTATTCGAGGAGGAGAAACCCGCGTGAATAAAACAATGCATCACATCGTAATCGCAACAGCGGCGCTGTTGACGGCCCTGGTGCCGGTCACGGCGGGAGCCCAGGCACCAAAGGGCAAGCTGGTGCTGTACACGTCGCAGCCCGAGCGCGACGCCAGCCAGACGACGGCGGCGTTCAAGCAGGCGTATCCGGGCATCGAAGTCGAGGTGTTCCGTTCCGGCACCACCGAGGTGATGGGCAAGCTCGCCGCCGAATTCGCCGCGGGCCAGCCGAAAGCCGACGTGTTGCTGATCGCCGATGCCGCCAGCATGGAAGCGCTGAAAAAAGACGGTCGGCTGCTGCCGTATCCGGAGGCGAAAGTCGCGGGATTCGATCCCGGCGCATTCGATGCCGACAAGACGTACTTCGGCTCCAAGCTCATCACGACGGGGATCGCGGTGAACACGGCCGCCAAGAGCCGGCCTGCCTCGTGGGCCGACCTCGCGAAGCCCGAGAACAAGGGCCAGATTGCCATGCCCAGCCCGCTTTATTCGGGCGCGGCGGCGATCATGCTGGGCACGATGACCGCGCGCAGCGATCTCGGCTGGGCGTACTTCGAGAAGCTGAAGGCCGCCGACGCCGTCGCCGTCCGTGGCAATGGCGCGGTGCTGACCGCGGTGGCGAGCGGCGAAAAACCATATGGGGTGCTCGTCGATTTCATGGCGTTCAACGCCAAGGCCAAAGGATCGCCGATCGACTTCGTTTTTCCGGCGGAAGGCGTGCCGGCGGTGACCGAGCCGGTGGCCATGCTCAAGACCACGCAGAATCCGGCCGCGGCGCGCGCGTTCATCGATTTCATACTCTCGGATGAGGGACAGAAGCTGGCGCTGGCGATGGGCTACATTCCAGCCAAGGCGAGCGTGGGCTCGCCGTCGTGGCTGCCGCCGGGCACCAGGATCAACCTGATGCCGACCGACATCGGCAAGGTCGTGCAGAGCAACAGCGCCAATCTGAAGCGATTCGCCGAACTGTTCGGTAACTGATGCGCTTTTGGGAAACACGTGACGATTCGTCGATCCGCCTCGCGTCGTCCCCGCGAAGGCGCACGCGCTCTCGCGCATGCCGTCCCAGTGGCGCTGACCGAAAAACGCCGGGTTCCCGCTTTCGCGGGAACGACGGAGAAATTGTCACGCAATTCCGTCGATCGCAATAAAGAGCTTCCAGCTACATGACCGACGCCGCGGGATGGCGCGAGCGCTTCGAGGACACCGCGCTGCTGTGGGGACTGGTCGGCATCGTTGCCATCCTCTCGGTGCTGCCGCTCGCGCGGCTGCTGCTCGAGGGCATCGCGCCCAACGGGCAGTTTTCGACGGCGGCGCTTACCCATGTGCTGTCGAGCCCGACGACCTGGACGGCGACGCAGCATAGCCTGATAACGGCATTCGGCGGCACCGTCGTCGCCGTCGTGATCGGCTCGGTGGTGGCACTGATCGTCGCGCTGACCGATATCCGCGCGCGCAACGCGTTCGTGTTCTGCTTCGTGCTGCCGCTGATGATTGCGCCGCAAGTCGTGGCGCTGGCCTGGCTGCAACTGTTCGGACCGTCGAGCACCTTGTTGAAAATGATCGGCATGGCGCCGGCGATGGGCAGCCGCAATCCGCTGTATTCGCCCGAAGGCATCATCGCGCTGCTGGGCGTCCAGTATTCGCCGCTGGTTTTTCTCACGTTGCGCGCCGGCTTGCGCACGCTGCCGCAGGAGCTGGTCGAGGCCGGGCTCGCCGCTGGCGCCGGTCCGCTCAAGATCCTGCGCACGATCGTGCTGCCGCTGATGACGCCGCCGCTGGTCGCCGGCATTGCGTTGTGCTTCGTCTCCTGCCTCGGCAACTTCGGCATTCCCGCCTTCCTGGGCATCCCGGGCAATTACCTCGTGCTGCCGACGCTGATCTACCAGCGTCTCGCCGGACTCGGTCCTTCCGTATTGTCGGAAGTTGCGGTGCTGTCGGTGCTGATCGGCATCATCGCGGTCGGCGGCATTTTTCTGCAGGACCTCATGCTGCGGCGGCGCGATTTCCGCATCACGACGACGTCGAATGCCATGCGACCTTTCGAGCTGGCGCGCTGGCGCGGGCCGGTGGAGGCCGCACTGTGGACGCTGACGGTCGTCGTGCTGGTGCTGCCGCTGCTTGCGCTGGTGCTGACTTCGCTGGTGCCGGCCATCGGCGTGCCGTTGACCGGGACCTCGGCAACGCTCGCCAACTACGACTACGTGCTGTTCGAGCACGCGGCCGCGAAGCGCGCATTCGTCAACAGCTTCGGCATGTCGGCGACCGCCGCCGTCGTCATCGTGCTCATCGCCGTCCCGCTTGCCTATTTCCTGGTGTGGCGCCGCTCGCGGCTGCTGCGCATCCTCAACCTCGCCGCGGAAATGCCCTATGCGCTGCCCGGCGTCGTGCTCGCCATCGCGGCGATCCTCGTGTTCCTGAAGCCGCTGCCGCTGCTCGGCATTTCGCTCTACAACACGATCTGGATCATCCTTTTCTGCTACATCGCGCGCTTTCTCGTGCTCGGATTGCGGCCGGTGATCAGCGGCTACTACCAGCTCGACCGCACGCTGGAGGAGGCCGCGCAGATCGCCGGCGCGCGGCTGCTCCGGCGGCTGCGCACGGTCATTCTTCCGCTGATCGCGCCGGCCGCGACCGCGGGTGCGTTGCTCATCTTCCTCACCGCGTTCAACGAGCTCACCGTGTCGGCGCTGCTCTGGTCGTCGGGCACGGAAACGCTCGGGGTCGTCGTCTTCTCGTTCCAGCAGGGAGGCGATTCGACGTACGCATCGGCGCTCGCCGTGCTCACCGTCGCCGTGACGATCGCGCTGATGCTCGCGACGCTCCTCACGTCGGGCAAGCTGGCGCAGGGAGTCCTCCCGTGGCGCGGCTGACCATCGATCGCGTCACCAAGGCGTACGGCGCGTTTCGGGCGCTCGACGACGTCTCGCTCGAAGTGCGCGATGGCGAATTCATGGCGATCCTCGGGGCGTCGGGCTGCGGCAAGACGACGCTGCTGCGGCAGATCGCCGGCTTCGACAAAGTCGACGCCGGACGCATCGTCATCGGCGACACCGTGGTGTCGAGCACCGAGCGCCACATTCCGCCGGAGCGGCGGCGCATCGGCATCGTGTTCCAGTCGTACGCGTTGTGGCCGCACATGACAGTGGCCGAGAACGTCGCGTACGGATTGACCGTCGCGGGCGTGAAAGAGCCGGAGCGGGCGCGGCGCGTCGCGGCAGCGTTGACGCTGGTCGAGCTCGACGGCTTCGCCGGCCGTCGACCCGCCGCGCTCTCCGGCGGCCAGCGCCAGCGCGTCGCCCTCGCGCGCTGCCTGGTGACGGAGCCCTCGCTCGTGCTGCTCGATGAGCCGCTGGCCAATCTCGACGTCCATCTGCGCGCGGCGATGGAGGACGAGTTCGCGCGCTTCCATAAGCGCACCGGGACCACGATGGTCTATATCACGCATGACCAGGCCGAGGCGATGGCGCTCGCCGATCGCATCGCGGTCATGGACCGCGGCCGCCTGCTGCAGGTGGCCACACCCTCGCAGCTCTATCGCGAGCCCGCCGACGAAACGGTCGCCAATTTCATCGGCGAGGGCATGATCGTTCCGGTGGAAGTGACGTCGGTCGACGGCGACGGCACTTGCTGGACCGCCGTCGTCGGCCACGCCGTGCCGATGCGTTGCGCGAAGGCACAAACGCCGGCCAAGGTCGCCCGCGCCTGCCTGCGGGCAAGCGATCTGCGGATCGTCGACGCGACCGGACCCGGCGTGCGGGTCCGAGTCGATCGTGCCATATACCAAGGCGGGTTTTTTCGCCTCGAAACCCATGTCGAAGCCAAACCCGAATTGCTGCTGCACCTGACCGCACCGGAACCTTTCCAGTTCGCGCCCGGCGCAGCGCTCCAATTGCAGATCGCCGATGGCTGGGTGATCCCGGCCGCGACGAAGGACTAAAGTGAAACATCCTCCCACGCTCGCTCCGATCGCTGCCTTTCCCGACTGACATGCGGCTCGTTCTGCACGGCGGCTTTGGCGAGAAAGGGCGTACCTCGGTCGCCGTCGAAAGCGACGGCTATCGCCTCTTGCTCGACGCCGGCGTGAAGACCAGCGCGCGCGGCCGCGCCGATTACTATCCCGCCATATCGGCCGCCGAGTTGAGCGCGACCGATGCCATCGTGATCACGCACGGGCACGAGGATCATGTCGCGGCGCTCGGCTGGTGCATCGCGAATGGATTCCGTGGCCGCATCTTCATGACCGCCGAGACCTTGAACGAGAGCGGCGTGAGCCTCGCGGGCTACGCACTGCCCGAGCATCAGGCGCTCGTGCAGCAAGCCGACATCGAACGTCTGCCGGTGCAGCGTGACGTTCTCGAACTGGGTCCGCTGCGCATCGCCATCGGACGTTCCGGACACATCGCGGGCGGCGTGTGGTGCCGCGTCGACGACGGACGCGCCTCGTTCCTCTACTGCGGCGATGTGGTCCCGGACAGTCCCGTCTTCGCGATGGATCCGGTCCCTCGCTGCGACGCGATCGCGCTCGACGCGTCGTACGGCGACGACGACGTCTCCAACGACGAGCGCGCGGTGCAAATCCGCGACTGGGTCAACGCGCAGCCTTCGGGCTGCGTGCTGCCGACCCCGTTGTACGGGCGCTCGGCGGAGCTCCTTTTCATCATTCCGGGTCGCGTGGCGCTCGCGCCAGGCATGCGGGACGCGTTGCAGGCGCAGGTCGCCGGCGGCCGCTGGCTGGTCGCGGGCATGGCCGAGCGGCTCGCCGAGCGGCTGGCCAACGCCGTCGACTGGCGCGAGCGCATGGCGCTGCCGCGCGCCGCGCTGCTGTGTCACGATGGCATGGGGATGTCCGGCCCGTCGCGCCGCATCCTGGAAAAGGCGGTGGCGCGGGAGCACCCGACACTCTTCACCGGCCACGTGCCGGCCAACAGTCCGGGCGAGCGCATGATGAACGAAGGCCGCGCCGCATGGATTCGCCTGCCGACGCATCCCACGCTGTCCGAGAACGTCGCGATGATCGCGGCGAGCGCCGCCGCGACGGTGCTTGGCCATTCCTGTGAGCCCGATGCGCTGGCGCGACTCGCCCGTCACGTGCCGGCGTTGCGCACCGGCGTTGCGACCGGCGACAGCGTCGACCTTTAAAGTTCACGAACATGCGCATCCTGGTATGCAACGACGATGGCTTCGAAGCGCCGGGCGTTCGCCTGATGGCGAGACTCGCGCACGCGATGACGCCGGACGTCTGGGTGGTCGCACCCGACCGCAAGTGGACCGCGGCGAGCCATCAGCTGTCGTTCGATCGCGACCTGACCTTGACCCGCAAGGGCGAGCGCGCCTACGCGTGCTCCGGCGCGCCCGCCGATTGCGTGGTCGCGGCAATGACGATCCTGTTTGCCGACGGAGCAAAGCCCGATCTCGTGCTTGCCGGCGTCAACGACAAGCGCAACGTCGCCGAGGACATCGCGTACTCGGGCACGATGGCGATCGCGCGGGAAGCGACGTTCTTTGGCGTGCCTGCAATCGCGATCTCGCGAGGAGTGCCTGCGCCCGCTGAGTCGGCGGAGCTCGACCCCCTGCTTCGCCTGTTGCGCGCATTGTGGAAGAGTCGCGACGAATGGGCCGCGCAGGGCCATTGGCTGAGCCTCAATCTCCCGGGCGCGCTTCCGGCGCCCGTCGTGCAGGCCCACGTGGGCAGCGACAAGCTTGCAACCGCGTGCGACGTGCTGACGAATACGCCGGAGCGCATTGATTACCGTATCCGGCGGGGACGACCGGGCACCAGCACGCCTGGCGATGAAAACGCGCAGATCGCCGCGGGCCACATCACCGTGGTGCGGCACCGGTGGTACGCCGATACCCCGGTGTCCGACGCGACCGTCGCCGCCTGGAACGACGCCGTCGCGTAACGCGGCCAGCAAACGTCAGCGGGCCATCGCGACCGCGGCGCTCTCCGTACGCCGGACCTTCGACAGGAAGCTGCGGCCGATCTCCGGTTGCCGCACGGCGAAGACCTCGGCAATCGTCGCCGCGATATCCGCAAGGCTTTCACGCGGCGCCAATGCGCGCGGCGCAATTCCGTGGCCCGCGACGAGCAGCGGCGTGAATTCGCGCGTGTGCTTGTCATGCCCGATCGTCGGGTCGTTGCCGTGATCGCCGGTGATGATGAAGATGTCGTCGGGCCGAAGCTGCGCCAGGATCTTGCCGACGCCCGCATCGGTGACGCGCAGGCATTCCGCGTACCGCCTCGCATCCTGGTCATGTCCCGCCAGGTCCGTTTCCTGGACGTTCACCGCGATCAATCCGCGCTCGACGCGGTCGAGCGCGCTGTACGTGGCTTCGAGCACGAGTGGCGTGGGCACGTGCGGCTCCAGGTGCGCACCTTCGCATTTCACGACGTCCGCCATCTTGCCGATGAGCGCGACGGGCCAGCCGGCCTCGCGCAAGATGGTGGGAATCTGCACTTCGGGACGCGATCCCTCCGTCAGGTGCCGCACCACGTACTGCTTGGTGTAAAGGCCGAGCGTCACGTTGTTCACGCCGCACTGTCCGCTGGGCCGCCGCTCGACGCACCGCAGGACGTCGGCGGAGGTGAATCCGCGTCCACCCATCGCGACCACCCGCCGAACGCGGGCCACCGAGCGGAGGATGTTGCCGACTTCGAGGATCTGCCCGTACGCTAGCGCCTCGAGCGAGCCGACGCAGTGGTAAGTCTGCAGCGGATCGCTCTCCAGGTTGTCGCCGACGATCATCGCCTCGTCGACGAAGAGCGCGGAGACATCCGGACCGGCAGGCCGCACGCGATGCCCGGCGGCGCGCAATGCCTCGGCCACGTCATCGCGCACCACCTCGAACAGTTCCTCGGGAACGTCGGGAACCCGCGATCCCATCATCACCTGGTGACCGAGATAGGTATCCGCACCCTGGTAGCCGAGGAAGAATTTGCCGTGCGCGCCTTCGGGCGAAGCTTCGATGCGAAGGCCGGACGTCGGCGCCACCGTGCCCAGGCCGAGTCGCTCGAGATTGGGGAGCGACAGCGAGCCCGCTGCCTTGACCACGTTGCGCAGCGTGTCGGCGCCGCGATCGTTGGGACGCACCTGCGGCACGTCCGGCATCTCGCCGAGACCGAGGCCGTCGATGACCAGCAGGATGACGCGCTTCTTGGTCGCGATGTCGCTCATACGTCCTCCACGGTTCTGCCGCTGCAAGAATAGACCCATTTCGTCATTGCGGCGGGCCGCCCTTCCCGTCCGCTGGAAGAAGGTGCAATCCTTCCTCCATGAGCTGCAGGCCGACGCGCTCGCCCACCGCGATCCGCACGCTTGCGCGCAACGCCAATTCAATGGCGACGATCAACACGGTACCGACGCGAACCCGGTACTCGACGCGATCCCCGCGATATTCGATTTCTTCCACGACTCCGCCGAGCCCGTCGCTTCCCGCCGGGCCCAACCGCACGGCTTCGGGCCGAACCAGCACCAGGACCTCCGTCGCCGCAATGTCACTCGCCACGGTGATCCGATGATTGGAAGTCTCGACGCTCACGCGCCCGTTGCCGCGATCGACAATCCGGCCGGGCAACGCGTTGACCTGGCCCACGAAATCCGCGACGAACAGGCTCGCCGGACGCGCATAGATTTCCTCGGGCGTACCGACCTGCTCCACTTGACCCGCGCGCATCACCGCGATGCGGTCGGACAGGCTCATCGCCTCGTCCTGGTCGTGCGTCACGTACAACGCCGTCGTGCCGAGGCGATTCTGGAGCCGGCGCAGTTCGCCGCGTACTTGGACCCGCAGCTTTGCGTCGAGGTTGGACAGCGGCTCATCGAACAGCAGAAGATCGGGCTTCATCACCAGCGCGCGCGCCACCGCGACGCGCTGCTGTTGCCCGCCCGAGAGATGGCCCGGCAGCCGCGTGCCCATCGCGTCCAGGTCCACCGACTTCAATGCGGTCTGCACCTCCGTGCGGACCGTGGCCTCCGGCGCGCGCCGGATGCGCAGCGAATACGCGACGTTTTCAAATACGCTCATGTGCGGGAACAGTGCGTAATTCTGAAAGACCAGTCCGATCCGCCGCTGATGGGCAGGCAACGCACGAAGGGAACGCCCGCCGAGCAGAATCTCGCCGCTGTCGGGATCTTCCAATCCCGCCAGTGACCGAAGCACCGTGGTCTTGCCGCAACCGGATGGTCCGAGCAACGTCACGAATTCGCCGGGCTCGACGCGCAACGTGAAGTCCTGCACCGCCGGCACGCGGCGGCCCCCGGCCAAGCGATAGGCCTTCGTGAGGCCATTGATCTCCAGCGCCTTGGCAGTGGCGGTGCTCATGTCCACCTCATTGCAATGGATTCGCCAAGGCCATGTTCGCGTGTCGGTGTCCGGACAATCGCGCGGCGA
>Ga0207703_10000551_pt1 | contig 38479 bp, 33 predicted proteins | sample KBSSwiS12_FD_184304 | JGI IMG/M metagenome (GOLD analysis project Ga0207703, IMG submission 184304) | Switchgrass rhizosphere microbial communities from Kellogg Biological Station, Michigan, USA - KBS Switchgrass S1-2 (SPAdes) (version 2) | ecosystem: Host-associated > Plants > Roots >... | reverse complement strand
CCCGTCGGGTTGGTGCAGGGTCACCGAGATCCCCTCGCTTGCCCTGTAGACGGTCCGCTTGTCGCGGACGACTTTGCGGATCGAGATTTGCCCGGTCGTGACGTCACCCATGCCCACACCCGGAACGGCCTCCACCGCCGCGATCACCGCTCGCAGGCGGACCGCGACGATGCGCAGCGCCGCCGCACGCGAGCTTCGTTCCTTGGCGACCTGGAAACCAAGGCCGGCGGTGTCGTTCGGCACCTGCTGGGTCGCCGAGCCGTTGACCGTGACCGTGCGTTCCAGCGCCGATGCCGGGGCCGGCGCGAGCAGGCTGAGGGCAAGAAGCGCCAGGAGAGACAAGAGCGAAGCCCGCCGCATCACTCGCTCGCCTCGCCGTCGGCGGCGCGTTGCAGCGCGGCGACGTCGAGCTTGCGCATCCCCAACATCGCCTTCATCGCCCGTTCGGCTCGCCCCTTGTCGGGATCGGCGAAGAGCTCTTCCATCCCGGTCGGCACGACCTGCCAGGAGAGGCCGTAGCGGTCCTTCAGCCAGCCGCACTGGCTCTCCTCGCCGCCCTCCGTCAGCTTGTCCCAGTAGTAGTCGACCTCCTCCTGGGTCTCGCATTCGATCGCGAAGGAGACGGCCTCGTCGAACGTGAACTCGGGGCCGCCGTTGATGCCGATGAAGCGCTGCCCGTCGAGCTCGAACTCCACCGTCATAACCATGCCCGCATCGCGTGGGCCGGCCTCGGTGTAGTGGGTGACGTTGACGATCCGCGAGCTCTGGAAGACCCCGACGTAGAACTCCGCGGCCTGCTCGGCCTCGGTGTCGAACCACAGATTGGGGACGATCTTCTGCTGCATGGGACCACCTCCTTGACATGCGGTTACCCGATTGGCGGTGGACTATCCTCCCTGATCGGTCCCAAGCCCGGGCGGTTAGCTCAGTTGGGAGAGCACCTGCCTTACAAGCAGGGGGTCACTGGTTCGAGCCCAGTACCGCCCATCTCAGGCTGCCGGTGGCTCTGCCCGGCTGCCCGCGACCTCGATCTTCAGGCCGGTCTCGCGCTCGGAGACCTCCCAGAGGCGGCCGATCGCCGCCTCCATGCCGAGCCTCCGCAGCACCGGCTTGCGGACCGGGGGGCCGTTGTTGACGAAGAGCGGGCCGTAGAACTGGCCGCCCTTCGCCGTCGGGTCGGTTGCCGCCCGCAGCTGCGAGAGCGCTCCCTGCGCCGGCGACATGCCGGTCGAGCCGGCGAGGCCGTGGAAGAAGCGCTGCGAGAACCCACCTTCGGTTTCCGCGACGCTGACCGCCTGCAGGTCGGTGTTGGAGAGCCCGGGATGGGCGATCAGGCTCGCCGCCGGCGTTCCCGCGTCCTCGAGCAGCCGGTTCAGGCCGAGGCCGAAATGGAAGTTCGCGAGCTTGGCCTGGCCGTAGGCCCGCCAGGGCCTGTATCGCCCGTGCAGATGGGGATTGTCGGGGTCCACCGCCCTGCCCATGTGGTGGGCGGTGCTCGTCACCGTGACGATCCGCGCCGCGTTCGCGCGCAGCAGCGCCGGCATCAGCAGCGCGGTGAGGGCGAAGTGGCCGAGGTGGTCGACGCCGAGCTGCATCTCGAACCCGTCGACGGTCTTGCGCTCGGGGATGCCCATCACACCGGCGTTGTTGACGAGGATGTCGACCGAGTCGTGGCCGACGAGGATCCGCCCCGCCGCTTCGCGCACGGACGCCAGCGAGCCGAGGTCGAGGGCGACGATCTCCAGCGCCGCATCGGGCGTTCCCCCGCGGATGCTCGCCTCGGCCTCCGCTGCCTTCTCCTGGTTGCGGGCCGCCATCGTCACCTCGGCACCCGCCGCCGCCAGCGCACGCGCGGTCTCGAGGCCGAGGCCGCCGTTGGCACCGGTTACGACCGCCGTGCGGCCCGTCAGGTCGGGAATGTCGGCGACGCTCCAGCTCACCGGGACCCCTCGTCAAAAGAGCGAATATTCATTCACGCACAATATTGATCGGTCGGGTGCCGTTAGCCTCAAGGGCGATGGCCGACCCCGCCCTGGCTCCCGACGAGCGCCACGATCTCGCACCCGCGATCGCGCGGGCGCTGGACCTCTTCACCGCGTCCCTTCCGAGCGAGCGGATCGACGTCGAGCGTGGCTATCTCGACCTGCTCGGCGAACAGGACCCGACCGGCTCGCATTTCGGTCAGCGGTTGATGGTGAGCCGCGCGCTCCCCGTGATCTACCAGCGGTTCTGGCGGCCGTTCGGCGCTCGCCTGCTGATGGGTCTGACGGGGCCGGGAACGGAGGAGGAGCACCGGATGGCGCTGTCGATGCTCTCGATCGACCCCGGCGACCGGGTCCTCGACGTCGCCTGCGGTCCCGGCAACTTCAGCCGCGATTTCGCGCGTGTGGCGGGGGAGGGGCTCGTCGTCGGCATCGACGCCTCGGCATCGATGCTGGAGGTCGCCGTCCGCGAGACCGAGGGCGACAACGTCGCCTACATACGCGGGGACGCCGGCGCTCTGCCCTTCCGCGCGGGCAGCTTCGACGCCGTCTGCTGCTTCGCGGCGCTCTACCTGATCGAGGAGCCGACGCGGGCCCTGGCGGAGATCGTTCGCGTCCTGGCGCCGGGAGGCCGGGTCGCGCTGCTGACCAGCTGCAACCGGGGCCCGCTGCCCGCCGACGTGACCAGCCCGGTCGTGCGCCGGCTGAGCGGTGTACGGATCTTCGCTCGCGACGAGCTGAAGCGTGCATTGATCGACGACGGCCTCGTCGAGCTGGACCAGCGGGTCGTCGGCCTCGCCCAGTTCCTGTCGGGAAGAAAGCCGGAGGTGAGCTGAGATGGCACACATGGGCGGTACCGCGGAGGCGGAGATAGACGCTCCGCTCGATGAGGTCTGGGCGGTGGTCGAGGACGTGCTCACCGCCCCCGACTGGCAGGGTGGGCTGGAGGCGATCACCGCGCTCGAGCACGACGACGAGGGGCGCCCGACCCTGGTCGAGAGCGTCAGCGACATCAAGGTCAGGCAGGTCAAGACGCAGGTGCGGTTCAGCTATGAGCCGCCCACGCGCCTCTCCTGGGCCCAGGAGAAGGGCGACCTCAAGTCGGTCGAGGGCTCCTGGCAGCTGGAGGATCTCGGCGGCGGCCGGACGCGGGCGACCTACTCGCTCGACGGCGACCCCGGGCGGATGCTCGGCATGCTCATTCGCGGGCCGGTCGAGGCCGCCGCCCGGGCGGTGCTGGTCAACGCCCGCCCGGGCGAGCTGAAGGCGCGCGTCGAGGGCGCTCGGTGAGCGAGAGGGATCTCTCCGTCGTCGTCTTCGGCGCCACGGGCGTGACCGGCCGCCGCGTCGCCGCCTATCTCGCGGAACGGGCCGACGAGGTGGGGGCGAGCTGGGCCGTCGCCGGCCGCGATCCCGCAAAGCTCGACCGCGTCCTCGCTGAGGTCGGGGTCGTGGCGCCCGAGACGATCGTCGCCGACGTCGACGATCCGGCCTCGTTGGCGGCGATGGCGTCCCGCGCCCGGGTCGTCCTCGACCTCGTCGGCCCCTACACGCTCTACGGCGAGCCGGTGATCGAGGCCTGCGTGGCCAATGGCTCTCACTACGTCGACCTGACCGGGGAGATTCCCTTCGTACGGCGGATGATCGACGCTTACCACGACCGCGCCGCTGCGGCCGGGGTGAAGATCGTCGAGATCTGCGGCTTCGAGGCGCTGCCGCCCGACCTCTCCGTATTGCTCGCCGCCGAGACCGCCCGCGAGCGCTGGGGCGAAGAGCTCGCCGGTGCCGACGTCGACGTCGTCGTCAACCAGCCATCGGGGCGACTGGGACCTGCCGACCTGATCTCGGGCGGGACGCTGCAGAGCATGGCCGAGGCGGTCGGGGGCGAGGATGCCGCCGCGGTCGTCGACGCAGCGGCCCTGATTCCGGACCCGGCCACCGCCGATGCGGTGCGGCGGCGCAGTCCGATTGCCCTCGCGCCCAGGGTCAACGCCCGCGGCGACGCGGTCGCCCCGATGACGCCGATCGCCTTCATCAATCCCGCCGTGGTCCACCGCACCTGGGCGCTGCTGGCGGCTGAGCGCGGTGGCGACGCGGGTGAGCCGCTGCGCTACCGCGAGGGGGTCGGGATCCCCGGCGGCGCGGCGAGCCTGCCGCTGCGCTACGCGGCGGCGGGGGCGCTCGCCGGGATGCAGGCGGGGTTCCGCGGGCTCAGCCGCTCGCGCCCCGCGGTAAGGGAGCGCTCGGCCGCGTTGATGCGCAGGGCGCTGCCGTCTTCCGGCTTCGGCCCCTCCGGCGACCGCCTCGAGGAATGGTCGTGGCAGTTGACCGCCGATGCGCGCACCGCCGGAGATCGCCACGTGCGAGTCGACGTGTTCGCGGAGGGCCATCCCGGGTACCTGACCACCGCCAAGCTGCTCGGCGAGGTCGGTCTGCTCCTCGCCGAGCAGGGAGGCACTCCCGAGCGCGCCGGCTGCCTGACTCCGGCCACCGCGCTCGGCACGGCGAGCCTCGACCGCTTCGAGCGCGCCGGCGCACGCTTCGTCGTCTCTTCCTAAGACGCATCCGACTTTCACCCCACTCTGGTGTGGTCAAAGTCGGATACGCGCGCGTATCCGCTGCCATATCGGCGGCGGCCGCGGCTGGGTGCGCCGCCACTCCTCCTCGGTCGGCAGCCGTCCCGCCTTGCGAGCGGCGAGGACGCACTCGGTGTGGGCGTGGCGGCGACGCGCGCTGACGCCCTCGGGCGCGATCAGGAAGTGTTCGCTGAGGGCGGGGAGGTGGTTGCCGCAGAGCGGACAGCGATAGGTGGCCGGCTTGCGGTTCTGCGCCGGGCGCATCGCCCACCAGCGGGCAGGCGGCTCTTTCAGGAGGCGCCGGCGCGGAGCTGAGGCGTCACCGTGCCGCCGCGTCGCCGCTCGGATTCGGTGACGACGTCGAAGAAGACGTCGTTGCGACCGCGGCGCATCCGGTACGGGAAGAGCCCGCGGCTGCGGCGGCTGGCCGCGGCGGCCGCGCGGAAGCCTGCCTCATGTGCGCGGCTCCAGCGGATGCCGAAGATCTCGCGCACCCGCGGCGGCAGCGTCCCCTTGATCATGTGGCTCTGGAAGGCGATGTTGCCCCGCGCCGCCGCCGGAACCGGCTGGCGGAAGGCGACCAGAGGGGCCATCTCGAGCCCGTGTGCGGTCGTCTGCAGATCCGGCGCGGCGAGCTTGCCGTCGAACCAGGCCTTGAACTCGACGTGGCTGCCCGGCACCTCCGAGCGCGGCAGGCCGAACAGCTCGCCGAAGCGCGCGTAGTCCTGCCAGAGGCGCTCGCGCTCATCCGGGTCGAGCGGGCGGACCAGCGTCTCGTACATCTCGCGCCCCGAGTCGGCGATCACCGCCAGGGTCCAGAGCATCAGCTCCGGGTCGAAGGCGGAGTAGGGAGTGCCGGCCGGGAAGGGCCCCGCCGCCTCGGGCAGCTCCCCCTTGACCTTCTCGTGCAGCCGCCGCACTTTGGCGAGCGCCGCGTCGGCCTCCTCGCGCGTGCCGAGGAAGACGGTCTCCTGGATCTTCGCCGTGCGCGCAAGCCGCTCGAACGGGCGGTTGCCGGACCAGGTGGAGAGCATCGTGCCCGTATAGGTGAGCGGTTCCAGCGCGCCGATCAACAGCGCCCGCTGCCCATAGAGCAGCCCGACCGCGCGCTCGCCGTGGACCCGGCGGGCCATCGAGCGCCCCGGCGGAAAGTAGTGCTCCTCGGTGCCCTGGTCGGCCTCCACTGAGAGGAGATGCTACTCCGGTGCGGGTGGCTCGGAAGAGAGCACGACCGCCGCCGGCACGGAGCTCGGCAGGTGCTTCTCGCGCAGCTCGTGCGCGGCGAAGATCTCGTCGAGGTCCTCGCGGGTCAGCGTCTCGCGCTCGAGTGCGTTGGCGGCGAGATCGTCGAGGCACTCACGGTTCGCGGCCAGCAGCGCCCGGGCGCGCCGGTAGGCCTCGCGCGCCAGCGTCATCGCCGCGAGGTCGACGTCGCGGCGGGTGCGGTCGGAGAGCGCGTAGTTGTCGGTCGGCAGCGCGATCGGCGGCGCTCCGTCGGCGTCCAGGGCCACGCCCATGCCGAACTCGGCGACCATCTGCTTGCAGACCAGGTGCACGCGGTGCAGGTCGTCGACGGCGCCCGAGTAGGACTCGTGCATGACCTCCTCCTCGGCGGCGCGCCCCCCGAGCAGGGTGACCAGCTCGTCGAGCAGCTCATCGCGCGACTTCAGGTAGGTGTCCTCCTGCGGGGAGTGGCCGACGAAGCCGAGCGCCGGCCCGCGCGGGACGATGCTGAGGATCTCCGGCGGGTCGAGGCCCAGCAGCCTGCGGCAGAGCGCGTGCCCCGCCTCGTGGTAGGCGACGATCCGCCGCTCCTTCTGGCTCAGCCGCCGCGCCTGCTGGGAGCCGACCGACTGGCGCAGCAGCGCCTCGTCGAGATCCTCGCGCGCCATCGCCTTGCGCCCCGCCCGCCCGGCGATGATCGCCGCCTCGTTGAGCGCGTTGGCCAGCTGGGCGCCGGTCATCCCGGTCGTCTTGCGGGCCACGTCGGTCAGGTCGAGGTCGGGACCGAGCGGCTTGCCCTTGGCGTGCGCCTTCAGGATCGCCTCGCGGCCGTCGCGGTCGGGCGGGGAGACCAGCACCTGGCGGTCGAAGCGCCCCGGCCGCAGCAGCGCCTTGTCGAGCTTGTCGACGTAGTTGGAGGCGGCGATCACGATCACCGTGCCGGGGTCCTTCTCGAAGCCGTCGAGCTCGACCAGCAGCTGGTTGAGCGCCTGCTCGCGCTCGCTCGAGCCGCCATCTCCACCACCGCCGCTGCGCGCCCCGCCGACCGCGTCCAGCTCGTCGATGAAGATGACGGCCCGTCCCGACTTGCGAGCCTCCTTGAACAGGCGCCGGATGCGGGCGGCACCCCTCCCTACGAACATCTCTACGAAGCTCGAGCCCGAGGCCGAGAAGAAATCGACACCGGCCTGGGCGGCTACCGCGCGGGCCAGCATCGTCTTGCCGGTTCCCGGCGGGCCGAAGAGCAGCACCCCGCGCGGCGGCTGCGCGCCGAGCGCGGCGAAGCGCTTGGGGTCGCGCAGCCACTCGGCGACGTCCATCAGCTCGTCCTTGGCCGCGTCGACGCCCTGCACCTCCTCCCAGAGCACCGGCTCGGTCTTGCTGGCCTTGACGGTTTCGGGCTTGGTCGTCCCCATCGTTCCGCGCAGCAGCGTCACGAAGACGATCAACAGCCCGAACATGAAAAAGACCCCGAAGACCGGGTACCAGTCGAAGAAGAATTCCTTGATGTCGGTGGCGGTGAGGGCTAGGACCAAGTGCATGAACCCCTCCAGGGGTCACTGAGAGTGTCCGGGGAAAACCGCCACCCTCCAATCGCATATACGTCCGTTGGGCTTGTTTTTCGCTTCAGAGCTCGCGCCGGCTGACCACACCGCTCTGCAATGCGCGCTCCACGAGGGCGACGCGCTTCTGGTTCGGGAAGGGGCGGCCGCGGCTGCTTCCCCGACATCTGTCGCCTTTTGATGCCTATAGGGTCATCAAGGCATCAGATGTTGGCCCGCACGACCTGCGAGCCGCCGACTATCGCCTCGGTGCCGTCGTCGCCGAAGACGACCCAAGCCTTGTTGCCGCCGTCGTAGTCGGGCGCCCAGAGCTTCAGCGTCGCCGGGCGGTCCCAAACGGTGACCTCCTCCTCGCCGGTCTCCTCGAGGCCGCGCCAGATCCGCACGAAGGGGTTGTTCTCCCGCTCATCGCCAATCGTCGTCGGCTCGCGGTGGCCGGGGTGGACCCGCGTCTCCGCCGGCAGCTCCATCAGCCGCATCACCGAGGCCTTGAGGTCGGCGAAGCCGCTGGCGCCCGGGGCCACCGTCCCGCCGACGGTCCCCTTGAAGAGGACATCGGCGGTGAAGACATCGGTTTCGTTGACGAGGAAGGCGAGGTGGCCGGCCGCGTGTCCGGGGGTGGAGATCGCCTCGATCTCGAGGCCGCCGGTGGCGAGCCTGCCACCGTTGGCGATCGTCTCCGCCTCCTCGTCGAGCTCCGCTGCGGTCTCGGCGTGGGCGACCAGCGGCGGGTTGCCGATCCGCTGGCGCGCCTCGGCCAAACCGGCGACATGGTCGGCATGGGGGTGGGTGACGAGGACGTGGGTGATCTCGATGCCGTCGCGCTCGGCCCGCTCCAGCAGCGGCCCGAGGTCGTCGTTGCCGTCGATCAGCACGCCCGTGCCGCCCGCCTCGTCGGCAACCAGGTAAGCGTTCGACAGCCAGGTCGGATTCTCGGTTCGCTCGACGATCACGGCGTCGCGGAGTATTGCGGTTTTGCCAGCAGCGCTTGGACGTCGCCGATCCGGCCCTCGCGAAAGCCCGCCTCGGAGCTGGTCAGGTAGAAGACCCAGAGGCGGCGGAAGCGCTCGTCGTAGCCGTGCGCGCGCAGTCGATCCCAGGCGGCGAGGAAGCGCCGGCGCCAGGCGGCCAGCGTCGGCGGATAGTCGGCGGTGATGTCGTCGAACCAGACCTGACGCAGGCTCGTCACCCGCGCGAGGCAGGAGGCGATCGTCGCCTTCGAGGGCAGGCAACCGCCGGGGAAGACGTGCGTGTTGGCGAAGCTGCGACTCGCCTTCTCCACCTCGTAGAGGTCGTCGTCGATCGTGATCGCCTGCAGGAACATCAGCCCCCCGGGAGCGAGCAGGGCGTCGCAGCGACGGAAGAACTCGTCGAAGTTCTGCCACCCGACCGCCTCGATCATCTCTATCGAGACCAGCTTGTCGTAGCTGCCGCGCAGGTCGCGGTAGTCCTCGAACAGCACGGTGACGCGATCCTCGAGGCCGCCCTCGCGCACCCGCTCGCGGGCCAGGCGGTGCTGCTCCCGGGAGATCGTCGTCGTCGTCACCCGGCAGCCGTATTCGCGGGCGGCGTGAACGGCCAGCCCGCCCCAGCCGGTGCCGATCTCCAGCAGATGGTCGTCGGGACCGAGCTCGAGCTTGGCGCAGATCTGTTCCAGCTTCGCCAGCTGCGCCTCCTCGAGGCTCGCGCCCGGGCGCTGGAAGTGCGCGCACGAGTACATCATCCGCTTGTCGAGGAAGGCCGAGAAAAGCTCGTTGCCGAGGTCGTAGTGGGCGGAGATGTTCTCGCGGGCGCCGCGCCGGCTGTTCTCGGGAACGAGGCGGAGAAGCCGGTGCAGGAGGCCGCGCAGCCGCTGGGTCGCCCGGCGCAGCCGGCTGCGCCTGCCCGCCTCCCGCGCCGCGATCTGCAGCAGCGCGACCAAGTCGTCGCTCTCCCAAAGCCCTTCCAGGTAGGCCTCGCCGAGCCCGAGGCTGCCCCGCAGCGGGCCGCGCCAGGCGGCCGGATCGTGGATCGTCACCGTCGCCCGCAGCTCCGCGTCGTCTGGCCCGAACCGCCGCCGCCGCGTGCCCTCGACGATCTCGATCCGGCCGGCGCGGACGCGGCCGAGCAAAACCGACACCACGGCTCTTGCCAGGCGATCCCTCACGGCGAGAGGAAGCCCTTCGGTCGCCTCCCCCCGGGATGGGGGAAGTATTTGGCGCCTTTCAGCTTCAGCCGCAGCGCCTGCGCGTAGATCCGCCCGACGACCTGCAGCGACATCGCCGGGTAGCGGGCCAGCATCTTCGTCAGGACCGGGCCGCTCAACTCGCGGCGCCGCATCGAGAGGGTGGCGTCGAACGCCTTGGCACCCTCGCCGACCGGGTTCGAATCGATATGGACGAGCAGCTCGTCGCCGGGCTCGGTAGCCCGCAGGGAGTAGGTCTGATCCATCCCCATCAGCGGCGAGACGTGCAGCGCCTTGGCGACCTCTCCGCTCACCACCGACCCGCGCTGCTCTCCCCGCGTCATCACGTAAGGATGGCTCTCCCCCCAAGGGATGTTGTTGACGTCGGCGACCACCGCCTCGACCCGCTCTCCACCAGGGTCGAAGCAGTAGTAGAAGCAGACCGGGTTGAAGACGTGGCCGAAGTAGCGCAGGTTGGCGAGCAGTCGCACCGGCCCCTCGGGCCTGATGCCGGCCTGGTGCTCGACCGCCTCGCGCACGCACTCGGCCAGCGGTCGCTCGGGGTCGCCCATGTAGTCCTCGCGACGGAAATGAGCCGGCGCGGCGCGGCGAGCCGACCAGAGCGGGAAGGGGTCGAGCACCGCGGGCAGCTCTTCGAGGTCGAGGTAGGCCATGAAGAGCCGGTAGCTGAAGCTGTGCTCGACCGGCTCGAAGCGGCGATGGCGCAGCCGGCCCTCGTAGATGGCGGAGGCGGTCATGCCGCCAGGACCTCTGCGGAGGCGGTAGCGATTCCCTCGCAGACACGCTGGGCGCTGCGCACGCCGTCCTCGTGGAAGCCCCAGCCCCAGTAGGCGCCGCAGTAGTGGGTCCTGCGCACGCCGCTGATCTGCTCGTGCCGCGCCTGGGCGCGCAGGCCCTCCGGCGTGTAGACGGGATGGTCGTAGGAGATCCGCCGGATCACCTTGGCGGGGTCGATCGCCTCGTCGCGGTTGAGCGTGACGAGGAGCTCGCGGTCGGCGCGCAATTGCTGCAGGTTGTTCATCCAGTAGGTAACGGTAGTGCGCCCAACCGGGCTCTCGGGCAGGTGGAAGTTCCAGCTCGACCAGGCCGCGCGCCGCCGTGGCAGCAGCGAGGTGTCGGTGTGGAGGCAGGCCTCGTTGCGCTGGTAGGGGATCGCGCCGAGGACCTCCCGCTCCGCCTCGTCGGCATCGGCGAGCATCGCCAATGCCTGGTCGGAATGGGTCGCGATCACGACCTGGTCGAAGTCCTCGCTCTCGCACTCGTCGGCCTCGATCCGCACCCGGTCCGACAGGCGTTCGATCCGCCGCACCGGGGCGCTCAGCCGCACCCGATCTCGCCAGGGCGCGGAGATCGCCTCCACGTAGCGGCTGGAGCCACCCCGCACCGAGCGCCAGCGAGGCCGGTTGCGCAGGCTGTACATGCCGTGGTTGTCGAAGAACTCGGCCATGAAGCCCGCCGGGAAGCTCCACATCTGCTCGGGGTCCGCCGACCAGACGGCGGATACCTGGGGGACCACCAAGCGCTCGACGAAGTGGCGGGAGAAGCCGCGCTGCTCCAACCACTGGCCAAGCGAGGGCGAGCTGCCGTTGGTCCCGATCAGCATCCTCGCCTCGCGGTTGAAGCGGCGCCAATCGCGCAGCATGCCGAGGAACGCGGGGCTGACCAGGTGGGAGGGGCGAGCGAAGAGGCCACGCGGCGTCCCCGCGTACTCGAACTCGCCCCGCCCGTCGGAGACGGAGAAGCTCATCCGCGAGGCCTGCGTGGCGACGCCCAGCTCCGCCAGCAGGCGTTCGAAGCTCGGGTAGTTGCGATCGTTGAAGACGACGAACCCGGTATCCACCTGGTGGGGGCCTCCCGGCGTATCGACCTGGATCGTGTTGGTGTGGCCGCCCAGGCGCGGCGCGGCCTCATAGACGGCGATCTCGTGCTCCGGGTGCAGCCGATGCGCGGCCACCAGCCCGGAGATGCCGCTGCCGACGATCGCAATCTTCATCGCCACCCATTACGTGCGGGAGGCCCGATCGGTTGCCTCCCCCGTTCCCGGGCGGTGTCCCAGACAGTTGCATCTCGAGCTCGGTACGGCCATGGGGGCCGCTGGATTTGAAGTGGGGCACCGGGCGAGCTACCTTGTTTGGAAGTTGACGTGATGGCGCTGACGGCTGACATGCGCATCGCCTCCGCCGCCCAAGCCGGCGCGGGGCAAGGTGTCGCTTCGCCTCCGCCGAAGGTATTCGAGACAGACCCAGGGCCCGCCCCTTGAGCAAGCGCCCGGCGGGGGCGCTTGCGGGAATGGCCACGATCTTTCTCCTCGCCTCTCCGGCGGCGGCGGCCCCGCGGCCGCGCGACACCGTGATCGAGACACCCAGCGTCGGCTCGGCGCTGATCTCGGCCAGTGCCGATGCGAACCGCTACCCGATCAACGACGGCAGCGGCGAAACGGTGGCGATCGCCGTCACCGAAGCCTGCCAGGCCGCCTGCAACGCGGCGGACCCTCAGCAGATCGCCGATTTCCTCGGCACGCTGATCCACGGCTCCGAGATGGAACTGCTCACCGTCCAGCTCGACACGCCCGCGCAGATCGAATTCGACTGCGGCTACGGCGCCGAGGCTTGCTACTACGGCGGCGAAAACAAAATCGTCCTCAGCGGCGACGACAGCGCGGCGCCGGAAGGGGCCAGCCGCGAATTCGTCCTCGCTCACGAGTACGGGCACCATGTCGCTCAGCATCGCGAAAGCCCGCCGCCGTTCCCGGCGGCGATCGACTGGGGGACGCCCCGCTGGTCGAGCTACGAGCACGTCTGTCAGGGCTCCCGGGCGGGGGCGCTCTTCCCCGGCAACGAGGGCCTGCATTACTTTCGCGATCCCGGTGAGGCCTTCGCGGAGAGCTTCGCCCACCTGCGCTTTCCCGAGAGCAACGTGCCGTGGCGCTGGGCGCCTGCGCTGAAGCCGGACGCGGGAGCTTTCCAGGCGATCCGCGAAGACACACTCGAACCCTGGCTGGGCCGCAGCGCCTTCAAACTGCGGGGCCGGGCCCCGCCACGCAATGGCGGGGCGGCTGTTCGGGCCTTCGGGACCCCGCTCGACGGGACCGTCAGCCTTCGGCCGGCTGGCCGGCCGCGCTATCAGCTCAGCCTGCTGAACCCGGCCGGGCGGGTGCTGAGGACCTCACGCCACGGCTTGAGCTTCCGGCATCAGCTCAATTACACCGTCTGCGGACAGTCTCGACTGCGGGTCGCAATTCGCTCCTCCCGCCACTCGGGCGGAGCCTTCAAGCTACAAATCCAGCGACCCTGAGATAATCACCGATGGGCGATCCCCTCGCCCGTCTTCAGGGGGCGTAGCTCAGTTGGTTAGAGCGCCGGCCTGTCACGCCGGAGGTCGCGGGTTCGAGTCCCGTCGCTCCCGTATCGAGGCTCCTGAGGGCCTCAGTCTTCGAGACAGTTATGTCCACCTCAAAAGAGTGGCGAAGGTGTGAGGGTGTGACGTGATCGAAAGCTGATGTCAGCGTTTGCTAACAGTTCGGCTTATCTCGCACCGTGACTAAGTCCCCGGCGCCAGGGCGTCGCCGCCAACTGTGCGCTCGGCCTGTGCAACCAGATCCGACAACGGCACTTCTAGTGCGGCTGCGAGCTTGAACAGGTTGCGAAAGCTCGGGTTTCGCAACCCGCGCTCGATCTCGCTGACGTAAGTGCGATGCATTCCGGCAAGGTCGGCGAGCCCCTCCTGAGAGAGACCGTCGATTTCGCCCCGTCGCGTACGAATCGCTTCGCCTAGAGCCTTAAGAGCCACCTCCGACACGCGCCGAGCCTGCCAGCTATTTCGTTATGAGTCTACAGAATATAAGTAGCTAGTCACGGCGCCCAAAACCCCATATTCACGCGTACCTATAAAAATCCTCGCACTAAATCTAAAGGTCAAAAAAACACCTATAGAGCGCTCGGGTAATTTATCGACCATGTCCCGCACACATAGTGTGTCAGTAACGGCGGCCGGTATGACGTAAAGGGTTAGGTGTTGGTTAGCCACCGGGCCCAGAGGTTGCGCGGACGGCCTGTGTGCGACGGGCTATGTAGACGGCCTTGGAGTGGACCAGTTCCTCGACTGGCTGCTTTGGAACCGCGTCAAAGCCGTGGCCGTAGACATCGAGACACTCCAATCCCGCTCTCGCGAGCTGTTCGCGCACCTCCGCTTCGGGGAAATGGCGCTGGCGGTGGACATGGGTCTCGGCATCTGCCCCGCCGGCCTCGACCTCGATTTCGAAACGTGCTTCGCTGATCGAGGCCGGCGGCACGTCGGCGGAGCCCTGACCGCGCCAGACCAGCTGTCGCCCTCCCCGCTGGACCCGTTGTTCTTCGGCAAAGAAGGTGCGGTATGCCTGCAGGGTGTTGACGTCGAACATCAGCAGTCCGCCGGGGGCCAGGTTGGCTCGCATCCCGCTCAGCGCTTCCCCCAGTTCCTCCGCGCTGAGCAGATAGTTGATCGCGTCGTCCAGCGCCCAGACGAGATCGAACTCGCCGAACTTCGGCAGCTTCCGCATGTCCGCCACCGAGAGCTGTGCTGCGCCGCCGGCCTTGGCCCGGGCGAGCTCCAGCATCGAGGGCGAGATGTCGCAAGCGGTGACCTCCCATCCCCGCTCGAGCATCGGCAGGAAGCTCTTCCCGGTGCCGCAACCGACGTCGAGCAGGCGCCGCCCGCTCAACCCGTGGCCGCCGGCCTTGGGAAGGAGATGGCCCAACCACAGCTCGTAGTCGTGGTGGGCGGTGAAATCGTCGTAGACCGGCGCGATCGCCTCATAGGCCTGCTCCGCCCACTGGCCTCCCGGTTGGACTGCTGATGCTGCTTTCATGCTCCCGTGACCAATGAATGTTCGACATGGTTTCATTGATCAAATCTGCTAGTCTGATCCGATCGTGGAGGTCCGTCGTCTCGATCATCGGGTTAGCAGGGGGGCAGATCCGAGCGAGTCTTGGGACTGGGACGAGGTCCACAGGACCTGCCTCCGCTTCGCCTTCCGCTATGCCAAGAGCCGCACAGAGGCGGAGGACATCGCCCAGGATTCGATGGTGCGAGCCTGGCGGAAACGGACGACGTTGCGCAAAAGCGAGGCGCGCAAGTCGTGGCTGGCGACGATCGTCCGCAACGAGGCACTGCGCGAGTTCGCCCGCAAACGGCCGGCGCCCACCGACACGCTCGAAGCGTGGCAGGGCAGCGACGACGAGCGCGTCCTGGCCACGGTGGAACGGGCCGACCTGCACGCGGCGCTCGAGCGCCTCAACAAGCGCGACCGGCAGCTGGTGCGACTTCGCTACGACGAGGATCTGACCCAGGAGGCCATTGCCCACCGCCTCGGCATCCCCCTTGGCACGGTCAAGGTCCGCTTGCATCGCGTGCGCGCCAAGCTGCGCCGCGAGATCGGCGCTTTTTAAAGACCCGGGGAGGCGGGCGGACCGGCGAGGCGCGGGGCCTCAGCCGGCCGCTGCCCGGCGCATCTCGGCGGTCGCGGCGCCGGGGCCGATGTAGGGGACCAGCATCGCGAAGAGCAGGTCCGGCAACAGGTCCGGCAGGCGCTCGGCCCGCCCGGCCAGCAGCTCGTCGAAGATCAGGCCCGAGACGGCGCCCGCGGCCATCAGCCCGATGTTGCCGGGCAGCTCGCGGTCGCCGGCCAGCTGTTCGCCTTCGGCCAGGTACTGGGTGAACCTGGTGATCGCGTCCCAGTGCCGTTGGCGGGCGTCGGAGCCGGCCGCGGCGACCTCGACGATCGCCGTTCTCGCCAGCTCGGGATCGAGGGCGAAGAGCTCGACCACCGTCGCCAGCCCGACTCGCATCCGGTCCAGCCAGGGCTGCTCGGGGTCGCATTTGGCGATCACTTCGCCGAAGACCCGCTCGACCACCAGGTCGTAGGCGGCGAGGAAGCATTCCTGCTTGTCCTCGAAGTATTTGTAGAAGGTCGTGCGGGAGACGTCGGCCTCCGCGATTACGTCGGCAACCGAGGTTGCCTTGTATCCCTCGCGGCCGACTACCCGCACCATCGCCTCGAGGATCTGTCGACGTCGCGTTTCGCTGCCCACCATCGGCCCGCCCGTCAGGGTTGAACTATCGGGTATGTGGATCATAGCGGCAACGTGTACGTAGGCGTTTATCGAGTCAGCCTCTCGACCTCCCTTGCTGCCGCATCCGGGCCGATATACGGGACTAGCGTGGCAAAAAGCACGTCCGAAAGCAAACCCGGAAGCTCTTTTGCCCGGCCGGCAACAAGCTCGTCGGAGATCAGGCCAGTGACCCCGCCGATCGCCATCCGCGACGTATTGGCGGGCAGCCCGCGCCCGCCGGGGGCAAAGTCCCGGCCCTCCTCGAAGAGTGGGGTGAGCCTCTGTATCGCCGCCCGGTAGCGGCGCTGCGCGGCAGGCCCGGCGTTGCCGATGTCGACCAGCGAGAGCCTCGCCAGCGCCGGCTCCTCGGCGAGCACGTCGAGCAGTGCGGCGAGCCCCGCCGCCGCTTGGTCCGGCCAGCCCTGCTTCGAGTCATAGGCGCTCATCACCCGACGCACCAATACCTCGACCGCGTTGTCGTAGGCGGCCAGGAAGCAGGCCTCCTTGTCTTCGTAGAGCTCGTAGAAGGTCGTCCGCGAGACGCCGGCCTCGCCGGTCAGGTCCCCGACCGTCATCGCGCCGTAGCCCTTGGCGGCGACGACGCGGACCGCCGCCTCGAGCAGGCGCTCGCGCTGCGAGCGCGCAACCACCTCCGGCGGCAGCCGGTGACGTCCGCGCGGAGGGCGCCACCGGTCCCCCACCCCTGCCCGCTCCACCCGGTCAGCCTCCGGGGGCGCTGAGGCTCTTCTCGGCCTGGCGCGACTGGCGCAGCGCCTCCTCCTGGCCGAGGTAAGGGACGGTCGTGATGTAGACGATGTCCGGCAGCAGCTCGCGCAGCCGCTCGGCGTTGCCGGCGAGGATCTGGCCGACGATCAGCGACTCGGCTCCGGACAGCGCCGCCCGCCCGGCGCTGGACGGGATCGCTTCCTCCTCGACCGGGTCGTCGCGGCCGCGATCGAGCAGCGACTGGAGCACTTTCTTGCCCGAGGCGTAGAGCTCGAAGGCGCGATCGCCCGAGGCCGGGGCCTCGACCAGGGCCATGCGAGCGAAGGCGGGGCGGCTGGCGAGCAGATCGAGGAACTCGGCGGCGGCGTCGCGGACCATCGTCGCCCACGGTTTGTCGGCCGAGTAGACCGAGACGATGCGGCCCATCGCGTCGGCAAGGGAGACCTCCATCGCGGCGTGGAAGCAGTCCTCCTTGTCCTTGAACAGCTCGTAGAAGGTGGCGCGGGAGACGCCCGCCGGCTCGCAGATGTCGGCGATCGTGGTCGCGCTGTAGCCCTTCGTCGCGCAACTGTCGGCCATCGCGACGAGGATCCGTTCCCGCTGGGAGTGAGCGACCAGCGGCTCGGCCAGATCCTCGCGCCCGGCTGGGAGTCGTTCCTTCTCGATCAACCCGCTGAGGTTCACGATAAACGCGATTGTACACCCCGGGCGGCGCTCTGTGGACGAGTCAGTACCGGATTAACAATTCATCTCCGCCTGGGAACTGAAACGGGATCCGGCCTGTACCCACTGTACATCCGGGCGAGAGCGCTACCGAAAACTTCGGACCGCTGTACAACGACCTTTGACCATGCTGTCGCGACCATTTGACCATGCAGAAGACGCTCCGTCAGATAGTCGCCTTCGGTGGGGGTGGGTTCTCGATGGAGTCGGGCAACCCGCTGCTCGACGACTACGTCCTCGACCTGAGCGGGTCGGAGCGGCCGAAGGTCTGCTTCCTCCCCTCGGCCAGCGGCGACGCCGATCACTACGTCGTCCGCTTCTACCGGGCCTTCTCCGCCGATCGCTGTGAGGCCAGCCACATCTCACTCTTCCGTCGCGAGCAGGGGCCCGAAGATCTGCGCGAGCATCTGCTCGAACAGGACCTGATCTACGTCGGCGGCGGCAGCGTGGTCAGCCTGCTCGGGGTCTGGCGGGCGCACGGGATCGACTCGATCCTGCGCGAGGCCTGGGAGCGTGGCGTCGTCCTCTGCGGCCTCTCGGCCGGCTCGCTGTGCTGGTTCGCCGACGCGGTGACCGGCTTCCACGGTGCGCCACGGCAGGTCGAGGGCCTGGGGCTGTTGCCGTTCAGCAACTGCGTCCACTACGAGCGCGACTCCAGCCGTCGCAACGCCTACCACGACTTCCTCCGCTCGGGCATGCGTTCCGGCTACGCCGCCGAGGACGGTGCCGCGCTCCACTTCGTGGGCACCGAGCTGCACCGTGTCATCGCCTCGCGACCGGAGGCGCGCGGCTACCGGCTCGACACGATGGGCGAGCGCGTGGTGGAGATGAGGATCGCCACCGCCTACCTCGGCAACCCGGGCCCGGTTCCGCTGACCCCGCTGCCGGAGGCGATGTCGACTGCAGTGGCTGCATGATCAGCCGCGTCCTCGCCCTCGGCGGCCACGACTTCACCTCGCGCCCTCCCGACCGCGCCGTCTGCGAGCTGATGCTGCGCCTGGCGACGACGCGGGCGGGCGGGCGGCCGCGGATCTGCATCCTGCCGACGGCGAGCGGCGACACCTCGGAGCAGATCGGCCGCTTCTACTCGGCTTTCGGCGAGCGCCCTTGCGACGTCTCCGACCTCTCCCTGTTCCGGCTGGGCAGCCGCCCGATGGAGCTGCGCGACCACATCCTCGAGCAGGACCTGATCTACGTCGGCGGCGGCAGCCTGCTCAACCTGCTCGCGGTTTGGGAAGCGCACGAACTGAGCGCGATCCTCAGCCTCGCCTGGCGGGAGGGGATCGTCCTCGCCGGGCAGAGCGCCGGTGCGATGTGCTGGTTCGAGGCCGGCATCACCAAGTCCTCCGGCAAGGCCCTGCCCGGCGCCGGCCTCGGCCTCCTGCCGGGCAGCCTCTGCGTCCACTACAACAACGAACCCGACCGCCGAGCCGCCTACCTCGACGCGGTCTCCAACGGCATGCCCGGCGGCTACGGGCTGGACGACTACGCCGGCCTGATTTGGGAGGGCAGGGGCCCACCATCGGCGGTAACCGCCCAAAGGGGCGCCCGCGCCTACAAGGTCAGCAAGGGCGAGGAGGGAGCAGTCGAGTCCCCGCTTCCCGCCCGCTTCCTACCAGCACCAGCTCCCGCAGCTCTCCGGGAGGACATCGCGGAGTTCAGGCGGATCACCGCGATGCGCAAAAAAGCAGGCTGGCTGGGATAAGAGGGATCGGGTTCGGCCAGCCGAACTCGCGCTTTCGGCTACGTTCCATCCACCGACCCGCCGAGCAAGGAGACCCATGGCCGAGAAGAGCTTTCCCGCAGCCCTCAACGAGCAGATCGCCAACGAGTTCGCCGCTTCCCAGCAGTACGTCGGGATGGCGGTCTACTACGACGCGGAAACGCTGCCCCGCCTTGCCCACTTCTTCTACCGCCAGGCGCTCGAGGAGCGCGAGCACGCGATGATGATGGTCCAGTACCTGCTCGACGTCGGGGAGGAGGTCCACATCCCCGACATCAAGTCGCAGGAGACGAGCTACTCGGACGGGACGACGCCGGTGAAGAAGGCGTTGGAACAGGAGAAGCGGGTCGGCGAGGAGATCTTTGCCCTGTTCGAGCTGGCCCGTGAGGTCAAGGACTACCGCGCCGAGCAGTTCATGCAGTGGTTCGTCAAGGAGCAGGTCGAGGAGGTCGCGCTGATGGGCGACCTGCTCAACGTGGTCGAGCGCGCCAAGGACAACCTGTTGTTGGCCGAGGACTACATCGCGCGGGAGAGCCCGGGCGAAGGGGACGGCGACGCGACCAAGCCACCGGCAGCCGGGATGGGCGGGTAGGCGATCCCTCTACGCGGTCTATTCGGCCCAGCGGAAGCCGGTCGGCGTCAGCTGAGGCAGGAGCGGGCTGGTCGGTAGTCCGGCCGGAGGGTCAGATTCGTTGTAGCCGCGCGGCGCGGTGTCGTTTGGCGTGTCGGGGTGGAAGAGCGAGGCGAGGACCTGGATCTGCCCTCGGCCGGGGCCGAGCTCCCACTGGCCACCGCCGTAGGCGCCGATGCCCCGTTCGGCGCAGTAGTCGTAGGTCTCGCAGAGGTCGCGCAGGCCGCCGATCCGCGAAGGCTTGATGTTGACCATCCGCGGTGGCCAGGGCAGCGCCTCGATGTCGGCGATCGAGTGGATCGGCGCATCCCAGGTGAGCCGGTCGCGGACGGGCTCCAGCAGCGGCCGCGTCTCCTCGGTCACGTCGGGATCCTCGAGCCAGGCCTCCGGGAAGGCCTCGATCAGCTTGCCGTACAGCTCCGGGTCGGTCTCGACGTCGACCACGGTGCCTTTGTAGAAGCCCTTGAGGTCGAGCGAGTCGACGGCGCCGGTCTCGACCAGGGCGGCGATCAGCTCGTCGGTCCAGTCGTTGGTCGGGTCGAGCTTGAAGCGAATGCCGGGGTAGGGGTCGAGCTTGCGTCGCAGGGTCTCGATCGAGGAAGGCTCGTCGGGGCCGCCGGCGAGCCGCATCGAGCAGACGAAGGTGACCGGCCGCGGCTCCCGCTTCAGCGCCTTGGCGATGCCGATGCCGGCCTGGCGCAAGGCCAAGTCGAGCGCCGCCGCCTCGAAGGCCCAGCGCCGGTAGCGGCGCGAGACGTCGCGCTGTGGCTCGGCCGGGAAGGTGTCGACGCCGCCCATGAGCTCGCAGAACTCGCCCAGTGTCGAGTAGCCGGTGAGGTCGAGCGTCGCGCCGGCGTCCTGTAGGGCCACGTGGTCGAGGGCGTCGTAGGTGACGTCCTCGCCGAGCCCGTCCTTGCCGTTGCCCCAGAGGTGGATCACGGTCGAGAGGCGTTCGAAGCCGGGGACGATGTGCTCCAGCCCCTGAAGCTCGTAGCCCTCTATCTCCAGGGGCAGATCGGCGAGCAGGTCGAAGGTGGACGACATTGACGGGAGTGTATGGGGGAGGGAGGGTCGAGTGTCCCGGCTGTTTGCTGGGTTTTCGCCAGGCTCGCTTGTGGCTCTCGGTGAGCTGGTGGGGCGAAAAGAGGACGCCGCTGCACAGCCGGGACACCCGACCCTCCCCTGTCAGACTCGTCGGTCGGATGAAGCACACTCGCCATGGCTACTGGTTGGAGGAGGCGGGAGACGTGACCCCGGCGCCGGAGCTGGTCGGGGACGTCAGTGCCGATGTCCTCGTCATCGGCGGGGGGTACACCGGGATGTGGGCCGCTTGGCAGGTGAAGCAGCTCGAGCCAGAGGCGACCGTTGTCTTGCTGGAGCGTGAGATCTGCGGTCACGGGCCCAGCGGTCGGAACGGGGGGTTCTGCAACGTGATGTGGTTCTCGCTGCCCAACATGCGGGCGCAGTGGGGGGATGCAGGAGGGCTGGCCGTGGCGCGGGCGTCGCGTGAGGCGATCGCGGGGATCGAGTCTTTCTGCGGAGAGCAGGACGTCGATGTCTGGTTCCGTCGCGGCGGCTACCTGCAGGTCTCCACGGCGCCGGCTCACGACGGGGTCTGGGACGAGGCGGCTGCCGTCAGCCGGGAGCTGGGGGAGGGGGACGCCGTGCAGCCGCTGTCTTCCGCCGGGGTCGCCGAGCGCTGCGCCTCACCGTCCTTTCGGGCCGGGGCCTTCTATCCCGATGCGGCGACGGTGCAGCCGGCGCGGCTCGGCCTAGGCCTGCGCGAGCGCCTGCTCGCCGCCGGCGTCCATATATATGAGCGCTCCTCAGTGCGCCGTCTCGCCGACGATTGGTGCTTTGTACCCCTTATAGGGGGTACAAGTGACCAACATCGGGCGGGAGGCGGGGTGGTCGCCCGCACTGACGGAGGCACGGTTCGCGCGGGCGCGGCGATCGTCGCCATCGGCGGTGCGGCCAAGGCACCCGGTGCGCCACTGCGCGACTCGCTCACCGTCACGTCGTCCCACATCGTCCTCACCGAGCCGGTTCCGGATCTGCTCGAGGAGATCGGTTGGACCGGTGGCGAGTGCATTACCGACAGCCGCACCCTGATCGACTACTTCCGCACCACGCCCGACGGTCGCATCGCCTTCGGCTGGGGCGGCGGCCGGATCGAGATGGGCGCGCGGCTGGGCGGTAGGGCCGAGCTCGATGTTGATGTGGTCGCGGCCGCGGCGGCACGGCTGCGCGAGTACTTCCCCGGCCTTGCCGGGCGACGCCTGACCCATGCCTGGGGCGGCCCGGTCGACGCCTCGCCGACCCACCTCCCGATCGTCGTGCCGCTGCGCGGCGGCAACGCCTTCGCGGCGGCCGGCTACACCGGTAACGGAGTCGGCCCCTCCTACATGGTCGGCCGAACCCTCGCCTCGCTGGCCCTGGATCGCCGCGACGCGGCTTCGCGCCTTCCCTACGTCGACCCCGCTCCCCGCCACGTCCCGCCCGAGCCCTTCCACTGGCTGGGAGGAGAGACCATCCGCCGGGCCCTGGTAAGCAAGGAGAACGCCGAGCTATCCAGCCGAAGGCCGAACCCCGTCACCGCTCTCCTCACCAAGGTCCCGAGGCTGATCGGCTTCCACATAGGCCGGTAGAGAGAGCCGGGGGTCGCTCTGGGGGAGCCTCGCGAAGCGGCTCCGCAGAGTGATTCTCAGCCGCGAAGCGGCTCAATATCAATCCCGCCGAAAGGCGGGATTTGGGCTCCACCAGGGCGACCCCCGGCTCTCCCCACTACGCGGGAATGACGAGCACGGGCCGCTCGGTCTGATGCAACAGCTTGTAAGGGGTCGAGCCGAGGATCGCCCCTTTGAGCGGCGCCTTGCCGGCCCCGCCGACGACGATCATCCGTGCATCGTGTTGCCGGGCCACGTCGAGCAGCGCCTCCGCACCGCGCTTCGGCACCAGTTCGTAGCTGACTTCGACCCCGTCGGTCTGCACCTGCTTTCGTGCCTCGCTCATCAATTTCTCGCCGAATTCCTCGATCGCCTCCTCGTGTTCGGCAATCTCGCCGCCCCAGATCCCGGGTGGCGAATAGCCGAAGACCAGCGCGACGTCGTCACCCAAGCCCTTCGCCAATTCCATCGCCCGCGCGAGCGCCGCCCTGCTCGAGTCCGACCCGTCGTATCCGACGACTATCGAGCCCATCTCAACCCTCCCCTCCTGACGCGATCCCGCCGCTCGTGGGCTCGGATTCGCCCTCGAGGAAGCCCGGCGGCGCGACCTCCCTCCGCTTGCGGAAGAACTCCGGCACCGCTCTCCACTGCACCGCCATGAGGACGAAGCCGAGGATGAGGAAGAAGACCGCGATCACCAGCGGCGGGCCGAGCCCAAACCAGGAGTTGCCCGATTCGGAGTTGGCCGGATCCGCCAGTTCGATCCCGTTCTTGATCAGCAGGTAGAAGAGGATCGTGGCGCCGACGGTGGGCCCGAGGCCGATGAAGAAGAAGTTCTTGACGCTGCGCAGCAGCTCGTGCCGGTAGTAGATCGCGCAGGCGAATCCGGTCAGCCCGATGTAGAAGGAGATCATCAGCCCCAGCGCTGCCAGGGAGTCGAAGAGGATGTCTTCGCTGACCAAGGTCAGGCCGACGTACCAGACGATCGAGGCCGCTCCCATCGCCAGGGTCGAGACGTGGGGGGTGAGGAAGCGCGGGTGGACCTTGCCGAGGCTCTTCGGCAGGGCATTCGCCCGCGCCATCGAGAGCGTCGTGCGCGCAGTCGGCAGGATCGTCGTCTGGGTCGATGCCGCGGCAGAGGAGAGGACCGCGATGATCAGGATCTTGTCGAGCGGCGAGCCGAACACTTCCGTGCCGAGCGCGCTGAGCACGTCTTCCTGATTCGCCACCAGGTGGTCGACGCCGGCGTAGGCCTGGGCCGCGACGGCGACGATCAGATAGACGCCGAGCAGGATCAGGGTGCTGACGACGGTTGCACGGCCCGGGGCCTCGTCGGGGTTCTCGGTCTCCTCGTTGACGGTGGCCGTCGTGTCCCATCCCCAGTAGATGAACACGGCTAAGAGCAAACCGGCGGAGAGCTCGCTCGGGCTGAGGCTGAAGGGGTTGATCCAGGAGAAGCTTGGGTCGATTGAGCCGGACGGTGCGCTGCCCGAGTAAACCTTGACCAGCGCGACCACGGCAAAGGCCGCCAGAGTGAGGATCTCGGCCGCCAGCAGCCCGACCTGGGTGCGGGCCGAGAGCTCGATTCCGATCAGCACGATTGCGGTCATGATCACGATCCAGAGCACGCCGACCGCCGTTACCGCGGCGGTCGATGCCGCCGCCGAGTCCCAGCCGAAGAGCAGGAAGGTGTAGAGGCCGGCGATCTGCGCCAGGTTGGCCATCACGATCACGTCGGCGACGACGATCGTCCAGCCCGCGATCCAGCCGAGCTGCGGTCCCATCGCCTTGGTCACCCACGAGAAACTGGTGCCGCAGTCCGGGTCGGCTTTGTTCATGTAGTAGTAGCCGGCGGCGACGAGGAACATCGGCACGAAGGCGAGCAGCAGGATCGCCGGGGACTGCAGGGCGACGGCGGCGGCGATGAAGCCGAGGGTGGCAGCGAGGCTGTAGCCCGGAGCGGTCGAGGCGACGCCGATGACGACACTGGAGACGAAGCCGATCGCGTTCTTCTTCAGCCCCTTCTCGCCACTACTCGGCGTGCGAGCCGCTGCGGGGGTCGGAGCCGTTGCACTCTCCATGGATACGACAGTACGGCGAAACAACCGCGTTCTACAAGTGGCAGATGTCCCAAACTTCGACGCCTGATTTATACGTTGTGTATAAGGGATCTCCTCTGACTTGACCCAACGAACACTTGAATGAGAGAGTCGGGAGAGCTAGCTTTGTCCAGAACGTCGTAGGACGAAAGGAGAATCGCATGGCCATCGCGTCGCAACCGACCGGGGCAGTCGATACCAGCCTCCAGGAGCTGGCAATGCGACATCTCTGGATGCACTTCTCGCGCATGGGCTCCTACGGCCCCGGCCACGAGATCCCGATCATCACCCGCGGCGAGGGCTGCTACGTCTACGACGAGCACGGCAACCGCTACCTCGACGGCCTCTCCGCCCTCTTCTGCGTCAACGCCGGCCACGGTCGCGCCGAGCTCGGCGAGGCGGCGGCACGCCAGGTCGAAGAGCTCGACTTCTACACGCTGTGGAGCTACGCGCATCCGCGCGCGATCGAGCTGGCGGCGCGGATCGCCTCGCTCGCCCCCGGCGACCTCAACCGCGTCTTCTTCACCTCCGGTGGCTCGGAGTCGGTCGAGTCGACGCTGAAGCTGGCCCGCAACTACCACCGCATCCACGGCAAAGGCCAGAAGCACAAGGTGATCGCCCGCGAGATCGCTTACCACGGCACCTCGCTCGGCGCCCTCTCGGCGACCGGTATCACCGAGCTGCGCTCGCAGTTCGAGCCGCTCACCCCGGGTGGTTGCCACGTGCCCAACACCAATACCTACCGCTGGCCCGAGGATCGCCATCCGCTCTGGGCGGCGAACGCGATCGAGGAGCGGATCGTCTTCGAGGGGCCCGAGACGGTCGCGGCTGTGATCCTCGAGCCGGTCCAGAACGCCGGCGGCTGCTTCGTCCCGCCGGAGGGCTACTTCCAGCGGGTGCGCGAGATCTGCGACCGCTACGACGTGCTGATGATCTCCGACGAGGTGATCTGCGCCTGGGGCCGTCTCGGCCACTGGTTCGGCTGCGAACGCTTCGGCTACGTCCCCGACGTGATCACCGTTGCCAAGGGGCTGACCTCCGCCTACGCGCCGATGGGCGGGGTGATCGTCTCCGACCGCGTCGCCGAGGCCTTCATGCAGGACAACGCCTCCTTCGCGCACGGCTTCACCTTTGCCGGGCACCCCGTCGCGGCGGCGGTGGCGATGGCCAACCTCGACGTCTTCGAGCGCGAGGACCTCTGTGGCCACGTGCTCGCCAAGGAGGGCGAGTTCCGTCAGATGCTGGAGAGCCTGCGCGACCTGCCGATCGTCGGCGACGTGCGCGGCGCCGGCTTCTTCCAGGCGATCGAGCTGGTCAAGGACAAGGAGACGAAGGAGAGCTTCGACGACGAGGAGGCGGAGGACCTGCTGCGCGGCTACCTCTCCGGCGAGCTCTACAAGCGCGGCCTGATCTGCCGCGCCGACGATCGCGGCGACCCGGTGATCCAGCTGGCGCCGCCGCTGATTGCCGACACGGAGCAGTTCGAAGAGATCCACGACGTGCTGCGCGGTGTGCTCACCGACGCTTGGGAGCGGGTCCAAAGCCGGGCCGGCTCGGCGGGCTGGGCTCCGAGGCGAGGCTGATCAGCACGCCAATGCTCACCGTGCAGAGCCTGCTCGACGAGGTCGGACTCGACCTTGCGGCGGGCACGCGCGCAGCCGAGGCGCCGCTGCGTTGGATCCACATCTCCGAGCTGGAGGATCCGACCCCGTGGCTCTCCGGCGGGGAGCTGATGCTGACCACCGGGATCCCGCTCGACAGCGCCGCCAAGCAGCGCGCCTACATCCGCCTGCTCGCCGAGAACAACCTCGCCGGGCTCGGCTTCGGCACCGGCTTCACCCACAAGAAATTGCCGAAAGCCCTGCTCGAGGAAGCGAAGAAACGCGACTTCCCGCTCTTCGAGGTGCCCTACTCGACGCCGTTCATCGCGATCACCGAGAAGGCCTTCGCCAAACTGGTCAACGAGCAGTACGAGGTGCTGCAGCGGGGCATCGCCGTGCAGCGCCGGCTCGAGCGGCTGGTCCTCGAAGAGCGCGGCCTCGAGGAGATCGTGGCGACTATCGCCTCCGCGGTCGGCGGCACCGTGGCGATCCTCAACAACCGCGGCGAGCGCATCGCGGGGCGCAGCTTCCGCCGCGAGCTCTCCGCCGAGGCGGTCAACGCGATCCGCGACGAAGCGCTGACCCACATCGCCGACGGCCACCCCTTCGTCCCCACCCATCCCTCTGTGGCGGGCCGGGCTCTAGCCCACCCGGTGATCTCACCGGGCGGGGGCCCGCCGCAGGCCTGGGTGGTGATGGTCCGCGACTCGGGCGGGCTGGGCGACTTCGAGCGCCTGATCCTGCAGCAGGCGGTCGCCGTCGTCGCGCTCGAGCTGATGCGCCGTCGCGTCGCCCGCGAGACCGAGCGCCGGCTTGCAGGGGACGTGCTGGCGGGCGCGCTCGGAGGTCGACTGGATCCCTCCGAGTTGCGCCGCCGGCTCGAGCCCTTCGGCATCGGCGACGAGGCCGCCGTCCTCGTCTTCGACCTCGACGACCCGGCCGCCGCCGAGTCGGCGTTGGAGCGAGCGCTCGCCGCCGACGCCTGCCCGGCCGTCGTCGCTCCCCACACCAGCGGCAGCCGTGAGCTGCTCTGCGCCGTCGTCGATGCCGCCGACCGCGACCCGGTCGACCTCGCCTCCGAAGCTCGCCGGGCGCTGATCAAAGAGCGCGGCACGGTGCGCGCCGCGGCCAGCCGGCCGGCGCCGCCGGAGGAGCTGCGCCACTCCTTCCACGAGGCGCGCTGCGCGCTCGAGGCGACCGCGTTCTCCGAGAACGGCAGCGGGCCCGACGTGGCTTCCTGGCGCGACCTCGGCGCCTTCACCCTGCTGCTCTCGATCCAGGACGACGACGCGCTCGCCCTCTACTGCGACAGCGTGCTCGGCCCGATCGAGTCCGGCGACGAGGAGTACGGCGGCGAGCTGCTGCGCTCGCTGGAGGCCTTCATCGAGCAGAACGGGCAGTGGGAGCGGGCGGCCCGTGAGGTCTACTGCCACCGCCACACCCTGCGCTACCGGATGCGCAAGGTGGAAGAGCTGACCGGGCGCGACCTCTCGCGTGCCCACGACCGCATCGAGTTCTGGCTGGCGCTGCGCGCCAGGGAGCTGGTGGGAACGTGATCGTCGGGGCCCCCAAAGAGGTCAAGCCCGACGAGTACCGCGTCGCGATCACCCCGGCCGGGGTGCGCGAGATGGCCGAGCACGGCCACCGCGTTCTGATCGAGGCCGGGGCGGGCGAGGGCAGCGCGATCGCCGACGCCGAATACGAATCGCAGGGCGCCGACATCGTCGCCGATGCGAACGCCGTGTTCGGCGAGGCGGAGATGGTCCTGAAGGTGAAGGAGCCGCAAAAGGCCGAGATCGAGATGCTGCGGCGGGGCCAGCTGCTGTTCACCTACCTGCACCTTGCGCCCGACCCCGACCAGACCCGCGGCCTCTGCGACTCCGGCGCCACCTGCATCGCCTATGAGACCGTGGAGGACGCGCGCGGGCGGCTGCCGCTGCTCGCGCCGATGAGCGAGATCGCCGGCAAGATCGCCACCCAGGCCGGCGCCTTCATGCTGGAGAAACCGCTTGGCGGGCGCGGCATCCTGCTCGGCGGCGTGCCCGGCGTGGCGGCTGCGAACGTGATCGTGATCGGCGGCGGCGTCGTCGGCATGAACGCCGCCTTCGTCGCGATCGGGATGGGCGCCGACGTCTTCGTCTTCGACAAATCGATCGACCGGCTGCGCGAGCTCGACGTCGCCTTCGCCGGCGCCTGCTCGACCGTCTACGCGACCACCCTCGCGATCGAAGAGATGCTGCCCCGCGCCGACCTCGTGATCGGCGCCGTCCTGGTCCACGGCGCGCGTGCCCCTTATGTAGTGCGGCGCGAGCAGTTGGCACTGATGAAGCGGGGCGCGGTTCTGGTCGACGTCGCGATCGACCAGGGCGGCTGCTTCGAGACCTCGCACCCGACCACGCACCACGACCCGACCTTCGAGGTCGACGGGATCACCCATTACTGCGTCGCCAACATGCCCGGCGCGGTCCCGATCACCGCGACCCAGGCGCTCACCAACGCCACCCTGCCCTACGCGATCGCGATCGCCGACAACGGGGTCGAGGGGGCGATCCAACGCGACCCGGGCCTGCGCCCGGGGGTCAACGTGGCCGCCGGCCAGGTCACCCACCCGGCGGTTGCCGAGGCCGTCGGGATGAGCTGCGTGCCGGTCGAGAAAGCACTTGAAATCGAAGACAGAGCGGAGGTCGGTTAGAGATGGCAGCGGCAACCAAGACGAGGCTGAGCAACTTCATCGGCGGCAAGGCGGTCGAGCCGGCAGAGGGCGGGATGGAGGACGTCGTCAACCCGGCTACCGCCGAGGCGATCGCCGCGGCGCCGCTCTCGACCAAGGCCGACGTCGATGCCGCGGTCGCCGCGGCCAAGGGCGCCTTCGAGGGCTGGGCGGCGACGCCGCCGGGCGAACGGGCGCGGGCGCTGCTGCGGATCGCCGACATGATCGAGGAGCGCGGCGAGCAGATCGCCGACCTCGAGTCGGCCGACGCGGGCAAGCCGCGCGGCGCCGTGCTCGAGGACGAGGTGCCGGTGATGGCCGACAACCTGCGCTTCTTCGCGGGCGCCGCCCGCTGCATGGAGGGTCGCGCCGCCGGCGAGTACATGGAGGGGCACACCTCCTTCATCCGCCGCGAGCCGATCGGCGTCGTCGGTCAGATCACCCCCTGGAACTACCCGCTGATGATGGCGATCTGGAAGATCGGCCCGGCGCTCGCCGCCGGCAACACGGTCGTGCTCAAGCCGGCCGAGACCACGCCGCTGACCACGCTGCTCTTCGCCGAGTGGTGCGCGGACCTGTTGCCGCCGGGAGTGCTCAACGCGATCGGCGGGCACGGCGAGCCGACCGGGGTCGAGCTGGTCACCCACCCCGACGTCGAGATGGTCAGCCTGACCGGCTCGCCGCCGACCGGCAAGTGGATCGCCAGGGCCGCCGCCGACAGCTTGAAGCGGGTCCACCTCGAGCTCGGCGGCAAGGCGCCGGTCGTCGTCTTCGATGACGTCGACATGGAGACGGCGATGGAGACGATCGCCGGCACCGGCTACTACAACGCCGGCCAGGACTGCACGGCGGCGACCCGCGTGCTTGCCGCCAAAGGCGTTTACGACGACGTGGTCAACGGCCTCGTCGGTGAAGCGAAGGGCCTGGTGCTTGGCGACACGCTCAGCGCCGACACGACCCTCGGCCCGCTCAACTCGCAGCGACAGCGTGAGCGGGTCGAGGGCTTCCTCGAGCGCAAGCCCGGCAACGCCGAGGTCGTCACCGGCGGCACGCAGCCGGATCTGCCCGGCTACTTCCTCGAGCCGGCCGTCGTCGCCGGCCTCGAGCAGGGCGACGAGATGATCCAGAAGGAGATCTTCGGCCCGGTGATCACCGTGCAGCCGTTCACGGATGAGGCGAAGGCGATCGAGTGGGCGAACGGCACCCGCTACGGGCTCGCCTCCTCGGTCTGGACCCGCGACGTCGGCCGCGCCATGCGCGTCGCCAACGCGCTCGAGTTCGGCTGCGTCTGGATCAACGACCACATCCCGCTCGTCTCCGAGATGCCCCACGGCGGCTACAAGGAATCCGGCTATGGCAAGGACCTCTCCATGTACGCGCTGGAGGACTACACCGAGATCAAGCACGTGATGATCAACCTGGAATAGCCGCTCCTGTTTGTTGCAAAGAATTTGCAACCCCGCCTCTGTTATGTGACATTTTGTCTGCGACAATGGCAAGATGGAGGCCATGAGGGAGAGCTGGACCGACGACCGCTTGGACTACCTGAACCACAGGGTCGATGACGGGTTCTCGCAGGTCGATGAACGCTTCAAGCGGGTGGACGAACGCTTCGACGAAGTCGACAGGCGTTTCGGGGAGGTGGACAGGCGTTTCGGGGAGGTGGACCAGCGGTTGGCTCGCATCGAGTCGCAGCTCGCTCAGATCAGCCAGAACATCATCGATCTGAACAAGTCGCTCGCGTCGCTTGGCATGTCGCAACGCGCTCTGATCGTCACCATGGCCCTCGGCTTCCTCGCCATCCTGGCCACGAAGCTCTAGGCGCATCCGCATTGGGCCGATACCCTTCTCGGGTGAGGATTCTGGGCAGGGGACTCGCGCTCGCCGCGGCGGCGCTCGCGACGGTCGTCTTCATCGCCGCCGCGCCCGCCGAAGAAGAAGAACCGCCGCGTTGCCACGGCCGGCGGGCAACGATTGTCGGCACGCCCGGCGATGACGTGCTGCGCGGCACGCCCGAACGCGACGTGATCTGGGGTGGGCCAGGAAACGACGAAATCAGCGGCAGCCTCGGCAACGACCTGATCTGCGGCGGGGGAGGGGACGACCTGATCCACGGCGGCCGCGGCAACGACGAACTCTACGGCGGTGCCGGCACCGACCGGGTGATCGGCGACCTCGGCGACGACAAGGCTTCCGGCGGCGCCGGCGACGACGACGAGGTGGCGGGAAGCCTCGGCATCGACACCCTCAACGGTGGCCCCGGCAACTTCGACCTCGTCCACGGCGACTATGGCTACGACCGCATGGACGGCGGGCCGGGAAGCGACGACATCGCCTCCTTCGCGACGGCGGTTGCCGGTGGCAAGGGCAGCGGCGTCTGGGCCTCGCTTGCGGCGCACAAGGCGCGCGGTGACGGCCACGACCGCCTTTTCCGCTTCGAGGACATCGAAGGGTCCGCCTTCCGCGACACGCTGATCGGCACCAAGGGAAACAACCGGATCAATGGCGGGCCGGGGGACGACACCCTGCGCGGGGGCGGCGGCACCGACGAACTCCTCGGCGGCCAGGGAAGCGACGCCTGCTTCGGCGCGACCGGGACTTCCTGTGGCAGGGAAGCCCCGCCCAAAGCCTCGGCTTATGTCCAACTCGATCGAACCAAGGGCGGCGGGGGAGGCCTGCAGATCGTCGGGGGCGGCGGGCCCGACGACTTCACCGTAGCCTTCGACGAAGCGACTCAGACCTTCGGGATCAGCGCCGCTAAGGGCATCGCGATCGGCCCCGGCTGCACCCGGCTGGGCAACGACCCCAAGCAGGTCACCTGTGCGGCCGGCGGCCCAGCGCGCTGGCTGACCGCCGACCTCGGCCCGGGCAACGATGTCTTCCGCGCCGAAGGCTCGCTCGCCGGCGCCCAGAACGTCCGCGTCGCGGGAGGCTTCGGCGACGACGTGATCAAAGCCGGGCCCGAGGACGATCTGCTCCAGTCCGGTCCCGGCGCCGACAAGCTCTACGGCGGCGATGGCTCCGACGGCCTGATCGGGGGCTTGCCGGGGCCGACCTTCCTCTACGGCGAAGGCGACGGCGACCTGCTCGCGGCAGGCGGTGGTTGCGCCGGCGGCGCGCTGGTCGGCGGCGAAGGTCGCGACGACGCCTCCTTCGCCGAGACCCAGGCTCATCCCGGCCTGCTCTACATCTCCTTCCTGGCGCACAAAGCCTGGATCGACACACTGCTGAAGGAAGGGCGCTGCCACCCGGTCCGCCTCGACCCCTCCGACGAGGACATGGAGGGCTCCTTCGACAACGACGTGCTGATCGGCGACAGCGGCCCCAACGCGATGCTCGGCCAGCCCGGCCAGGACCAGTTCTTCGGCGAGGGCGGCGAAGACGTGATCGACGCCCGCGACGGCGTCCGCGACTTCTCGATCCAATGCGGCACCGGCTTCTACACCCAGCCGCCGAAGCCCAAAAAGGGCCCGGCCCCCGCGCCGGTCCTGCACGGCACCCCCGCCGGCCGCGCCCTCACCGACTCGTTCGACCCCGCGCCGCTGCTCTGCTCCGACGTGGTCGTCGGCACGCCGGTCGCAGGCTTGAATAACGGCGGCTGAGCCGCCCTAGCCGCCCGCCCCTTGCCCGCCTTTGGCGGGCTCCCTTGACTTCCAGACACACGTGTGTCTTAATGCGCACAGCACATAGGAAACACGGATGTCCGCGTTTCTTGTAGCTACAGGGATAGATCAACAGAGTCCAAGGAGGCCGCCCAGGGAAGCGGCCGGCAGAGGGGCTCGAGGGACAAGGAGAGAGCTACGTGAGAAGCCACGCGAAGGCATCGCCGGTGGGATCGAACTCAGGCCGGGGTGCAAGCCGCCGTCCTTTCCGCCGTCCCGGCGCCCTCGCAGCCGTGTTGGTGGCTCTCCTGGCGGCAGCATGGCTTCTTCCGGGCTCGGCGTCGGCGATCGAATTCCGCACCCAGACGGGGTCCTTTGGTCCCGACGGCACCTCGGGTTCCAGCTTCGAAGTCCTCGGCCCGCTCGCTTTCGATCAGGGCAACAAGCACCTCTACGGCTTCGACCAGGAAGCGGGGTTGCTCTACGGCTTCGATGCCTCAACTCCCCCCAGCCACCCCGAATTGGGCGGCAGCTTCCCGATGAGCAGGCCATCGGGCTACGAAGACGATGTCGCCGTCGACAGCTCCACCCATGACATCTACTTGACCAGTCACAGCGGTCACCAGTTGCAGGGCTTCGACGAAAGCGGGGCCGCGATCAGCGGCTTTCCGCTCACCGGCTTCAGCTACATCTGCGGCGTCACGGTCGACTCCGCCGGCAACATCTGGATCGCGGACGCCAGCGAAGAAGAGGTCAAGGAGTACAGCCCGGCGGGCGCGCTGCTCGAAAGCTTCTCGGTCAGCGGCGAACCCTGCCGCATAGCCGTCGACGCCGAAGAGAACGTCTTCGTCGGCATCTACCTCGGCTCCGTTGTCAAGTACACCGCAGCCAGCGGCTACACGACGTCCTCCGCCGTCGACTCCGAATACAGCTGGGCGATCGCGCTTGACCGCTCCACCGACGAACTCTTCGTCGTCCACTACGAATCGATCGCGGTCTTCGACACCGAAACCGGGGCGCTCCTCTACAAATTCGGCGAAAACATCCCCGGCAACTTCTACTACGGCGAACTCAGTGGCATAACTGTCGACGAAGCAAGCGAAGAAGTCTTCGTCGCCGACTCCGGACACGCCAAGATTGATGTCTTCGGTCCCCCCGCCTCGGTGCCCAAGGCGATCACCGAAGCCGCTGGTGGCATCACCACCGCCGAAGCGACCGTCAACGGCAAGGTCAATCCCAAGGGCCTCGCGCTCAAAGACTGCCACTTCGAGGTGGTGCCTGCCTCTCAGTTCATCAGCACCAAGTACACCAGCGTCACCACCGAAGAGAAATTCCCCTGTGTCCCCGCCGTCGGCTCGATCCCCGTCGACTCCGAACCGCACGCGGTCAGCGCCGACGTCACGGGACTCAACCCCGCGAGCGTCTATCACTTCCGCCTCGTCGCCAAGAACGAAGTCGGCGAAGGGGCCGGCGCCGATCGCCAGTTCACCACCGGCCCGATGGCGCCGCTGATCGAAGGACAGACTGTGCAGGCCGTCGGCACCACCGATGTGACCGTCGCCGCGAAGATCAACCCCAGGGGCGGCCAGACGACCTACCACGTCGAGTACGGAACGACCGAAGCCTACGGTCAGAGCACCGCCGAGAGCGCCCCCTTCGGCTTCTCGTCAGACGCGAGCGCTCACTCGGTCAGCGTCCACATCGGCGGCCTCGAGCCCGGCACCGTCTACCACCTCCGCTTCGTCGCCACCAACGAAGTCGACACGACCGAAGCGGCGGACACCTCCTTCGCCACCTACCCGAACGCGCAGAGCTTCGCCCCCTGCCCCAACGACGAATTCCGCACCGGCTTCGGCGAGCGCCTGCCCGACTGCCGCGCCTACGAGCAGGGCAGTCCGATCGACAAGAACGGAGCCGGCATCCAGCTCGGGGGTGGCGCGGTCAGTCCCTCCGGCAACCGCTTCACCTTCGTCGCCGACGGCGGCCTGGAGACCACGGGCGGGCTCTCGGCCCTGGCGCCCTACCTCGCCACGCGCGGGCCCGACGGCTGGAGCTTCGACGGGCTGCTGCCCTCGACGCGGGAAGGCTTCCTGGCGACGATCATCGGGGGTAACGAAGACCTCTCCTCGACGCTCGTCTCAGGCCAGGCACCGGCCGGCGGCTGGCAGCTCTTCCTGCGCGACAGCGACACCGCGGCCTTCCAACCGGGTCCCGTCAGCGCGAAAAACCCGTTCCCCCAGCTGGTCGGCTTCACCGAGGACCCCTCTCACCTGTTTTTCACCACCAGGGCACAGCTGCTTCCCAGCGCCGCCGCCGGCGTGGAAAACCTCTATGAGCTCGACCACGGCAACCTCTCCCTCGCCGACCGCATCCCGGCTGGCTCGGCGACGAGCTGCGACGACGAATCGGGCCCGGCATGTGTCGTGCCCCCGCAGGGCTCTGAACGGACTGCCAACAACAGCAAGGTCTCAAGTCACGGCTCCCGGGTCTTCTTCACCGTCCAAGGCGCCGGCGAGCCTTATGGATCGGGTGCCCTCTACATGCGCGAAGGCGCCAGGACCACCTGGATCTCGGCCTCCCAGCGGGCCGTGCCCGATCCGGGCGGCGAAAAGCCGGCTGAATTTCTCGACATCTCCTCCGACGGCTCGAAGGTCTTCTTCCTCAGCTGCGAGAAGCTGACCGACGACTCGACCGCACACTCCACGGTGGCGAACTCGTGCAGATCGGCGCCCTACGAATCGGTCCAGGGCAGCGACCTCTACCTCTACGACGTCGAAAGCGGCGAGCTGACCGACCTCACCGTCGATTCGGAAGCTGGCGATCCGCTCGGCGCCGCCGTGAACAACAAGGAAGCCCTCGGTGCCTCCGAAGACGGCTCCTACTTCTACTTCTTCGCCGACGGGGTGCTTGCGCCGGGTGCCTCTCACAGTCAATGCCTCGGCTACGAACAGAAATGCAACCTATACGTTTACCACGAAGGGTCAATCAAGCTCATCGCTCGAACCCCGATGGGGCCAGGCGCGTCGACCATCGAACCCCGAGTCGGCGCCGACGGGAAGACGCTTCTCTTCAGCTCATTGGAAAGCCTCACCGGCTACGACAACGTCACCAGCGTTGGCGGAGCGTGCGGCGGCAATGAAGACGCACATCTGCCTTGCCGTGAGTTCTTCCGCTACAGCGCTCCCGAAGACGAACTGCTCTGCGTCACCTGCCTGCCGACGGGGTCCAAGCCGACTCGGGCGCCCCAACTGTTCACGTCGAGCTCGGCCTTCGGCAGCGGTGAAATAATTGGCGGGGGAAAAAGCCGCAACCTCTCGGCCAACGGCAAGCGGGTCTTCTTCGAGAACAGGGACGCGATGGTCCCGACCGACACCAATGGAGTCAGAGACGTCTACGAGTGGGAGGCCAGGGGAGAAGGCAGCTGCGAATCCGAAAGCCAGGACGGCGGCTGCATCTACCTGATCTCCAGCGGCACCGACCCCGAATCGTCGACCTTCCTCGGCGCTTCACGGAACGGCGACCACGTCTTCTTCTACACCGAACAGAAGCTCGTGCCGACCGACGAAGACCAACTGGTGGATGTCTACGAGGCGGCCGTCGGCGGCGGCCTCGCCTCCCAGCACACGCTGGCGCCGCCGACTTGCGCCAGCACCGCCTGTCAGGCCAATCCCACGCCCCCCCCAGACCAGACCCCAGCCAGCGCGACCTTCAAGGGCCCTGGCAACGCCAAAGCCCCCGCCGAGGCCCGCAAGTGCCCGAAGGGCAAGCGCAGGGTTAAGGCGCGTTGCGTGCGCCGTCACGCAACGCGCCACCACAGGCGCCACCCAAACCGAGCAAACGTCGACCGCGGAGGTTCCAAGTGATTTCGGCAAAGCCAGTGAAGACCGCAAGGATGCTGCGCCGCGCCGTCCTCGCCCTCGCCTTGCTCGCCTTGCCGGCGGCATCGCTGCCGGCCGCCGCCGGTGCGGCCGAACCGAAGGCGGCGTGGTACATCACGACCAAGATCGTCACCCCGACCAGCTTCACCGCCGGCGACGAAGGCGTCTACGCGATCGTCGCCGAAAACGTCGGCTCCAAGGCCACCGACAGCAGTGGGATCACGATCACCGACGAACTGCCCGAAGGGATCACCCTCAATGGGAGCCCCCCCTACGAACGTCAATTCCACATGTATGACAACGGTGTCTTCGTAGAAGGCTTCTACAAATGCAACGCAGCGACGGTCAGCTGCAGTGGCGCCCGCAAGGTCTACCCGGGCGAAAACCTCTACGTGCTCGTGCCGGTCAACGTCGCCCCCGGGGCGCCGGCCGTGGTGACCAACAGGGTCACGATCACGGGCGGCGGGGCCGTCGCGGCCTCAGACACCGTGCGTACCAAGGTCGATCCCGAACCCGCGCCGGTGGGCTTCGAGTACTTCGAAAACGCGCTGCTCGATGCGGAAAGCTCCGGAGAGGCACGCGCAGGATCCCATCCTTATCAGATGCACATCGGTGCCCAGCTCAACGTCGAACACGAAGGCATCCCGATCGAGGATCCCAAGAGCGTCATCGCCAACCTGCCCGCCGGGCTCGTCGTCAACCCCGAAGCGACGCCGGTGCGCTGCAGGGAGGCTCAGCTAGCCACCGACAAATGCCCCAACGCCGCCGCGGTCGGCATGACCCACGTCTCCCTGGCGGCCCTGAGCGGATACGCGGCGCCGTACTGGATCTCGCCCCTCTACAACATGGTGACCCCGCAGGGGCGCCCGGCGGAGCTCGGCTTCAACGTTGCCAGCCTCGGCGTCCCGATCCACCTGCTGGCCAAGGTCCGCAGCGACGGCGACTACGGGCTCAGCTCCGAAACGCTCGACATCCCCGAGTTCGGCGCCATGTCGGGGGTCTCGGTCGACCTCTGGGGTGATCCGTCGGACCCCAGTCACGACTACAGGAGGGGCCAATGCGGGCGCCCGTTCAGTGGCGAAAAAGCCTGCCCGGTGGCCCCCACCCGCACGGCGATGCTGACGATGCCGAGCGCCTGCTCGGGGCCGCTGAAGACGACGTTCAGCACCGACACCTGGCAGCACCGTGGCGACTTCGTCACCGAAACGTCGGAAACGACAAACGCCGTCGGCGAACCGATCGGTGTCGCCGAATGCGACAAGCTCAACTTCAACCCGAAGACCGAAACCACGCTCTCCACCGACCAGGCGGAGACGGGCACCGCCTTCGACATCAACGTCGACATGCCAAACAACGGGCTGGTCGACCCCTCGGCAATTGCCGAATCGCTTGCTGAAAAAGTCATCGTCACCCTCCCCGAAGGGGTGACCATCAACCCCTCGGTCGGCGAAGGCCTGGGCTTCTGCACCCCTGCCCAGTACGCCAACGAGAAGACCTTCTCGATCGACGGGGAGGGCTGCCCGAGCGACTCCAAGGTCGGCACGCTGGAACTGGAAACGCCGCTTCTGGCGAAAGAAAAGATCGCCGGGTCGGTCTACCTGGCCCAGCAGGACAACCCATTGACGACTGAACACGGGGCGGAGAATCCCTTCGACACCGACATCGCCCTATACATGGTGCTGAGAAACGCCAAGCTGGGCGTCATGGTCAAGAAGCCGCTGAAGGTCGTCGCAGACCCCAAAACGGGTCAATTGGTGACCACTCTCGAAGACATCCCCCAGCTGCCCTTCAGCCACTTCAACTTCCACTTCAAGGAAGGCGCGAGAGCGGCGTTGATCAGCCCCGCCGCATGCGGCAAGTACACGACCGAAGCGAAGTTCTATCCCTCCTCAGCTCCAAGCAAGCCAAAGACAGTCACCTCTGACTTCGAAATCACCAAAGGCGTTAACGGCGGCTCCTGCCCACCGGCCGGAGTGCCCCCATTCAACCCTGAATTCCAGGCTGGCTCGATCAACAACGACGCCAAGGCCTACTCACCCTTCAACATGCGCTTGACCCGCCGAGACGGCGAACAAGACATGACCAAGTTCTCGGCTGTCTTGCCGCCTGGAGTGCTCGGCAAGCTGGCGGGTATCTCCAAATGCTCAGACTCGGCGATCGCCTCGGCCAAGGCCAAGACCGGGCGCCAAGAGCTCGCTTCGCCGAGCTGTCCCTCGAGCTCCGAGATCGGCCACACGATCGCCGGAGCGGGAGTCGGCGACTCGCTCACCTACGTCCCCGGCAAGCTCTACCTGGGCGGCGCCTACCACGGCGATCCCTTGAGCGTGGTCTCGATCACCCCGGCCTTGGCAGGACCCTTCGACGCGGGCACCGTCGTCGTCAGGGAGGCACTGACGCTCAACCCGGTAACGGCCGAAGTCGAAGTAGACGGCAAGAGCTCGGACCCGATCCCCCACATCCTCAAAGGGATCGTCTTGAAAGTCAGGGAGCTGCGGGTCTACG
>Ga0207703_10000549_pt1 | contig 38557 bp, 36 predicted proteins | sample KBSSwiS12_FD_184304 | JGI IMG/M metagenome (GOLD analysis project Ga0207703, IMG submission 184304) | Switchgrass rhizosphere microbial communities from Kellogg Biological Station, Michigan, USA - KBS Switchgrass S1-2 (SPAdes) (version 2) | ecosystem: Host-associated > Plants > Roots >... | reverse complement strand
ATCCAGGCACCCGCCATGACTCTTCGCCACATCCCCGACAGCTTCTCCCCGCCCGTCGTCGCCGCGATCGATGCCCGGCTAACCGACGTCGAAGCCGAGCATGAGGTCCGCATCGCGCTCGCCATCGAAAGCGGCAGCCGCGCCTGGGGCTTTCCCTCGCCGGACAGCGATTATGACTGCCGCTTCGTCTATATCCGCCCGGTCGAGCAGCATCTCTCGCCCTGGGTGCGGCGCGACGTGATCGAAACGCCGCTCGATGCCATACTCGACGTCAATGGATGGGAGCTCGGCAAGGCGCTCAAGCTGATGCTCAAGGGCAATGGCGTCATCATCGAATGGCTGCGTTCGCCGATCGTCTATCGCGGCGATGCCGGCTTTCGCGACGACATGCTGGCGTTCGCGGCGGAGTTTGCCGACCGCGACCTGATCGCCCGCCACTATCTGCATCTCGGCGAGCGCCAGCGCACGGTCTATCTGGGCGACGGCAAGGACGTGTCGATCAAGAAGATCTTCTACGCGCTGCGACCGGCGGCAATGTTGCGCTGGCTGAGACTGCGGCCCGGCGAGGCGATCGCGCCGATGCATTTCCCGACGGTGATGGCGGGCTGCGAACCGCCCGCCGATGTCGCGGCTGTGGTCGACGACCTCATGGCGCGCAAGGCGCAGACACGGGAGCTGGGCAGCGCAACCCTCCCCGAACCGATCCGCGCCTTCATCGATACCGAGTTCGATCTCGCGCGCACCGCGTTCGAGAAGGGCCCGATCATGCCGTCGGCGGATGCGATCGCGGCGGCCGAGGCGCTGTTCCGGCGCCATGCCTGGTATCGGGACACCTGATCATCGCCTTTGGCTGATGTGCCCCCTGATCCAGCTCCCGAGGAAGCCGGCGACAATCCAGATCGGTGTCACGCTGACCGCGAGCGCAAATCCGAAACCGAAACCGGAGCGGGACCCCGGCTCGTCGAAGCCATGGACGAAAACATCGTATGCAAAAAAACCCAGCAACGTCAGTAGCGGAAGGCTGGCTGCGACAATGATCGCCAGCGTCCGCTGCCAACGTTCCGGTTTCGCACCGCCGGCAAAACCGATCATGAAACCGAGGGTCAGCAAGGCCAGCTCAAAGGAGTTCATGGATTGCACATTCTCCTTTTGTTCCGGCAATGTCAAGAGAGCCGGCCCACAGGTCCGCCCATGAAACTCGCCGTTCCGGGCAGCCTGGGATCAGCAGTTCAGATCATTGGAGGGCGGCGCCTATTTGTGCTTGTAATTGTAGTAGATCGTTTGAATCATTCTATCAGTCAGTACCTCATGGTACATTTGCTCGAAAGCAGCGTGGTCGCGATTGCTTTCCAAATACACATCGGCCCGGCTCTGCGCCGCCGAATCAAATCTTCCGCCTGTGCTGGCGACCCGGTCGTTCCGATCGGGGCTCGTCTCGTACTTCGTCGCACGAACATCGACCCACAATCCGACCTTTGATTTCAGATCGTCGACATTATCGGACGTCACACTGTTGAGCGCCCTTATCGGGCCGTCGACCGGATCGATCGTCTCGAGCAAATCTACCCTGATGCCCTTCTTGGCGGCACGAGACGCTGCTGTCATGGCCGCATAGGCGCCCCAACTGTGGCCAACCAGGATGATCGGCTTGCCCAAAGCATAATTTATGGCGATCGCGGCATCGAATCCCTCATTGTCCATGTGGCGAAAAAACGTCCCCTTGCCTCTCTTCTTCACGAAATCCCTGACGTTGTCGAAGCCATATCCGTCTCCGCCTCCGCCGATGAAAATCGGCGCATCCGGATCGAATTTGAGGAACTTGGCCCATGACGCTGCATTCGCCCGATTGATGGTCAGGCCAAGGACGCGCGATTCTCGCGGCGCGCTCGGCGTTGGACTCCCAGGCTTGCCGGCAGGGCCTGGTGTCTTCGCAGCCTGCAGAGTTTGCGCGTGGGCAAGCATTTTATCCGAGGGGTTGGGCAAAGTCGTCTGGCGGCGGGCGATATCGCGCAAATACGCCGCAGGGGGCGCCCTCCACCCGGCATTGGGTCCGTCAGGACCGAACGCCTGCGGAAGCGGACGCATGTAAACTGCATTGCTTATCGATGCAGTGTCGGCCGGCCTGTCTCCGTCCGGGACGTGCCGTGCCGGATCCACACCGCCGTCAGCCTGATCCGCGCCGGCCGGCGCCCACTGGCTTAGGGGAGTGGCGGTCGCTTCCTCCCCTGCCGCGTCGATTGGGGTGCCCGAGGGTTCCGCCGCCGCTGCCATGTCGTCAGCCTGTATTGGCAGTTGAATCTCAGCCGGGCCGACGACCGGCTGAGCCGGTTGGGCGGCACGCGCCCTATCTTCCAGCCCGCGCTCGATCCTGATCGCGTGCGCCACATAGTCGCGAACCTCGTCATAAGTCGCGGCGCGGGTGCCCCCGGTCAGGACATCGAGATCCTGCTTCGCCCGGCTGAACACCCGCATCGCCATATTACCGCCACGCACGCTGCGCCCAGATCCAGTGGAGCCTGTCGGCGGCGGGGATGCGGGTGCGGGAACGACCGTTTGTGTCGCTGCCGCTGTGGCACCATTGTCGACATCTACAGGTGCAGTGGTGGCTTGCGCCGGCGCCTCGGTATCGGCCCCATCAGCGGGCGGAAAGTCAGCCGGCTGCGGATCGTCGGCGGCAAGGTCCTGATCCATCGGGATCGGCGAAATCTCGTTGTCGGGCTGTGGTGGTTGGCTGGCCATATGCGTCTCCTCGAACTGGAGACGAGCTAGCCACGGATTACCCTGGGCTTGAATCGACGCGCCCGACAAAAAACCTCACCTGCCCGCTACAAACTCCCGAAACATGCAGTAAAGGGGCGCATGACCAGATCAGCCACTGAAGTGATGCAGGACATCGTTTTCGCCGCCGTCATCGATTCGATCATGGCGCTGAAGGCGTCGTCGAACGGCCTGCCCAACCTGATGGTGCGCGATCTGAGCGCGATCCATGCCAACACGACGCTCGCCGATCTCCCCAAGGAGATGCAGGCGGCGATCGCGCAGAGCGTCCGCGCCGCCTTCACCCAGCTGCTGAAGCAGGGCTATGCGGTCGCGCCGAGCCAGGGCCGGCCTGTGCCGATCGCCCCGGTGACGACCGAGCGCACCAGCCAGCCGCCGCGCCACCGCCGCCCACCGACGCGCCCCGGCGGCGGCGACCCCGGCAAGCCCCGCCCCGGCGGCGGCCGGCCGAACCGCGGGCCGAAACCGGGCGGGCCCAAGCCGGGCAGCGGCTGACCGATCATGTCCGATGGCTGGGCTGAATCGGCCAAAGCCTGGATCGCGGACATGGGCGACACTGGCGATTTCGGCCGGGCCTGTGTGCTCGACCGACCAATGCTCGAGCGCGTCGAGGCCAGGCGCTTCACCACGGCGCTCGATGTCGGCTGCGGCGAGGGCCGCTTCTGCCGGATGCTGGCCGAGCGTGGCATCCGGACGGTGGGGATCGATCCGACCGAAGCGCTGATCGCGGAGGCCAGGCGCCGCGACCCCGAGGGCGATTACCGGATCGGCCGCGCCGAGCAGCTCGACGCTGCCGATGCGAGCTTCGACCTGGTCGTCAGCTATCTCTCGCTGATCGACATCCCGGATCTCGCCCGCGCGATTGCCGAGATGACGCGGGTGCTGCGGCCCGGCGGATCGCTGCTGATCGCGAACCTCACCAGCTTCAACACCGCCGCGTCGCCGGGCCTCGGCGCCCGACTGGGTCTCCGGCCGGCGGTCGATCGCTATTTCGAAGAGCGCCCCGAATGGGTGAGCTGGCGCGGTATCCGCGTCCAGAACTGGCACCGGCCGCTCGACACCTATATGGCGCTGCTGCTCGAGCAGGGGCTCGAGCTGCGGCACTTTGGCGAGCCGGCGCCATATGCCGGCAACGCCTTGCGCATCGCCCGCTATCGCCGCGCACCCTGGTTCCTGATCATGGAGTGGCGGAAGCCGGATGCCGCGATTGGCTAGCGCCGCGACCGCGTGATATCATCCTGTGCCGAAGCATTGGTGGGGGAAATGCAGGTATGACGATCGCGCTGTTCATGCTTGCCGCCGTCAGCCCATGCGCGTCGCCGACCCTGTGCCCCACCCGCAAGGAGATCATCCAGGCCATTATGGCGCGCAACTGGGCCGGCCTAGCTGAAAGGAATGCGCAGGAGGAGTTGCCGGGCGTTGTCTTTGCGCCGGCGCGTGTGACTGGCGTGTCGGATCTGGTCTGTGGCGATGGCACCTTTGCCAAAGAGCCAAGGTCGATGGATTGCAAGTTCACCGTCCGATACGCACGCCAAATAAGCTACGCCATCGCGACCCTGGTCTGGCGAGACGGCAAATGGGTGATCACTGACTACCACCATGTGTGGCGGAATCAGTGATACGCCCATTGACTGCGCTGGCGCTGCTGGCTGCCGCACCTTCTCTCGCCGCTCCGCCCGCTAATGTGCCAGCCTGGCCAAACACACCGCTCGCCCGGGTCGAGGCGCTGGCAGTGTTGCAAAGCCTCAACGCCACGCTGCTCAGCAGCGACAGCGCAACGCTCACCCTCGATAGCTGGTGCGTGCGCCACCATCTCGCCCCAGCCGGCACCCGAGTGATCGCCGAGCGCGTGCGGGACGCCGACAAGCCCGTCACCGCCGTGCTCCGTGCCCATCTCCAGGTCGGCGCTGACGAGCCGATCCGCTATCGCCATGTACGGCTGCGCTGCGGCGAGCTTGTTCTGTCCGAGGCCGATAACTGGTATGTCCCCGCCCGCCTGACGCCCGAGATGAACGCCGCGCTCGATAGCAGCGACATCGCCTTTGGCCGCGCCGTCCAGCCGCTTCACTTCAGACGCCAGACGCTGTCGGCAAAGCTGCTCTGGTCACCTCTGCCGGACGATTGGGACGAGCGCGCCGCGCCGGTCGACGTGCCCGCCGGCGCCGCCATCGCGATACCGGACCATGTCATCGAGCATCGCGCTATGCTCCGCCTGCCCGACGGAACGCCGTTCAGCGAGGTGGTCGAGGATTATACCGGCGCAGTGCTCGCCTTCCCGCCGCCCGCGTTCGCGCGCTGATCCGCTCCTCAGTCTTGAGGCGTGCTGGTCGGGGGCAGGATAGGCCAGGTCGTTATCGCCTCCGGCAGGGCGAGCCAGCCATGCTTCTCGGACACGAACACGGCCTGTTCGGGCATCGGAAAGGAAGGATCGGCAAAGGCGCCGACCGCCACGCCGATGAGATGCGGCATCCGCTCGGGCTCCCAGAAGACCGATGATCCGCAATCCGGGCAGAAGTGAAAGGCGACACGCTTGCCCGACCGCGCCTCGCGGGTGAAGCTTTGCGTCATGCCGCTGACCAGCCTCACCGCGTCGCGATCGAAAAAGGCGGCAACGCTGAACAGGCTGCCGGTGCGGCGCTGGCAATCGCTGCAATGGCACATCGAGACCTTGCGGGGTTCCCCTTCACAATGGATCGCGAGGTGCCCGCAGGCGCAGCTGGCCCAGCGTTCTATCCGGGGGCGTTCGGTCATGAGGTTTCCCTGACGTTCGGTGTGAACCGGCTATCGGCGCGCTGTGCCCTAGGCGCAATCAAACTAGGTCGTGAACCCACTAAGCGGCCGCTATCGGCATAACGGCTAAACGTCCGGCGTTGGGTGGGAAGCGGATACTCTGCCCTCGCGCTGACCACGAATCTTCGCGCGTATTTATCGCATAGCGGGTACAGATCGACCTCATGAAACCCGACATTTCTGCCCGACTCGCATCGCTATTCGGGATGTTTTTCGCCTGCGCGCTGGTGGCGTCGGCATCATCCGCTGCCGAGCAAGGCGTGCAAACGCATATTCACTCCGACATGGCGCTGGCGAAGGCATTTCGCGCGCGGTCGGCATGGCATCTGGTCGTGACGCAAGGGCCGCCGGTCGACGAGGCCGGCGGAGCTGACCTCGGCCCCTCGCCCGGCGCGGTGACATTGTGTCTGCGCAAAGCCGTCGGCGATCGCTGCGATCCTGGACTGCGCGCCGATCCGTCGCCCGCAGACTCGGGAAAATCGCATTTCCTCGACGAAGCTCGGCTGGTCTATCCGCGCGGTAAGTCGGAGGCCCCGCTATTGCTGTTGCGCACAGCGACACTGGCCATGTTCAACGGCGATCAGGGCGAATTTACGCAATTGTTCGCCTACCGCCCTGCGTCGGATCGGTTCGAACAAGTGTACCGGTTCGTCACGTCGCACAACAATAATCAGGAAGTCCGCTTCGTCGCGTCGGGGCCGCTGGCGGGCAGCATGATCTCGGCCGATCCGACTGGCGGCGCGCCGTTCGGTTATTGGGTCACGGTCAGCCGGCTGGATCGCGGCTACCGCTATCGCCAGGTGCTGCGCTACCGGAGCGCGACGCGCTATGCCGACGGCAACATGCTGGCAGTGATCGATTCAGAGATGCCTAACATCCAGCAGCGACTGGGCCTGTGGAAGCCTGGTGCGGCGATGCCGCTTCCGCCCCATTGTCCCCACCCGCGACTGATCCACACCGCGCTGTGGTGCAACTGAGTTCCAGCTAGGGATGAAGGGACCGTCGCTGACCGCAGAAACTGCGAAGCCAGCTGGTCCCCGCGGCGATCCGGCCATTTTCCGATCACGCGCCTGATGTCCGCAATTGGGGCGCTAGCCGACCGGCCGCTTTATGAATCCACAGCGTAGCCGGCCCGGCGGCTGGTCAGGCGAAGATTTCAGCGAGCACCTCGTCCGACGCGCCGTGCTTCCAGTTTCGCAGCTCCACATAGATCGAAGTGTAGAGTGCTGCCGAGCAGGTCTTGAGGATCATGCCGGTGACGACCCAGCTCAGACGGTATGCCAGCACGGTAGCGGGCTGCTCCATGACACCCATATAGAGGTGCCTGTAGAGCCACCCGCGCAACAGACTTCCGCCCATCTCAAGCCCCCATAGCAGGATGACCATGCCGAGGATCTGACCCCGCACACCTTGCGTCAGCGCGCGACTCCGGCCGAGTGCGGCGATGACGCCGCACTGCTCTTCCACCAGCACGGGCGCGGACACGGCCCACACCACACTCAGAAGGACGCCAGGCAGGACCAGCGCGAGCAGGCCGATCGTGGTGCAGAGGCCGATGAGCAGGCCCAGAACGATCAGGGGGAACAGCGCACGGGCGGCTGCTCCTGCACCTTCCGGGAAGCTTGGCCGCTGTGCCGCATCATGCGCGCTGGTAAGGCGAACCATCGCCCCCTGGACCATGCAAGCGCCGAGCGAGGCGACGACCAGTCCGGAAAGATTCTTCGCCACCGCCAACGCACCGAACCAGCGCACCGCCTGCAGCGGGACCTCGGCGTAGATATACCTGGCGGCGTAGATATAGGCGTCGGCGTGGGCCTCGCCCAGCAGCACCCCGAACAATAGAGTGATGCCCAGAGCCGCGAGCGGGTTAGCGGCGACTGTGCCGAACGCGCGATTGAACACGCGGCTAGTGGAAAAGCCTGTGCTTTGCGCGTTTTGAATACCGTGAGCCATCAGGTCCCCCGGCTTCAGGCTATTGGATGAAATGCAGGGCCGCAATGGCGCCGGCGCGGCAACCGGATCGCCTCAAACCTTCGCGGCGAACACCATCCGGTCAGGCCCGAGCCGCGCGAACACCTCGTCGAGCGCGGCTTCGCCGACCGCGAAGCAGCCCTCGCTCCGGCCGAGCTGGCCATAGGTGAGCAGCATGTCCGGGTTGGCATACCAGGCCGAGTGGATCACGATCGCCCGGTCCATCGCGTTGCTGTTGGTGGGATCGAGCCCGACCAGCCGCTGCGACAGGCCGTGCTTGCCGATATAATAATCGGAGGTGAGGAAAGCGCCGTCGCTCGAGGCGAAGGAGCTCGGCTCGTTGGAGAAAAGCTGGAGCCAGCCCGTATGTTCGGGGTCGGAACCGCGGCCATGCGCGACGAGGAGCGTCGTGGTCTCACCGCTGACGAGATCGACGAAATGGAAGCGCGGCTGCGACGAGGGCGCGGCGAAATCGGCGATCGCGATGCGATCCTTGCAGGCGATTTCGCTGCCATGCTGCTCGAGCGCGTTCATCGCGGCGCGGAACAATGCTGGCCGGACGATGCGCGGGGATGTGAGGGTGGGCGAGCCATAGGCGGCGGTCGCGCCGCGTAGCGGTATGACGGAAGCAGCCGCCGCGCCGGCGACGGCGAACCCTGTCTTCATCAAGCCACGCCGCGATGGCGTCCAGTCTGGAATGTTCATCGACCCCGAATTGCTCTATCCCCAGATTCAGCAACATAGCATGGCATTCGCTAATCTCATCCTCAGGAGTTCCGCCGAGTCGCCGCATTTCGGCGCAAGCATGCCCCGCTTCGTCGCTTTATGGTCTCGATTTGGAGCGGGACCGCGGGGATCGGATTCAAAACCCGTGCGATCCGGAGCAGCGAGCAGACGGCCGGCGACCCTGAAGCCGGCCAGGCTCTTTGACATGACCGGAAAAATCACCTCCGCTGTTCCGCCCCTGTTATGGCGGAAACAGCCCCCTGTTATTTCCAACACCTCCGCTGTTTCGCCATAACAGCGAAACGCCCTGCAAGCGCCTGAAACCAAACCGCTAATTCAGCGGAAAAATCCAGCATAACAGCGGCAAATAAAAAACGGACCAGGAACAGCGGATAACAGCGGAGGAACGCGCCCGGCGGACCACCGGGATGACAGGACGCGACCCCGCGCACTGGAAGGCCGGCCTCGGCTGCATCCAAGGCCCGCTAGACACAGCATTTGTAATTTATATATGAGAATTGATTTTATATCGGAAAAATTCGCCGGCGAGCTGCAAAGGGGATGCGCCCGTCAAGGCGCTCAAGGAGCGGATGATGAAAATCGCGGGGTGGATTTGGGGTGCCGGGCTGGCTGCCGGTCTGGCGTGGATGTCGGTTGCGGGCTCGGTTGCCGCGGCACCGCCTGCCTATAGCTGGCGCACGGTCCCCTGGGGCGGTGGCGGCTATGTCGATGGCTTCGTCTATCATCCCAAGGTGAAGGGCATCCTCTATACCAGGACCGATGTCGGCGGGGCATTTCGCTTCGATTACGCGACCAGGCGGTGGATCCCGCTCCTCGATCATCTGTCGCACGCCGATGGGGACACTAACGGCATCCTCAGCATCGCGCTCGATCCCAATGATGCCGAAAAAGTCTATATGGTGTGCGGGCTCTATCTCGGCGAATGGGCCCATAACGGCGCCATACTCAGCTCAGGCGACCGCGGTGCGACCTGGACCAAGACGGACCTGCCGTTCAAGGTTGGCGGCAATGCGGATGGCCGCGGCACGGGCGAGCGCCTGCAGGTCGATCCGAACCTCGGCACCACGCTCTTTCTCGGCTCGAACCAGAACGGGCTTTGGAAGAGCGGCGATGGCGCGAAGACCTTCGCCAAGGTTGCCGGCTTTGGGCAAACCAATGTGAGCCTGGTGCTGTTCGATCCGGCCTCCGGCAGCAAGAACGCCTCCACCCGGACCATCTATGTCGGTTCGTCGGATAATGGCGGAGGCCTTTATGTCAGCCGCGACGGCGGCGAGCATTTCAGCCTCGTTCCGGGTGCGCCGACCCAGACCCCCCAGCACGCGGTGTTCGGCGCCAACGGATCCCTCTATGTCACCTTCGCCGCGGGGGACGGCAAGTCGAAGAGTGAACTCAACCCGAGCAATATCGCGACCGGCGGCGTCTGGAAGATGGAACCCGCGACAGGCAAATGGCGGAATATATCGCCGGTGCGCCCGACCGCGGGCGGCCCGACCTTCGGCTATTCGGGCATCGACGTCGACCCGGCCCATCCGGGTACGCTGGTAGCCTCGACGATAGATCGCTGGTGGCCCGAGCCCGACGAGATCTTCCTGTCGCGGGACGATGGCGCCCATTGGCTGGCGCTGACAACGGTCTCGCACCACGACATATCGCGCTACCCATGGCTCGGCAGCGATGGGATGGTCACCGATGACAAGCGGGACAAGATGGGCAGCTGGACGTCCGACGTGAAGATCAACCCCTTCAATCCGGACGAGATGATCTACGGGACCGGAGGTGGCCTATGGATGACCGGCAACCTGACCGCCGCCGGATCAGCCCAGCGCGTCGAGTTCGCCTTCGCCGACGACAATCTCGAGGAAACGGCGATCACCCAGATGATCTCGCCTCCACAGGGCGCGACCCTTATCGCAAGCATGGGCGATGTGGCGGGCGGCACCTGGGACGATGTGACGAAGCCGGTCACTGCCGCCGGCAAGTTCAAACCGAATGAGAGCAACTGGTCGGTCGATGTGGCCTGGCTGAACCCGGTCTTTCTCGCGCGGTCGACCTCGAACAAGCCCTTTGGCTATTATTCGGAAGACGGGGCGGAAAGCTGGAAACCTTTTCCTTCCACACCCCCCTTCACGCCCCAGGATGCCAAGGGGAACTGGCGCAACATCGGCCCGCTCGCCGTATCGGCGGGGGGAACATCGATCGTCTGGGCCATTCCGCACGACAAGGCCTATGTCTCCTTCGACAAGGGCAAAAGCTGGACTGCGTCGGAAGGATGGCCGCAGGCGCCGGACGACACGCTGACGCCGGTCGCCGACAGGGCGGCGAACGGCGTCTTCTATGTCCATGACCGCGCCGGCGGACGGGTTTTGGCCAGCGGCGACGGGGGTAAGAGTTTCAAGCCCGTGCTCCAGGGCATTCCGCCCGTGGCCGGCTGGCAGGGTGCCGAGCTGGCGACCGTGCCGGGACGGTTGCGCGATCTTTGGCTGGTCGGGCCGTTCGGCTTGCTTCACTCGGGCGATTCCTCGAAGCCCGCCGCCATTCTCACAAACGTCCAGGAGGCGTGGCATATCGGCTTCGGCAAGGCGGCGGCCGGCCATGACTATCCGGCGGTATATCTGTCGGGAAAGATCGGCGGCCAGAGCGGTATCTGGCGCTCCGATGACGAGGGCAAGACCTGGGTACGCATCAATGACGACGTCCACCGGTTCGGCGATGGCCAGATGCTGGCCGGGGACCCGACGGAATATGGCACCATCTATGTCAGCCGCGGCGCCGGAGGCATCGTCGTGGGCAAAATAGCGCAATGATCCGGAGGGAGCGGCCGGGCACAGCCAGCTCGAAGAAGGCGCTGGCTGTCATCGGGTAACAGCCGGTTCGCCCGGGCGCGTGTGGCTCAGCGTTGTGTCAGAATGTCGTGAAGCGCGACGCTCAGCCACACGATGACCGCGACAAGGACGAAAGGCAGCGTCCACAAACGCACTTGGGCGGGTGCGGCAACGACAGCAATGGCGGCTGCCTCGAGAAACAGCAGGCTGGCGATACGCAGCCTGGTTAGCGGCCAGTATTGATAGAGGTCGCACAGCACCGACAGCCGCGCCACGCCCGCCCAGTCAAGCGCGGGCACGCACACGATGATGCAGATCACGATGGCTGCCAGGATCATCCGTCGTCAGTCGCAAATCGCGGGCGCCCCGACAAGCGGCAAGACCGTCGTCTCCGGCAAGCATGTTATTCTCAGCCGGCCACCACCGGCTCGAAGATCGACCAGCCGGTCCGGTGCACCAGCCGCTCGAGCGCCCAGGCGCCGAGTTGCGAATTGCCCCGCGCGTTGAGCCCCGGCGACCATACGGCGATCGACGCGCGGCCCGGTGCGATGGCGAGGATGCCACCTCCAACGCCCGACTTGCCGGGCAGGCCCACCCGGAAGGCGAATTCGCCGGAGCCGTCATAATGGCCGCAGGTCATCATCAGCGCGTTGATGCGCCGCGCGCGCTGCGGCGAGATGACGGAATGGCCGGTCGCCGGATTGACCCCGCCCGCCATCAGATAGCGCCCGGCAAGCGCGAGCTGGCGGCAGCTCATCGCCATCGCGCACTGGTTGAAATAGACGCCCAGGGTGCGCTCGGCAGGGTGGCGGATATTGCCGAAGGCGCGCATGTAATTGGCCAGCGCGACATTGCGGAACCCCGTCGCCTGTTCCGCCGCGGCCACGGCGCCGTCGATGAAGATGCTGTCCTCACCCGCCAGCGAGCGGGTGAAGCGGAGGATCTCGCCGATCGCCTCTTTCGGTTCATGGTTGCCGAGCAGGATATCGGCGACGACGATCGCGCCCGCATTGATGAACGGATTGCGCGGAATACCCGCTTCGGTTTCGAGCTGCACGATCGAGTTGAACGCACTGCCCGATGGCTCGCGCCCCACCCGCTCCCATAATTTGTCGCCGACCGCGCCAAGGGCCAGCGTCAGGCTGAACACTTTGGAGATGCTCTGGATCGAAAACGGCTCCTCGGCATCGCCGGCCATATGGCAGGTGCCGTCCGCCTCGACCACCGCGATGCCGAACTTCGCCGCATCGATCGTCGCCAGCGCCGGGATATAGTCAGCGACCACGCCGCGATCCGACGCATCTGCCATTTCCGCGGCAATCTCGGCGACGATGGTTTCAAGCGAGGGTGTTTCAAGCGAAGCCATAGACGCTTTTAACGAGCCGCTCGCCGGTGAACAGCGGCGGAATCGGCTTGTCCTTCCCGCTTGCGAGATGGTGACCGGGAGGGCATGTCAAAGCCGGGGCGGCATCAGGGAGCAGGATCAATGGCTGACATCATCAACCTGCGCCTGGCCCGCAAGGCACGCGCCCGGTCAGATGCCGAAAGCAAAGCCGCAGCCAACCGGGTGCGCTTCGGGCGGACAGCGCAGGAGAAACAGGCCGTGGAGGCGGAGGCCCGGCGCGCCGGCAAGCTGCTGGATGGCGCAAAGCGCGAGGACAGCTGATCCGGATCGTGGGGCGGAAGACCCTGAGCGTCAGGCGGGCAGGGATTTTCCGTAATCCGGACGACCGTCACGCGGCGATGCCGCCAAATGCGGGGCTTCGGCCCAGTCATGCTCCTCGCCGTCATCCAGGTCCCAGCGCGCCGCGAAGACGAGCCGAACGCTTTCGGCCAGGCTCCGCACGCCGAGCTTCTTCATCATGTTCGCGCGGTAGATTTCCACGGTTCGCGGGCTGATGCTCAGATCATGGGCGATCACCTTGTTGGCCTGGCCCTCGAAGAGGCGCCGCAACACATCGCGTTCGCGGCCCGAAAGATGGTCGATCTTGCCGCGTGCCTCGCTCTCGACCAGCGCCGCCGCCCGGTTCGTCGCGAGCCGCGCGAACGCTGTCTCGACCATGGCGAGCAACACATCATCCTCATAGGGTTTGGGGACGAGGTCGACCGCGCCCGTCTTCATCGCCCGCACCACGAGCGGCACCGTGGTCGCGCCGGTGAGCAGCACGGGCACGATCCTGTCATCGCCCTGGGCGCGGAGCGCGTCGAGCACAACCGTCCCGCTCATGTCGGGCATTTCGAGCTCGAGCAGCAGGATTCCCGGATCGAGCGAGGCGATCGCGGCAAGAAAGGAAGCGCCAGTACCGAAGGTACGGACCATCATGTCGGGATGATTGCCAAACAGCCGGGTGACCGACTTGCGTACTTCAGGGTCCTGGTCGAGCACATAGACGAAGCGCATGATACTCTCCAGCGCGGCACATTAAGGACTCGCGACACTTCGAAGAGATCGCCCGCGACCAGGGCGGTCTCGGTTAATGAACGATTCATAATAACGAAGTTGAAATCGCCCGCATTTCAGGACTTTTACGTACAAAACCCGATTCTGGTGGCGCAGGCGCCGACAAGTGGCTGATCGTCGCCTCCCCTTCCCGGTGCGAACACTCGGAGCGCCGGCCGAAACCAGCGACGTTTGACGAAACGGATGCGACACGTCCCGCCACACAAGCACTCGTTAACCAGCTATGCCGTAAGCATGGCGATCAGGTTTTTCGGAGGCGGCACCGCCGCAATTTCTGCATGACGATACACTGGAACGTCGGCGCGCTCGAGCGGCAGCTCAGGACGAGCGGGCAGATGTTCGAAGCGGCCTTCCACGCGGCAGCGATCGGAAAGGCGATCGTCTCCGTGACGGGCCATATCGTCGAAGCGAACGAGTCCCTGGCCCATATGCTTGGCTATTCGCCTGAAGCGCTCCGTGGCATGCATTTCGCTGATTTCACCCATCCCCATGATATCAGGACCGATCTCCACCTGTTCGAGGCGGTGATGAACGGCGAGCGCGCCAGCTACCAGCTCGAAAAGCGCTATCTCCATAGCAGCGGGAGGACAGTTGACGTCCTGTTGAGCGCCACCCTGGTCCGCGAGGAAGACGGCACGCCGATCCAGTTCATCTCCGAGATCGTCGATCTGACCGAGCGCAACCGGGTCGGCCAGGAGCTCGAAGAGGCCAATGCCCAGTTGCGCAAGCAGGTGATCACCGATCACCTCACCGGCATCTATAACCGGCGCGGCTTCGAGGATGCTTTGTCGGCATCGCGACCAGACGAGGTCGCAGGCGTGCTGCTGATCGATCTCGACGATTTCAAGGAGGTCAATGACCGGCTCGGTCACCGCGCCGGAGACATGGTCCTCGTCGAGGTCGGCAGGCGCCTCCCCGGCCTTCTGCGCGCAGGCGATTTCGTGGCACGGGTCGGCGGAGACGAATTCGTGATCATCCTCTACGGCGCTGACCGCACGCTGACCGAGGAGACGGCGGCGCGCGTCGTCAGCGAGCTCGCCTCCGCGTTCGAGGTCGAAGGCCACTTCGCCACGATCGGCGCCAGCGTCGGCGCCTCCTGCTCGGGCGCCGATGGCGCATCGCTGAACCAGCTTGTCGCGCGGGCGGACAGGGCGCTGTATGCGGCCAAACGCGCCGGCCGCGGCACCTGGCGGCTCGCTGCCTGATTCGGGGCCTGATTCAGGCTTAACCCGGTCTTAGCTTCCTGCGTGCGATCATCGGGCGTGGAAATCGATTACGCCATTGCCGTTGCGCTGGTCTTCATCGTGATCGGTGTCGCCTATCTCGGCCGCGACCGTGCGCGCGAACGACGGGCAATGGCGGAGCAGTTCAACTCTGCGCTCGATCGCATCGCCGCCGGCGAAAAGGTCAGGCTCGACCCGCCGACCTGGGGCGGACAGGCACGCCAGATCAGCGCATTCAACCTTATCGCAAGCGACCTCGCCAGCGGTCAGTCGAGCACCATCCACGGCGCGCTCGACCATGGCGCGCTGTTCCGGCGGCTGCGCGAAGAGCTCGCTCTGCCGGAGCCGCCCGGCGATCGCCGGACCTTTGTCGGCATCGCCGAGATCAATCGTTTCGCCACGCTCCGTCGCGGCATCGGCTTCGAACTCGCCAATCAGGTGCTCCGCCATGTCAGCGGCCGGATCTCCGAGACGCTCGATCGCTGCGATATCGGGCGGATCGGGCGCACGACGATCGAATTCGGTTTCAGCGCCGCCTCGGTCGAGGAGGCAGGCGAGGCGTTGCAACGCCTAAGCAAGATTCTGGAACAGCGCCTTGAAATAAATGGATTTACTTTCGACCTGCCGATCTCGATTGGTTTTGCGGACGCATCGCACCACTCAGTGCGCGAGGAGCTGGTCGATCAGGCCGCGGCGGCACTCGCCAAGGCGCAGGCGAGCCGGCAGCCAGTCGTTTTCGCCGATCACTCAGTCGAGGTCGACCAGAGTTTCGACGATCTTTCGCTGATGCGCGATCTGCCCGGCGCGATGCGAAGCGGCGAGATCGAGCTCCACTATCAGCCCAAATTGCGATCCCGCACCAACCGGATCGATTCAGCCGAGGCGCTTGTGCGCTGGTACCATCCCGTCCGAGGCCAGGTGGCGACCGATCGCTTCGTCGAGCTTGCCGAGGGCACCGGTGCCATCCGCGACCTCACCGAATGGGCGCTGCACCGCGCCGTCAGCGATCAGCTGCGGCTTGCCGCCGGCGGGCGCGACATCACCATCTATGTCAACATCTCCGGCGTGCTGTTGCCCGATGCCGACTTTGTCGAGCGGGCCGTGGCGATCGTCTCGGCCGCACCGGGCCGCATCGGCCTCGAAATCACCGAAACCGCCGTCATCACGGACCCCGACCGTGCGCTCGCCAACCTCAAGAGATTTGCCGAGGCCAATATCAAGATCGCGATCGACGATTATGGCTCGGGCCTGTCATCGCTTGCCTATCTCAAGCAATTGCCTGCTCATGAGTTGAAGATCGACCGCATGTTCGTCTCCGGCCTGATCGATAGCCACCGTGACCCCCTGCTCGTCCGCTCGTCGATCGATCTCGCCCATGCGCTCGATATGGAGGTGACGGCTGAAGGCGTCGATGATCCGATGGTGCTGTCGCTGCTACGGGTGATGGGCTGCGATCTCGTCCAGGGCTATCTCATCTCCCCGCCGATCGCGATCGAAGCGCTGGAGCTATTCCTCGCGGATGACGAACGGCTCGAGCAGCTCGGCACCGCCAGTTTCACCCTTCCCGGCGCGGCGACGGGTTAGATCACCACCCTAACCTGAATCAATACTGCCCGATATCTTTTCGGAATTTGGCAAAGAGATATTTTACTATTTGTATTTGAGCCCCCTTAAGGCCCGCCTTGCTATTCCCCAAGGTAATCGAGGTGAAATTGGGTCACCAATGGGGAAGTAATATGGGAGTGTATCGCACGATACGCGCCGGGCTGATGGCGTCAGGCACATTGCTCGGTCTGGCAATGCTCTTGCCGCAGGCGGCCTCAGCAACCGGATTGGGCGCGCCCGCCCCGACCCCAGCCCCTGCCCCCGCTCCTGCTCCTGCTCCTGCTCCCGCTCCGACCCCAACGCCCGCACCGACGGATCGCCCGGCGGTTCCGCTGAGCGGCGACATCGTTCCGCAGACCGGGAACATCCGTACTTTTACGGGCAACATCCGCACCTTCTGGGGCGACACATCGCCATTTTTCGGCAACATCCGGACATTCTGGGGCCCCACAAACCCTTATGAAGGCGATGTCGCGCCCTTCTGGGGCACGCTTCAGACCTATAATGGCGGAACGGCCGGGAACAGCTGGGCGCCCACGCTGGGAACGATCAACAGCTTCTGGACCAATGTCAGCCCGGGCGTCTCCAAGATTCACACCCAATGGGATAGCCTTGGCAGCTACGACACCAGTTCGGCCCAATATGCGTCGATCGCAGCCAAGCTGAGCAACCTGGCCGCTACCTCGCAGGCGACCTGGGGCAACGCGGTCCAATACCGAACCGGCAGGAATTTCGCCGACGGCTTCCTCAATCCCCTGCTGACGAAATATGGGATCAACCTGTCGGACCCGAGCTCGCTTGCGTCGCTCAGCGTGCAGGTTCGCGACCAGTTCCTGTTCGACTGGTATGACGGGCTGATGAACTTTGCCGGGGTCGACCATGTCGATCACTGGATGAAAGAGGTCAACTGGTCCCCCGAGCTGACCCAGACGCTGGGCAAGGGCAAAGGCGCGACGATCGGCCTGCTCGATTTCACCGTGACCGGCGACAGCGCGTCCAGCGTCGTCAAATATAGCGGCATATCGCGCTTTTCGAACGGCCATGGCGCAGCTGTGGCCAGCCTGATGATCGCGGCCCATGACGGCAAGGGCGTGATGGGGATTGCGCCCGAAGCATCGGTCGTCGCCTATAATCCGTTCGACGCATCGCAGACCGCCGGATGGGCCGACATCACCACCGGCGTCACGATGCTCGCCCAGAATAATGCGAGCGTCGTGAACATGTCGCTCGGCGTGCCGGGCTGGACCTTCAATCCCGGCTGGAACAACGTCTTTAGCGACGACAAGCTGTACAAGATCCTCGACAACACGGTGTTCGTCGTCGCCGCGGGCAATGACGGTGTCACCCAGACGCAGGATGTGGTGTGGGACAAGCATAATCCCGCACTCATCATCGTCGGCTCTGTCGACCCGACCGGCGCGATCTCCAGCTTTTCGAACAAGCCCGGGACGACGTGCCTGCTCGAGAAATCGACTTGCAAGGGCGACTATCTGATGAATCACTTCATCGTCGCGCCTGGCGAGGGCATTCTCGTCTCCGATGGCGGCGGCGGCGTCACCCGGATGTCGGGTACCTCTTTCGCAGCCCCGCTCGTCTCCGGCACGATCGCGCTGATCGATGGTCGCTGGCCCTGGCTGGTCGACCACCCGAATGATGTCGCGCACATCATCCTGGCGTCGGCGAAGGATCTCGGCGCTCCCGGAATCGACCCGGTTTACGGCGTCGGCGAACTCGATGTGACTGCGTCCCTGTCGCCGCTCGACTGGAATGCGCTGACCTTCAAGCAGAGCGTCAACGGCAAGATCAGCAACATCTCGGCATCGAACCTGCGCGCCACCAGCGCGGCGCAGCGCTCGACCTGGGAGGCGAACAGCGTGTATTTCTCCGCCTTCGAGGATACCGGTGAGTCGTTCCGGGATTTCCAGATTCCGCTGTCTTCCAAGCTCGCCAACCAGACCGTTTCGGTCAACGGTTCGGCTGCGCAATTCATGACCTATCTGCAGAGTCGGTTCTCGCAGTGGCTCGGCGCACCGACCAGCCTGGCAAATGGATCGCCGGGCTTCGCGACCTTTGCCGGCGGATCGGCGGGCTTTGCTGGCTTCACTGACCTGCCGCAGCGCGGCTCCTCCTTCCGGGGATTCGGCGATGCGGAGGTGACGCTCAGCATGACCGGACAGGTCGCGCGCGCCGGCTTCCGGCACGAAGGCGCGCCCTTCCAGACCGCGCTGCATATCGTCACCGGCGACCAGAAGGTCGCGCTCGACTTCGGCAATGGCGCGAGCGCTGCGCGCGTGTCTGGCCAGACCGGCTTCGCCATGTCGTCCGATTATGATGTCGAGGCCGGCGGCGCGAACCCCTTTATCGGCTTTGCGTCGGGGGGCGCTTATGGCCGGGTTGCGGTCAACCTCTCCCCTGCTCTGACGATCGCCTCGAGCGTCACGCAGAATTCACTGCATCGCAACCTGGACGGCATGCCGCTCGAGATGCGCGCGGCACTCAGCGCCTATGCGCCCTACTCCGCCAGCGCGGCGTCGCTGAGTGTGACATATCGGGCGGGCGGGCGGCTCAGCACGAGCATCGGTTATACCATGCTCCACGAGGCAAAGGCGCTGCTCGGTACTGAATCGATCGATCGTGGCGACCTGCCCAATGGCTCGATCACTGATGCGGCAAATGCCAGCGTCGCGTTCGCCGTCACGCCGACGCTATCGCTGGCCGCGACGGGCACGATGGGCCGCACCCGGACGGGCAATCGGGACGGATATGATACCGGCATCGCGATCGGGCGCGACGGGCTTGTCAGCTCGGCCTTCCAGGTGGCGATGAGCAAGGAGCATGTCATTGATCGTCACGATCGCCTGCGCCTTTCCTTCGCTCAACCCATGCATATCGAGCGCGGCAGCATCGACTATTCGAGCGTCATGGTCGTCGATCGCGACACCGGAGCACTTGGCGTCGTGACGCAGACAGGCGCGATCAGCGCACCGGCACGGCGCTATGTTGCCGAGGCGATTTACGGACGAAGCTTTCTGGAAGGACGGGGCGAATTCGGCCTGTTCGGCCGTGCGAATCTTCGTGGCCAGTCCGACGATCCGGGCCTCGCCCGGTTCACGATCGGGGGCAGCGTCAGGCTCAGCTTCTAGAGGCGCTGTACCCAGGTCCGAAGGTCAGCCCGGCACTATATCCGGCGAATTGGGTATCTGTGCCATGGGGATCCACTGCGCCAGCAGATCGAACGGCACCGGGGTATAGAATGCCACCCCGGCGAAACCATCGCGATTCCAGCGAACCCGGCCGGTGAGCGGCGCGAGGCCGTTGACGAGGAGGGTGAGCTTGAGCCCCGGCTCGAGCAGTTCGGTGGAGTGGATCTTCGCCCCGCCCTGCGAGATGTTGTTGAGCGTGACCGCGCGGTGCCTGGCGCCGACGCGGATCGTCGCCGGAAGGTCGAGCGCGATCCGCGGCGCGCGCGGCCCCGGCGAAGGAGGCGAAAGATCGCGCAGGCCAAACACGGTCGCGATATCGACCCGATCAACGAATTGCGCGCCGGCGACGCTGTCGCGCTGCCACACGACGCTGGCACCGATCAGCGCGCCCGATGCGAACTCGAAGACGACCGCGCTACCGATATCCAGCGTCGAATAGACATGCGCCGTGAGCCCTCCCGGCGAAATATTGCGCACGAGGCACAGTGTCTCGCCTTTCGGCGTGTGCAGCTTCGCGACGAGATGGAGGGTCGCTTGTCGCGACTCCTGGCGACGATCGGGATCGGCCACCGCTTCACCTTCGGTCACATCGCGCACTTCGCGTTCGACACTGCCAGACATCTCCAACTCCCTGCGATGACGTGGCCACCGGACACGCATCGATATGGCGCAACCATCCTCTGCCCGGCATCTTGGGCGCGCTGAGGTTACGATGAAGTCAACAATTACCTCCGGATTGGCCGCAACCGGAATGTCGGTTCGAGAATGGTGCGGGCAACCTGGGTCATACACCTGGATCAATCCAGCCGCATCGAGGCTAACGCGATCTTTACCGCGCCGATTATCAAGGGGTTAGCGATGAGTGCGTTACACAAGCCTTAATCAAGGTGGAATTGGGCCACCGGGAGGAATGGATCATGGCTCGGTATAACAGCGTCCGCCCAGGTCTTTTGCTGGCAACCGTGAGCAGCGCGCCAGTGGCGCGACCGGTCCCGCCCGCGATTTTTGCGGGCATGCTGACACCAGCTCCGCCGCCACCTACAGTTTCGACCAGCCGAACGGCAACGCCAGCGTCCCTGGCGGCGCACGCTTCCGGCTGGACTTCAGAGCTCCTCGGGGGGGAGCCCCCGCCAGCCCAGGCTGGCGGGGGTCGTTGGGGCGCGCATTGACGTTCCAGGGCTGGATCAACGCCTGAATTCGAGGTTTCGCGCGATGCGCTTTCCGAACCTTTCCGCTTTCGCCATCGCGCTGATCCTGCCCTGCGTTGCGATCCCGGCGACGGCGGCCGGCGCGGGGAGCACGGCAAGCGCCGGATCGACCACGGGCATGGCCGGTTTCGACCGCAACATCGCAGCCACCAAGGCAGCGATGATGACCGATCCGCAGCGCGCGCTCGATCTTTCCGCAACCGCGTTGAAGACCGCCGAGGCGTTCCCCGATTCACCGCAGAAGCAGATCGCGATCGCCACTGCCGAATGGCTGCAGGGTGAGGCGCTGATCGGCATCAATGCGCCGGATCGGGCGCGGCCGATCATCGAAAAAGCCGTGGCCACCGTCGAGCGCGCAGCACCGGACACGAAGCTAGATGGAGACCTGATGCGGTCGCGCGGTGCGCTCGCCGCGATGGCCGGCAATGTCCAGGAGGCGCTGGCGGATTATCAGCGGGCATATGAGATTTTCCGCAAGGCGGGCGTGCTGCGCAGCCAGGCGATAGCGCTGCAGGATATCGGCGAAATCTATCTCGACGCGGGCGATTATCAGCGCGTGCTCGATTATTACCGGCAATCGGCAGAGGTCTTCAGCGACGACCCTTTTCTGCTGCTGACCACGCACAATAATCGCGCCGAGGTGCTGCGCGTGATGAAGCGCTTCCCGGAAGCGATCGCCGAGTTCCGCGCGGCACTGGTGATCGCCCGCAAGGTCGACAGCCCGTTGCTCGAAACCCGGATCCTCACCAATTTGTCGCTTGCCCAGGTCGCTACCGGCGATCTTGCCGGCGCTGACCGCTCGGTCGCCCGGGCAATGCAATTGTCCGCATCCGGCGAAGCGCATGGCTGGCAGTCTTCGGTCTTCGGCGCAGCCGCCAAGATCGCCGCGACGCGCGGCCATTATGCCGAGGCCGGGGCGCTGCTCGAGAAAGCGTTTGCCGGGGCCGACCTGACCAAAACCGACATGCCGTATCGCGAATTCCATGAACTCGCATCGGTCGTCTATGAAAAGACAGGCAATCAGCGCCTCGCGCTTGCGCATCTGCGCGCCTATCAGCGGCTCGACAGCCAGGCGCGCAATCTTTCGTCCTCGGCCAACGCCCAGCTGATGGCGGCCCGGTTCGACTTCGCCAACCAGAACCTCAAAATCTCGACACTGAAGCAAGGGCAGCTGAAGCGCGATATCGAGATCGAGCGGCAGCGCTCGACCTTCCGCACGGTCATTCTGGGCGGCCTGCTCGGCGCCGGCGGGATCGTCCTCGCGCTGCTGCTCGCCTCCTATTTCTCGATCCGCAAGAGCCGCAACGAGGTGCGGGCAGCGAACGACACCCTCACCAGCGTCAACACCAAGCTCGAAAAGGCGCTTCAGGCGAAGACCGAGTTCCTGGCGACCACCAGCCATGAGATCCGCACGCCTCTGAACGGCATTCTCGGCATGACTCAGGTCCTGCTTGCTGACAGCCGCGTTCCAGCCGAGTTCCGTGACAAGGTCGAGGTTGTGCACGGTGCCGGCGAGGCGATGCGGGCGCTGGTCGACGATATTCTCGACGTGGCCAAGATGGAGACCGGGCAGGTCAGCGTCGCGCATGAGGACACCGATCTCAGCGCCATCCTGAAGGATGCGGCAAAGCTGTGGAGCGGCCAGGCCGAGAGCAAGGGCATCACGCTGACGCTGGCCCGATCGGCTCCCGCCGTGCCCGCGCGGATCATGTCCGACGAAGCCAGGCTCCGCCAGATCGTCTATAATCTGATGTCCAACGCCGTGAAGTTCACGCTGGAGGGCGCAGTCGAGCTCGCCGCCGATGTGGAAGCTGGCGATGCCGGCGAAACGCTCGTCATCCGGGTGACCGATACCGGAATCGGCATCGCGGAGGACCAGCACGAGCTGATCTTCGAGGCGTTCCGCCAGGTCGACAGCGGTGTCTCGCGGCAGTTCGGCGGCACCGGCCTCGGCCTTTCGATCTGCCGCAGCCTGGCAACCGCCATGGGCGGCGAGATCGGCGTCGAGAGCCACCTCGGCACCGGATCCATCTTCACGCTGAGGCTGCCCCTCACCCGCCTCGCCGGCGCCCCCGCAGCGCAGGCAACGGGTGCGCCGGCCAGCCTTGCCTCCGCCCGGCTGCTGATCGTCGAACGCAACGCGCTCAACCAGAGCATCCTGCGCGCCGTGCTGGGCGGCGCGACGGGCGAGATCGAGATCGCCGCCGACGGCGAGGCCGCGATCGACGCGATCAAGGGTTCGGGCATCACCCATGTGTTGATCGAGGCAGGCTCGGCCGCGCTGGACGGGCGGGACATGGTGACGTCCCTGCGCATCATCGCCGCCTGTGCCCGCGAACACGGCGCGCTCTGCTCGATCATGTGCGGCGCAGGCGATGCCCCCGGGGTCGCGGACACGATCGCGATCGGCGCATCCCAGATCATCCAGAAGCCGATCGGCCCCGACGCGCTGATCGAGACCTTGCGCGCGCCCTATGCCCTGCCCGAACTTCCCCTCGCCCAGAATGATGCGCAACAGCGGTCTGCGGCCTGATGTTGCGTAATCACCTTTTTACACTCTTGGGCTAGGCCGGGGCGAGCCTTGCCGGGAATCACACATGCGCGTGCTGTTCGTTGAAGACGATCCGATGAATCGGCGTGTCGTGAAAGACATGCTGAACGTGGTCGGCGCGGACATGGCGGAAGCGGCCGACGCGGAGACCGGCCTGAAGATGATCGCCGACGGCGATTACAACGTCATCCTGATGGACCTGCGGATGCCGGGCATGGACGGCCTCACCGCCATCGGCAAGCTGCGCACCCGCACTGACGGCAAGCAGGACCTGCCCGTCATCGTGGTGACCGCCGACACGGCCCTCGACCTGCGCGAGCGCTGCATCGCCGGCGGCGCCGACGATGTCATCCAGAAGCCGGTCGCGATGGGCGCACTGCTCGATGCGATGGGCCGGATGATCGCACGCCACGCAGCGGCGACCGGCGCCGTATTGTCCTGAGCCGCCGCGCGATCGGTCACTGCGTCTTCGCAATCGCCGCGCCCTTCGCCTGCGGCATGGTTACGCCATAGCCGTCGAACTCGGTGACGACATCGGGATTGGCCTTGAGCGCCGCGGCGAGATCGCGATCGGCCCTGGCCTGATCGCCCTTGCGTGCCTCGGCAACGGCGCGGCCATAGAGCGAGCTCGCGCCGGAATGGAGGGCCAGCGCCCGATCATATGCGGCGATCGCATCGTCGACGCGATCGAGCCGGAGCAGCGCAAGCCCGCGGCTGTCGAGGATCGCCGGCGAGTTCGGGCTGAGCGCGAGCGCAGCGTCGCATTCGGCGAGTGCGGACGTGAGCGCGACCTGGGCGGTGGCCTTTGCCCAGCACAGGGCGTTCAGCGCGAGCGCCGTTTTGGCCAGGGCATGGGCCGCGGCGAAATCCTTCTCGGCCAGCGCCCCGTTGCCCGCCTTTGTCTGCACGATGCCGCGCAATACGAACAGGCCAGGATCATCGGCCTTGATGGCCTGTGCGGCCGACAGGGTCGCTACCGCACCCACATAGTCGTGAGCGGTCTGCTGTGCCTGGGCCTTGGCAAGCAGCGCCTCCATATTCTTCGGCTCCAGCTTCAGCGCGGCGTCGAGATCGGCGATGCGGCCGGCAGAATCATCCTTCGCGCGGATCTTGCTGCGGTTGATATAGATAAAGGGCTCGGGCTTGATCGCGAGCGCGCGATCGATCTCGTGCAGTGCCTGATCGTGCAGGCCGAAGCCATCATGAAGCCTGGCGGCAATCACCCAGGCCATCGTGCTGTCCGGATTGGCGACCGTGACCGCATCGGCCTGGGCAAGCGCCAGCGCCTTGTCGCCCTTTGCCCGGGCGATATTGCCGAGCATCAGATAGAGTTCGGGAAGCTGAGGCACGAGCTTGATCGCTGCGGTGGCATCAGCCGCGGCGAGATCCTCCTGGCCATTTGCATGATAAGCCTGGGCGCGCTGCCAAAGGGCATAGCCGTCCGACGGTGCAACCTCGATCGCGGTGGTAAAGGCGGCTATCGCCTTTTTGGTATCGCCCGATTGCATCGCAAGCGCACCGCGGCTGTGCAGGACACCGAGGTTGCGGCCGTCGATCGCGGTCGCCGCGTCGAGATCACGACCCGCAGCGGCGGTATCGCCCTTCGCGCCATAGGTGGCGGCGCGCTGCGCGAGCCAGCTGGCATTCTTCGGCTCGAGTGCTACCGCCTTGCCAAGATCGGCAAGCGCATCATCGAGCCGTCCGCGGCTCGCCAGCAGCATCGCGCGCGCGGAAAATTCCGCCGCGGTCGTCGGCGTCTTCGCCAGGCTGGTATCGGTTTCGGCCGTCGTCAGCTGATAATAAGGGGTGCGCCCGAGACTGACGTTGAGCTTGTACAGATCGCGCAACGCCGTTTCATTGGCCGCCGCCTCGGCCGCCGGGAATTCGAGCGCAATGCTGTGCTCCTCCTCAACGACGGTGAAGACATTGTTCTTCAGCTCGCTGTGCCGCTTGTACGACACGCCTGCGACAGTGCGATCGACAGGCTCGCCATGATAGACCGTGAACGCCCCCGGAGGTGAGCCCGGCGGCAACAGTATCTCCTCGCGGACGCGGACATAGCTTGGATAGTCGACAGCATAGGGCGCCTGCTGGTCCGACCCCGGATCCCGGCTGAAATCCGCGCGATAGCCGACCCAGACGCCGTCCATCTCGTACCAGCCGTCATTCCATTCCATCTTCGCGGTGCCGTCCATCACCAGCTTCAGGGTGCGGGCGGCGGCATCGAAGCTGAAGCTCGTCGTCTTCGGCTCGATGAAATCAAATTTGGCCTTCCAGAATTCGCGCAGCGCCTTGTCGCGGTCGACCGAAGACATGTTGGTGAGCCCGAGATTGGTGCCGATCGCGTCGTCGCCGCGCAGCAGCCGCTCGGCATGGGCGGGCGCCGGCAGCGAGATCCCGGCGGTCGCATCGAGCCTGAGCGAGGCGTCGATCTGCGGCTCGGTAAAGGGCGGCGGCATCATCACCACCAGCCGGGCCGGACCGGAGGTCAGCGGCAGCCCCCAATGGAAAGCGGGCACGACCAGCTTTTCGAGCGACCTGTCGCCGCTCCGCGTACCATCGAGCCAATAGGTGCGGCCGCTGACCGTCGCCCGCACCATCACATGATCGAACAGGCCGACCGCTGGCAGGCGCTGATCCATGCCGTCGCCCATCTGGGTGTTGACCAGCACCGGCACCGCGTCGATGCCGACCGCGTGGAGCAGGGCGAGCAGCAACACCGTCTTGCCCTTGCAATCGCCAAAGCGGCGCGACCAGGTCGTCTCCGCGTCAGCTGGCACCAGCCCGCCGTCATTGGTGGCGAGCAGGACGTAGCGCACCCGATCCTGCACCAGCGCCAGAGCCGCTTCGGCGCGCTTGACCGGATCGGGCGAGATCGCGAGGAGCTTCGCGACTTCGGCCTGGAGCGGGCCCGTCGGCGGCAGCGTCGCGGCCTTCGCGAAAAGCGGCCCCATCAGATCAGCGACGCCGTTCCAGGAGGAGAAATCGCTGAGCTGAACCGAGCGGCCATAGAAATAGCGCGTCGGCGCGCCCTTGGGCGGCGTGACGATCTTGAGATCGTCCTGGCTGAGCTCGATGCTGGCGAGGCCGCCGGCCTTGACCGGCTTCAGTGTGGGGAGTCCGCCTACGCTACGCAACTGGATCGGCACCGAGGCTGGCCATTGCGCGCGCATATGGGCGCGGGCGATGTTGACGCCGTTCCAGGCCGCACCAAAGGCTTCGAGATGATGGCCGAGCGCCGGATCGGTGCCCGCGACTGACGCCGAGAAATCGATGATGTCGCCGACCTGCAGCCCCTCGGGCTGGATCGAGGCGGTCAGCTCGCCATCGAGCACTGCGTTTTCGAGATTGGTCTCGCGGCGCAGCACGGTGAAGGTCTGGCCCGAGGCGAGCACGTCGATGACCTTGTCGCCACGACGGATCAGCAGCTTGTGGACGGTCGGCGCCTCGAAATCCGGGTTCCAGGTCAAGGAGACAAGGCCGGCACCGAGCCCCTGCGGCGTCTGGATCTGATAGGCGGTTTCGAACCAGCGGGTCTGATGCGCGGGCTGGAGATCATATTGCTCGTCCTGGAGCAGCAGCTTGACCGCAACCTCGTCCGCCTTGGCATCGACGGGCGGTATCACCGACGGCTTCACCCAGGCGGGCGCCGGCCCGAAGGCAAGCTTCTCGACCTTCTCGGGCGCCGTTGCCCTGGCCGCCGTATCGGCCGCCTGCGCCGCCCCTGCCACCATGCCCGCCGCGAGGCTGGCACAGCCGAGAATCACCCACCGCTTCATATATTTCCCTCTGCCCTGGCGGTGAATCTAGCCGGTTCGCGCGCGGGCGCAATCGGGTGAATTGGGAGAAATTGCCCGCTTTGGATCAAGAGGTTGGCGGAGGGTGAAGCCGGGTTGGCGGGCGTGGCTCCGGGCGCGGCAGAATGAAAGTATAGATGCCGGACCGCGCAAGAATTGCGCGAAGTTGAGGCGGATTTTTGAGACCGCACGTCGGGTCGGAAGTTTTCATACTTTTCCACAGGCTTTCCGAATGGACTCGGAGTTCCATGGTAATCGTAAAGTACAGTCAGAGGTGTATTAATCGAACGCGTCGAATCTGTTCGCATTTCGCTATAGTATAAGGCGAAATCGTTATGAGAATCGATCACGGTATCTTCCCTGTTAGGTGATGCAAAATTGCCAGTTCATCATTGCACGCCGGACATATTCCGGGCTCCGTCTGCCGCCATAATAGCGGCTGGAAGGTAGGTTTGAATTCGCCCTTCACGGCCTCCAGCACCGAGGCGTTCGCGGCACCCCGCCGCGCGAGCGTGGCGAGTAACCCGAGGCAAGCATCAAGCCCCGCTTGATAGTTCGGACCGAAGACGCACGCACCGTCGGGTAGCAGGTCGCGCATTGCGAGCCTGCAAGGGAAAGCGCGAAACGTCCGCAAATGCCCTTTCTTTATGTTCCCTTTTCGTTCTATTCTGCCACCATGCCCCGATTCGCTCCAGACCCCGCCCGCATCTCCACCGCCAAGGCCGCGATCGCGGAATCGCCGGGGTGGGTGCGGGTCGGCCTGACCTTCGGCAACCAGCGGTTGCGCGAGGAGGCACTCGAGGCACTCGCGGTGACAGTGGTCGAGCGGCTGGAGAATCCGCCCGCGGATTGCGATCCGGATCAGCTGGGGCTGGAATTATAGGGCGGCGTTTCTGGCGGCACGCGCCTGGCTACAGAGCGAAATGCGGCGAAAGGCTCATATCCCGATCTCTTACGGATCGAAATCTGGATAGGAACTCTTCCGCTGTTCCCCACACTCGGCAACCATCCGCCTCCATTGTGCCATCGCCAGGAGCGCCCGCCAGCAGCTCATGTCCGCCCACATCGCTCTCAGCCTAATCTCACCATTATGGTGGCAATCCCGATTTGAACCCCATCGCCGCTGTGCGACCCTCTCCAGCGCCGATCGCGACCGGAAAAGGCCAAAGCGCCCAGTGACGCGGTTCGGGAAAGGGGGCGCCATGCTCGACCTGCACATCGCGCACGATCCTCCCGCGGGTGGCGTGCCGTGGAAGGAACTGGCGCCACTGGCGCCGCACCTGCTCTGGGCGATCGTTGCCTTAGTGGCATTGTTGATGATCGGCCCGACGAATATCCGCGCCTTGCTCTCCCGCATTACCAAGGTGGGCATTCTAGGTGTCGAAATTCAGCTTCGGTCAGATATCAAACGAGCCGCGCGCGCGCGCGAGATACCTATCCCGCGACGTCGCATGGAACACCTGATCCGTCGACTGGCCGGGTCAAGGCAATTGCTGCATTGCGCGCGGATATTGTGGGTGGATGACCGGCCCCTGGGCAATGTCGCCGAGATGGAGTTGCTGCGCAGCCTTTGCGTCTCGATTGACCTGGCACCGTCTAGCGAAGATGCGCGCGAACGGCTCAGCGCCGGCGTCTACGATCTGGTGCTTTCGGATATGATGCGGGAGGGACCGCGATCCGGTGAGGCGCTCATTCCCGATGTCCAATCGTCGCCGCTCAAACCGCCAATCATCTTTTATGTTCGTGCCGAAATGCCCACGCCGGAGGGCGCCTACGGCCTGACCCAAGCACCCGACAAACTCTTCGAACTCATCCTCGATGCGCTTGAGGAACGCCGCGGATGATCGAAATATATCCAGCGGCGCGTGCGAGATATTCAAGCCGTGGCGCGCAACGGCATTGAGCCCTCGGATTGGGACTCAATCGTTGCCGCGCTCCAGACGCTTCTTCATCTCCTCGATCCCCACCCGATCGACCGCTTCGCCACGGTTGGCGGCGGCGATGATGCTGGAGACGTGTCCGATCATCTGGCCGATGAGATCGAAGCTCTGAAGCGTTACTGCGTGGCGCTGGAGTATCTCGGGGTCATTCGCGAGCAGATTGCCGACGCCGTCCAGGACGTGGCGGATATAATCGAGCTCCTCGGAGAGGCGGACCTCGAGCTGGTTGGTCGTCTTCGCAAGCGGCACGTTGTTCTCGGGCTTGGGCTTGAACAGCAGATCATACACCCCGTCCCGCCGCGCCTGCGACTGAATCTGGTCGATTTCCAGTTGGCGACTGATGCGGTCTTCGTGTCGTGCGGTCATCGAGCTCTACCCGGCGCCGGATGCGCCCCCCCCAGAATGGTAGCAACTCATCTCTTTTAGACCGGTTAACGCGGCGCACGCCGCGGGACAGACCGGTTAACGCGACAAATCCCGCGCACGGCCCATATTATTTTGGCTCGGTGAATCGCTTCACCTTTACCGGCAGATCCTTGCCTTTTGTCCGCCTCGACGGAATCTGGACCGGGTGCTTCTTCTTCCAGGCGGCGAAGGTCATCGGGCCATCGGGGGTGTCGATCACCAGATCGTCAGTCGAATCGGTCAAGGATTGGCTCCCAGAGATGCGCGTGGAACGAAAGAGCCAGATCGGCGCAGACTACCCCCGAAACGCGCTGAACGCACAAGCGGGCGCAACGTTCCGTTAACTCTGCTGCAGTATACAGATATTTATGTTCAAAGCCTTGCTCTTTGCCACCATGTTTCTTGTGATGGGCGATCTGGCGATCGACCATGGCGAGAACACCCAGCGTGTCGTCCAGATGGGCACGCGCGCCGGGCATACTCTCGCCGAGTGGGGCAAGACCTCGATCTTCGCGGGATAAGCCGCCCGGCGCGCGCCCGACATTACCGCAGATCCCGGTATAAATCTTCCTCCTCGTCATCCCGTGCGGCGCGATAGCGCGACGGATCAAGCCAGCCAGGCACCGCGCGCGGCATCACCGGCTCGGCAAAGGTGCAGGCAAGCGCATCGGCATCATCGGGCGAGGCGAGCCCCCTGCCCTTCATATGCTTCTTCTCCTCGAGCCGCACCGCCTGATCCGAATCGAAGCCATATTCGGGGCCGATGAGATCATCCTCCAGCCCCTGATGATCGGGGATGCAGCCGCCCTCGAGCCAGTGGCGCATATTGGTCCACATCTCGGCGCGCTTGTTGGCGACGCGGATGCGCGTGCCGCCGACCCATTCAGCCTCGCGGACGCGGTTGCTGCCGAACCAGACCTCGAACACATTCTCCACGCCGAGCTGGCGCAGCCGATCGACCACGCCGGCGCCGATATTGCCGGCATCGACGAAGATCGCATCGGGCTTCCACCGCGCCGCCGCGAGCGCGATGTCGCCGGCGAGCGTCATCGAATCGCGCTGGTGCCAGCGCTGCCAGGGGCGAGACCGGGCGTCACGGCCGCAGCGGATGGCGAGCGTGGAATGATCGTCGCCGAAGCGCGCGCAATCGACCCCGAAGACCACCGGATCGGTGCCGAGCAACGGGCCGATTTCACGCGCGCGCGCCGCCGCGACGCTTGCCCGATCGATGAACTGCATCGACGAGGCGGCAGGGAACTGGCCGAGCACGCGGACCTTCACGATATCGCTGTCGAGGCCATAGGTTTCGACCAGTTCGTCGAGATAGGCCTTGTTGGTGCCTTCGACCGTGCGGCTGTCGATCTGTGCCGTGTTCCACAAGGAGCGGTGGCGGCCGAACAGGGTGCGGAAAGTGCCGCTATTCTGGGTCGGGTTGCCGAAGGCGAGGAAGAGGATTTCGGTTTCCTCGTCGGTCAGCGCGCCGAGTGCCACCTCCCACACTTTCGCATCGATGCCGCTCGCCTCGTCGAAGATCAGGACGATGCGCTTGCCCTTGTTGTGCAAGCCCGCAAACGCCTCGGTATTGTTGGTCGACCAGGTGACGAGATCGGCGCGCCAGCCGCGTTCATGGCCTTTCATCGTCGAGACCAGGGCAGTGGCGGTGGGCGTGAACCAGCCCGCGCTGATCGACAGGTTGGACCATTTGCTGATTTCCGGGCTGGTCTTGGTGAGGAGCTGGCTCTCTGTGTTGGCGGTGATGATGATGCGGGTGTCCTCGCAGGTATCGAGCGCCCATTTCACCACCATGCCGATCAGCGCCGACTTGCCGATGCCATGGCCTGAGGCACGGGCGATGCGGCAGGGCATGAACCGGGTGGCGGGGTTCTGGAGATGCGCGCCGATCGCGGCGAGCACATCGCGCTGCCACACCCGCGGGCCGGTTTCCCCGGCGAGCGGGCCTTCGCCCCAGGGATAGGCGTACAGGACATGGCCGAGCGGATCATGGGTGAAGCCGGCGATATCCTCGGCGATCATGTGGCTGGGGTCGGGCGCCTTCATTCCCTGCCCTCCACGACCTGGCGCCTGCGCCTTGCGATGACCGTGGCGAGATCGAGGACGCTGAGATCGACCTCGACTTCCTGGCGCGGGCGGCCCCAGCCGCGATCGAGCAGCGAGTTGGCCGCGGAGATCCGGGCAGCTTCGCTGCCCTCGCCGGTCATGATGGTGACGAGTGCTGCGATTGCCTCTTTGGTGTGCTCGCGGGCGAGTTCGGAGAGGGCGCGGCCTTCCGGGGTGAGCGGGCGTGGGCGGGCGCGTTTGGCGGGGGCAGTCATTCTTCTCCCCTCCCGCTTGCGAGCGCCAGGTCGGTCAGGCCCCCGGCCTGACCTGAACGATGCGGGGCATCGTTCACCTGGCGCTGGGCCGGGGGTGGGCTCGCGTTCTCCACTGCGACCACCGCTTGTTGAAACCGGGCGCCCACCCCTACCCCTCCCGCAGGCGGGAGGGGGAATTCGGGCGCGGGCGGAGCTTCAGCCATCGCCCGCAACCGAAACTGCCATCCGACCCAGACCAGCTCGCCCAGGAAATCCTGCATGCTCAGACCCTCGCGCCGTGCGGCGACGATCATCTCGCGCGCGAGGTCGGGCTTGCGCTGCTGCACATAGGAAAGCGGGACCGAGGGCGCCGAGCGCTTGCGCGGGCCGCTGCGCCAGTGCGGGGTCTGATTGCTCACCGCCGCCGTGCGCTTGCCGGTCGAGAGCACGGTGATGCGCCGGGTGCGCTGGAAGCGCTCCACCTCGATCAGCCCGCGCAGCTCGAGCCTGCGCACGAGGTTGACGGTCGTCGAGATCGAGTTGCAGCCGATCCGCTCCTGGATGTCGTCGGCTGTCGGCGCCTGGCGCCCGGCTTCGGCCGCCTCGGCGATCATCGCCAGCGTCTCGCGCTCCATGTCGCTCAGCCCTTTGGTCCTGCTCATGCCGCCACCTGCGTCGCCAGCTGACGCGCCACCACGCCGATCGGTACAAGCGGGCCGCTGCCGCGCCGCGCCGGCCAGGCGGCAGGCGCCCCCTTCGCCCAGGGCCTGGCATCGAGCTGCGCGAGATAGGCGGAACGCTGCGCCTCGGACATGGCCGGCGCGGGCCGCACCGCGCCCTCCCCCAGGTCGAGCGCCTTCAGGAAATTTCCGGGGCTTTCCAGCAGCCAGCCGAGCGTCGCCTTCCAGCCGCGCGCATTGCCGCCGCAATGGAAGCGGCTCGCGGCGATATTGGCGATCGCCTCGAACACCGCCTGCTCGCCATGCGCCCTCGCCCGCTGGGCCAGCTTCGCCTTGCGGCTGGCGTCGAGCGGGCGGGCCTGGCCGAGCCCGGCCTGCGCCGCGGCTGCGTTCCAAACAGTTACTGTTCGATCGGCCAGGGATGGGAGGTTCGTCTCGAAAGAGAGCGGCAGAAGCGGGGCGGAATCCATATCATCTCCTTGAGCGAGCGCGGCCGTTACCGCCGATCCCTTGTTACGTTCCCTGTAGCGAGCCTGACGCTTCGCGCCGGCTGACCTCGTGTCGGTCGCCGCCTCCATCGCGGCCACCGCACGGACGATCTGTTCATGCGGCATGCCCGCCGCGATCATATGCTGCAGCGCTGTGGCGATGATGCCCATCAAGCTTTCCTCCTCTGACGGACCACCCTCGGGCGATCGCGATTGACGCTGTGGCGGTGTCCGGCGCGGTGGAGCGAAACCCTTGGTGCTCGACATTTCCGCGAATCACCGCCATAGAAAGATGCTACGTTATTCGTAGCTTTTTGGCAAGGTGAAATACGCTATGCGTTGCGACCTCATGAACCGGAAATGGCGGCCCCGATGCTTGGATCCAAAGCGCTTCTGACCGAGCTCGCCCGCCTCAAGGCGCAGGGGCTGACGACCAACGCGAAGCTCTCGCGCCTGCTCGAACTCCCCTCGTCGCGCATCGCCGAGATCTTCGCCGGCAAGCGCCAGGTGACGATCGACGAGATGAAGATCATGGTCGAGCATTTCGGGCTCGAGGGCGCGGCCCAGACCCCTAGTGCAGAGACGCTCGAGCCGATCCTCGATGCATTGCTGCCGCTCGCGCCCCCGGGAAAGCTGACGGATCAATCGCGGCGAGCCTTAGCCGAAGCGCTGTCATATGGTCTCGCGCTGCTAGGAGCGCCGTCTGCCAGTCAGGCCAGTTCGGATGCGCTAAAGGTGGCTGCTCGCGCAGCAGCCGCTCGATTTCGCGAGACAGCGATAGCATCGTGACCCGGCAAAGCGCGCAATCAAGATAACAGGGCGCGCAACCCTCACCGCATTCCGGACTGTCGAGCGTGATGCGGTCCATGGATATGCGCGACTCCGAGACGTGTTCCACATTTGTTCTGAATGAAGGAATCCAACTTGTCTAGGATTTTTCCTATGCACGCGCCGCGCGCTGTCGCGTTGACGCAGGGCTGATCCGCAATAGAGTCGGCGGGACATTCAAGGGGTGCGGCCATGCGAAAAATCCTGATAATGATGCTGCCACTCGCGCTTGCCGCGCCCGCCGGAGCGGCTACGCCCGCCGAGCTTGCGCAGGCAAAGGCCTATATCGAGGGCATCTACCGCGCCATTCCCGGACCGTTCGATTATGCATCGGTACGCTATGCGCCCGAGTTGAAGAGCCTGATCGATCGCGATCGCGCCTATTCGAAAGCGACCGGCGATATCGGCGTGTCGGACGGCGTGCCGTTCTGCGACTGCCAGGATACCGCGGCCAATTACCGCATCATGAGCAGCGGCGTGGCGGCGCATGGGGCCGCCGGCGCGATTGTGACGGTGATGCTGCGCAACGAGAAGATCAGGCGCTTCTCGGTCGATCTGATCCTGTCAAAGGGCCGCTGGCTGGTCGCCGATGTGCATTCACCCGATACGCCGAGCTTTCTCGACCTGTTGCGGCGAGAGGTTCCGGGCGAAGAAGCCGAACTGAGGCGATCCAGGGGGCGGCACTAGTCCGGAGAGTCGAGCGATACCGGGACGCCGATGGGTTGCGCGTCGTTGGAAATGTCATGAGAGCCGCTGACATCTCCTACTTGTACGGGACATTGTACAATGTTTCGATCAGGGCGTGCACGCCGCACGGTGATCGAATGCGACGCTTGAAGACGGGCGGCCACCGCGGCAGCCGCCCGGAAATGTCGTTATCGCCTCAGCGGCAGATGCGCACGCGGTGGTGCCAGCGCCATTCGGTCCAGCAGCGCGGGTAACGCCAGCCATAATCGGCGCGGCGCCAATAGCCACGATGCCAGCCGCGATCATGGCCCCAGTAGCGATCACGGCCCCAGCCACGATCGCCACGCCAGTCACGATCGCCATGCCAGTCACGATCGCCATGCCAACCGCGATCACCGTGCCAGCCGTCGTCGCCGTGCCATCGTTGCGCCTCGGCACTCGTGCTCGCGGTCATCGCGGCAACCACAAGGCCGGTTGCGGCGAAGATATGGGGGATCTTCATCGTCCTTTCCTTTCCGCCCGGGGATCGGGCAATGAGGGAACTACGCTTTTCCGCAGGAAGCGTTGCTGAATGCGCTGGTAATCTGGGGTACAGGCTTGGAGCATCCGGACCGCGGCACGTGGCGGTTTCGCAGATCCGGCGGCCGACCTGTCGCCGCTTCGACGCCCGCGACCGAGAAAGCAAATCGATGAAGAATTTCACTATCGGCGTTATAATCATCTTGCTATTTTTTGGCGCGCCCGCGACATATATATTTTACAGATTAGATACAGTTGAAGTTGAGATCGGATGCAACGCATATAACGTAAGGGTCACTGGTACCTCTGTTCCGCACTATGCAATTTCCAGCTATAATGTGTTCGGAATTAATTATACGAGATTTCACGTAACAAGTGACGATTCCCCGGACATATCCTTCTCAACGGATGCGGAAGGCAAGAAAAGACGGTTATTCCATCTGGATTACGTCTCAACAGGCACGATGGATAGCTATAGCATAAAGTGTTGATCGACGCCCGAGCGTGCGGCGTGATTGCGGGACGCCGGGCAAGGTGCCAAGAACCGTTGCAACCACCACGCAGCCGAAAGAACCATCATGGCCTTCTCGCTCTACGCCGCGACCATCCCGTCCTGCCGCCAGATCCTGACCGCGCTCGCGGCTTTGCTCAAAAAGGCCGATGCGTTCGCGGCCGAACAGGGCATCGCTCCCGGGGATATCGTCCGCGCGCGGCTCGCCGAGGATATGCTGCCGTTCGGCTATCAGGTGAAAGCGGTGGTCGGCCACTCGCTCGGCGCGATCGAGGGCGTGCGCAAGGGCGTGTTCAGCCCGGACCGCGGCGCCTGGCCGGAGGACATGCCGGGGCTGGAAAAGCTGGTCGCCGACGCGCTTGACGCGCTGGCGGCGATCGATCCGGCCGAGGTCGAAGGCTTTATCGGCCGGCCGATGTGCTTCTCGATGGGCGATATGCGGATGGATTTCGTCGCGGAGGAATTCCTGCTCTCCTTCTCGCAGCCCAATTTCTATTTCCACGCGACCACCGCTTACGACATTTTGCGCTGGAAGGGCGTGCCGCTCGGCAAGCGCGACTATATCGGCCGGCCGCGCATCATCGGCTAGGCCGGGCGGGCGTTACATCTGAACCACAGGCGGGCGCCGCGACTCCTCTTTTCTTCCCCGGCGAAGGCCGGGGCCCAGTTGGGAAGGCGGACATAAGGGTACGAAACGCGCATCATCAGCGTCCCCCGACTGGGCCCCGGCCTTCGCCGGGGAAGGGGAAAAGGAGCCGCAACCCCGCGCCCGGCGGTTCAGCTTCAACGCAGCGCAATCTCTCGCGCCCGATCAATCCAGGTTGATCTCGTCGATCGCGTCATTGTCGGTCGGCTGCCCGCGATACTGGATCTTGAAGCCCCGGCCGGGTTGCAGCTTCGCGAAGAACGCCGCCATCCAGTCGAGCTCGTTCGACAGGTGGATCGCGTAGGCGTCGGCGCCCCGCGCCTCGATCAGCCAGGTCAGTGTGTCCTTGTCGGGGTTATTATATTTGCCGTTCGCCGAGATCACATAATGATCGGCGATCACCTGGGTGAAGAACGCCTTCACGACATCGCGGTCGCTGCCATGATGCTGGACCTTGAGGAGATCGAGCTTGAGCGTGCCGCCGGGCATGAGGCCGGCCTTTTCGAGGCCATCGAGAACATAGTCGCCGCGGGCATCCCCGGTGAGCAGCATCGTGCGGGTCTTGCCGCCGGTCTCGAACGCGACATGGCATACGATGCTGGAAAGATTGGGGACCGACATATCGGCATAGCTGGCGGCTTTCGCGTCAGGCTTGGCATGCGGCAGCGGAGTCTTCGCCCATTTCTCCCTGAGGTCGGCGAGCTGCTGCTCGAGCGGGCCGACGACGGTGACCTTGAGCCCGGCAATGTCCACCGCCGCATTGGTGGCGCTGACGAAACCGCCGATCGGCGCGTTGTCCGAAATGCCCAGCCCGTCCAGAGCATCGCGAAGGTTTCTCCCCTGGCCGACGCTCGCAAGCACGGCCTGAGTCTCATGGCTGAGCGTCCCGCCCGGCAGCAACGCACCGAGCGACGCCACCGCCGCCACCGCGGCTACCGAGCCGGCGGTGTGCCCAGACTTAACCCCCGCCAGATCCTCGAACGCATTGAACCAGAACCGCCGCACGCGAAACGGCGCGAGCTCCCGCTGGTCGGCCAGGTCGCGCAGCTCGGTCATCATCGCGACCAGGCCGTTGATATGGTCGTCATCGATATGGCTGACCATCACCCAGTCGATCGAGAGCGTCGGTTCGGTGCCCTTGAGCGCCATCAGCCTGGTCTTCAGCGAGGTCTGATAGACCCCGGCCGGTCCGCCATCGATCACCGCCACCCGTATATCGTCCGGCTCGCCCCAGCGCAGGACGAAGCAATCGCCATAAAGCGCCTGCAGCACTTCGAATCTGAGCATCAGTCGGTCCTTTGCCAGGAGGCCTGCAGCGCGTGCAGGACGTCGACGAGGCCAGCGCCCTGAAAGGCCCGTTCGCGGCCGAGATCGACCGCCGTCTTGCACAATATCTGCTTCACCAGCGCCGGGCGGCCGATCAGCTCAGGATAGCGCGCCAGCAGGATCGCCGCCGCGCCGCTGACATGCGGCGCCGCCATGCTGGTGCCGTCCATCTCGCCATAGCGCCCGCCGGGGAGCGCCGAGAGGATCTTCTCGCCGGGCGCCAGGATATCGGGCTTGGCCCGGCCGTCCCCGGTCGGTCCGCGGCTCGAGAAATAGCTGACGCCATAGCCATAGGGGCTGATCTTGTGGGTCGAGCCGACCGTGATCGCTGCCTCGGCATTGCCGGGATCGGTGATCGACACGGTCGAATAGCGGTCGCTCAGGCTCGCCTGGCGGCTGTCGCCGGTATAGCCGGCATTGCCCGCCGCCGCGACGACGACGATGCCGTCCTTCACCATCCGGTCGCAGGCATCGCACACCGGCGTCCGGCCGCAGGCGAAACTGCGGACCTTGTGCACCAGCGAGAAGCTGAGATTGGCCCCATGCACCATCAGCGCCGAGGACAGGGTGTTGAGATAACCGAGGAATTGCAGCGCCGAGAGGATGGTGAACTCGTCCGCCGTGCCCTCATTGTCGAACACCCGGATATCGAGCAGCCGGATATCGGGGCAGACGCCCAGCACCGCGGCCGGTGCCGGCGGACAGGGCCAGTTGGCGCCGATGATGCCCGCGACATGCGTGCCATGTTCCTGAACCGGAACGGGATAGGCAGCATCATGCGGGACGCGCAGCTCGTCCCGCAGCAGCGACCAGTCGATGCCGAGCCCCTGCCCCAGCCGATCGAGCAGATTGTCCGCCAGCTTCTGCGACAAGCCGGCCTTGGCGGGATTGCTGAGGATCGCGCGGACCCGTGTGAAGTCATAGGTCTCATAGACACGCGAGGAGAAGGTATCGGGCGCGACCGGCGGATCCGGCATGGCGAAGCAGGGATGCGTCGCGTCGATCCCGCTATCCACCACTGCCCAGGTGATCTTCGCGGTCGAGGCGTGGAACAGATTC
>Ga0207703_10000546_pt1 | contig 38625 bp, 34 predicted proteins | sample KBSSwiS12_FD_184304 | JGI IMG/M metagenome (GOLD analysis project Ga0207703, IMG submission 184304) | Switchgrass rhizosphere microbial communities from Kellogg Biological Station, Michigan, USA - KBS Switchgrass S1-2 (SPAdes) (version 2) | ecosystem: Host-associated > Plants > Roots >... | reverse complement strand
GCTGCAGAGCAATGCGAACCACTTGCGCGGCTCGGCCTGGCTGAATTTCAATCGGGTGACATGTAAGAAGTGGCATCACGGACGGACCGTGCTCATCGGGGATGCCGCTCACACAGCACATTTCTCCATTGGCTCGGGGACGAAGCTGGCAATGGAAGATGCCATTTCCCTGGTCAAGCACATCACTGCGACGAACGATCTCGACGCCGCGCTCGGCGCCTATCACCACGAACGCAACGTGGAGGTTCTGAAGCTGCAGAGCGCCGCGCGCAACCGGATGGAGTGGTTTGAGAACATAGCGCGTTATGTGCACCTGCCGCCTGAGCAATTCGCCTACAGTCTGCTGACGGGCAGCCAGCGTATCGGTCACGAGAACCTTAAGCTGCGGGATCCCAGTTTCGTCGAAAGCTACGAACGCTGGCTCGCGGCGCGTGACGGTGCGGAAGGCCCTCGTCCACCCATGTTCCTACCCTTCAAGCTAAGGGGTCTGGAGCTCGCCAATCGCGTCGTGGTGTCGCCGATGGCCCAGTACTGCGCAAAAGATGGTATTCCTGACGACTGGCATCTCGTTCACTATGGCCACCGAGCGCTCGGCGGAGCGGGCCTCGTTTACACCGAGATGACCTGCGTTTCCCCGGAGGGCCGGATCACTCCTGGTTGCACCGGCCTGTGGAATGAGACACAACAGGACGCATGGAAGCGGATCGTGGAATTCGTACACCGCAACTCACCGGCGAAGTTTTGCCTGCAGTTGGGACATTCGGGGCGTAAGGGCTCCACGCAGCTCGGGTGGGAGGATATGGATCACCCCTTGCCGCAGGGCAACTGGCCGATCTACGCACCCTCACCCATTCCGTATTACGAGGACATCAGTCAACGGCCTGTCGAAATGACTCGTGCTGACATGGACAAGGTGAGGGATGATTTCGTCCATGCGGCTCAACTTGGTCTAAAAGCCGGCTTCGACATGCTCGAGTTGCACATGGCGCATGGATACCTGCTCGCCTCGTTCCTGTCCCCACTGACCAATGTACGCACCGATGAATACGGCGGCAGTGTCGATAACCGGCTGCGATTCCCGCTGGAGGTGCTCGAGGCCGTCAGACGCGGGTGGCCCGCGGACAAGCCGCTGTCAGTGCGCATCTCGGCGACCGACTGGGCCGAAGGTGGTTTGAGCGACGAGGATGCGTTGACCATCGTGCGTGCGTTCCGCACCGCTGGCATCGACATGGTCGACGTGTCGACGGGCCAGACGGTTCCGTCGCAGAAACCGGTGTATGGCCGCATGTGGCAGACACCCTTTGCCGATAGGATCCGCAACGAGATTGGCATCGCGACGATGGCTGTCGGCAACATCTACGAGTGCGATCACGTCAATTCCATCATCGCGGCCGGACGTGCGGATCTGTGCGCGATCGCCCGCCCGCACCTGGCGAATCCGGCCTGGACACTGGAAGCGGCCGCCAGCCAGGGTTACCGGCCCCAGTGGTGGCCGAAACAATATCTGTCGGGTAAAAGTCAGCTCGAGCGCAACTTCGAACGTGCGGCTGCGCCAGGGGGACAGGTATGACAGCGAGCAGCAGATCGACACCGCTTGCAGGTTTGCACGCGGTTGTGACCGGTGCGAGCCGCGGAATCGGCGCAGTCATCGCTGCTGCGCTGGCGGCGGAAGGTGTGCGCGTGTCTCTATTCGGGCGCGACACCGGATCTCTCGAGCGGGTTGCCCGTGCACTGGGTGGAGATCCAAGCGCACTCGCAATCACCACGGATGTGACCGACTCCACATCGGTCCGCAGTGCATTCGCCGCCGCGCGCGAACACTTTGGGCCGGTGCAGCTCCTGATAAACAACGCCGGTCAGGCTGCGAGCGCGAAGTTCACGGAGACCGATGAAGCCCTGTGGAACAGGTTGATGGCAGTCAATCTAAATGGCACCTTCCTGTGTTCCCGGCAGGCGGTTCCAGATATGTTGCAAGCTGGATTCGGCCGCATGGTGAACGTGGCGAGTATCGCCGGGCTGCGGGGCGCCGCGTATATTTCGGCCTATGTCAGTTCGAAGCATGCCGTGATCGGCCTGACGAAATCATTGGCGCTGGAGTACGCATCGCGCAACATCACGGTGAATGCGGTGTGTCCAGGGTACGTGGACACGGACATCGTCAAGAGCGCGGTCGCGAATATCAAAGCCAAAACCGGCCGCAGCGACAGCGAAGCGCTCGCGGCTCTCGTGGCGACCAATCCGCAGCGGCGCCTCATCGAGCCGCGCGAGGTTGCCGACACGGTCATGTGGCTGTGCCGGCCCGGGTCGGAAAGCGTGACCGGGCAAAGTATCGTACTGGCTGGCGGCGAAGTGACTTGAGAAGGGGGAAGGACATGCCGAAAGACAAGAGCACGCTCAAACTGGTCGAGCCGCACGTCGATGCGGAAACGCGCGTGCATGACGACCATCATCTGTCGGTGCGGCTGTGGCTGCGGATGTTGAGTTGCACCAACCGGATCGAGAATTTCGTCCGCCAGAACCTGCAGGCCAACTTCGAGACGACGCTGCCGCGGTTCGATCTCATGGCACAACTCGAGCGCGCCCCGCAGGGCCTGAAGATGAGCGAGCTGTCGCAGCGCATGATGGTCACCGGCGGCAACGTCACCGGCATCACCGACGGGCTGGAGAAAGAAGGCCTGGTCATCCGCGAGGTGGATCCGGCCGACCGGCGCGTCTTCCGGGTGAAGCTGACCCCGGAGGGACAGAAGCAGTTCCGGCGCATGGCGGCCGAGCACGAGCAATGGATCATAGGACTGTTCGATGGCATGAGCATGAAGCACAAGAACCAGCTCGCCGAGCTGTTGGGCGATCTGAAGCGCCACATCAGCCAATCATCTGAAGAGTAAGGCTGCGAAACCATGGCTCACTTCAATCCCGAGCATTTTCTGTGGCGCCAGGAAGGTCGGGTGGGTGTCATTACACTTAATCGCCCCGACCGCAAGAACCCGCTGACGTTCGAGTCGTACGCAGAGCTGCGTGATCTGTTCCGCACACTGACCAAGATGCAGGACGTCAGGGCCATCGTCCTCACGGGAGCTGGCGGCAACTTCTGCTCCGGTGGCGACGTGCACGAAATCATCGGGCCGCTCACGCAGATGAGCTTTCAGCAGCTGCTGGACTTCACGCGCATGACGGGTGACCTGGTGAAGGCAATGCGCCATTGCCCGCAACCCATTGTGGCGGCGGTGGATGGGGTGTGCGCAGGCGCCGGTGCAATTCTCGCAATGGCGTCCGACCTTCGCTTGGGCACGGCGCGGACGAAGACAGCCTTCCTGTTCACGCGTGTCGGGCTTGCCGGTTGTGACATGGGCGCGTGTGCCCTGCTTCCCCGGATCATCGGTCACGGCCGCGCGTCCGAGCTCTTGTTCACTGGACGATCCATGTCGGCCGATGAGGGTGCGGCGTGGGGCTTTTTCAATCGGATTGTTGCGCCCGAAGGCGTGTTGGATGAGTCATTGCAACTCGCCGCCGAGCTTGCGGCCGGCCCGACATTTGCGCACGCAATGACAAAGAAGATGCTGCACACGGAATGGGACATGTCCGTGGATGAAGCCATCGATGCGGAAGCCCACGCTCAGGCCATCTGCATGCAGACGCAGGATTTTGCCCGCGCTTACCGGGCGTTCGCAGCCAAGCAGAAGCCGCAGTTCGAGGGGAACTGATACCGTGCGCAAGCGCGATTTCCTCGAATGGCCCTTCTTTACGCCAGCACACCGAGAGCTGGCCGAGCGCGTGGACTCCTGGGCCAGGCAACGCTTCGCTGGCGCTTCTGCGGGCGACGTTCATGAGAGTGCTGCTCATCCGGAAGACCGGGACTCCGTCGATGCGGGCTGCCGCGAACGGGTGCGCGATTTAGGCCGCGCTGGCTGGACACGCTACTCGGTGCCCTCCGACCCCGAGGCGCCTGTTGCCCAGTTCGACATTCGGGCGCTGGCACTGATCCGCGAGACACTGGCCTGGCATGACGGGCTTGCTGACTTCGCCTTTGCAATGCAGGGTCTGGGCAGCGGAGCTATCTCCCTCGCTGGCTCAAACGAGATCAAGCATCGATACCTGCCGCGCGTCGCGGCAGGTGAGGCAATTGCCGCGTTCGCACTGTCGGAGCCAGACGCTGGCTCGGATGTTGCGGCTATCAAATGCAGTGCCCGGCGGGAGCGCCAGAATGGTAATGATACCTACGTGTTGGATGGTCAAAAGACCTGGATCTCCAACGGTGGGATTGCGGACTTCTATTGTGTGTTTGCGCGCACCAGCCCGGCGGAGCATCGCCCGGACGGCTCAGTGACAGCGCGAGGAATAAGTGCGTTCGTCGTCGACGCCCAGACTCCCGGATTTTCGGTTGCCAAGCGGATCGATGTCATTGCCCCTCATCCGCTGGCTACTATTTCCTTTGCGGGTTGCCGCATTCCCGCGGCGCAGCGTCTGGGGCCGGAAGGTGAAGGCTTCAAACTGGCGATGCGCACTCTCGATATCTTCCGGACCTCGGTGGCAGCTGCCGCGCTGGGCTTCGCGCAGCGTGCCCTCGACGAGGCACTCAAACATTCTCTCGTCCGCCCGATGTTCGGTAAGACGCTGGCGGACCTGCAGTTGACGCAGGCAGCGCTGGCTGACATGGCAACCGAAATTGACGCGGCAAGATTGCAGACCTACCGCGCGGCGTGGCTGCGCGACCAAGGCGAGACGGTAACCCAGGGGGCGACGGGAAGCGGACGAATGTCCGCGACCATGGCGGTAGCCATGGCAAAGATGGCGGCGACCGAATCAGCGCAGCGTGCAATCGACCGCGCGGTGCAGATCTTTGGAGGCCGAGGTGTCGTTCACGGCGCGACCGTCGAGCGCCTGTATCGCGACATCCGGGCTTTGCGTATCTATGAAGGGGCCACAGAAGTGCAGAAACTGATCATCGCGCGCGAGTTGCTCAACAGCGCGCGCAGGACTTGACCGATGCAAGTTCTGAACCCCGCCGCTTGGCCGCGGCCCAACGGTTACAGCAACGGCATCGCCGCCACGGGGCGGCAGATCTTCGTGGCCGGACAGGTCGGGTGGGACGCCGACGGCCGATTCAACAGCACGCGGCTGGCCGACCAGGTGAAACAAGCGCTGCGGAACATCTGCGCCGTACTCGCGGAGGCGCAGGCAGGGCCCGAGCACATCGTACGGTTGACGTGGTACCTCACCAGCCGCGACGAATACCTTGCGGATCTGGAGAACATCGGAGCGGCGTACCGGGATGTCATGGGCAAGAACTTCCCCACCATGAGTGTCGTGCAGGTGATTGCTTTGATGGAGGCAGAGGCTAAAGTCGAGATCGAGGCGACCGCAGTGGTGCCCGGCCAATGAAGCAGCCAAAAACAAAGAATTAGGGCAGTGTCAACATGTGGCGGCCACCCGAGCGCATTCGACACAACACCCACGGAGGGCGGTGGCCCGACGCCGCCGAGGCCGCCGCTGCCCGCCTCTTCTCACCCATCAAGGTCGGGTCCCTCACCCTGGCGCAACGGACCTGGGTACCCGCCATGGTTCCATGGCGGGCCAACGAGGCTGGCTTCGTCACTCCCGAAGTGTTGGAGTGGTACGAGTGTTTTGCCCGCGGCCGCCCCGGCGCGATTGTCGTTGAAGCCACAGGAATCAGGGACGTACCCAGCGGCCCACTGCTGCGCGCCGGTCACGATCGATTCCTCCCCGGCCTGCGTGACCTCGTTCGCGTCGTGCGCCAGGCCAGCAATGGCGAAACCAAGCTATTCATTCAACTGATCGACTTTCTCGCCATCCGCCGCCGGCCAATACCCTCGCGTTTTTTTGCACAGTTTCTGACGATCACCGCACAGCATCGCGCCGCGTTTGGAAATCCTGACGCGACGGAGGCTGAAGTGCGTGCCTGGCTCGTTTCGCTGACTCCAGAAGAAGCCGCGACGGTGCTCGACGCTCGTGAGCTGAACTCACTCGAGTTTGGCGCGCGTGAACGTGTGACCGACACACACCTGGATCACATCCGGGATCTGCCGATGCAACTGCCAACTCTGTTTGCGAACGCCGCACGGCGGGCGCATGAGGCGGGCTTCGACGGTGTGGAGTTGCATTTTGCCCACGCTTACACAATGGCATCATTTCTCTCACGGTCGAACACCCGGGATGACGGTTACGGAGGCACACTAACCAACAGAGTACGGCTGCCGCTGGAAGTGTGCTCGCGGGTGCGGAAGGAAGTAGGCGCGGAATTCGTGGTTGGCTGCCGGTTCCTCGCGGACGAGTGCATTGCAGGCGGCTCCAATGCGGACGATGCCGTATTTTTCGGCAACGAATTTGCGCGCGCGGGAATGGACTTCCTGTCGCTGTCACGCGGTGGAAAATTCGATGATGCGAAGCAACCGAAAGTCGGGGAAGCGGCCTATCCATACACGGGCCGCAGTGGTTACGAGTGCATGCCCTCGTACTATTCCGATGCGGCCGGCCCCTTCGGCCGCAACCTGGAGTGCACCGCGCGAGTTCGCGCCGCCTTGCGCCAGGCCGGATTTACCACGCCCGTGGTGGCGGCCGGCGGTATCCACAGCTTTGAGCAGGCCGAAGGCTGCCTGGCCCAGGAGAAGGCCGACATTGTGGGTTTCGCGCGGCAGGCGCTGGCCGATCCTGATTGGTTCCGGAAGGTTGCCTCGGGCCACGGCTCGCAGGTGCGCCTGTGCCTGTACACCAACTACTGCGAAGCGCTCGACCAGCGCCATCGCCAGGTGACCTGCGAGTTGTGGGATCGGGAGGCGCTCGATGAGCCGGGGATCAGGCGGTCCGCGGACGGCAAGAGGCGATTGACGCCACCGCCGTGGCGGCCATCGCGGTGACGAGCACCGCACGATGGCACCATAGCCGATAGCACGCCCTACTGCTTCTTATTCCACATCCTGCACCATCCGTTGACATCCACGTTCTTCCCGGGGAAGAAACTGCATGGCCCGCCGGCGGTGTCGCCCGCCTTGCCCTGGTACCAGGAGCAGTTGGAACACGTGGATCCCGCCTTGTACGTGGGGTTCGCCTTCGTATCCACACGCTTGGCATCTGACACATAACCCAGCGCGGCGGCCATCGAGTCCTTCTCGTTGACCTTGGGTAGGGGCGCCCCAGCTTGAGGCTCGCCCGCCAGCGCTCTGCCGGCGACGAGCGTCAGAAACAGCACCTGACGTCGCGAAAGATCAGTCATCGCCTGAGTCTAAACGATCGAGCGTGCGTATGGCGAGATCCTGGACCAGGCGGCAAACCGCCTGCACGCTGCGGCCCTTGTCCGCCAGCCCGGCGAATACCGCGTGACTGGTAAGAACAAACAGCATGTCCACTACTTCGTCAAAGGCTTCGGGCGGAGCGCGGCCCGCACCTTCGACTCGTTTCAGAATGACAGCGAGCAGTTTCCGGCGCCGTTCGCCACGGGCCCGAATCGCTGCCTCCAGACGCGAATCCGCCACCCCGGCGCCGATGATCTGACCGAGCATGCGCCGGTTGAAATACCAGAACTCGCAAAAGATCGCGACCACCCGCCGCAAGGCGGCACGCGGGTCCTGTTCCGCCAGTGCCTCGGGCAGGCGATGCAGTCCGCCGCGGAACGCCACATCGTCGAACACCGCCTCGAGCAAGCCACGCCGCGAGCCAAACTGGTTGTAGACCGTCAGCCGGGTAACACCCGCCTGGTCCGCGACCGACTCCAGCGACAGGCTCTGCAGGCCTTTGGCCGAGCGCAGCTGCTTGTTGGCGGCCGAGATGATCCGCGCGCGGGTCTTGCCCGCCGCCGAGTCGCGTTTGGGGCTGTGGTAGGTGCGCTTGCCCTCCTTCGGTCTCATTGCGCCGCCGCGGCTATTTCGGTATACATCGTGTATATCTATTTTGAGTCATGGAGACCTGCGATGCAAATTCTTCTCATTGTCCTGATCGGGCTGCACATCCTCGCCGGCGTGTTTTGGGCCGGCTCCACGTTCGCGATCGTCCGCTCCGGCGGCGCGGGTGCGCAGGCACTATTTGGGCCGCAGATGGGCGCTGCGACGATCACGGTTCTCGCGGGCATCGGGCTCTGGGGCGTCCTGCATCGTGGCGGGATGGGCCCCATGGAGCACACGCTGGCGCTGGGCGCCGTGTGCGCAATCGCGGCTGCGGGCGTTCAGGGCGCTACCCACAAGAAGAATCCGGTCAAAGGACAGCGCATCGCTGCAGGGCTGCTTGCAATTACGGTAATCTGCATGGCGATCGCACGCTACGTCGGCTTTTGACACGGGACCGCTTGATGACCATCCGCTTCGCCGCCGCTGGATTACTTTTGGGCCTGCTTCTTGTCGTTGCACCTGCACCCGCGCGCGCAGAATGGCGTGATCGCACGGACGCGATCATGGGCACGCGGATCTACGTTGAAGTCTGGAGCGATGAGGCCGTCAAAGGCGACGCGGCGATCGATGCGGTGATGGCAGATATGCGCCGGATCGACGAGCTGATGAGCCATTACAAGCCGGAGAGCCAGCTTTCACAGATCAATGCCCGCGCGGCGCAGGAGCCGGTACAGGTTGACGCCGAACTGTTCGATCTGATCAAACTGTCAACGCACTATTCGGTCATCACCGAAGGGGCGTTCGACATCACCTACGCAAGTGTTGGGCACCTGTACGACTACCCGCATCACGTGAAGCCAACGGAGGCGCAGATCAAGGCCGCCCTGCCCGGCGTGAATTGGCGCAACATGTTGCTGGATCCTGTGCATCACACGGTACGCTTCGAGCACGCGGGCATGCGCATCGATCTCGGCGGCATCGGCAAGGGATACGCAGTCGATCGAGGGATAGCGATCCTGCAGGCGCGTGGATTCCAACATGCGCTGGTGACCGCGGGTGGCGATTCGCGAATCATCGGCGACCGAATGGGACGGCCCTGGGTCATCGGCATTCGCAACCCCGACGACAAGGACCAGGTGGTCACGCGCATCCCGATCGTCAACTCGGCGATGTCAACATCGGGTGACTATGAGCGGTACTTCGACGAAGGCGGTATCAGGTACCACCACATCATCGACCCACGCACGGGTCACTCCGCGAGCAAAGTCCGCAGCGCAACAATCCTCGGGCCGACGGCTACAGAAACGGACGGCATGTCAAAGACAGCCTTCGTGCTGGGCCCGGAAAAGGCGCTCGAGATCATCAACCGGATGCCGCAATACGACGCGATATTCGTAACGCCGGAGGGAAAGGTCCTCTACTCGAATGGCCTGACTCCACCGCCGCCACCAAAAGAGGCGGCGAAAGCGCCTCCCGCGAAACACTGAGGCAGACGCTGACTGCTATTGCGACGTGCCGCCGTGTCGCGCCCCCAGTAGCCCGTCGACCTCGGCTTCAGCTGCGAGCCAATCCGCTTCCTCGTGGCCGGGCGCAAAACCCCGCCGCTCGGCGCGCAGATAAGCACCCTGCGCAATCATCCCGCGCCTCACGTCCTCGCTGACTGTGACAGGAGCTGGCGCCTTGGGCGCAGGCGTCTTGCGCACGCGTGGAGTCCCCGCTGGGGACGTCACCGCTGCCGCGGCTCCAGTCGGCGACTTGGCGCGCGTACGTTGCGGTGCAGTCGGCGGAGACTTTTCGTCAGCCTTGATGACTTTCGGAATTTCCTTGGCGACCTCTGAGTTACGAGGTGGCTCGGTGGGACGGCGACTGGCCATCAGATCCTCCTGGGTTGATGTTGGTGAGCTTGCGGGCACACGCATTCACGTGCAAGCCGAAACGATAGCCGGGCCGAGGCTGGCGCAGAAGTTGAACCATCGCGAGGCATGAGATGCACGCGCGCTCCATGATCGAGCATCCAGTGCGCAATGATCGCCGATCAACGTGTCCGCGATGTGTCCGTGGCGGGTGTCCGGTGCCCTGTCCGGTGTCCGGCGGCCGGACATCCGCGGGCCACCCTTTCGAGCCGGTAAGTACCTGATTTATATGACTATCGTCAGTTGGCATAGGGCGTGCACTGTACCCATTGCCATGAAAATCGCTGAACTCAAACGTCTCGCCAATCCGGATTCCCCCGCCGCATCGGTCAGGGGCACCGAGAAACAGGACACCGCCATCGCGTCTTCCAAACGCCCGTGGCACAAGCAGCGCTGGGTGCATGTGGCCATTGGCGGCGGCATAGTTCTCGTGCTGCTCGTGGGCTGGCTGATACGCGCGTGGTCCAACTCCAACCACGTTATCGCGGCCGACCGTCTGCGCATCGTTACAGTTGCCACAGGGCACTTTGTGCGGGATGTCGCTGCACAGGGAACGGTCATTGCCGCGGTGAATCCCACTCTGTTCGCCATAGCCCCTGGCACCGTCAGCTACTCGGTGCGTGCGGGCGACACCGTCAAGAAGGGCCAGATACTCGCAACGATCGACAGCCCCGAACTCAACAACGAGTATCAGCGCGAGCACGCTACCCTGGACAGCCTCAACGCCGCACTGTCTCGCCAGGAGATCGAAATCCGCAGACAGCTGCTGACAAGCAAGCAGCAGGCGGACCTTGCGCAAGTGGCGATTACTGCCGCAGAGCGCGAGCTCAAACGCGCGCAGTGGGCTTGGGATCAGCGAGCCATGAGCGAGCGCGACTACAAGCGCTCCATCGACGACGTGGCGACGGCCAAACTCAACTTCGAGCACGCGCGCGATACCGCAGGCCTCGAGCGCGACAGCGTCGTGCTGGATTTGCGGACCCGCCGGCTGGAACGTGACCGCCAGGCGCTGGTGGTAGAAAACCTCAAGCGCCGTGTCGAAGAACTGAATGTCCGCTCACCCGTGGATGGCATGGTCGCGAACCTCGGTCAGGCAGAAAAAGCTCGCATCCCCGAAAGCGCGCCTGTTGTCACAGTCGTGGATCTCACTGCATTTGAGCTGGAATTCCAAGTTGCCGAAACCTACGCCCGCGACATCAAGTCGGGAATGGCCGCCGAGATCACGCTCGATGGACGCATCCAACCCGGCAGTGTCACAGCGATCTCACCCGAGGTTCGCCAGAGCCAGGTCATCGGCCGGGTCCGCTTCAGTGGCGGACAACCTCCGGGACTGCGCCAGAACGAGCGTGCTTCCGTGCGCATCGTGCTGGATGAGCGCGACCAGGTGTTGAAGTTCGAGCGCGGTGCACTGATCGACGAAAGCACCCGCAACGTATACGTAGTCCACGGCGACCACGCCGTGCGCACTCCCGTTCAACTTGGGGCGGCTTCGGTAGCCGAAATCGAAGCCCTCCACGGTCTCGCCGCAGGCGACCGCGTCATCGTTTCCGACACGCGCGACTTCAATGACGCGCCTGATCTGTTGATAGCCAACTGAAGGCCAAGAGGACACGCCCCCATGCTCAAGATGCAGAACGTCGGTAAGGTCTATCGGACCGATCTGATCGAGACTCACGCGCTGCGCGACTTCTCTCTCGAAGTTACCGCGGGAGAATTCGTTGCCGTCACCGGCCCCTCGGGCTCAGGCAAAACCACTTTCCTGAATGTTGCCGGCCTGCTCGAGACATTCGACTCGGGCCAGTACCTGCTGGATGGCAGCGACGTGAGCAGGCTCTCGGACGATGCCCGCTCGCGCCTGCGCAACGAGAAAATCGGCTTCATCTTCCAAAGCTTCAATCTCATCCCCGATCTCAACATCTACGACAACGTAGACGTTCCGCTACGCTACCGCCGATTGAAGGCCTCCGATCGGCACGAGCGGATTTCGAGCGCGTTGGAGCTCGTGGGGCTGGCATCGCGCGTCAAGCACATGCCATCACAGCTCTCCGGAGGTCAGCAGCAGCGCGTAGCCATTGCACGCGCAATAGCCGGTGACCCGTCGTTCCTGTTGGCCGACGAGCCAACCGGTAACCTCGACTCACTCATGGCTCGCCAGGTAATGGACCTGCTGGAGCAGATCAACGAAATGGGCACCACTATCGTCCTGGTCACTCATGATCCCGAGCTTGCACGCCGGGCCCACCGGAATGTGCACGTCGTTGACGGGCAGATTTCCGATCTGAAAGTGTATGAAACGCGGCCCGCGCGCGCCTCGACACTCGGCGGGGCGTCAGCCTGAAGAAAGGCCAGGAAGGAGAAACCCTATGTACGCCTACTACGTCCGACTCGCGTTGAAAAGCTTCGGCCGCAACCGCGGGCTGACAGCACTGATGCTCGGTGCAATTGCGCTGGGTATCGCTGTGTGCATCATGACAATGACGGTCTACCACGCGATGTCCGGCAATCCGATCTGGTGGAAAAACGATCGGCTGTACGCCGTGACAATGGACAATTGGGACCCGACTCGGCCTGAACGCCCGCAATATCCAGACCTTCCGCCTGCGCAACTCACTTACAAAGATGGCATCTACCTGCTTGGATCGAACATCCCCGAGCGGAAGGTCCTCATGTATGCGAGGCAATCGGTTCTGACGGGAGGTGCTGCGCAGCGCAAGCCGTTGCCTGTGTCAACGCGCGTGACAACCTCGGATTTCTTCTCGATGTTCGACGTACCGTTCCTCTATGGCGGCGGCTGGGATAGCAGCGGGGACCAGAATGCCCTCCCTGTGATCGTGCTGAGCAAGGAGCAGAACGAAAAGCTGTTTGGCGGAATCAACAGCGTCGGCCGCACGATCCGCTGGGACGACCACGAATTCCGAGTCGTAGGTGTGCTGGACGCCTGGTCACCCACGCCTCGGTTCTATGACCTGAACAACGGCGCTTTCAGTACACCCGATGACGTGTACATTCCCTTCGGTTGGACTCGCACGCTCGAACAATATCCGAACGGTGGGGACACGAGCTGCTGGAGACCCGAAAAGCTCGACACGTTTGCCGATTTTCTCGGCTCCGATTGCGTCTGGACACAGATGTGGGTCGAGCTGCCGAATCGGGCGAGCCGCGAGCGCATGCAGGGACTTATGGACGGCTACTGGGCCGAGCAACGCAAGGCCGGGCGCTTCCCCCGCCCTCGCGACAATCGCCTCACTAACGTCGGCCAGTGGCTGAAAGATCAAGGTGTGGTCCAGAATGACAATCGCTTGCTGGTCGGGATCGCTTTCGCGTTTCTTACAGTATGCCTGCTCAACACGGTTGGCATACTGCTGGCAAAATTCCTGAATGCCGCACCGATTGCGGGCGTGCGCCGCGCTCTCGGGGCAAGCCGCCGGCAGATCTTCATACAACATATCATCGAGGTTGGAGTGCTCGCGGCCGGCGGCGCGCTGCTCGGCCTTGGCCTGGGGGCGCTCGGCCTCTGGGGCGTTCATGCCCTGTATGTCACCAACAGCCAGGTGGATACCGTCGCGGACATTACAGGGGGGTACCAGCAACTGACGCATTTCGACCCGATCAGCGTCTTCTGGGCGGTCGTGCTTGCAGTAGTGTCAGCTCTGGCCGCGGGCTTGTACCCGGCCTGGCGTATCGGCCGTGTAGCCCCTGCAGTGTATTTGAAGAGCCAGTGAGAGGAGAGCAACTATGAGCCTGGACATCCGACCCGTCGTATCCTCCCTGCTGCGCAATCGCACCGGCGCGGTGCTCGTGGCCTTTCAGATCGCGATCGCGCTCGCGGTGCTGGTCAATGCGGTCTTTATCGTGCACCAGCGCATCGAGAAGATGGGCCGGCCCACGCGAATCGATGATGCGAACCTGTTCGGCATTCAGATCGCGGAGTTCACGAGCCGCTTCAACTACGATGCATCGATGCATGAGGATCTCGCGTATCTGCGAAGCCTCCCTGGCGTGGTCAGCGCCTCAGTAAGCAATTCTATCCCGTTAGGCATAAGCGGAAGCGCGACGACGGTGTGGACCCAACCGGACAGCAAAGGCCAGCGAGCGCAGATCAACTACTTCTCGATGGACGAGCAGGGGTTGAATACGCTCGGCGTGCCCTTGCTCGCCGGACGGGCTTTTCGGGCGACCGAGATCCTGCCGCCGGTGACACTGACCGACACTTCCCAGTTCGTCCCGCAGCTCATCGTGACACAAGTGGTCGCCCAACACCTGTTTCCCCACGACAATGCGCTTGGCAAGACCGTCTATGATTCCCGGGGAAACCCTGCAACTATCATCGGCATCATCGACAACATGATCGGTACGGGATGGGGCGGCTACGAAGGGATAGACCAGGTGGCGATCATGCCGCAGCTGCCAAGACTGTACGGCTTCGACTATCTCGTACGTACCGAACCGGGAAAACGCAACGCCATCATGCGCACGGTGGAGGAGCACTTGTCGACGTCAAACCCGGACCGCGTCATCAAGTCGGTGCGCTCGGTGGAGTACTACAAGAAGCTCCTGTATCGCGACGATCGCAACATGGGAGTGTTCCTGATCACCGTGACCGCGCTTCTGCTGGCCATTGCATCACTGGGCATCTTCGGCCTCGCCACTTTCAACGTGAGTGCGCGAACGAAACAGATCGGGACGCGCCGGGCAGTCGGTGCGCGCAGAGGCGATATCGTGCGCTACTTCATGGTCGAGAATGGATTGATCACGACGGCCGGAATCCTCGTGGGGTGTGCTCTTGCCCTGGGGATCGGCTACTGGCTTTCCCTGCAATATCAGCTGCCTCGCCTGGATCTGTATTACCTGGTGGGCGGCGTGCTTGGGCTCTGGATCATAGGGCAACTCGCCGCCTGGCAGCCGGCACGCAGGGCCTCAACGGTGTCCCCGTCAGTGGCTACCCGAACGGTGTAATTGATAGCATGGATGCTTATGTCTTCGTTGCCCAATGCCACCGTTCTGATCATCGACGACAATGAGGCGGTCCGTACAGCCTTCGATGTGCTCTTGTCGATTTACGGCGCGCGGGTGTTGACAGCCGGATCGCCGGCGGACGGCCTGGCTCGGCTGGGCCGTGATGCAGTGGACCTGGTCATCCAGGATATGAACTTCCGCCGGGAGGCGACGACCGGCGAAGAAGGCATTGCTCTGTTTCACACGATACGCTCGAAGTATCCGGATGTGCCCATTGTCCTGTTGACAGCATGGACGCATCTCGAGACTGCTGTTGAGCTGGTGAAGGCGGGCGCCGCTGATTACATAGCGAAGCCGTGGGATGACGCGCGCCTGCTGACGACGATCCGGAACCTCCTCGACCTTCGAAGAGCCCGGGCCGAGGCCCAGGCGTTGCGAACGCAGCGGCGCCAGGTCCGCGACACCCTGGCCGGGCAATTTGATCTGCGCGGCGTGGTGTACGAGAGCGAAGCGATGCACACGTTGGTGGCCACTGCTACGCACATCGCTCATGCGGACGTGCCCGTGCTCATCACCGGGCCGAACGGCGCAGGTAAGGAAGTACTGGCCGATATCGTGCAAGCCAACTCGTCGGTGCGGACCAAGCCGTACCTGAAGGTAAACCTGGGGGCCTTGCCGAATGAGTTGATCGAGGCTGAGCTCTTCGGCACCGAGTCAGGCGCCTTCACGGGCGCACGCGCTCGCACGGGACGCTTCGAAGCCGCCGATGGCGGAACCCTGTTCCTCGACGAGCTCGGCAATCTGTCCGGCGGCGGGCAGGCAAAATTGCTGCGCGTTCTGCAGACCGGCGAGTTCGAACGGCTGGGTTCCAACACCACGCGGCGGACGCGGGTCAGAGTCATAGCAGCCACGAACAGTAACCTGCGGCTCGCGATTCGCGAGGGTCGCTTCCGGGAGGACCTCTTCTACCGGCTGAATGTCATCGAGCTGGAAATTCCGGCGCTGGCGGAGCGCCGCGAGGATATAGGGGTGCTGGCACGGCATTTTCTCGAGCCGGGATTCACGCTGGCACTGGATGCGGTGGATGCTCTTTCACGCCACCCATGGCCCGGTAATGTGCGGGAATTGCAGAACACGATCCGGCGCGCATGCCTGCTGTCATCGGACAAGACGATTGCGGCATCTGCTCTCGTTCTACCGGCGGTTGCAGTACAACCGGTGGCCACTGAAGAAATCGCACTGGACCGCGGCACTATCGAGCAGGCGCTGGAGCGCGCCCAGGGCGTCGTAGCGCAGGCAGCTCGCGAGTTGGGACTGTCTCGTCAGGCCCTGTATCGCCGCATGGAGAAGCTGGGACTCAGGCCCAACCCGTGACATCAGGGCCCATGATGCGTACCTCCCTCGCAGGACGCACAGCCATCGGCCTAGGCCTGGTGGCCCTGCTGGTGGCCGCAGTTACGGCCACCGCCGGATACTATTTCCGCGCTCCATTCGTTGCCGCGCTGGCTGGGCTGCTCGCCTCCGTACCGCTGGTTCTTTGGGTGGCAACTCGCGTCTCCCACCCGTGGTCCCGCGTTCTTCGGGCGGTGAGTGACGGCATCGTCAGCATGCGCGATCACGACTTCAGCGTGAGCATCCGGCGCATTTCCAATGACGAGCTCGGGGACCTCGTGACTGCCTACAATGCGCTTGGTGATCTGCTTCGCCGCGAGCGGCTCGATCTGCATCAGCGCGAACTGCTCCTGGACACTGTGATCCAGACGACCCCGCTGGTCATGGTGTTGACCAACTCGGCGGGCCGGATCGTGTACAGCAACATTGCGGCGCGCCAGCTGTTTCATGGGGGCCGCAAGCTCGAGGGACTCGACTTCATGACGCTCCTCGAGCAATCCCCTGCGCCGCTCCGGGAAGCACTGACGGGCAATGCCGACACCCTCTTCACCATGGAGGTGGATGGCGAGCCGCAGGTCTACCACCTCTCGCAACGCCGTTTTCACCTGAATGCGCAACCGCAGCAGCTCCTGTTGTTGAAACAGCTCACACGCGAGCTCGCGGCGCAGGAAGTGGTCGTCTGGAAAAAGGTCATTCGCGTGATTGCGCACGAGCTCAACAACTCGTTGGCGCCCATCACCTCGCTCGCCCATTCAGGTCAGTTGTTGGCGCGCCAGCCTGATCGGGCACAACTGGATAGAGTGTTTACGACGATCGGCGAGCGGGCCGCGCACCTGGCGTCGTTCATCGATGGGTATGCACGGTTCGCCAAACTTCCCACACCACGCCCGGCTCCCGTCGACTGGTCACAGTTCATGGCCCGGCTGCAGGGAGCGCTGCCGTTTCACCTCGAAGGGGCGCTGCCGCTGCGCCAGGGGAGCTTTGATGCGAGCCAGATGCAACAGGTGATGATCAATCTGTTGAAGAACGCAGCGGAATCGGGCTCGAGGCCCGATGACATCACAGTCTGCGTCCGCGATCGCGTGGAAGCCTTTGTGATCGAGGTCGCCGACCGAGGCACCGGGCTCACGGAGAACGTGCTTCGGGATGCACTGCTGCCGTTCTACTCTACGAAAGCGACCGGTACGGGCCTGGGCCTCACGCTGTGCCGGGAAATCGTGGAAGCGCATGGCGGCCGCCTGAGCCTGGCAAACCGCCCGGATGGCTCTCCTGGCGCAGTCGTTACGCTGTGGCTCCCTTGCGCCGCGCAGAGGCCTTGACCTCACGGGCCTTTGCGGCCTGGCGGCCGTTGGCGCGACTCCCATTGGCCTTGGCGCGGTCGCCGTTTGACCCGCCATTGACGGTCTTGCGCCGATCCACGCGGGCATAGTCGTTACCCTTGGCCGCAATCGAGTTGATGGTCTCGCGGCTCAAGCTCTGCAGATAGCGGCCAAAATCCTTGCCCAGTTGCGGGTGACCCAGAGCAAATTCGACGGTTGCCTGCAGGTAGCCGAGCTTGCTGCCGCAGTCATAACGCTTGCCGGTAAAGCGGTGGGCGTAAACGGCTTCTTCCTTCATCAGCGCCCCGATTCCGTCGGTGAGCTGAATCTCGCCGCCCGCACCGTGCCCGATCTTCTCCAGATGCTCAAAAATCGCCGGTGACAGGACATACCGGCCGACCACCGCGAGATTGGACGGCGCGTCGGCGGGCTTCGGCTTCTCAATGATGCTGTTCACTCGGCTGGTGGCCGACTTGTCAGCCTCCACAGCGACGATGCCGTACTTGTCAGTATCGGCCTTTGGGACGACCTGAACGCCCAACACGCTGGCGCGCTTCGCTTCGTACACGTCGGCCATTTGCCGCAGGCACGCCACCTCGCTCTTGATGAGGTCGTCCGCCAGGTGCACGAAGAAGGGCTCCGCGCCCACCGCGGGCTGCGCGCACAGTACCGCGTGGCCCAGGCCCAGGGGCGCCGGTTGCCGGATGTAGATGCAAGACGCATAGGACGGAAGGACGCTGCGCAACTGGTTCAGAAGGTCACTCTTACCCTGCGCCTCGAGCATGTGCTCGAGCTCCTGGTCGGAATCGAAGTGATCCTCGATGGCACGCTTTGAAGCGCCCGTGATGAATACCAGCCGGGTCGCCCCTGCAGCAAGCGCCTCTTCCACTGCGTACTGGATCAGGGGCTTGTCGACGACGGGCAGCATCTCCTTAGGGCTCGCCTTGGTGGCAGGTAGGAACCGCGTACCTCGGCCGGCCACTGGAAATACGGCCGTACGAATGGCCGACGTGGAATTCGTCCTCATCAAATTCTTCTCCTGCGCACTACCATTTAAGATCTAAGTCTAACGTCCTTAGGATGCAGCAAAGTATATGCCAGCGCACAATTGCTGCGGCCATCCTGGCCGCAGGCCCTTCGGGCCCGGCGTCGTGCGCCGTCCAAAATCGCTCCCGGCGATTTTGTGCTGCGGCCATCCTGGCCGCAGGCGCCGCAGGCGCCGCAGCCGCAGTCAGCCCTCGGTGCGCTCGGCCCATTTAAAGACCGCCGGGCGCATGCTGTCCCACGAGCGGCACTTGGGACAATGCCAATACCAGCCCACACTGTGCAGCCCGCAATCATCACATTGATAGCGGCCACCGGCGTCCCCGATGCGGGTCAACAGAGCGCCCAGCGAAGCCGCGTCAGCTGCTGAATCGACGCCAGCGTCAAACTCGCGCGTCACCGACGGCAAACGGCGAACATCCTGCGGCGGAAGGGCCGTTGCGAGTAGCCAGGCCAGTTGGCGCCCGCTGACGCGGCCATTGCGTTGCAGTCGACGCGCGACCTGACAAAGCACGTCACCCTCTCCCGCCAGTTTTGCCAAGGCCAGAACGCGCGGGATGATTTCGAGTGCCAGGCCAGGGAAGGCTTCCAGGGCCGTCAGATAAAGCCCCAACGACTCACCCGAGTTGCCACCCAGCTCGGTCATACGCGCAGTCAGAATCTGGGCACGGGGCAGATCCGGGTCGTGGGTGCGCGCCTGCCGCAGCAAGGTCCGCGCGCGGTCAGTATCGCCTTGAAGCAGAGCATGTTCGGCCAGCTCGCACAAATAGTGGGCCGCTACCGTGCGCCGCTCGAGTTGTAGCGCGGGCGGCAGATCGTGAAATATCTTCAGTGCATTGGCCCAATCGCCCTGCTGCTCGTAGATGCGAAGCAGGTGATCCAATGCGGCATTGCGGTACTCCCGCGATGCCGCCAACTCCTCCAGCAACCGCTCCGCGCGATCCATCAACCCCGCGCTCAGGTAATCCAGCGCCAGGGCGAATGCAGCCTTGTCCCGAAGAGCTACGGCACCGTCCTCGCGCAGCCGCGAATGAATGGCAATGGCGCGGTCGACTTCGCCGCGCCTGCGAAACAGGCTTCCGAGTGCAAACTGGATTTCGGCGGCATCGCCATCGGCCTGCGCCATGCGCGAAAAGATCTCGGCCGCATGGTCGAAGCGATCGTTGATCAAATGGTCGAGGCCGACGTAATAGTCTCGCGGCAGACGTACAGTACGCGCCGCGCCGTTACGGCGGCCGAGTACCCAGGCGGCAATGCCAACTGATACAAAGGCCAGTGCGAGCAGGATGGGGGGAAGCTCGATCACACCGCCGAAGATAACAGTGGCAGTGTTACAGCGCCATGCGTTGGCTGGCTGAAATCGCCGGCTGCGTTAGTCTCTGATGGGCCGGTCGGCTCCGTCGTTGACCCGCTCGCGCAGGTCCTTCCCCGGCTTGAAATGCGGGACATACTTGCCTGACAACGCGACCGCCTCGCCCGTTTTCGGGTTACGTCCCTGGCGAGGCGGCCGGAAGTGCAGGGAGAAACTGCCGAAACCGCGGATTTCGATGCGCTCTCCTTGGGAGAGCGCATCGCTCATGATCTCGAGTATCTGCTTCAGCGCGAGCTCCACATCCTTGGCTGGCAGGTGCTTCTGCTTCGCAGTAATGATCTCGATGAGTTCCGATTTCGTCACGAGTTTGTCAGTACTCATGCGGTCAGGGCAGTCGTCGCATCAGTCGCGGTCCGAGCCGATCTGTTCCTTGAGCAGATCGCCCAGGCTCGTGCCTGAGGAGGTGGACGTCTCCGAGCGGTAGCTCTGCACGGCTTCCTGTTCCTCATGCATCTCCTTGGCCTTGATGGACAGCGAGATCGTGCGGGACTTGCGGTCCACGCCCGTGAACTTCGCTTCCACCTCTTCGCCGACTTTCAGCACAGTACGTGCATCCTCGACCCGGTCGCGGCCCAGCTCGGAAGCGCGCAGCTGGCCGTCGATCCCGTTGCCGAGATCGATGACAGCGCCGCGGGCATCCACTTCCTTGACCACGCCCTTGACGATCGTGCCCTTGGGGTTCTCGGCGATGTAGGCCGAGAACGGGTCCTTGGCAAGCTGCTTGATCCCGAGGGAGATGCGCTCCCGCTCCGGATCGATGGACAGCACCATGGCCTCGAGCTGCTGGCCCTTCTGGTAGTTGCGTACCGCCTCTTCGCCCGGCTGATCCCAGGAAATGTCGGAGAGGTGCACCAGTCCGTCGATGTTGCCCGGCAGGCCGATGAAGATACCGAAGTCCGTGATGGACTTGATCTGCCCCGATACCTTGTCGCCGCGGTTGTAGTTCTCGGCGAACTCCTTCCACGGATTGGCCTTGCACTGCTTGAGACCCAGCGAGATGCGGCGGCGCTCCTCGTCCACGTCGAGAACCATGACCTCGACTTCCTGACCGGTGTGCACCACCTTCGCGGGGTTGACGTTCTTGTTGGTCCAGTCCATTTCGGATACGTGGACCAGGCCTTCGACGCCATCCTCGATCTCGACGAACGCACCGTAGTCGGCAATGTTCGTGACCTTGCCGAACACGCGGGTGTGCGGCGGATAGCGGCGGGAAATGTTTTCCCATGGGTCCGCGCCGAGCTGCTTGAGGCCGAGGCTCACGCGCGAGCGCTCGCGATCAAACTTCAGGATGCGCACATCGATCTCGTCGCCAACCTTGACGACTTCGGACGGGTGTTTGACGCGCTTCCACGCCATGTCCGTGATGTGCAGCAGGCCGTCGATACCACCCAGGTCAACGAACGCACCGTAGTCGGTGAGGTTCTTGACCGAGCCGCGCACGACCGCGCCTTCCTGCAGGTTGTCCATCAGGGCGCTGCGTTCGGCGGAGAATTCCTGCTCCACGACGGCACGCCGTGAAACCACGACGTTATTGCGCTTCTGATCGAGCTTGATGACTTTGAATTCGAGCGGCTTGTTCTCGAGGTACGACGTATCACGCACCGGACGGACATCGACGAGCGAGCCCGGCAGGAATGCGCGGACATTGTCGATCTCGACGGTGAAGCCGCCTTTGACGCGGCCTGTGATGATGCCAACGACGATCTGCGAGTCGTTGAAAGCCGTTTCCAGGCGCGTCCAGGTGCGCGCACGCTTGGCCTTCTCGCGCGACAGGCGGGTCTCACCGGTTCCGTCCTCGACGGAATCCAATGCAACTTCCACCTCGTCGCCGGGCTTGACCTCCACCTCGCCGCGTTCATTCTTGAACTGCTCGAGAGGGATCACTGCCTCTGACTTGAGACCGACATTGACGATGACGACGTCGTCTGTGACGTCGACGATCAGCCCGGTCAGAATCATTCCCGGGCGGATACGCTGGTTGGCGAGACTTTGCTCGAAGAGTTCGGCGAAACTTTCTGTCATACCTTCACTCGCACGGCCCAACTCGATAGCCGAGCATGCCGTGCATGTACTGGACCCTCATCCTCTGCGGCCCAGGCTGATTGAATAAGGCACGCGCTTCCTGCACGTACCGGTTTGAAATCGCATCCCCCCGCCTCGAGCCCAAGCGCTTCAGGCCCAAAGAGCACGCAGGCGCCCCAAGGCCATGACGCGATCGACGACTTGCTCTATGGTGAGACCTGTCGAGTCGATCACTTCGGCATCGGGCGCGGGCTTCAGTGGGGCAACCGTCCGGGTCGAATCCCGAAGGTCCCGCTCGGTGATCTCGCGCGAAAGGGCGGCAAGGCTAACATCCGACCCCTTGTCTTTCAACTGCTTATAGCGTCGAAGGGCGCGTTCGCCGGGGCTGGCGGTCAGAAATATCTTGAGGTTGGCCCCTGGGAATACAACCGTGCCCATGTCCCGGCCATCGGCGACCAGGCCGGGCGGCTTGGCAAAGGCACGCTGGCGCTCCAGGAGGGCGCTGCGGACGCCTGGCCAGGCGGCAACACGCGAGGCCCCCTGCCCGGCCACCTCGGACCGAATTTCGCCGGTGACATCCTCGCCAGCGAGGGTTACCAGCTCATCCCCACCACCGCCGACGCCAAAGCGGACGTCCAGGGAGGCCGCAAGTCTGGCGTGACCTTCCGCATCGTCCGGCTTCAATCCCCGTTTGTGTCCAGCCAGCGCCACCAGGCGGTATAGGGCGCCGCTGTCGAGAAATTGCCAGCCAGCCAGTACGGCCACCGCGCGGCTGATGGTTCCCTTGCCGGACCCGCTGGGGCCGTCGATTGTGACAATGGGTGCGGTCATCAGGCGCTCTCGATGCGCAACCCCGCCGCACGCGCGATCTCCACGAAGCCGGGAAATGACGTGGCCACGTTGGCGACATCGAGAATTTCGATCTCTGCCTTCGCCCGCAGGCTGGCCACCGCGAAGGCCATTGCGATGCGATGATCCCCGCGGCTGTCCACGGTGCCGCCCAGGAAACCATCGCCCCCACGGATCCAAAGTCCATCGGGATACAGCTGATTCTGCACACCGAGAACGGTCAGGCCGTCAGCCATGGCAGCCAGGCGGTCCGTTTCCTTGACCCGCAGCTCTTCCGCGCCCCGCACCAGCGTTTCGCCCTCGGCACACGCCGCGGCGACGAAGAACACCGGAAACTCGTCGATGGACAACGGTACGAGACTTTCGGACACCTGGATTCCTTTCAAGCGGCTCTTGCGGACTTCCAGATCGGCAATGGGCTCGCCATTCATGACAGGAGCGGTTCCGTTCTGGCGGGCATGGACTTTGATATCCGCTCCCATTTGCAGGAGCAGCTCCAGGAGGCCGGTGCGAGTCGGGTTGATGCCTACGTTGCGCAGAAGCAGTGGCTTCTCAGCTGCCAGGCAACCTGCGACGAGAAAGAAAGCAGCGGATGAGAAATCCGCAGGCACAACGATCTCGGTCCCCCGCAACGCCTGACCGCCCTCTATGGACGCGGTCGCACCCTGTTGAGCCACAGTGACGCCGAACGCACGCAGCATTCTCTCGGTGTGATCTCGAGTTGGTGCCGGCTCGGTCACGCGCGTGCAGCCGGAGGCCTGCAGTCCAGCGAGCAGCACAGCCGATTTGACCTGCGCACTGGCGACCGGGAGCGCATAGTCGATCCCTCTCATCTGGGTACCGCCCCTGATCTCAACAGGCGGCCGGCCGCTTTGCGTCCGTATGTCCGCGCCCATCAATCTCAGCGGTGCCGCCACACGTTCCATGGGCCGACGCATCAGTGACTCGTCGCCGATCAATGTTGACTCGAAGGTCTGCGGCGCGAGCAGTCCCATGGAAAGGCGCATTGCCGTGCCTGCATTCCCCATATCGAGCGGCCCGGAGGCACCGCGCAAGCCGTTCAAACCAACGCCGTGCACGATCACGTGTTGGTCCTCGGGACGTTCGATGCGTACACCCAGAGCCTGCAAAGCACGCAGGGTGGCCAGGCAATCTTCGCCAGCCAGGAAACCAGTGATGTCGGTAACGCCCTGGGCGATTCCACCCAACATCAACGCGCGGTGGGAGATCGATTTGTCGCCCGGGACCGTCAGCTCACCTGCGGCCGTGCCGCCCGGGCCTGCGCGATACTTCGCCATGCTCAAAGCACCGCGCGCGGGTAGGAGCCGAGAATGCGGAACAGCGATGAGCGCTTTTTCAGCTCTTCCAGCGCCTTTGCGACGTGGACATCATCTGCGTGACCTTCGATATCGATGAAAAACACGTAATCCCACTTCTTCCGATGCGAGGGGCGCGACTCGATTCGTGTCATGCTGACCCTGTGGTCTGAGAGAGGTTGCAACAGGCGGTGCAGCGCGCCGGGCGAATCGGTGTGGCTGATCGATATCAGGAGCGTCGTGCGATCCTCGCCGCTGGGGGTAAACAACTTGCGGCCCAGAACGAAGAAGCGCGTCGTGTTGTCGGGACGGTCTTCGATTTCCGCGGCCAGTATCTTGAGTCCATAGACCTCGGCCGCGGTCTCGCCGGCAATTGCCGCGGTGCCCTTCTCGTCGCGAGCGCGCCGCGCGCCTTCCGCGTTGCTCGACACGGGAATACGCTCGACGTTGGGCAGATGCTCATCCAACCATACGCGGCATTGAGCCAGCGACTGGGGATGCGAGCAAATCCGCACTATGCGGCCCAACGATCCCATCAACCCCATGACGGAATGATGGATGCGCAGCTCCACCTCGCCACAGATTTTCAGCGGCGATGTGATGAACCGGTCCAGGGTGTGATTGACGGTGCCTTCGGTGGAATTCTCGATGGGCACGACACCGAAATCGGCGCTTGCGGCCTCGACCTCGTGGAAGACCTCATCTATGGAAGTCAGCGGCAGGCCGCGCACGGAATGACCGAAGTGGGTCAGAACCGCAGACTGGGTGAAAGTCCCCTCCGGTCCGAGGAAAGCGACTTTCAACGGCTCCTGTTGCGCGAGACAGGCCGACATGATCTCGCGGAACAGCCGCAGGATCTCCTCGTCCCGCAGCGGCCCGTTGTTGCGCTCCCGGGCCATGCGCAGCACCTGGGCTTCGCGCTCCGGACGATAGAAATCAACGGTCTTGCCTTCACGGGTCTTGGAGATTCCGACCAGTTGGGCCAGGCGCGCGCGATCGTTGATCAGCGCGTGTATCTTCTCGTCGATGGTATCGATCTGGCTGCGCACCTTCTCCAGATCGAGGGGTGGCGGGGCGGCGGCAGGCCTTCTCTCGGTAGAGGATTCCGCGGCAGCCTTCTTACCCCGAGCCATCAGATTATCCGGGCAGACAACACGCCATCGATACCCCGGATCTGGCGAAGGATCTCATCGCCCACCGTGCCATCAGTGTCGATCAGGGTGTACGCGTACTCGCCCCGCGACTTGTTCAGCAGGTCCGCGATGTTGATTCGCGCGGCTGCAAGACAGGTCGAGATCTGGCCGACCATGTTGGGAACGTTGCTGTTGGCGATGACGATCCGCGTCGTATTGGGCGCGCGCGGCATCACGCTCTCAGGATAGTTGACGCTGTTGCGGATATTGCCGTTTTCCAGGAAGTCCCGCACCTGTTCGGCAACCATCACCGCGCAGTTCTCCTCGGCTTCCCCGGTAGAGGCGCCCAGATGCGGCAATGTCACGACCTTCGCGTGGTCCTTCAGGGCATTATTAGGGAAATCGCAGACGTAGGAATGCAGGCGGCCCGCATCCAGCGCGGCCACGATCGCCGCATCATCGACGATGGCGGCGCGCGCGAAGTTCAGAATGATGCCGCTCTTCTTCATGAGCTTGAGGCGCGCATCGCTCACGAGCTTGCGCGTCTGATCGTTGAGGGGCACGTGCACCGTAATGGCATCGGCCCGCGCGAACAGATCATCCAGCGATAGTGCCTGCTCGACGCTCGAAGACAGCTGCCAGGCACGCTGCACGGTGATCTGTGGGTCGTATCCCAGAACCTTCATGCCCAGAGCCAGCGCGGAGTTGGCTACCTCCACGCCGATAGCTCCCAGGCCTACGACACCCAGCGTGCGGCCGGGAAGCTCGAAGCCTACGAACTTCTTTTTGCCCTTCTCCACCGCTTCGTCAATCGCGTGATCGTCGCCGCTGAGTGAGCGGGAGAACGACCATGCGGGACAGATGTTGCGTGCCGCGAGGAACAGGCCCGCAAGCACGAGCTCCTTCACCGCGTTGGCATTGGCACCCGGCGAGTTGAATACCGGGATGCCGCGCTTGCTGAGCTCGGCCACCGGAATATTGTTCACTCCCGCGCCCGCGCGGCCGACCGCGCGCACCGAGTCGCCGATCGCAGTGCTATGCATATCGGCCGAGCGCACGAGGATGGCGTCCGGCCGGTCGAGGTCGGAGGCGATTTCGTATCGATCCCGCGGCAGACGTTCCAGGCCGCGGGCGCTGATGTTGTTCAGAGTCAGGATTCGGTAACGCATGGGCAACGTTTCAGCCGTGACGGCGTTGAAACTCCTTCATGAATGCGGCAAGGGCCTGGACGCCTTCGAGTGGCATCGCATTGTAGATGCTGGCGCGCATGCCGCCCACCGAGCGATGGCCTTCCAGGTTGGTGAGCCCGGCCGCGCCGGCTTCGCTCAAAAATGTTTTATCGAGCTCAGGCTTCGCGAGCGTGAACGGTATGTTCATCCACGAGCGGGCATTCTTTGACACCGGATTGCGGTAAAAACCGGACTCATCGATGGCCCGATACAACGTGTCGGCCTTGGCGCGATTGCGCTCGGCCATCGCGGTGAGCCCGCCGAGGTCCTTGAGCCACTTGAATACGAGGCCCGCGAAGTACCAGCCGAACGTCGGTGGCGTGTTGAGCATCGAGCCTTCATCGGCCATGGCCTTGAAGTCCCACACCGAGGGCGTACCGGGACGGGCCTTGCCGATGAGGTCTTCACGCACGATCACGACACACAGCCCGGACGGACCAATGTTCTTCTGCGCGCCCGCGTAGATGAGGCCAAATTTCGCCACATCGATGGGGCGCGACAGGATCGTCGAGGACATGTCCGCCACGAGCGGCACGCCATTGGTCGCGGGCACGTAGGGAAATTCCACGCCGCCAATGGTCTCGTTGGGCGTGTAGTGAACGTAGGCTGCGCCGCCAGTCAGTCTCAACGAGCCCTGCTCAGGTACGGTGCAGTAGCTCGAGGCCGCCTCATCAGCCGCGACGTTGACCTTCGTCAGACGTTTGGCTTCGCCAATCGCCTTTTTGGACCAGGCCCCGGTGTTGATGTAATCAACGGTCGAGTCGGCTGTCGTCAGGTTCAGCGGGATGGCCGAAAACTGGCCCGTGGCGCCACCCTGCAGGAACAGGACCTTGTAGCCGGCCGGCACGCCCAGCAGCTCGCGCAGCAGGCTCTCCGCCTCCTGCGCCACTCCAATGAAGGCCTTGCTGCGATGGCTGACCTCCATGACGGACATGCCCGACCCACGCCAGTCGAGCAGTTCGTCACGGACTTGTTGCAGAACTTCCAGGGGCAACGTGGCCGGCCCCGCGGCGAAATTGTAAACACGCACGGCGGATACCCTTTTTGGGGTCGAGTGTGGCTTCAGGGAGTCCGCGATTGCCGCGGACAACCCATACTACCAACGGAATGTCGCCATCGTCATAACTTTTGGCGCTTTAGTTCTCGCTATCCGGCGGACTTTCCGGCGCCGGATCCGCACCCTGCTCAGGCGTCGCGCCGAGGTCCGCACTCTGCTCGGGCGTCGCACCGAGGGCAGCCACATCGACTACTTCGCCTTCGAGGTGCTCGATCCGCTCGATGCCGGTCAACCGCTCGCCCTCAGCGAGCCGGATCAGCCGCACACCCTGCGTGTTGCGCCCGAGAACCGATATCTCGTCCACCGGTGTTCGAACCAGCGTGCCGGTCGAGCTGATCAGCATGATTTCCTGACCGGTCACGACCTGCAGCGCAGCCACGGTCGTACCATTCCGATCGGAGGTTTGCAGGGCTATCACGCCCTGACCGCCGCGGCCGTGCGACGGAAACTCCTCCAGCGGGGTCAGTTTTCCGTAACCCGTGGCGGAGGCCGTCAGAATGTTGCCTTCGCCCACCACGATCAAGGCGATCAGCTCCTGGCCTTCGCCGAGCTTGATGCCTCGCACACCCGCAGCCTCGCGGCCCATCGGACGCACTTCCTCTTCGTGGAAGCGGATGGCTTTGCCGCCGCTCGAGACCAGGATGATCTCGCGCTGCGAGTCGGTGAGCGCAACACCAACGAGCCGGTCGTTGTCGCGCAGATCAACACCGATGATTCCACTGGAGCGCGGCCGCGAGAACGCCGTGAGAGGAGTCTTCTTCACGGTACCCTGGCTGGTCGCCATGAACACGAAATGCTGCTCGTCATACTGCTTGACCGGCAACAGCGCGTTGATCTTCTCGCCCTCGCCCAGCGGCAGCAGATTCACCATCGGACGGCCGCGGGCATTGCGTCCCGCCTGCGGCACCTCGTATACCTTCAGCCAATACACTTTGCCGCGGTTGGAGAAGCACAACACCGTGTCGTGTGTGTTCGCGACGAACAGCTTCTCGACGAAATCTTCGTCCTTCACCGCAGTCGCAGCTTTACCGCGGCCGCCACGGCGTTGAGTCTGGTATTCGGTCAGTGGCTGCGATTTCGCATAACCGGTGTGCGAGAGCGTGACCACGACGTCCTGCGGCTCGATCAGATCCTCGGTCGTGAGGTTCAGATGATCCCGGTTGATTTCGGTCCGGCGCGCATCGCCATACGCCTCGCGGATCTCGATGAGCTCATCACGAACCACCTGCGTGAGCCGCTCGGGCCGCGCCAGGATGTCGCCGAGGTCGCGGATCTTCTCCAGCAACTCTTTGTACTCGGCGATGATCTTGTCCTGCTCGAGCCCGGTGAGGCGGTGCAGGCGCATGTCCAGGATCGCCTGAGCCTGGGCCTCGGAGAGATGGTAGCCCCCGCCGTTCAGTCCAAAATCCGCGGCGAGCCCGTTCGGACGAGTGGAGATCGCGCCTGCGCGCTCGAGCAGCTGCGGAACGATTCCCGGGGGCCATGGGCGGGCCAGCAATGCCGTACGCGCCTCGGCGGGTGAAGGCGCCGCCTTGATCAACGCGATGATGTCGTCGATGTTCGCAAGCGCAACCGCAAGTCCTTCGAGGATATGAGCGCGTTCGCGGGCCTTGGCGAGATCGTAGATCGTGCGGCGGGTGACGACTTCGCGCCGGTGCCGGATGAACGCATCCAGCATCTCTTTCAGAGACATCAACTTTGGCTGCCCATCCTGCAGGGCGACCATGTTGATACCGAACACCGTTTCCATCGGTGTCTGCGCGTAGAGGTTGTTCAGGACAATTTCGGTTACTTCACCGCGCTTGAGCTCGATGACGATCCGCATGCCATCCTTGTCGGACTCGTCGCGTAGACCATCGGAGGCGATACCGTCCAGCAGCTTCTCGCGCACGAGCTGCGCAATGCGCTCGATCAGCCGTGCCTTGTTGACCTGAAACGGCAGCTCCGTAACGATGATGGCCTGGCGGTCGGCTTTACCTACGTCCTCAATCGACACGCGCGCCCGCACAGACAGCCGTCCGCGTCCGGTCCGGTACGCCGTCGCGATTTCCTGGGCACCGTTGATGATTCCACCGGTTGGGAAATCCGGCCCCGGCACGTGCTGCATGAGTGCGGCGAGCGGCAGCGACGGATCATCCAGCAGCGCGAGACATGCGTTGATGATTTCGGTCAGATTGTGGGGCGGGATGTTGGTCGCCATGCCCACCGCGATGCCTGTCTGGCCATTGACCAGCAGGTTGGGGATCCGGGCCGGCAGTACCGAGGGCTCAGTCTCGGACTCGTCGTAGTTTGGGGTGAAATCGACCGTTTCCTTGTCGATGTCCGCGAGCAGCTCCCCCGCGATGCGCGACATGCGTACTTCGGTGTAACGCATGGCGGCAGGCGCGTCGCCATCGACCGAGCCGAAATTACCCTGGCCATCCACGAGCAGATAGCGCATGGAAAACGGCTGCGCCATGCGGACGATGGTGTCGTAAACAGCGGTATCACCGTGCGGATGGTATTTACCGATTACGTCACCGACGACACGCGCGGACTTCTTGTAGGCCTTGTTCCAGTCATTGCCGAGCTCGCGCATGGCGTACAAGACTCGACGATGAACCGGCTTCAGGCCGTCGCGTACGTCGGGCAGTGCGCGCCCAACGATCACGCTCATGGCATAGTCGAGATAGGACTGCCGCATCTCCTCTTCGAGACTGACGGTCAGGATTTCGCGTGCAATTTCGGCCATTAAAAAGGCGCCCACAAAGGCTTGGTGAAAACGCCAATCTTAACACATGGGCACGTCCTCAACCCCTTTTCGCCCTTGCCGAAATATCCCTTGCCGAAATAGCCGGTCCGAAATAGCCAGTCTGAAATAGCTATACTGCGCGCTGCCATTTTCAAGCGCTTTCGCGCAAATGCCACCTGAATCCGTAGATCTGCTGATAGAAGCCCGCTGGGTGCTACCGATAGCCCCTGTCAACACCGTGCTCGCTGATCACGCGGTCGCTGTCACGTCCGGCCGAATCGTCGCTTTGGGGCCGACCGCACAGATGAACGCGCGTTTCGAGCCCCGCGAGCGCGTAGTTCGCCGCGACCATGCGTTGCTACCCGGGTTCGTCAACGCGCACACACGCGCTGCCATGACGTTATTTCGTGGGCTGCCTGTCCGAGGGCCACGGGGCCGGTGGCTCCTGGATACAGTGCATCCCGCTGAACAACGCTGCATGAGTCCGGACTTCATACGGGAGGGAACGCAGCTCGCGATCGCAGAAATGTTGCGGGCCGGGATTACGTCATTCGCGGACATGTATTCCTATCCCGAGGAAGCTGCGCGGGCGGCGTCTGCGGCCCGCGTGCGTGCTGCGATCGGACTGCCGGTAGCCGATTCGCCTGGTGTCTGGGCAGACAGCGCCACTGCCTACTTTGAGAAGGCGGAGCAACTCTGGGACGAGTACCAGGCAGACCCTTGGGTATGTCTCTATTTTGCGCCGCACGAAGCCGCCGCGGTCTCGGATGAGACGCTCATCAGGGTGCGGCGCGTCGCCGATGAATTGGATGCCCGCGTGGCGATGGAGTCACCGCCGCTGCAGCGGCTGCATGAGCTAGGTCTTTTGCGGCCCGGATTCACTGCCATCGGCCTCAGGGACATAAATTCGCCCCTCATTGCGACCACCGGAATTTGCGTGGTCGCCTGCGTGCAATCGACCCTCAGGCTTGGCGGCGGTGCTGCGTCAATGGCGCAACTGACCGTTTCGAGCATGGCAAAGCAACACGTCACGGTCGGATTTGGCACCGGCGACCCGCCCAGCGTTGGCGCGCTCGATTTACTCGCCGAGGGGCGCGTGGCCGCACTGGTCGACAATGACCTGAGTGCGGCGGACACATTGCGCATGGCTACACTCGGTGGCGCCACGGCCCTGGGGCTCGGCTCCGTGACGGGCTCGATCGAAGCAGGCAAATACGCAGACCTGGTCTGCTTCGATCTGAACCGGCTTTCGTGTCAGCCGGCTGTGCGCGTACCGGAGTCAATCCTGTTCGGTGCGACCCGCGAACAGGCAAGCGATGTATGGACCTCGGGCCGCGCTGCTGTTGCAGGGGGCCATCTGCTTGCGTTTGACGAGCAGGAACTCGCCACATTTGCCCGGAAGTGGTCGCAACGTCTGGGCGGAGACGAATCATGAACGCGCCGGGAACGAACGCCGATCGCAGTGAGCTGGGGAAGTTCGACTCGTTATCCAGCCGGTTCTGGGACACACAGGGCGAATTTCGCCCGCTCCATATCCTGAACCCCGTGCGGGCGCAGTTCGTGGCTGAGCGCGCGGCGCTCGCCGGTGCCCGCATCCTCGATGTGGGGTGCGGTGGTGGCTTGTTATGTGAGGCGCTGGCGCGCGCAGGCGCCAAGGTAACCGGGATCGATCTTGCGCCGGGCATGATCGAAGTCGCACGTTTGCACGCGGCCGAGCAAGGACTCGACATAACCTACGAGGTCGTGCCCGCTGAAGAGCTGGCGAGCTCAAATGCCGCCGCGTTCGATGTAGTCACCTGCATGGAAATGCTCGAGCACGTTCCGGACCCCGAGCGGATGGTCGGAACGCTGAGGACGCTGGTCAGGCCGGGCGGCGCGGTGTTCGTCTCCACGATCAACCGCAATCTGAAGTCCTTCTTACTGGCAATCGTTGCCGCCGAATACCTTCTCAATCTGATTCCCCGCGGCACGCACGAATACGAACGTCTGATACGGCCTTCACAGCTGGATCGGTGGGCTCGGGGCGCGGGATTGACGCTGCGCGAGCTTGCGGGTCTGGAGTTCAACCCGCTCACTTCGAGCTGCCGCCTGAGCCGTGATCCGGCGGTGAACTATCTCGCGCACCTGGAGCGGACACCTGGCGCGTAATGCCTGGAGCGCCTGAAATGAGCGAACCGGCATTATGGGTGACGGTCGTGTTGACGTCGCTGCTGATGGGAGCCCTGCTGGGATTCCTGGTGGCGCAGGTCCGTTCGGGGCATCGGATTGAGCAACTCAGGGTGGATCTCGAGGCGACCCGCGTGCGGCTGGAGAGCGAGACGCGGCTGGAGGCGGAGCGCCTTGCGCAACTGGAGGAGTCCGAGGAGCGGCTGCGTTCCGCGTTTGACTCCGTTGCCGGACAGACTCTTCGCGATAACAGCGAGATGTTCCTGCGCATGGCCCGGGAGGCGCTCGGGCGCGATCAGGTAGTTGCGCAGGCTTCATTGAAGGAACGCGAAACAGCGATCGCACAGTTGGTCGAGCCGTTGCGCGCTGCACTGGAAAAAACTGAAGCGCAAGTGCAGGCGTTGGAGCGCGATCGTCGCGACGCATTTACCAGTCTACGCACTCAAATCGAGACGCTCACGGCGGGCCAATCTCTGTTGCATCGCGAGACACGCAACCTGGTGACGGCCTTGCGGCGTCCAGAGGTACGCGGCCGGTGGGGTGAAATAACCTTGCGCCGAATCGTAGAGCTCGCCGGAATGTCCGCACATTGTGACTTCACCGAACAGTTGCACGTCCTTACCGACGAAGGTGCGTTACGGCCCGATATGGTCGTTCACATGCCGGACGCCCGCGACTTGGTCGTGGATGTAAAAACTCCATTGGACGCCTACCTCGAGGCGCTCGAGGCCACAACCGAAGAGGGCCGGCTTTTCCAACTCAAGCGCCACGCGCAACACGTGGAGACCCGCGTGCGTCAACTGGCGTCGAAAAACTATTGGGCGCAATTCGAGCGTAGCCCTGAGTTTGTCATCCTCTTCCTACCAGGCGATCAGTTCCTCGCGGCGGCGTTGGCACAGAGAACCGACCTTCTCGAAACGGCGCTCAGGCAGAACGTGATCATTGCAACGCCGTCGACATTGATAGCGTTGCTGAAAACCGTCGCTTACGGGTGGCGGCAATCAGCGGTAGCCCACAATGCTGCCCTGATTCGCGAGTTGGGGCAGGAACTGTATCGCCGGCTCGGGAGTTTCACCGGCCATCTTGGCCGAACCGGCGCGCGGCTGGGCGCCGCCGTGGAGGCCTATAACGCCGCGGTGGGGTCGCTTGAGCGGCAGGTGCTACCACAAGCGCGACGGTTTACCGAGCTTGGAGTTACGGCAGACTCGCCGATAGCAGCTTTGGATACGGTTGACGAGCTGGCGCGGACGCCCGCAGCCAATGGTACCGACGCCGACTCGATAGCCTCAGGCCAGCGTGATGCCCATAACACCTGAGACGCATTCGGCCCGATATTTCGCGCTGCTTTACTCGTCCCCCGCCCAAAGACCCGTCCTCGATGCTCTGTTCGGCGTCGAGCGGGAAATTTTCGAAAGCTTGCGCCCTGGGCTCGACCATCACGTCGCGCATTCGCGCCTGCAGTGGTGGCGCGAGGAGTGCGAACGAACCGTCACCGGGCGTCCGGTGCATCCGCTGACACGCGCGTTGGTCGACGCGGTGTCACGGGTACCATCCCTAGTCTCAACGCAAACATCGACGGCTAAACCGCCCGCGGTTCCGTCCCTGCAACAGGTGGCGGGCCTTTGCGGCCTCGTTGATGTCGCAGTATGGGACCTTGCAGGCGCGACCTTCGAGAGCCGCCGCGAGCTGACCGCTTACTGCGAACGCTGGTCCGCAGCGATGATTGAGCCACTTGCCCCACAGAAGGCTGCGGGTGCCTCAGTGACGCCAGACACGCGGGTCGCCAACTGGAGTACCCTCGGCGCGGCAATGCGCGAGATCGAAATGCTCTCCGGGCTGGCGCGCGAGGCGCATTTCGGCAGGCTGCGCATTCCTTTGGACGAGCTTGAAGGTGCCAACGCGGACCCGGGAGTGCTCGCGAAGCCACCATGGCCCGTGGCAGTCGTAGAACTACTTCGTGCTCGACACGCGGCGCTCCGCGAAGAGATCGCCCGCGCGCTTGGCGAAGTGGATGGGCTGCAACAGCCGGAACTGCGCGGTCTTCTCGTATGGGCTGCCCTGGCTCGGCGAGCATCGCAACGTACCGAACGTGCGTTGCCCGACCGATTACATCTCGGACGATTCGACGCGGTCGCCGACGCTTGGTTCGCGTGGCGCATGGCGCGACGAGCAACAATTGGTCGATTCAGGTTGAATTGACCCGATTACAGCTGAAGTGGAGTCAAGATGAGCGATTCGTTCGATCCGCGCACTCACAGTGCCCGCCCCGATGAACTTGCGGGACGTGTGATTGCAATTACCGGTGCCAGCAGCGGAATTGGACGCGCGGTCGCCCTCGCCTGCGCACGTGTCGGCGCCGAGGTTATCTTGGTCGGACGAAACGCGCGCAAACTGGAAGCCGTGCACACTGAAATCGAAACGGCAGGCGGACCTTCGCCGACAATCGCGATGTTGGATCTAGAGAAGGCGATAGCGGCAGACTATGACCAGCTCGCGGCTGCGGTGTTGGAACGCTTCGGCCGCCTTGACGGCCTTCTGCATAACGCAGGCATCCTCGGAACCCTATCGCCCATCGAGCATCACGACGTACCTACGTGGTGCCGCGTGATGCACATCAACGTTACGGCAGCGTTTGCCCTTACGCAGGTCTTGCTGCCGGTACTTAAACGATCACAGGACGCCTCAGTTCTCTTCACTTCGAGTTCAGTCGGCCGGCAAGGCCGCGCCTATTGGGGCGCATACGCTGTTTCCAAGTTTGCCACCGAAGGGCTTATGCAGGTGCTCGCCTCCGAGTTGGAGAACATCACGTCGATCCGTGTGAACTCGCTGAATCCAGGACGAGCGCGGACAATGATGCGACGCCAGGCGTATCCCGCAGAGGATCTCAACACCCTGCCGATGCCCGAGACATTGACGGGCCCCTACATCGCGTTGCTCGGCCCCGCGAGTCGTGGCGTCACGGGCAAGACGTTCGATTGCCAATCGTGACTACGTTGGGCATTCAGCGAAGCCGCTGCTGAACCGGCGCTGGCGCGAGACCGGGCCGGTGCTGGCGCGAGACCGGCCGGCGCTAATGCGAGATCGGGCCGGCGCTGATGCGAGGGCGAGGCGGCGCTGAGCCGGCAAAGGGACCTCTGCTGCATATTGTCCGTTCCAAAATGGTTTCCCGGGAAACCACAATGGCGACAAGCTATGTGTGTGTTGGAGCTCCCATGGAACCCGGAACTGCCCGCTCGGGCGCGCGCCGCCGCCCGAAAAGGATTTTTCAACCCATCGTCGAAGCGCAGTGGCTCTGCAGCTACTGGCTGAAGCGCGCCGACAGACGCCTTTCGAGGAGTTTCGCCCGTGAGTTGAAGGCACGCGGCATCATTGCTTCGGAATGGGCGGCGCTGCGCGAAATGTACAGACCGGGTCGCAGTTGCACAGTCGCTCTTGCCACAGCGCTCGGGATGACTAAGGGAGGCGCTTCAAAGGTGCTTGCCCGGTTGGTGAGGAAAGGTTTGGCCCGCAGGGAGGCGAGCGAATTCGACCGGCGCTATCGCCCGGCGAAACTCACGAAGCGCGGGCGGAATCTCGTACCGTATCTAGCGATTTTTGACGACGGCATCGACCGTGAGTTTTTTCCGAAGGAAAAGCTGCGCTACAACCTGATGCGCGCACTGAAGCGGGTGGTTCACGCGCCTCGGAAGGAGCGTGAGAACATATGGCACCCAGGGCGATCGAGCGCGTCTTCGCTCAATACCGCCTTCTACTATCCCGGTATGGCTCCGCCGCCCTCAGCAGTTGCCAGCAACGCATCCAACTCCTCGGACGAGAGCTCACGAAATCGGCCCCGCGACAGATGACGATCCAGCGCAAGAGATCCCATCTGGGTGCGCAGCACCCGGCTGACGAGCGCGCCCTGTCGCTCGAATAGCTGCCGCACGTCTTTCCCACTTGCACCGCGCGCGACCAGGGAATACCAGCGATTGGAGCCCTCGCCACCCGCGGCATCACAGCGCTCGATTTGAAGCTTCTCGCCGTTGTCCAACATACCCTGCACAATCGTCTCGAGACCTTTTGGGCTCAACTCACCATGAACCCGCACGCTGAACTCAATCGTCAATCCACGCATCGAACGCTGTAGTTTTGCCGCCAGATCACCATCGGACGTTACTAATTCGAGTCCGCCATCAACACGCGGCATTGGGCTTACAGGAATAAACCGACGCCCTGCACGCCGCGGAATGCGGTCGAGGATCGGCATAGCCGAAGGCTGGTCTGGCGTGCGTGGGCCCGAAGACGCCTCGCTCCCTTCAGAAGGCTCTGCCGATTCACCAGAAGCCTGTTGCTCAGCGGCCTCGACTGGCTGTTGCAAATTCTCGCCCGGCGAACGATGAATCAGAAACACACGCGCAGCGCCGCTAGCCTGGCGCTGGCGAATCAGTCGGCCATCGAGCCGCACGTGGTCATGGCGTCCGACTCGAATGCCGAGTACCGCCGGCTCACCGTTGACGGTAATGCGTCCTGCGCGAATCCAGTCCTCCACCTCGCGGCGCGACGCCAAACCTGCTCGCGAAAGCACCTTCTGGAGGCGCTCCCCTTCGTCGCCACGCTCACCGCGTCCGCGAACATCGCTGGGAGGAAAGTCGGAACCGCCACCTGGTCCGACATTGGGTCCGTCACGCTCTACAGCGTTGCCCTGAGGGGCAGCCGACTCGCCGCTGCCACTTCCAAAAATTGCGCTTCGGGGCCCAGATTTCCCAGCTCGACGCCCCATGCGCTCACCGCGACCAACATAACTGCTGGTTCGACCGCGAGAGTCAGCCCGCACGGCGCGATGCTCACCGCGCGGCCCACCCTCATCGCTGCGTGTTCCTCGATAACCACCGCGGGCCTCACGCTCGCCACCGCGGACCTCACGCTCGCCACCGCGGACCTCACGCTCGCCGCCGCGGACCTCACGCTCGCCGCCGTGGACCTCACGCTCGCCGCCGTGGACCCCACGCTCGCCGCCGTGGACTCCACGCTCGCCACCGCGAATGCCACGCTCGCCACCGCGAATGCCACGCTCGCCACCGCGGATGCCACGCTCACCACTGCGGACTTTACGTTCGCTGCCGCCTTTTGCCCGCTCGTTGTTGTAGGCCCCTCGCTCGCCAACGCGGGGACCTCGCGCTTTGTTGCGAAGGTCTCGATCGCCGCGAGCCCCTGCACCGCCAGTGAAACCTGCCGCGCCGCGGACGCTTCGCTCACCACCGCGGTTATTGCGTGCGTTGCCGCGAGCACCTCGCTCGTCGGCGCGCGGACCCCGCGAGCCATTACGAGCGCCACGTTCGTTGCCGCGGACGCTTCGCTCACCGCCGCGGTTATTGCGTGCGTTGCCGCGAGCCCCTCCCTGGTCGGCGCGGGGGCCTCGTGAGCCATTGCGAGCGCTACGTTCGTCGCTGCGGCCTACCGGCTGGTCGCTGCGGATTCCTCGCGCATCGCTTCGAGCGCGTCGCTGGCCGCCGCGGATCCCGCGCTCTTCGGTGCGGGTCCTTCGCTCGTCGGCACCGCCGCGCGCGCGCGCGCCGCTGCGCGGCGAGTTGGAATCGAGAGTGGATTTACGGCGCATGTAGCCCTTGGATCGGTCCGCGCAGCTAATTGTCTATGTCGCGGGGCCCGGCTACGAGTTCGCTTGAACTGGGCCCTTCGGCCGATAACTCGTCGTCGTCTGAGCTGTCGTCGTCGCCAGCCGCGAGATCAGCATCGATGCTCGCAGCAAACTCCTCCGCCTCGTAAAGAGCACTGTCGGGTGCTCCTCGCCGAGTAACGGCGGGCTTCTTTTGGCGGCCAGCGGTAGGTTCTGTGGCCTTGGGCGCTGAGGCATCATCAATGTCTCCAGTGGCACCCGCTTCGGCGGGACTGTTTCCGCCTTGGCCAGCAGCTCCACGCAGGCCGTCATCGCGCTCACTAGTTACCGCTGCGGCATCGGCGCCGTCACCAACGACGCCCTCTGCTCCATCGGCACCGACCGTAGTCCCGTGATCCGAAGCAACGCCTGCGGTCGCCATCACATCTGCATCAGCGCCGACCGCCGTTATGCCATTTTCAGTCGCGCTGACCGCCTTCAATTCGTCCGTGCCGCCATTCGCCGATCCCTCAACGCTGGTGTCAGCGTCTATCTCTGTCGCAGGTGCGCCAGCCGGGCCATCGCCAGCCTCTCTCGCAACCGTTTCTCCATCGGCCGCGTCGGCGACAACCGCCGCAGCAACCACGGTCTCAGCTGCACCAACATCAGGGGCTTCACGTGCGACTCCGGCCTCAGCT
>Ga0207703_10000544_pt1 | contig 38674 bp, 31 predicted proteins | sample KBSSwiS12_FD_184304 | JGI IMG/M metagenome (GOLD analysis project Ga0207703, IMG submission 184304) | Switchgrass rhizosphere microbial communities from Kellogg Biological Station, Michigan, USA - KBS Switchgrass S1-2 (SPAdes) (version 2) | ecosystem: Host-associated > Plants > Roots >... | reverse complement strand
CCCCGGCGTCGACAAGATCGCCTTCACCGGTTCAACCGAGGTAGGCAAGGCGATCGTCAAGGCAAGCGCCGGTAATCTCAAGAAAGTCTCCCTGGAGCTCGGGGGAAAGTCCCCCCACATCGTCTTCCCGGATGCCGACCTGGATCTCGCGGCCGCCTCGGTCGCGAACGGCATCTTCTTCAACCAGGGGCAAACCTGCACGGCCGGCTCCCGGCTGTATGCCCACGAGAGCTGTTTTGACCGCGTGCTCGATGGCATCACCGCGGCTGCCCGCAAACTGAAGGTCGGTGACGGCCTGCTGCCCACCTCAGACCTCGGTCCACTCGTCTCACAGGAGCAATGGGACCGCGTAAACGGTTATGTTGAAATCGGCCGCCAGGAGGGTGCCGAGCTCGTCACCGGCGGCAAGCGCCCCCAGGGACTCGATCGGGGATTCTTCTTCGAGCCCACCGTCTTTGCGAGGACCAATGGCCAGATGCGCATCGTGCGTGAGGAAATCTTCGGTCCCGTCCTGACTGCGCTCGTCTGGCGGGATGTCGATGAGCTCGTCGCGATGGCCAACGACAGCGAATATGGCCTGTCGGCCGGTCTGTGGACCAACAATCTCAAACAGGCGCATCGCGCGGCCGCCGCGCTGAAGGCCGGCACAGTCTGGATCAATTGCTACAACCTCGTGGATCCGGCGACCCCGTTCGGCGGCTTCAAACAGTCCGGCTGGGGCCGCGAGCACGGCCGCCAGGCCATGGAGCTGTACAGCGAAGTCAAGAGCGTATGGGTCAACCTGTCCTGAGGCCGGAAACACCCCTTGGACCTTCGAAGAATAGTTGCGGAGAGAGTATGAGCGAGCCCAAAACCCTGCTGGTAGCCACGGACGGCCAGGCCGTCCTGCGCAGTCACGATGATGGAGCTACCTGGCGGCGCGTGAAAGTCGACCAGGACCTCGAGTTTGATGACTGCGTGCGTTGCCTGTTGCCCGATCCGCGCAACCCGCAGCGAGTGTTTGCCGGCGCGGAATCCGGTTTGTTTCACAGCGAAGACTGCGGATCCAACTGGTATCGCATCGACTGTGAGCTCAACAACTTCGCGGTCTGGAAGCTGGCCACACACCCGGCCCATCCAGACATCATGTACGCCGGGACCGGCTCCCCGTCGCGCGCGGCATTCTTTCGATCGACGGACGGCGGTCGAACCTGGAAGAAAACCCCGCTCGAAATGCCACCAAAATGTGCGGGCGTCAGCCGCCCGCGGATGCTGACAATCGCCGTCGACCCTGACGATGTGCAGGATGTCTGGGTAGGTGTCGAAGAAGGGGGGCTTTTTCGCACCCGCGATGGCGGCGAATCCTGGAAGCGCGTCGACGCCAACCAGGAAGGAGGTGTCCGCAACTCAGACGTCCACAGCATCGCCGTTTTGCGCGGCCCGCCGAAAACAATCGTCGTCATGGTGGTCAACGCGCTGTATTCTTCCACGGACGATGGCAAAACCTGGACCGAAACCATCACCCGGGATCATTTCGGAATCTATTATTCCCGCGTCCTGGCCACCAAACCCGGCAGTGACCATGACCTGTTCATGGGCATTGGCGATGGCACTCCGGGCTCGACATCCCTCTTCCTGCGCTCTGCGGATTGCGGTACCACCTGGACCAACGTGCCGTTCCCCGTCCAGCCCAACTCGACTCTCTGGGCCATTGGCACGAACCCGTCCGATCCCAACCTGCTGCTCGCAGGCACCAAGTACGGCGATCTCTTTCGCAGCGCCGATGGTGGCTACAGCTGGCGCAAGGAATGGCGCGAGTTCAGTGAGATCACCGACGTGACCTGGCTGCCAGCCGTTCCAACCAACCTGGAGGAACCTGCTCATGCCCATCCCTAGAGTCAAGCGGGTCGCCCACGTCGTCCTGTATGTCAAAGATCCGGAGTCGTCCGCCGCGTGGTACGCCGATGTTCTCGGGATGACGGTCAGCGCACGAGTGGCTGACGGTCCCTACAAGGGTGGAGTCTTCCTGAGCTTCGGCGAGTACGACCACGATATCGCTCTCTTCCCTGGCACCCCAGGCGCATCCCGCGGCAAGGAATTCGAACATATCGGCCTGCAGGTCGACTGCGACAACGACCTCGACAGCCTGCGCCGTCTCTACGGCCGCATGCTTCAGAAGAAAGTCAGAATCAATGAAGTCCTCGACCACGGCGTCTCGACCGGTATCTACTTCTTCGATCCCGACGGCCACCAGCTGGAGGTCTTTTGCCAGCGGGTCCCCTTTGCACAGGGGGCCGCCATCGCCGAGCTGCGCCGAAACCAGGGCCAGGCGCTCAACGTTCCCCTCGAACCGTTGTACGAATAGTGACTTTCAACGACGTCTCTAAACGCGCGCTTACTCGCGCCGTGTGCGCCGCAGTTGCTGTCATCCTCAGCACCGCACCGCCGGCACGCGCAGTGGTACCGATGGGAATCAGGCCACAATCAGTTGGGGCAGGCCCCTATTGCTTCGACTCAGCCGAGCAGCATGACATCCGCGTCGATGTCCTGGCACGCGGACTGTCGCATCCGTACAGCCTCGTTTTCCTGCCAAACGCAGACGCGCTGCTCGTCGAGCGCGGCACCCGACTGCGGCTGATTCGCAATGTCACCTGCGCCACCCCGCTGCTCGTTCAAACGAGTATCACAGGTGTCCCCAACTCCACAAATACCCAACACGCCGGTCCGGATGACGTCCTCGGTATACAGGATGTCGCCATTCATCCTGACTTCTCGAAAAATCACTTCGTTTACTACACGTTCAATCGAGTCGTCGGTTTCGACGCGCAGTCAACGCAACTGCGGACGAAGATCGTTCTGGTCAGAGCGCGCCTCGAAGGCTCCCAGCTCGTTGACTCCAAGGACCTGCTGACGGGCGAGGTCTCCCACGATTTCGGTGGTTCCCGACTCCTGTTCGGTCAGGGAAACCTCCTCTATGTCGCCGTGGGCGGAATCAGCAAAGGAGATCTGGATGCGGCCCAGCGCACAGATAATCTCTACGGAAAAGTATTGAGAGTCCACGACGATGGCACCATCCCTGCGGACAACCCCTTCGCCCGGACTCCCGGCGCCCGTTGACCGATGAAGACAACAGTGCCCTGATGCGTCTCAGCCCCGTAATGTATAGTCTGGTTGTTTCCGCTCCAGCGAGCGCCGAGTTGGACATTGAATTGATCGGTGAATCGCGCCGTCACATCCGTGAAGGCGGCGTACTCCGCAAAAATCAGAGAGTCGTTCCACAATATCGGCAAGCCAATGGCCACGCCATTGGAGGGATCAGTGGCGTAGGTCACGATCCTGTATGGAGAGCGCTCGCGGGTATAGAACGCACCCACGAGCCAATCGACTCTGTCACCCAGAGGGGTCGTGAGCCGTACTTCCTGCGTAAACTTCCGCGTCGTGTAGTCCTGTCTCAGCACGGTTGCCGTTGGATCGACGCCCACTGGATAGACAGACGGCCACAGCACATTGAGGCCCGCCGCGGAAAAATCCAGGGTGTCGTAGTTGGAACTGGAGGTAAACGAGCTCACGGAGGTGAGCTCCGAACGCCCGATTTTGTCGGTTACGATCGCGCTGTACACCTGGTTCTTGGCTTCACTGTGCCCGGATCCGAACTGATTGCTCTGCAACAGATCCCCGAGACTCACATCAACATCCGCGGCTCCGAGGCTCTTCGCGTCCTGGTACATGGCACTGAGCTTCACTGACAGCGTGTCCGAGGGCTTCCATAGAGCCGACAAGCGGCCGCCAATGACCTCGCCCCTGTGACTCCCGCCTGGCCGGTCACGACGTTGTCAATGTAACCAGGGTCCTCGCGAGTGAAAGCACTGGCACGAACCGCGAGAGTCTCTGTGAGCGGCACATTGATGGAACCACGAACGTTGTACCCTGGTCCGTGACCGCCATGGATGGTGTCCATGTCTGCCCCCAGGGCGCCATTGACCCGGTCGGTCGAAGGATCGACCGTAACGTACTTGACCAACCCACCAATGCTGCTTGCACCGTAAAGCGTGCCCTGGGGTCCACGCAGCACTTCGATACGCGCAAGATCACTGGGGTCCAGGTCGGGCGCCGTCCCAAAGAGCCCGGCCAGACCAGCCGAAGACCCGAACGGAACATCATCCACGGTGTATCCAACGACCGGATTCCCAGTTGCCGGCCCTGTTGTGATGCCCCGGATCGCCAGGTTGGACCGACCGTTCACGAACTGAAGATCCAGGCCCGGGACGCTCGAGAAGAAGTCCTGCGCACGCAGTTGGTTCTCTTGGAGCAGAGCCTCGGCGGTGACGGCCGTCACCGGAACGGGTACGTCCCGCAAACGCTCCTCGCGCTTCTGAGCCGTAACGACCACCTCTTCGAGCTCAACACCCGATTTGGTCGATTTCCCCTCCACCGTCTGCTGTTGAGCAGGACTGCACACCGGTGCCAGCGCGAACCCGAACACCATGATCCCACGTGCGGACGCCTTCGCCCTTGAAACGCAATACGCGTTTTTCGACATATTTTTATCTCCCCCGGAAATGACCAACCGTTATTTGATCTGGCGCTGGCGGCATCCCATCCACATCACCCGCTGGAGTGTCGCGACCAACACGATGCCGATGAGACACGATGTTGACACCAGCGCGCGTGTCAGGTTGATTGCAGAAGCGACACATCAGTTTGCAATATCGGCCAATCGCCTCGCCCGTCTGCCGCGAGCGGCACGTGGACTGTTCTACCGGGCCCAGGGAAGTAAACGGTGGCACATGGACCTTCGCCCTGTGGTTTCCAGCAGACAACACCGGAAAGGCATTGGAAAGCCTAGGCGTTATAAAATGCGGAACACCCGCCCCGGCCACTCTCCACCCGCCAAGGTTTTCACTTCATCCAACCGACATCTGCGCGCCCCACACCGTGGTGGTCCGCCCTCACCTTCGGCATACCCGCTCTTTACGCCCTGATCCTGCTCTGGTTTCACGGCCGGGTCGGTGTCTCCGACTACGATCAGTTCCTCGTCTTCGATGAGCTGCAGTACTGGAATGCCAACCTGTTTGGCATGGCAAAACAGTGGACCCCTCTGCTGTGCGGCGGCTTGTCCGCCGCCGGCGAGCCGCAGATTCCATTTGCTTCACTCACGATGTTGCTCAGCTATGCGCTGGGCCCACTACCGGGCATTGTCACAGCGATCGGTGTCTATCTGACCCTCGGATGGATCGGCAGCTACCTGTACGGAGGCCTTTGGCTCACCGACCCCAGGACGCGGGCATTGGCTGCCTCACTGTATATCGGCAACGGCTTCTTCATCTGCCGGCTCGCGCATGGACACATCGATTTCATTCCTTTCCTGATCCTGCCGATGGCACTGTGGATCCTCCATGTCCGATCCGCCCCGGCCTCCCCGGATGTCACATGGTCGAAGCGTTCGTTGAGCGTGCTGCTTCTCGGGGGACTCGTAAGCGTCGCGATCGACGGCTCACCCGTGTCGATCATCCATCTGCTGATCTGGATCGGCCTGTATGCCAGTGTTCTCAGTTGGGTCAGGCGATCCGCGGCTCCTGTGCTTTTCTTCCTGACCGCATGCGCTATCGCCTCGGTGCTGGACGCCGGATATCTGTGGCCAATGGTATCCGCTCAACAGGAATTCCCACGCCGCACCGCCGACACGTTCACTGGCCCCTGGTCACTCATCTGGTTCCTCCTGTTGCCCCATCGCGGCAAAATTCTGCCTTCCAACGGCACCGGCATCGAGTTGAGTGTTTTCATCGGTCCATTTATCGCGCTGCTCATCTGGCGATTTCGCCATCCACTGCGGCAGGTCCCGGCCGACGTGCGCGTACCGCTCATTGTCGTCAGCCTCGTGTGCATCTGGCTCGGGATGGGCAGCTTGCATGCGGCAGGTGTGCCTGTATGGATCAGTCCGTTCGACTGGCTTCGGCCGCTGCCGGGATTTCGATCAATGGGCGCCACGGGCCGGTACTGGGGCTTCCTGGCGTTACCACTCAGTCAGGCCGGCGCGTTCGCATTGAGCGCCTATGCAAATCAGGCGGCGCCGGGGCGCGGCCGGACCGCATTCCTCATCGCGGTCGTATTCACTCAACTGATATTCGAGGCGCAGTCGGTCAGCTCCGCCTGGTCGCATTCGCGCGTCTATACGCCGGCCCCATTGCAGGCCCTCTACCGGGGCGTTCCGCAGCAGGTGGAGCGGGTTTATCTCCCAACAACGCGCCGACGCCACCACCGCGTGTTGCAAGGTGAGCTCATTTCACCCACGCGCGCGGTGATCAATTGCTATGACATGGACGACTTCGAGCGCGCGCCGGTGACCACCGGAAGTGAGCTCCTGCAGGACCTGCAGATATTCTCACCAGACGCCCCCTCGCCGCCGCTCATCCGCGCAGACTTCCTGAGTTGGGACCGAATCCAGGTCGCTCCGCTGCCGGGGGCGGAGCCTGTTGACCCCGCAGCGCTCAACGGGACTGCACGCCTCACCTTCAACCAGGCCTTTCACCGCAATTGGACATCCGACATCTGCCACATCTCCGAAGGCCCCCGCGGCAATCTGACAGCGGAATGCCCCACGTCAACACTCACGCGTCCAATCGAGCTGACCTTCTTCGATCCCGTCAGCGCTCTGGGCGCCCGAGTCTCCGGCTTCGCCTGGGCCGCCTTTCCAATCTGCATACTTTTTCTGGTCATGGTCCATCGGCTTTACCCGCGGCCCGGGCTTGCTCCTTCAACACCCGACTGGTAATCCGAAACGCCTCCACCCCAGCCGGAATTCCACAGTAGATCGCAACCTGGATCAACGCGTCCTGCAACTCCTCCGGAGTGACACCGTTCTTCAGCGCCGCGCCCACGTGTAATTCAAACTCCTCGGGGCGATTCAGTGCCGACAGCATTCCGAGATTCATCAGACTCCGGTCGCGCCGGCTCAAGGCCGTGCGCCCCCAGCCAGCACCCCAACAGTACTCCGTCACCAGTTCCTGGAAGTCCCGGTTGAAAGCATCAGCTTCATCCAATCGCCGCCGTACGGCCTCCTCTCCGAGCACCTGAGTACGGATCTGACGTCCCAACTCAAATCGCTCACTCATGAACCCCCTCCACACCCGAGCGGTCCACCTGTCGAGGGCAGCTCACCGTCCGGTCCCCTTCACGGACCCGCCCTCCGCCTTGTCATTGATGGTCTCCACCAGGAAATCCACGAACGCCTTGACCTTCGCCAACACGTAGTGACCCTTCGGAAACATCACATACAGGGGTAGCCGGGCCGACACATAATCAGTCAACACCAGCGACAGTCGCTTCGCGGCGATATCGTCCGCAATCAGAAACCGCGGCAGAAACGCAATCCCCATGCCATCGAGAATCGCCTCGCGCGTCAATCGCACACTGTTGGAAGTCAGGGGCCCGCGGCTCACCGAAATCGTCTGATCCTTGGACAGCCGCCATTCCCCCGGCCGCGACAAGTGCGTCTCGATGATGCAGTCGTGTTCCTTCAACTCCGCGGGCGTCGCTGGCTTGCGCCGGCGCTTGAAGTACTCGGGCGCGCCGGCCAACACCATCTCATACTCGCGCAGCTTCACGGCCTCCAGGGCGGAGTCGTAGGGCTCGCCCACCCAGAAGGCCGCATCGAACGTACCTTGCAGCAGATCCGCCTTGTTATCCGACAGATTCACGTGCAGTCGGACGTCCTTGTACTGCTTGACGAAGCGCGGCACGACCTCGGTAATTCTGAACAAAGTTGAAACGACCGGTGCATTCACCTTCAGATCTCCCCGGGGCGTCGTCAACATCCCGGACATGATCTGATTCGTCTCATTCACCTCGTCCACGATCCGCGCGCATCGGCCGTACAGCTCACGACCGGCCGGCGTCAACGCAACGCTGCGCGTGGTCCGCGTCAACAACTGCAATCCGACCGCGCTCTCCAGCCGCGCGATCTGCCGGCTGACCGCCGCCTTGGAACAGTTCAACTGCTGGGCGGCCGCTGAAAAACTGCCCGTGTTGGCCACGGCCGCGAAGGACATCATCGCGACCACATTACCGACCTGAACCTTGTCTTTGTCACGCATAGTCAACAATTGTCCCCGACTTTTTTGACATTCGTCAACGGTCCCGGGCCAACCCCCCGTATCTGTTGACGAAGTGCAATTATACGCTTAGTTTTGCTTTATTGTTTCCGTTAGTAGTCGCTCATCTCCACCGTGCCGAGAGAATCCCATGCCGCAATATCCAGCTAATTTCCACGGGCTCCACATCCGCAAGTGGTTCGAGCTCAGCGAGGAAACCCAGGCTCTCGAGAGTGGCCGTCTCGCGGATGGCGACCCCGTATACAAGCTGGTCATTGCCGCCGCCGTTCGCAATCCACATCCCGGCCAGTTCGTAGAGTCCTTTGACGCTGTCATAGCTCAGTCGGCTCACCTCGGTCAGGAGTTTGGCCGCCGCTTCCAGGCGGCCCTCGGCGACACCGCCGTTCAAAGCTATGGCAAGGCAGCCCTCATTGGCGTGAACAGTGAGTACGAGCAGGGCAACGCCTTCCTGACCACGGCCTTCGCGGACCCCATTCGCGAAGCCCTTGGCGGCGGCAAGGCCTGGATTCCATCGACCGGCAAGCGCGGGGGTCCGGGCACGTGCATTGATATTCCCCTCGCCCACAAGGACGCTCTGTACGTCCGCTCGCACTACGACACCATTTCCGTCACCTTCAGCGATGCACCTGGTCCGGATGAGATCGTGCTCGCTGTCGCGATTGCAACGCGCGGCCGCCTCCATGCGCGCCTCGGCGGTATCAAGTTGAACGAGATCGTAGGCAAGGATGGACTGCGATGATCAATCCACGGAGCATCTGAGTGACCGCTGGCATGGACGACTCGGCTCCTGTGCCTGCGCAGCCATTGCACGATGAGAGCGCTGACTTTCTGCGCGCAAATGAGCTGCGCTTCCGCTGGCGGCAGTGGGGAAATCCTGCATCCACCCCCATCGTCTTGCTGCACGGTCTGCGTGGATTCTCCGGTACGTGGCGGCCTCTCGCCGCCGCCCTCTCTGATCGCTACCGTCTCATTGCCTTCGATCAGCGTGGCCGCGGTGAAACTGATTGGGACCCCCAACACAACTACTATACAGACGCCTATCTCGCCGACCTCGAAGCCATTGTGGATCAGTTGGATCTGCGGCGGTTCGTGCTCCTGGGTCATTCGATGGGTGGCACAACTTCCTACGTCTATGCGGACCGTCACCCGGAGCGTCTGCTGGGGTTGATTGTTGAGGATATTGCGCCGGGCTCATCGGCAACCGGAGACGGCGCGCAGCGGATTGTCGCGGAGATGAAGGCACTTCCCCCGCATTTCAGTGGATGGTCCGATGCGCGTCAGTACTGGAGACGGCTGCGCCCGACTTTGAGCGCCGAGGCTATCGAGCAGCGCGTGGCCGAAAGCATGGTCGCCATGCCCGACGGCAAGATCGGCTGGCGCTACGATGCCGAAGGCATCCGCCGTACACGTGTATCTCCGGATCCTTCTCGAATGGTCGATCTGTGGCCCATCGTTGAACGCCTGCGCATTCCGACCCTCCTCATTCACGGCGGCCGCTCGGATTTCTGCAAGGCGGCCACCGTCGAAACCATGTGTAGCCGCAATCCGCACATACGCCCCGTGAGTGTTACAAATGCCGGCCATTACGTGCACGACGACGCGCCGGGAGTCTTCCTGGCGGAGGTGCAGCAGTTCCTGAGCACCTGCGCCACCCACGATTTGACCTAAAAAAGTGCGCAAATCCACGTACGCCCACACTCGGACTCTTTGTTGCATTTATTCAACTAAAGTACGCAAAACACGCCTATTGTATCCTTTTAAAAAAAGCGCTAACTTATCTTCGGCGCCTGCTTTGGCGCCCTCACGCTGCTGAAAACCCGGAGTGAACGATGACGCTAGATCAACAGAACGCCGGACGGATCGATCAATCCAGCCTCTTCCATCCGTTCACATCCGTTTCCGATCACCTGCGTGATGGACCGCTCATCATCTCAGAGGGGCGCGGTGTTCGGATCAAGGACATCCACGGCAAGGAATATCTCGACGGAATGGCGGGTCTGTGGTGCGTCAACCTGGGCTACGGCCGGCGCGAGATTTCCGACGCTATTGCAGCGCAGAGCTCCAAGCTTTCGTTCTTCCATACCTTCAACAGCATGTCCACGGACGTCGCCATCGAGTGCGCCCAGGCGTTGCTGAGCCGCGCGCCGGTACCGATGGCGCGAGTGTTCTTCGGCGCCTCGGGAAGCGATGCCAATGAAACCCAGTTGAAGCTGATCTGGTATTACAACAACCTGTTGGGTCGCCCGCGCAAGAAGAAAATTATCGCTCGATGGCAGGCCTATCACGGCTCAGGCATCGCAACGGCCAGCCTCACCGGTCTGCCCGGCATGCATACCCTGTTTGATCTGCCACTGGGCCCGATCCTGCACGTGACCGCCCCACACCATTATCGGCAGGCGCCCGCGGGCATGTCGGAGCAACAGTTTTCAAAGCACCTCGCCAAGGAACTGGAAACCCTCATCGAAAGAGAAGGCGCCGACACGATTGCCGCTTTTTTCGCCGAGCCCGTGATGGGCGCGGGCGGGCTCATTGCACCCCCGGAAGGTTATTGGGAGGCGATCCTTCCCATCCTGCGCCGTCATGACATCCTGTTGGTCATGGACGAAGTCGTCTCCGGCTTCGGTCGTCTGGGCACCTACTGGGGCAGTCAGAAATACAACGTCGAGCCCGACCTGATTACCGCTGCCAAGGGTGTGACCAGCGGCTACTTCCCCATGTCCGTCTGTTACGTGTCACCGAAGATCTGGCAGGTGATCGAATCCGAGTCCGGCAAGGCCGGCCTGTTTGGACACGGCTACACCTATTCCGCTCACCCCGTCGGTGCGGCAGCGGCGCTCGCCACACTGAAGATCATCGACAAGGAAGAGGTCGTGGCGCACGTAGCCGAGATCGGACCCTATCTGCACGAGGAGATGCGGGCTGCCATCGGCGACCATCCGCTCGTAGGAGAAATTCGCGGAACCGGCTTGATGTTGGGTATAGAGCTGGTCAAGGACCGAGCCAGCAAACAGTCCTTCCCCAAGGAGGCCCTGGTCGGCCGTCGCCTGCTCAAAAACCTGTTCGGCCGCGGGCTCATCTCCCGCGCCCTCGGCGACACCCTCGTGTTTGCCCCGCCCCTGGTCATTGAACGCCGCGACATCGATGAACTGGTGAGTAAATTCGAGTCAGGGCTCGAAGCCATCGGCAAGGAAGTCCAGTGAGCGGTGCGCGCACCGGTGCGCAGGTGCTGCTGGAGGCCGCATATACTGTCGGCCTTCGCGTCTGTTTCGCCAATCCGGGCACCACCGAGTTGGGACTGGTGCGCGCACTCGACGAAGTGCCTGGCGTACGGCCGGTGCTCGGCCTGTTCGAAGGTGTCTGCACGGGTGCGGCGGATGGCTATGCACGCGTGTCAGGTTCTCCCGCACTGACGCTGCTCCATCTGGGCCCGGGACTGGCAAATGGTCTCGCCAACTTGCACAACGCGCGCCGCGCCTACTCTCCGATCATCAACGTCATTGGCGATCACGCGACGTGGCACCTGCATTTCGATGCTCCGCTGACATCGGATATTGAAACACTGGCGGCGCCGATGTCCGGCCATGTGATGCGGATATCCTCGGGCGCCTCGATCCAAAAGGATCTACAACAGGCCGTTGCCCACTCGCTCGATCGCCCTCGCAGTGTGGTGACGTTGATAGCGCCGAGTGACCTGATGGATCAGGCCGCTCCTTCCGGCGCCACCGCGGCCGAAATCACTCGTTCCTCCTCAACTCGGACTGCGAATACGGAACGAGTCGACCAAGCCGTCAGAACCCTTCGGACCAACACCGGGTCCACCATCCTGCTCATCGGCTCCGATGCGTTGGGTGAACGAGGCCAACGCGCCGCGGCCAGAATCGTCGCGGCGACCGGCGCCCGGTTGATCATGGAATCCTATCCGGCAATCGTCTCGTTGGGCGGCGACCTCCCGCCCCTCGAGCGGCTCGCTTACTTCCCCGACGATGTGACCCGTCAGCTCGGCAACTGTCACGTCATCCTCGCCGGTGCTCGCGCTCCAGTCAGTTATTTCGGCTACGAGGGCCACCCCAGCCAACTGGTGCCCGATGACCGCCTCGTTGAGCTCAGCGTCCCTGACTGCGGTAGCGTCCGAGCACTGGAAATGCTTGCGGAGCAACTGACAAAATCGGATCTCGGCGCTCTACACCGGTCCGCATCGAACGATACTTCTCAGGCTGCCGCCGCCTTCACCCCGGTAGCCATTGCAGACGAGCTCGTCCAAAAACTCCCGGAAGGAGCGATCATCTCCCTGGAGGGATCCAGCCTCGGCGCACCATTCTTACAGCGGGCTCACCGGGCACGACGGCACCAGGTCATGACCAACACGGGCGGAGCCATCGGCCAGGGACTGCCCTGCGCCGTCGGTGCCGCCCTTGCAGCTCCCGATGCCAGAATCATCTGCCTGCAATCCGACGGCAGCGCCCAATACACGATCCAGGCATTGTGGACCATGGCGCGCGAATCACTCAACATAACAATCATCCTCTGCGCCAACCATCGGTACGGCATCCTGCAGACTGAGCTACGGCGCGCGGGAGCGGCATTAGACCGTCAGGCCACCGCACGCCTCACCGCCCTGGACTCTCCCAAGGTGGATTGGATATCGCTTGCGAAGGGATACGGCGTGCCGGGATGCCGCGTTTCCAATATCGAAGAATTCGGCAAAGCCCTCGCAACGGGCTGCCATACAACAGGACCTTACTTGATCGAAGCCCAGTTGGCGTAGCGCGCCCGCCGGGCGGTTTCATTTAATGGTCTCGGGGGAATCGACACTATGCTGCCTTTATTGTTCACTTTCTCGAACGCTGCGCGAGCTTCGCGGGGCGTCGTATACACATTGGCATCAATCGGGCCGGTGCGCAGATCGTCGCTGTCTTGGATGTGCGCGCTCACTCTCGGTTGCAGCGTCACCGCCGCGCTCGCCGCCGACCCAGCCGCAACACCTTCGGACACACTCGAAGAAGTCACGGTCACGGCCCAAAAGCGCACAGAAAGCGTCCAGAACGTCCCGTTGTCGATTACCACATTCAGCTCTCGCGAGTTGGAGCAGAAGTCCATCACGGACTTTTTTGACTACGGAACGAAGGTGCCCAATCTCGCCTTCGCCAACACCGGCGACGGTGTCGGTACCTCGCGCACCATTTCCATACGTGGCATCTCTGGCGACAACACCACTGGATTCTACGTCGATGACACGCCACTACCGGATTCGGTCGACCCACGTGTGCTTGACATCGATCACCTCGAAGTCCTTCGAGGTCCTCAAGGTACTCTGTACGGGGCTCGCTCCATGGGCGGCACGGTGCGCGTCATCACCAAGTCTCCTAATTTGTCTGAATTCACCGCGGACATCCACGGAGGCGTATCCGACACCTGGAACACCACTGAACCCAACTACACCGGCGATGCCGTCGTCAACATCCCGATCATCCAGGACCGGTTGGCCCTGCGCCTGTCCGGCTTCTACGACAACGAGGCCGGTTACTTCAAGCGCAGCTACTGCAACGACATCAACACCACTGCGAACAACCTGAATGCCACTCCCACCTGTACCTCACTGTCGGTCGATACCAATCGATCGTTGACCACGGTGCTGAACAACATCGGTCAGGTCAAGACCTACGGGGGTGCCGCAACGCTGACCGTCAAAGTGTCCGATGACCTGAGCATTACGCCCCGCTTCATGACCCAGCGAGCCGAGTACAACGGTTTTCCGATGTCGGATCTCCTGACTGACCCGACGAACGGCTATGGTTATCCCGTTCCCTCCCCCTTTATACCTCCGGCCTTGCCCGCACTGCACGCAACCAATTTCACGCAGGCCCGCATGTTCAATGTCCCCGAGGGCGGCTATGACACCTGGAAGCTCGCGAGCCTCGGCATCCACTGGAATACCGCGGCCGGTGAAATCATTTCCTCCACCGCCTATTTCAGCCGCAAGGTCTTTGAGACCGAAGACGTTTCAGACTGGCTGTATGCGGGTCTCCTGGGCGGCTACCAGGCCATTCCCGACTCCGTATCGGAAAAGAAGGACTACTCCCGCTTCGTCGAGGAGGTCCGCTTCGTCTCGCAGCTGCGCGGACCGGTCCAATTCGTCACCGGCCTGTTCTATTCAGACCTGCATGGCCAGATTCCGTTCGCGGGCTACTACCCGGCGAACACTGCCACCGGCGTCGGAGACATCCTCTTCAATGTATTCAACCTGTGCCCACCCAACGCGCCCGTGGGGACGTACCTGTGTCCCAATCCGCGCAATCCCGATGAGATTTTCGGCACCTACTACAATACTCGGGTGAAAGAACCCGCGGTCTTCGGCGAGGTCTCGTACGAATTCGCCCGGAACTGGAAAGCCACGGCGGGGCTGCGCTGGAGCCAGGTGAAAACCACGGCCGGCGGCTACCAGGAAGGCGCCGTCACCGAGTCCGTGGATGACTACTATGCAGGTATCGGCCAGCTCGTCGATGCCCCGGTGACGACCAAGGAGTCCAGCACGACACCGAAGGTTCAGCTCGACTACCACGTGAATCCGGATGTCATGCTGTACACGACCGCCGCGAAAGGCTTTCGGCCCGGCGGACTCGTTCCTTCGGTCCCGGCAGCCCTGTGCGCGACCCAACTGCCCACGGGCGTGACCGTCGATCAAACACGCCGATTCAACTCCGACTCGCTGTGGAACTATGAGCTCGGCATCAAGAGCAGTTGGTTCGACCACCGCCTCACCGTCGATGCAGCAGCGTTCTATGTCGATTGGAAGAACATCCAACAGCTGATCCTGTTGGGCTGCGGCTTCCAGTACCGCGCGAATGCGGGGGCGGCGACCAGCAAAGGCGGCGAGATCGAGCTCAACGCCCGTCCCATCCAGCCGTTGCAGATCTCCGCGGGTATCGGTTACCAGAAGGCCAAGATCTCCGAATCGGGCGCCGACTCACCGCAGCAGCCAGGTGATCCGGTGTTCGAAGTCCCGGACATCACCGCCAACGCGTCCCTCACCTGGACGCAACCCGTCTGGGGCTCCGACCGCATCGTGCCCGGAATCGACTACGCCTACGTCGGCCGCAGCTTCAGCGCCAACAATCTGTCGGGATTGAACGGCTTCTCCACCCGGGAGCGTCCCGGTTACGATGTACTCAATGCGCGGATCGCCCTGGAGCACAATGATTGGGAGCTGGCGCTGGTCGGCAAGAACCTGACCAACCAGCACGCCAATCTCGCGGACAGCCGCTCGATCGGCGCGGAGACAGCGGGTCGCCCGCGCCTCGTGACCAATCAACCGCAGACGATCGGCCTCGAGTTCCGGGCACACTTCTAAGCGGGGCTGCACAGTTCCCCACAAACACAGTGCGAGATACCATGAAATATCCACGGCCCTTGCGGATCCTCCATTGGACGATGGCGGTCATCATCCTCGGCATGATCTGGGCCGGCTGGACCATGGTGCCCATGGACGACAATACGCCCTCGAAGTTCGATTTCTTCTATCCCTGGCACAAGTCCTTCGGCATGCTCGTGCTGATTCTCGTGTTGGTGAGGCTCGCAATCCGCCTGCGAGCCTCACTCCCGCCGCTACCCAATACCCTGTCCTCCTGGGAACGAGCGGCTGCCAAAACCGGCCACATTGCCCTGTACACGCTCATGGTCGTTGTGCCGTGCATGGGTTACTCGATGTCGAGCTCCTTCACCCAGAGTGACGGGGTCTACTTCTTCGGCGTGAACCTGCCGGAGATACTGCCCAAGAACGATGCGCGCTTCGAGGTTTTTCAGGCGCTGCACAAATACCTGGCCTACACCCTCCTGTGTCTCATTGTCATCCATGTCGCTGGCGCCCTCAAACACCGATTCCTCGACAAGGACCCGGCCAACGACGTGCTGTCGAGAATGACCTGAGGAATGACCTCATGAACCTCAAAGACTCTGACCTGCTGCGGACGCACGCCTACATCAACGGCCGCTGGACCATCGCACCCGCTGGCGCCACGCAGGACATCGCAAATCCCGCTACCGGGCGGAAGATCGGCACCGTCCCAGACCTCGGCCTCACCGAGACACGCGAGGCGATCGAAGCCGCCGCGACTGCTTTCCAGCCGTGGGCTCGACGGACGGCCAAAGACCGCGCCGTTCTGCTGCGTCGTTGGTTCGACCTCATGATGTCGAACCAGGACGACCTTGCGCAGATCATGACCGCCGAACAAGGTAAGCCCCTGGCGGAAGCCAGGGGCGAAATCGCCTACGCCGCCTCCTTCATCGAATGGTTCGCCGAGGAAAGCAAACGCGTTTATGGCGATGTCATCCCGGGCCACCAGGCCGACAAACGCCTCCTGGTGTTACGCCAACCGATCGGCGTCGTAGCCGCAATCACCCCCTGGAATTTCCCAGCGGCCATGATCACGCGCAAAGCCGCTCCCGCCCTCGCGGCCGGTTGTACATTCGTGGTCAAACCTTCCCGTTACACACCCTTTTCGGCCCTCGCGATGGCCGAGCTGGCCCATCGCGCCGGCATCCCGCCCGGTGTCTTCAATGTCATCACCGGCCGCAACACCTCCGCCATTGGCGCGGAGCTCACCACGCATCCGAAAGTCCGCAAAGTCACCTTCACCGGCTCCACCGCCGTCGGCAAAAAGCTGATGGCGCAGGCCGCCGGCACCCTCAAAAAGCTCTCATTGGAGCTCGGCGGAAACGCCCCGTTTATCGTGTTTGACGATGCAGACCTGGACGCAGCCGTCACGGGTTGCATCGCCAGCAAGTACCGCAACACCGGTCAAACCTGTGTCTGTGCGAACCGGATCCTGGTCCACGCCAATGTATACGACGCCTTCACTCATGAGCTCATGGATGCCGTGTCCCAACTTCGCGTAGGCGACGGTGGGCGTCAGGAAACCGATCAGGGCCCGCTCATCGACCAGGCCGCCCTCGCCAAAGTTGAAGAGCATCTGGCTGATGCCGTCGCCAAAGGCGGGAAGGTGGTCCTCGGCGGCCGCCGCCATGCGTTGGGCGGCAACTTCTTCGAGCCGACCATCGTCACCGAAGCAACACCGCAAATGCTGTTTGCACGCGAAGAGACCTTCGGCCCCGTGGCGCCGCTGTTTCGTTTCAACGATGAGCAGGAGGCAATTGCTCTCGCCAACGCAACCGAGTTTGGCCTCGCGGCCTATGTATACACACGTGACCTCGCGCGCGCCTGGCGCGTGTCCGAAGCGATCGAATCCGGCATGGTCGGACTCAACACCGGCCTCATCTCAACGGAAGTCGCCCCCTTCGGCGGCATCAAGGAATCCGGCATCGGCCGCGAAGGCTCGAAGTACGGAATACTGGATTACACCGAGCTCAAGTACGTCTGCATCGGCGGTATTTCCTGACCGACGCCGGCGCCGGAATCGACTCAGGGTGAGGGAGAGCATCGAATGTCCTGGATGTGGCCAGAGAAAATTGCCCACCTGCAAGCCGGAGGCATCCGCCTCGAAGCGCTCTCCAGCAACCACCTTTCTGATCTGACTCGGGCAGCCGCCACCGCGACTGATCATGAGTGGCAGATGGGTCTCGTCCCTCGCCCCGAAGATATGCAGGTCTACATCAGTCGCGCAGTGACCGACCGTCGCGCCGGACGCAGCTATCCCTTCGCTGTCTGCCTCAGCACCGGGGAGACAATCGGAGCGAGTTGGTTCCGGGTTTTCGATCCGTGGCGGAAAAAACTGGAGATCGGTTTCACCTGGTATGCAACACCGTACCGCAAGGGCATTACCAACCTGCAAACCAAGATGCTGCTGATGTCCTTCGCGTTTGAAGAACTGCGCTGCATTCTCGTTGAGTTCCTCGTCCACGAAAGCAACCTCCCCTCCCGACGCGCGGTCGCGGGCTTGGGCGCCCGCGAAGATGGCAAGCTGCGCCGCGTGATCCCGATGAGCGATGGCAGCTTCGGCGACGTCGTGGTGTTCAGCGTTTCAGACGACGAATGGCCATCCGTGAAGTCCCACATCACCACTCGCCTCGAGGCCCGGCAACACGGCTGGCCACCAGACCGCTGAGGCAGCTGACTCCGCTGCCACGTCGGATACCCAACGAGCGGTAACGGCCACCCAAACGCTCAGCAACAGTTCTCGCGCGACAATCACACGCATGTTGATCTCCGGGTTCAAAGCGTCCGGGGCTCGAGCTCCATGACCGAACCGTCGTAGGTCAACTCAACAATGGTCGTCGGCGCAACCAGCGTAGGTGCCGGAATCGCAACTCTCTGCTCACCAGGCTGTCCCCGTTGTATTCGCAGATCACGCGCTGCACCCAGCGCACGGGCTCGCAGGAGCTTCGGACCGGCCGGAAACTCCGGCACGACCAGGCTTACAGGCGGCGCGGTTCCATCCGGTCCAGACAACACGTGGAGGTATATGGTTTTGCCAACACGGGTCGATACCATCTGGGCGGACGGAAGAAACGGCCCGCCGCGAGTCCCATAAATCGCCTTACCGTGGCTTTGCAGCCAACGTCCTAACTCTTGCAAACGCTCGATTTGATCCGCGGGGATGTGTCCGGTCGGAGCCGGCCCGACATTCAGCAGAAGATTCCCGTCGCGCGCCACCGTATTCGTCAGCAGCAGAACCAACTCCTGCAGGGACCGTGGCCGCGCGCCAGGTTGGTAGCCCCACGCCCCCGCGAGTGTCGCACACAGCTCCCAGGGCTGAACGTTGTCGAACCCGCCGAGTCGGTCCGCACCTTCGCGCGTTCGCCAATCTGCGGGCGCGGAGGTCCGATCGTTGATCAGAATCTGGGGCTGCAACTGGCGCAGGTGCCCAATGACCAGATCGTCCTGCCATGAGAACGTCCCGCTGTACGGCTTGCTCCGGTCGCGTGACCTCCACTGCCCGCCGTCGAACTCGATGCCACCGAACCCGAGCCACGGCTCCCCGCCGCCGTCAAACCAGATCAGGTCGAGCTTGCCGTAATCCGCGGCGAGTTGCGCCATCTCCTGATGATATTGATCGCGCAGCCTTTCAGCCGACTCCCGGTACAGATCGGGAAAGAAGTAGCCGGGAAAGCGCCAGTCGAGCGGCGAGTAATACAACCCAACACGTAACCCCTCCCCTCGCGCCGCAGCCACGAACTCCCGCACGATATCCTGGTGCGCGGCGGTTCGCACCGAATTGAACTCGTTCGCATGTGAGTCGAACAGCGCAAACCCGTCGTGATGACGGGCGGTCAACACCATGTACTTCATGCCCGCCTGCCGCGCGACTCGCGCCCATTCCTCAGGCCCCTTCGGGTCGGGTGTGAACTGATCTGCGAGCTTGGCGTACTCGCCCTGAGGAATCTGTTCGCTGAACCTCACCCATTCGCCACGGCCCGCGACAGAATAGACGCCGAAATGAATGAACATTCCAAATCGGGCCTCGCGCCACCAGGCCACGCGGCGGTCCGCCTCCGGTCCGGTGTGCACTTCGGACAATCCGAACGGTGGCGGCGGCAGCGGCTGCGCCGCATGCACCGCCCCGCCCAGACCAACGCCCACCAGTAAACCCAGAGCAAGAGAGCGAATATGGCGCATGAGATTCTCCGCAATCGCGGGACGGAACGAAACTGACGCGACGTTTGAAACGCAGACACGGCCGCTCATAAACCCGATATGACAGATGGACCAGGAGCACCGTAACACAGAAGGAAACGGCGGTGCTGATTGCCGCGCTCCAATCGGCGAGACGGCCGGCCAGCCACCTGAGCAGCTACTTACTGGCTGCCGGCTCCTGAAAATCCGCGCGCGTCGCTATCGGCCGCACCGTGCCAGCATCTTCCTTCAACAGGTATCTGGCCTCGATGGACGCGCGCTTGGCGGCCTCGAACCGTCGTACGTAGTGATCGTAAGAACCATACAGCGCCCGAAGCTCATCCACCGTATACACAACCTTCGTGTCATACAGCAACCCACAGTTGGTTTCCGCATCCGTCATGTAGGCCGCCGCCGGAACCTGCACCCAGGGCGGCCGTGCGCCTCCAATGACATTGTGAGTTTTCGGATCCCTTGCCACGCCCTTCCCACGCCGAACCACTCGCTGCGCCCGCGGCATCGGCACCCCCGACCGAACCCAGGCATCCATATCATCCAACAGCGCCGCCGCCAGCACGTTCTCAGGCTCCTGTTCGTAGAGGTGCATGCAGGTGGGATCCTTCCCCTTGCCGATCTCGGCCGGCAGTTGTTCCACTTCCTCAGTGCCCAGGTCCGCCGGCCGCATGTGCGGCACCCCGGTCAGCTCGTAGAAACGCACACGCGGCTGGTCGGAATCCACCGCGGCGGGCACGCCATCCAGCACATCGGTCATCGACTCCGACTGGCTGTAGACATTCACAAACGGCGCATCCGCCGGCATCTGCCGTGGAACTCTCAACGGCTCCCCACCCAGAGATCCAAACTCCATCTTGCCCGTCATATAGGCATCGATCAGGGGCCGCCCGTCGGGCATTCGCCACTGTTGGTGCCGGCCCTGGTCCAGGTAATCCATCCACACCTGCGCCGTCACCGCCCAACTGTTGACATACACCCGCTCGACGCGCAAGCCCGGAAGTGGCCCGTCGGGCCGATTTGACTTCAGCAGCAGCGCGAGTTGTGCCCCGACCCCCTGGCTCTGCGGCACAAACGGGTCCGCATGACCGCCGCGCGTAAATCTGCCCGGGTCGTAATAGAATCCGAGAGGCGCGTAACGCGCGTAATCGAACCGGCGCATGAATTCCAGGTTGAGATTCGCCGGCTCCGGGTCCGGCATCCAGTTCGGGTCCGTTCGTGTCTTCGGATCTCTCTGCGGCTTGTTGATGCTGAGCGTATAGGCCACTTCCGCATAGCCTTTGCGCAGCAGATAGTCCTTGGTGAGGATCCATCCGGCCCCCCGCTCGCCAATCCACGTAAACGGCTCGATGACCACCGTGCCGTTGAAGCGCGCGGGGTCTCGCGGCTTGCGCACGAGAATCCGGGTGATGTAAGGCGCGTCGAAAAGAATCTTCCCCTGCGCCGTGATGGCGGGTGCCACGCCAGACAGGTAGAGCTCCTGCTCGACATAACCCGCGGCCGCCAGATCGGCGTATTCGGTTCCCTTGCGCTCAGCCGAGGACAATGGAGGGGCGTCTGTCGGAGGCACCGTGGTCACCCGAGGCAACTCGGGGGTCTCGCTCCAGGCAACAGCCGTTGCGCACGTGAGAGCTATCGCCCACAGCATCGCGATGACCCACCCGCCTCGCCCTGCCCGCGATCGCATCATTCTGCTATCTCATTCATGCACAGAGATTTATCAACGACGCCTCGATGAGCAAAAACCCCCAGTTTTACCGTTACCATACGTCAACAATAACCGCACAATTAGTGATATTGTATCTGGTGTTAAAGACGAGTAATGTCTTGTCACCGGGCGCCCGTAGCTCGTGGAGCAGACGTCCGTCCAACCCGTGAGCCTCTCTCCAGCAACTACCCAAGCCGCACCCGCCGGTGATCTGGCGCTGTACACCTCACAACTTCTCACTCGTTCCGTACCCTCAGAGCCCGGTGACATTGAAGCGTTCGTGCACGAACGATATGGAATCGAGGGTCGTGTCGAACGCTTGACCGGCGAGCGGGACGAGAACTTCCGGCTTCACACCGAACCGGGCGCCGGTTACGTTCTGAAAGTATCACCGGCGGGAGAATCCGACCTGTTGACGGATCTTCCCGTTGCCGTGTTGCTCCACCTGGAACGCAGGGCTACCTCCATTCCCGTGCCGCGGGTGATCCGTACGCTCGATGGTCAGACACGATCCCAGATTGTTGACTCGCCGGGAACCGCACGCACCGCCCACCTGTGCACGTATATTCCCGGGAAACTACTCTCGACAGCGGACGCGCGAACGTCGGCTCAGCGCCGTGCCTGTGGCACGATGCTGGCCCGTCTGGCGAAAGCGCTGAGCACGTTCGAGCACGAGGCCTGTCGACGCACCATACCCTGGGATTTGCGTCAGGTTCCGGCACTCGCGAGCCTGATCCCCAGTGTTCCCGATCTGCCCGATGTCGAATTCCTGCGGCAGTTCGTGGTGAAATTCACCGCGCGTATTTCGCCGCGCCTCGTCAACCTGCGCAGTCAGTTCGTGCACAACGACTTCAATGCCCGCAACATCCTCATCGATCCCGAGGATGAGTCACGGATAGTCGGCATCATCGACTTCGGTGATGCGGTTCACACAGCTCTGATCGCAGACGTCGCTGTCGGCGTGATGGGGCAGCTCGCAACCGCCGAGACCGCTGATGAGGCGATTCGCGAGTTCGTTGACGCGTATCGTGCCAAGCAGCCTTTGCTCGCCGAGGAAATGGACTTACTCAATTGGTTGATCGCAGGTCGCATCGCCCAGAACGTCGTCATCACGGCCTGGCACCGGGCGAGCAATCCCGCGACTCAACACTTCGCCGCCTATGACGCCGACTTCTTCGGGTGGCGGATCGATCTGGCCCGCCGTCTGACTTCGGCAAAGAGCACAACATGAACAATCTCTCACCCACGGATGACGCATTGGCGCGTCGCAAGCGCGTTCTTGCCCCCACCTACAGACTCTTCTACGAGGAGCCTGTTCACATCGTTCGCGGCGAGGGTGTCTGGCTGTACGACTCCGCGGGTCGGCCCTACCTCGACGCCTACAACAACGTGCCGGTCGTCGGCCACTGCCATCCCAAAGTCGTGGGGCGGCTCGTGAAGCAAGCCTCTATACTCAACACCCATACCCGATACATTACGGACAGTCCCATCGAGCTCGCCGAGCGCCTGCTCGCGACGATGCCACGCGAGTTGACCTCGGTCACTTTCACCTGCACCGGCAGCGAGTCAAACGATCTGGCCGTACGGATCAGCAAGGTGGCAACCGGAAGGACCGGATTCATTGTCACCGACTCCGCCTACCATGGCACCACCGAAACTCTCTCACGCATGTCTCCCGTCACCGGTCAGGCTCTCGGATCGGACGTCTTCACGGTCGCGGCGCCAGTTGGAGAAACCAACACCACCGGATTCGGCGCGCGCGTGCGTCAGTGCATCGAGAAAATGCGTGCGGCGGGCATCGAGCCCGCGGCCCTGCTCGTCGATACCATATTCGGCAGCGACGGAGTGGCCTCCCATCCCGCGGGCTTCCTGGCAGAGGCTGTAAAGGAAATCCATGCAGCCGGCGGCCTCTTCATTGCCGACGAGGTGCAGCCAGGATTCGGGCGCACCGGGATCAACATGTGGGGCTTCCAGCGCCATGGTGTCATACCGGACCTGGTCACAATGGGAAAACCAATGGGCAATGGACATCCCATCGCCGCCCTCGTGGCCAGGCCCGAGGTCATGAACGAGTTCGCGCAGGCCCACCGCTACTTCAACACCTTCGGCGGAAATACCGTGGCCTGCGAGGTAGGACTCGCGGTGTTGGACGTCATCGAGCAGGAAGGGCTCATGGCAAACGCCCAGCAGATGGGCGAGCTTCTACAACAGGGGTTGCGCTCACTGGCGTCCACCCACTCCGTGCTCGGAGAAGTCCGGGGCGCCGGCCTTTTCATCGGAGTGCAGGTCGAGTCCCGCGAAGCCGCCGCCCGAATAGTCAACGGCCTGCGCCGTGCCGGCGTTCTGATAGGCTCCGCCGGCCGCAACGTCGACGTACTCAAGATCAGGCCGCCCCTGACCATCGCTCGCGCCGAAGTCGAGGTTTTGTTGGACCAGCTCGGAAAAGTGCTCAGGAGCGAGGCTCGGACCCCCGCTGGCCGACGGTGAGCGCTGAATCGCGTCCTGCACAGGCACGTGCCCCCCGTTGGGATTACGCGCGAAGTGCGCCCGCGCCGAGCGAGCCCCGTGGCGTTGCCATCAACGTACTCGCCGCCCCACATAAACGTCGAACTCGCGAGGCAACTCCGTCAGGGGATGTGATTTGCCGAAATCCCCAGACTGTCGCGACTGAAACTCAATGAATCCTACCTGGGTTTCCACCGCATACTCTCCCAGTGCTTCGTCGAGGAAAAGGTACCCCATCTGATCGAATGTCCCTTTCTCCCGTTCGTTATACCCATCAAAGAAAAGAACGATTCCCACCTTGTCGCCATCCTGTGCGAGCAGGTACCTGACATCGTCTGCCCGGACCTTCTTCCCGCCGACATTCATGTCGTTGATTGGGAACCGCCGGGGTCTGAATTTGACCCATATCCAGTGAGGAAGCGCGGGTGCCTTGCCGTAGAGGGCTTCAACCGCCGGAAAGGCAGCCTGGATCCCACCCGCGCTGATCACGAACTCACGCTTTCCATTTTCAACCGGACCGAATTCGAAAGTCAGGTCGTCATTCACCCGACGGAGTTGTTCGGCCAATGCATCGAAGGTGGCCTCCTGATCAGTCTCAAATGTGAAAAGACGCTGTTCATTAGCGGCAAACCACTTCCAGAATGCCTCCTCGGTACTCGCGAACGCCCAGGTGCCAGAGGAGCTGAGTACCATGAGCCCTGCCGATAGAATGAACCGCCTGTTGATCATAGGTGCCAGCGAAAGCGATAACCGTATGGAGAAGTCTACCGCAATCGACCCATGACATCGGGAACCGACGTGGCCGATTTTGCAAACTTATCGACCCCTTTAGTCGTTCGCTGCCCCACAACCCCTGTGACAGCATCAGCCGACCGACACCCGCAAGGCAGCCTCGTGGTCCAAGACCGTCGTCCCACGCCATCAACACAGATCGACTTCATCTATCTGTCAGAAACCGACATGGTCCGTGCCGGTGTGATGGACATGGCGCGCTGCGTAGACACCATGGAGGAGATGTTCAGTCTCCTGCACTCGGGTGACTATCGAATGGCCGGCGCGAGCAACAACTCCCACGGCGCGATCGTGATCTTTCCGGATGACTCCCCGTTCCCCGACATGCCCAAGCCGACTGCCGACCGGCGCTTCATGGCCATGCCAGCCTACCTCGGTGGGCGCTTTCGGACCGCCGGCGTCAAATGGTATGGGTCCAACATCGAGAATCGGGAAAAGGGTCTGCCGCGCTCAATCCTGATGTTCGTTCTCAATGACGCCGATACCGGCGCGCCCCTGGCGTTCATGTCGGCTAACCTGCTTTCGGCCTACCGCACCGGCGCGGTCCCGGGCGTGGGTGCCAGGTATCTGGCGCGCAAGAATTCCCGGGTAGTCGGAATTCTAGGCCCGGGTGTGATGGCAAAGACCTCTTTATCCGCATTCATTGCGGTCTGCCCGGAAATAGACACCGTGAAGGTCAAGGGCCGTGGTCAAAAGAATCTCGACGCCTTTCTGACCTGGGTTGCAGAGACATTTCCTCAGATCACCCGCGTAGAAGTGGTCGACAACCTCGAGGCCATCGTGCGCAACTCCGACATCGTCACCTTCTGCGCCTCAGGCGCAACAGGCGATCCCGCAACCTATCCAACAGTCAACCGCGAATGGATCCGCCCCGGCACCTTCCTCTCGATGCCCGCCCCGTGCAACATCGACCGTGGCATGGAGTCGCCCGACGTACGCAAAGTCCTGGACAACACCGGACTCTACGAAGCTTACGCCGAGGAACACCCCAAGCCGGTGCATCGGATCATCCCCGCGGTGGGCGTGCGATTCATGGATCTCGTCGACGAAAGCAGGATCGCTCGCGAGCAACTCGAAGATCTGGGGGAAATCGTCAGTGGCGAGGCACCGGGGCGCTGCTCAGAGGACGAGATCATCATCCTGTCCGTCGGCGGCATGGCCGTTGAGGATGTTGCCTGGGGCACCGTCGTCTATCGCAACGCCGTTGCTCAGGGCGTCGGCGTCAAATTGAACCTCTGGGACCAGCCGCTGTTGCGCTGATCCATTCATCAACGAGAGCCCTGATCGCTATGCCAGACATCGTCAAAGTCGAGACCGGCAATCCGTTCGAGGAGCGCGGCAGCTACTCACGCCTCGTGGCCGTCGACAATCTCATCTTCGTTTCCAACACAGCGGGCCGCAACCCCCCCCGCCCGCCGCTCGGCTCCACCCAATACAAGGTGGAGATCGAAATCGCCGCCTACCGCGGCGCCTCCACATCCAACGTCAAAGAAATCAACCTGGCACGCTGAGTGGAGCCGAGCGATTACCTGGAAGGCCATGACTCGAGCGGCGAGCGCCCGCCGTCGCACACCATCACCGTCCCGAGGACTCCTGCCGTGGTTCCCGCCATCACCCCCGTTCAAACATCAGCCGCACTCCCAGACTCAACAACCGTTGCCGTCATAGGTGGCGGAATCGTCGGTTTGACGGCGGCGTTGAATCTGGCGGAACGTGGGATCCCGGTGGTGGTTCTCGAGAAGGGGCGCATCGCGGGAGAACAATCCTCGCGCAACCTCGGTTGGATCCGCAAAATGGCGCGCGCGAAATTCGACGTGCCGATGTCGCTCGCCTCCGATCGGCTATGGGCGCAGATGCCCGCACGAGTCGGTACCGACGTAGGCTACCGTCAGGCCGGCATTCTGTATCTGGCCCGAACTGAAGCTGAGATGGCGATGCATCGGGATTGGCTCGATTCTGTCCGGGACCTATCACTGGACTCTCGTTTGCTGACTCCCGCGGAAATCGATGCTCTCGTGCCAGGAGGAACCGGCACTTGGGCAGGAGGCATCCACACACCGTCAGATGGCCGCGCTGAACCCCAGTTCGCCGCCAGCGCGATCGCTCGTACCGTCATCGCGAAAGGCGGCGTAATCGTTGAAAACTGCGCAGTGCGAACGTTGTCGATGGCGGCCGGACGAGTGAGCGGCGTCATCACGGAGCGCGGCGAAGTCCGCTGCGACCAGGTTCTCCTTGCGGGCGGCGTATGGTCGCGGCGTTTCCTGGGTAATCTGGGTGTTCAACTGCTGACCCTGCCGATTGCAGCAACCGTTGCGCGCACCGCCCCGCTCGAAGGTCCAACCGAAATCGCAGTCGGTGGACCCGACTTCTCATTCCGCAAGCGCCATGATGGCGGATACACGATCACTCAACGCGGTGCGATGCCCACACCGCTCACGCTCGATCATCTGTTGATCGGCACCCGGTACATTCCCATGCTCCGCGCACAATGGGCGAATGTGCGCCTGTCCCTGGGAAAAACCTTCATCGACGATCTCGCTCTACCCCGCCGCTGGGGTCCAACAGCGCGATCTCCATTCGAACGCGTCAGGACCCTGGATCCTCTCCCGAACAACGCGCTGAATGCCGAAGCCCTGCACAACCTCACTCAGGCCTGGCCCATCTTCAAACGCACCGTATTGAAAGAAACCTGGGGCGGCATGATCGATGTCACTCCCGATTCCCTACCGGTCATTTCCCCGGTGAAAATGATCCCCGGCCTGACCCTCGCCTCCGGATTCTCAGGCCACGGCTTCGGCACCTCTCCCGCCGCCGGACAACTGGCAGCCGATCTCATCACCCACCAAGCACCGATCGTGGATCCGACTCCCTACCGCCTCGAACGTTTCTAACCCAGCCGAAGAATCGATACCTGCAGGGGCACGCGGCTATTGCAATGCTCCTTGAGCCATATATCGGCCATCGATGGCCGATAAACCTTGAATCGCGAGCGTTTGGCCGATATATTGGCCGATATATGGCCGATAAATCCTCAGTCTTGACCTTTCTCCGCGGCCTAAGCGGTGCCTGGACCTCACCGGCTGAAATCCGGCAGGTCATTACCGTTCCCGAACGAACCCTTCGAAACTGGCTCCGAGATCTCGTCGTGGAGGGTCTGGTCGAGGCCCATGGCGAACGCAAGGGCCGACAATACCGCATGCGTGAGCGCTCCGCAGAGGCAGGAGCGCTCGCGGCGCCCCAGGCTCGAGCTTCAACTCTGATCAACCCGCCGATTTTCTCAGCCGATAGCCAGACATTCATCACTCGGGTCGAGGCTCCTTTATATACACGAGCCCCGGCGACTTACCGCGAAGACTGGCTCCAGACCTATGTGCCTAACAAAAGCGCTTACCTCACACCCTCACGTCGTGAGGAACTCGACATGCTTGGCAAGCGCGCCCCGATCTACGGACGCGCCGGCACTTACATTCAAAAGATCTACTATCGACTCCTGATCGACTTGACCTACAACTCGTCCCGCCTGGAGGGAAACACCTACACCCTCATCGACACCGAGCACCTTCTGTTGCAGGGGACGGCTGCGCCGGGAAAACCCAACGCCGAGCGCATCATGATCCTGAACCACAAGGAAGCTATAGATTATCTGTCGCGGCGTGTTGATACGCTCCAGGCTGACGAGACCACCATTCGCACCCTCCACTACCTGCTCGCCGACAGTCTCGTCGCGCCTAATGCCGCGGGGCAGATCCGTGAAGACAGTGTTCGAGTGAGTGGTACCACGTATGCTCCATTGGATGGCCGAGACAGATTGACGCGACTGCTGCTCCTTCTGCTCGAAAAGGCACGCGCCATCCTGGACCCTTTTGAGCAAAGCTTCTTCCTGCTCGTCCATATCTCCTACCTGCAGGCCTTCGTTGACGTCAACAAGCGCACCGCGCGCCTGGCTTCGATCATTCCTTTGATCCGCGGCGATTACGTGCCTCAGAGCTTCGTTGACGTGGATCCGGAGTCCTATCTAAAGGCGACGATCGCCATCTACGAGTTCAACGAAGTAGGGCCGCTCGCGGATTTGTACGCGTGGTCGTACAGGCGCAGCTGTCAACGCTATGACACGACAATTGAAGTCGTCGGGTTTGATGAGATTTCGGCACTTTACCGCCAGTCACGACGCGCCTTGGTTGCCGACCTGGTGCGCGCGAAAATCCCCCATAGTGAAGCGTCCGCCTGGATCGCCGCCCACGTACCAGACAACGTCGAGCCACAGCACCGGGAAAAGTTTCTCTCAGATGTACTCGCGGAGATCAACAACCTGGACGCCTCGCGCATCGGTGGCCTGGGAATCACGCGGCAAGAGCTCGAAGCATGGCAGGAGCGCAGCCTCCATTCATCACTGCGCTGAACAGCGCGAGCAGTGTTGGACAGTTCACGGCGCGGGAGCCCACCCTCGAACCTCCGTGCGGCCCCTCAAAAATTCACCGTCACTTTCAACACCCCCGAAATCGGCTCGATCGGATGAAACTGAAACCCAGTCACCCCCTCGCTCGGCTCCCCCGGCAACCGCGAGGTGTAGTAATAAGCCGATGAGTTGGCATGCGTATTGAATAGATTGAAAATACTGAGCTGCACACGCGCACGCGAATTGATCTTGTACCCGCCGTCTATGTTGATTTCGCTGTACCCCGCATCCCGCGGATTGGCATCTCCATCGCTGATGGGAAAGGCCCCCAGCCTACGCCACTGCAGGCCACCAAAAAACGGGCCCAGATTGTCAATCAGCACTCCGAAAGAGCCGATGAATTGCGGCGCATCGGCCACAAACGGTCCATTCAGCCCAAAGGCCTGAAGATCCCCCCGATAACGCGCCCGCGAAAAATCCAGGTCCGTGTTGAGCTCGACCCAGCGCAAAGGCCGGTACTGCCCGGAGATCTCAACACCCTGGCGTCGGCTCGGCGCACTCGCCGTGTCCTGACCCGCATCGGCGTCGTAAGCCAGCTCCGAGTTGAAATCCTGCTGAAACAGGGCGAGCTGCAGCGACAGATTTGGCATCAGGTTGCTACGCGCACCTAACTCAATTCCAGTCGTCGGCGCCAACAACGGCGTCGTTCCTGCCGAGCCCGGCACACCCTCCAGCGGGACCGTACCGAACACTCCACGCACATCATCCGAGTGAAAGCCGCGGCCGGCACTGAAATAGAATTCGGTCGCCGCGAAGGGCCCGAGAATCAGACTCCCCTTCGGCTGAAACAGCATCTCATGGTCGCTGCCGTGAAACCCCGTCGTCAGACTGTGATCGCTCGCCTGATAGTATTCCTCACGGATACCCAACACTGTTCGCAGCCAAGGCAGCCAGTACGTAGTGTTCTGAACGTAGGAGCCGAGATCCAACAAGTGAACCTGATCTGCATTACAGATACCCCCGGAGGCCGCTGCCTCCAGCACCGCACCCTCAGCCTGTGCGATCGAACAGTAGCTCAACGGCTCCCGGTGCAGAGTATGTTTCCGATTGACATAGGCATCGTCGTAACGAAGTTGCACCCCCACTTGCATTTCGCTGCGCACGGAACCCAGGCTGACTGAGAGCGTAAAAGACGATTGACCGCCCGCCGTGGTCCGACTCTCGTACTGCTCCTCCTGATCGCCGTTGATCTCATCGTCCAGGTAGTGTGTGAAGTCGTTCCACAGAATCATCTTGCTGTGAACGAAGTACGCGCTGGAGCGCAACTTCCAGTCTTCGCCGAGGGCAACCAAATGTCCTGAGAGGCTGAAGCGTTCAGACAGACTGCCGTCTGTCGTATCCAGCGTCCCCCAGCGACAGATCTGCCCTGCCTGAACTGCCCGCAGCGGCTGGTCCGTTGTCATGTTGCCCTCGCCATGGAAATACATGGCAGTTGCGCTGTACCCATCCGCGTCGGTGCCGTGGCTGAAGCGCAGGGTGCCGGCGATCTTGCGGAAATCATCCGGATGCGTGTACGGCCCGTCTACGTGGCCATAATAGAGTCCCCCGACGATCCGATCGTCTTCTGATACATGCCCGGTTCCCCCCATGAAGGCGTTGTACACACCGAGCGTGCCACCCGCGACCGAGACCTGATTCGGGATCTCATTCGCCAGACGCATGTGCGTGGAGGCCACGGATCCAAAGTCACCCACCGAGGCGTAATACGGTCCCTTGGTGTAATCGAGCCCGTTCGCCATCTCAGGCATCAGGAAGTTGAGGTCCGAGTAGCCCTGACCGTGCGTATTGGTCGGCCGGTTGATCGGCATGTCATCCACAAAATTGGCGATGTCAGTGCCGTGATCCAGATTGAAGCCGCGGGCCAGATACTGGTTCGCCTTCCCCTCGCCCGAGTGGACGGTCACGACGAGCCCCGGCACGCTCTCCAGCAACTGACCCACCCGGTAGGCAGGCCGCAGATCGAGCTCCTGTTCCGTGACGGATCCCTGACTTGCCGTAGTCGCAGTCCCCAGAAGGTTCACACGTGACGTGGTGACAATGACTTCAGCCGAGGCCATTGATGCTGCGTCCTCGCCTGCATCGGATCCGTCCAGTGCCTGCGCAGCACGGCCAACAACCATCAGCCCCAATAGCGCCGCAGGACCCAACGTACGGCGAATAACGAAGTTCAGAGCCATCAAGGTCTTCCTGCAACGCGCTGTTTCCTTGACGACGGCGCACGGCAGGAAAACCCTCTGGTGATAACTCAACGGATTACCGTGATCGCAGACGTTAATTACCCGTTGAGCAGCCGTCCGTGCTCAAATCAAATCCACGCGCTGCGCATTGAACGAATACCCGGGCATATAACGCCTGAGAAACTCCGCCTGCACGAGCCCCTTCTGCTCGGGCGTGCCGGCCTTGCTCATTTGCGCATCCAGCAGCGGCTCATCCTTCGAGAATTTCAACATCCCCTTCAGGTCAGCCCAGACGAGCCAGAACGATTTGCCGTCCGGCGCAATCCACTTGGGTACAATCTGCGGTGCGTAGGCGCGTGCCTCCGGATCCCTGTCCGGCGTCCACTCCCGCTCCTCATGAATCTGCCGCCAGGGCCCCCAGGGAGTGACAGAGACCCAGAACCCCAGGTAGCTCGCCTTGCCGAACTCGGTTCCATCCGGGGCACATCCAATACCGGCGCTGGCCATCAGATACAGCCCCAACGGCTCGTTGTAGACAACGCTAGGGAGCCATGACTCCACCACCAGGTCCCCAGGAAACAGGTTGGTATGATTGACCCACCCGCGTGGGAAAGTATGAACCACCGCGCGGGCCTCAATATCCTTCACCCACCGCGCACTACCCTGACCGTCCAGCCCGCCAAAGAACTCGTAGGCCCGCCGGTTCATGATCGCCCCGATTGGCACACGGAACAGGACGAGCTCGTTCATGCGCCCGTCAGTGTTTCCGTTCACCCCATACACGTACACATACCCGTCACGGTTGCCCGAATAGTTCCGCCCCATCTGTACAACTGACAGTAGCGAAAAGCACCCATCCGGCTCCTGGAAAAACACGAGTGAGTCGCGCGATTGGGCACCCCAATCCTCCCAGGTCACAGGTGAACGGCTGTCCTGGTTGCACCAGGTGCGCCCGTTGTCATTGGAATAAATGAGCTTGGCACCAGTCCAATGGCGCGGCCGCTTTGTCTCGCGATCGAGTGTGCTGAGGAATTGATAGACGCGGTACTGTACAGCCAGCACACCATGGCCGTAGTAGTGCGGCGCATCCTCGGGGCGTGTCAGATCATTCAGCTCCGGATATCCGGCCACGTCAGCGAATGCCGCCATTTGGATGTGACCATTGAGCGTCCAGAGCCGACTATTATAAAACCCGCGCCGGGGATCGAACCAACCTGGACCGTCATTGACCACCACGTACAGGCGATCCTGCGCATCCCAGGTCATCTCATACCGATCACCGAGCCCTCCGAGCTTCAGTATCGTTTCGTCGCGGCGCACGGCGGACTGGATCTTCCGTCCCGCAGAGGGCGACGCGCTCCACGCGCAACCAACTGCGCCAAGGCTGGCCACCGCAAAGGTCTGCTTCAACGCATCGCGTCGATTGGGCATGAGAGCGCTCTTCCATTTGACGAAATCCGCTACGGACGCGACCAAGCCCACCCGGTGATGCGCCATCCATCCGGGCTACTCTTCAGCGAAACCGTGAACAGTGCTCCCGCTTCCTTCCCTGGCTTCCCATGCTCCTTGAAGTTGAATTCAGTCGGCACCACCACGTAGGCACGATCCCCCGTGATATCCACCCGCCGCGGCTTACCGAGCGTCACGTGGCTGTCAGTGAGCCCCAGCCCCCGGTTGTAGACATCTAACTCCGAAACCCACCTCGCACACGCACCTTCCCCATGCCACTCGTGCGGTGGAAACTCATCAACAATCGAAGTCTCGTTGGCGCAGGCTGCAATGGCCGACTTCGTATCGCCCCTGTTCAATCCCTCCACCCATTGCCGCACGGCCCTCATCACATTGTCCTGCTCAGTTGCACCGGCCGACGGGACGACCAGCGCCGTCAATGTGACCAGCAGAAGACATTTCAGAGTCATCATTTTCATCGTCAGCTTCCCCATTTCCCGCGACAACGATACGGCGTGCGTACTCCCTATTCTGGCACGCGGCACAACATCGACGTGATTGCAGAATCGGCAACTATCTTTGCAAACGAGGCCAACTCCGTGTCAGGTTGTCGGTTCCCGCTCCGGCGTCCTATAGTCACTCCACCAAACTCAATACAACAGCGCTTTGTACGGCAGATACCCAATGATGAGAATACCCGCCGCCGCGTCCTTGTCACTGGCACTGGCCCTCGCACTGGCAACGTCGCCCGGCGCTGCTCGCGCAGATGCCATTGACGATTACATCAACACCGAGATGACGCGCCAGCACATCCCCGGCCTCGCGCTCGGCATCATGCAACACGGTCAACTCATTCGGGCACAAGGGTACGGTTTCGCAAATCTCGAGCACAGCGTCCCCGTCCACCCGGACACCGTGTTCGAAACCGGCTCCGTCGGCATGCAGTTCACCGCCGTAGCCGTCATGCTGCTGGTGGAGGATGGCAAGCTTCAACTGGATGATCCGCTCCGGAAATATCTTCCGCAGGCCCCGCGCACCTGGGCCCCCATCACCATTCGGCAGGTACTCAACCACACTTCAGGACTGCCAACCACGCCCAACGGAGAATTCCGCCGCGACTACACCGACGACGAGCTCCTCAACATCATCTACAAACAGGAGTTGAATTTTCCCGCTGGCACGCACTGGAGCTTCAGTTACACCGGCTATCTGGTCCTTGGCATGTTGATCAAGAAAGCGACCGGCGAAAGCTATGCCGATCTCCTCACCAGGCGAGTGTTCGCTCCGCTCGGCATGCGAACCATCCGGGTGATGGACTATCTGGCTATCATTCCCAACCGGGCGGCCGGCTACGAGCTCCGCAACGGCGAGCTGCGCAACCAGGAGTGGGTCTCGCCCACGGCGAACTCAACAGCCGACGGCCCCTTCATCTTCTCGGTTCTGGATTACGCCCGTTGGGACGCCGCCATCGGTCACAAAATACTGCAACCGCCTTCCTGGGCGCTGATCGCCCAGCCGGCGCCTCTGTCCCAAGGCCGGACCTATCCCTACGGTTTCGGCTGGTACCTCGGGCACGACGCCGACCAGGAAATCTGGCGCCACGCGGGCAGTTGGCAGGGCTTCCAAAGCTTCGCCATCCGCTATCTCGGCAACCAACTGACCGTCATCGCTCTAACGAACAGTGACAATGCCAATCCAACGAGCATCGTACGTCACGTTGCCGGGATGTTGTATCCCAGGCTCGCGCAGCCTGCCGCAGCGCCCATCGAGGACCGCGAGCCCAAGCTGACCGAACATATCGAAACCGTGCTCCAACAGATTGGAGCCGGCCACCCCGACTACGGCGACTTCGCGTTCATCTCCAGATCCGAATTCGCCGAGTCCATGAGCGAGAATCAGAAGTTCCTGACATCCCTCGGCCCCCGCCGCGAGCTCGCCCTGTTCGCCCATAAGCAGCAGGGCAATGAGCAGGTCTACCACTACCGCGCGCGCTTCGACCACGGGCTGTGCGATCTCATCCTGGCTATTACCCTCACTGGCAAGATCTCCAGGTTCGATCTCACCCGCTCAGAAGACTGGAGCGGCCCTCTACAGGAGTAACCGATCTCAAAACCGATAAGTCGCCCCCAGGGTAAAGTACCGCCCCACTGCGCCATCCTGGTGAAGGGCGGCGTCATACGCGAGATTCCCCCCGCCCCCATAAGTCTGCAGGTCCACAGGCGGATTTGCATTGAACAAGTTGGTCACTGAGCCATGGATGTCCAGGTGATCGTTCACCGCGTAGTTCGCATATGCGTTGGTTTCAATGAACTTATGAACGCTGCAGTATGGATACCACTCCGCCGGTAACGGATCACCGCCCGCGTAACGAACGCCATAGGCCCAGGTAGCCGAGTTGCTCAACGAAAGACTGCAACTCGTATAGCCCGCCGACGGGTCCGTGATATTGAATGGACCGATGTAGTTCTCCGTCAGCGTCAGCGAAGCCCCTTTGCGCTCCCACGTGAGCGACAATGTGCCACGGTCCTTCGGATTTCCCGTATCGCCGGAGATCCCCGACGGGCCATGCGTGCCAGCCAGTTGGTACGTGTTCCCCTGCACGGTCAGATCGTATTCGATCATGTGTGTCCAGGTGAGCCGACCTTTGATCTTACCGAGGTTGCCGGCATCGAACTGCGATTGCAGGTCGAAGTCGACGCCTTCTGTCTGAGTCGTGCCGGCATTCACATAGGGATAGGCTGCGAACAGCTCCAATCCAACGGGCGTCGTCGTGTTGACAGTGGTGCAAGGTGTCGCATTGTCTATACACTGCGGCAGGACCGCGGCGGGCCCTCGAACCAGCGACGTGTAAGCGTTCAATCCGCCTGCCTGGTACTGCGAGATAATGTCGTTGGTCAGCCGGATTCTGTAGTAGTCGACGGCCAGGCTCACGTTCTGAATCGGCGCCAGTACGACCCCAAAGGTCGCACTGTTGGAAGTCACCGCCTTCAGGCGCGGATTGGACACCTGGTAGCCGATCAATTGGACCGCGCACTGACTGTTATAGGTGCCAGCCACGTTCGCAATCCCACCGGGACACAAAGTGTCATCGTAGACCGAACCCGTTCCGACAATCGCGCCGGAATTGCCTGACTCGGAGGACGACGGTGCCCGAAATCCCTTGCCCCAGGTTGCCCGAAAGGCGATCTGCTCGATGGGTGTGAGCTTCGCACCGAACTTCGGCACGGCCGTTCCGCCGTAGGTGTTGTAGTGATCGTAGCGAATCGCCCCGTTCAGCTCCAACATCTTGATCGGTTGCGCATCCAGCTCCGCGAACACCGCCACGTTGCTCTGAGACCCGACCGTGTAGGACTGGTTACCGATCTGGATACCCTGTGCAATCGCGGCAGCCGGCTGCACGTTCTGCGACTTGAAGAAGTACTGTGCGCCGAGGCCCAGCGCGAGTGGCCCGCCCGGCAACTGAGCCAATGGGCGGCTGGCACTGATCCCGGCGATATCCAGCTGGCTCGAGGGGTGATACGAAACTTCCGGAGCGAGCATCTGGGCGCTGTTGACCGTCAGGCCGGGGACGTAGGCGCCTTCATTGATCGCGCGCTGTGCCGCTCCGTAGGAGAAATCTCCGTATTGCTTCAGGCTCATGCTCGAGTACATCGCCCCGGCGTTGGCATCAATATCCCAGCCGAGGAATGCGCCCTCGAGGTCTGCAATCAGCCGGTAAGTCGTGGTAGACGTCCGCGTCAGCTGCGGACCGATATCGGCAAAGTTGTAGATGAGCGGTGCCGGCTGACTGTAGGGATTGCCGAGCACACCCACGGGCACGGTGAGCGGCGGATAATAGACCAGGGACGGGTCTGTGCCGGGACCGAATGCGATGTTCGTCTGTCCACCCAACTGGTAATTGGCACCTGGAAACGGGTTGGAGATCGACGACGGCGCCACCTGCTCGGCATTGCTGACGAACACCGACCCGGTGGTGATGAGCTGCCACCCATCCGACAGATTCTTCGTAAGCCTCGCCAACACATTGGTCTGCTCGGCCGACGGCTGAATCAAACCCGGAAACTGAAACGTGCACTTGTTGGCCGCTTGCAGGTCTGCCGAACAACCTGGCAGAAAATACTGTGCCGGTAATCCCGCATCCGCCGCATCAGCCGGATTGAGCAGGTAGCCCGTCGTGCTCGCCGGGTAGGGATTGAAGGGATTCCCGGAGGCGCCCGGTGTCGTGTTGATGCCGCCCGGCAACCCACTCCAGTCGGTATTCGTGAACCCGCCATTGCGGGCCGAGCTCGGAATCCGATCGAGGTGGTGATAGTCGATTGCAATATAAGCGTTGTATCCATCATGCGGCAGGTCGCCGGTGCCGAAGATTCCGGCAAGGTGAATCCCCGAGCCGTCGCGCTTGTAGGAGGTACCGCCTTCTGCGGTCACCTCTGCCCCTGCGAATGCACGCTTCAGCTTGACGTTCACTACGCCTGCGATCGCATCGGCCCCATACAACGCCGAGGCACCATCCTTCAACACTTCCACACTGTCGACCGCGTTGAAGGGAATAGCGGAAATATCAACGAAGCTGCGTTGATTATCATCAGAGAGCGGATAGGCCACCATCCGCTCACCATCAATCAACGTGAGCGTGCCACCTACAGTCAGCCCACGAAGCGCCACGCCCTGCCCGCCGGCAGCAAACGACTGGCCGAAAGACTGACCCAGCGCGCCCTGCGCGTTGGCCGACAGATTCCGCAACACATCGGAGAGGTTGGTATATCCGGATTCCTGCAGATCGACCGAGGAAATGACCTGCACCGGGCTCGGGGTCTCCGAGTCGGTGCGTTTGATCAATGAGCCCGTTACCACTACCGTCGCCAGCTCGTCACTGGACTGACCGGCCGAACGATCATCGGCCTGTTGAGCTGTAGCGACTGTGCTGGCCAGCATGAGACACGGAAGCGAGATCCCTAAGTGATGCTTTATCTGTGGGCTCATACCGAGCGCCCCCTCAACGTTTTTTTTGTGGACCCCCTCTGCGAGGGGGCGTGGGCCGCAACGGACCAAGGTGGCTCCGATGAAGCTAAATCGCTACGACCGGGTGCCTGAGCTCCCCGATCTTCTGCACCCCCGCCTCAATGACATCTCCCGGCCAGAGCCATTCCTGCGGAGTGCGTCCAGCGCCCACTCCGGAAGGTGTTCCCGTTGCGATGATGTCCCCCGGCTCGAGAGTCATCCCGGCACTGAGGTCCGCAATCAGATGCGGAACCTTGAACAGCATGTGGCGCGTGTTGGATTTCTGCTTCATCACGCCATTGACTGACAGCCACAGATCCAGCGTGTGCGGATCACCTATCTCATCCGCTGTCACGATGCAGGGCCCAAAAGGCGCATACGTATCCTGTCCCTTGGAATAGATCCACTGCCCCGCGCGCCTGCAATCACGCGCACTGATGTCAATCAACACGCTGTAGCCGAATACGTGCGCCAGCGCGTCCTCCGCACTAACCCGCCGGCAGGTCGTGCCGATGATCACCGCAAGCTCCACTTCCCAGTCCAACTGCTGGGTGATGGCCTTATTGTGTTGCACGGCGTCCCCGGGACCGATCACCGTCGTCGGCGGCTTCGAGAAAATCACCGGCTTCTCGGGCAGCGCCTTCGAGGTATCGAGCGAACGACTCGACTCTTCGACGTGCTCCACGTAATTGAGCCCTATGCCGAAGATGTTCTTGCGCGGACGTGGAATCGGCGCCAGCAGCGTCACATTGTCAACGGGCACCGTACCATCTACCGGCCGCCGCTCGGAGCGCTGCAAAATCTCCTCGAGCGCGGTCAGGGCGTGCGGTCCTGCCTGGATGAGATCGAACATCGATCCGGGTAAGGGCACGTTCTCCCGCATCCCCAGTTTCTCGACATCAACGACAAACCGGCCCT